>FTIU01610175.1_pt1 | contig 9573 bp, 6 predicted proteins | sample 1658461 | NCBI WGS metagenome assembly FTIU01 (sample SAMEA3914827, study PRJEB12502) | metagenome | biome: forest; material: soil | place: Canada | collected 2011-07-03 | depth 0.3 m | reverse complement strand
CGACACCGGCTGCGGCATGGACGAGGCGGTCGCGGCTCGCGCCATCGAGCCCTTCTTCTCGACCAAGGGCGTGGGAAAGGGCACTGGGCTGGGGCTGTCGATGGTGCACGGCCTCGCGTCCCAGCTCGGCGGGGCGCTTACGATCAACAGTCGCAAGGGCGTCGGCACGAATGTCGAGCTTTGGGTTCCCGTCAGCACGGAGCCGGCCCCACCCGGCCGTCCCGAGGCCGATCGCGAAGTGGCGCGCCTCGCGGCTGGCGCCGTCCTTCTCGTGGACGACGAGGATGTCGTGCGGATGACCGCCGCGGACATGCTGGCTGAGATGGGCTTCAACGTCGTCGAAGCGAATTCAGCCGAACGGGCGCTCCAGCTGGTGGACGCGGGCCTGACCGTCGACCTTCTTGTCACCGATCACCTGATGCCGGGCATGACGGGCGTTGAACTGGCCTACGCCGTGCGTGAGCGGCTGCCAGCAACGCGGGTCCTGGTGATCTCGGGCTACGCCGAAGCGGAAGGTCTCGCTCCGGACCTGTCGCGGCTCACCAAGCCGTTCCGCCCGCAAGAACTCAGCGCCAAGCTTCAGGAACTTGGCTTGGCCGTCGCCGACCTGGTCCGGATCGATTGAGGCGGCGGCCGCCCCGAACGCGGGGCAGGGTCGCATCGGCGACCTTGAACGCCATGTCACGGCGACGCGTGGTGCGGCCTCGCGCGCGGCGACGCCTACCCGTGCTCATCGATGATCCGTGGTGTCCTGGTCGGTCTGGGCCTCGATCTGGGCGTTCAACTCCGCACCCAGCAGAACGACGAGGGCGGCGGTCCACAACCAGACCATCACCGCCAGGACCGCTCCGAGCACGCCGTAGGTGCGCTCATAGTGGGCGAAATGCGCCAGGTAGAAGGAGAGCGCAGAAGAACTCGCCAGCCAGACGAGCGCCGCGAGCAGCCCGCCTGGCGTCACCCAGCGCCAGCGGGGGCGTCGTCGAGACGGCCCGTAGCGGTAGAGCAGCGCCAAGCCCGCCGTGGTCTCGAGCGCCAGGAAGGCGAAGCGGCAGACGTGCGCCGCCATCGTCGGGACCGAGGTATCGGCCGCGAGGCCCCTTCCGAGGAGCAGCGAGGCGAAGGTGATCGGCGCCGCCACCAGGATCCCGGCCGTGAAGACGGCGGCGACGAGGCCGCGCCGCCACAAGCTTCGCCGCTCCGCCTCCTCGTAGGCCACGTTCAGGCCGAGCAGCAGCGCCATCATCGCGGCGTTGACGCTGCCGATCACGGCCACGAGCGAGCCGGCCACAATCCAGAAGCGGTCGGCCGCGGGTTTCTGCGACAGTCGGGCCAGCTCGGCCACGATCAGCTTCAGCGCCGCGTCCGGGATGACTCCATGAAGCGCGCTCGCCTGGCGTGCGCCGGCGGGGGCGTCGGCCAGCATCACATAGAGCGAGGCGGCCGCGGAGAGGGCGGGGATGAACGCGAGCACGCCGTAGAAGCCGATCCCGGCGGCGGTCGTGGGCGCCTGGTGGCGAATCGCGGCGGACGCCGTGCGCAAGGCGATGTCGCGCCAGCCCCGTAAGGGAATCGCGCTGGGCGCAGCGGCGTCTCGGCCGCGCCGATCGTGAGCGGCGGCTTTGGCGACCCTCATGCAGCGCATCTCCCGTTGGTCACGACCGGGGAGGAATGTTCCGCACGCGCAGCCGTTGCGGCGGCAGGACCAGAGCGGGCCCCCGCGCCCGAGTTTTGCGCTGGAACGTTCGCCCTGCGGCTGCGGTTTTTGGCTCATGTCGGACGGGCCCTCGACACGGCAAGACAAGCAGGGCGCCCGCTTGCTCATCTGGGCCGTGCTGGTGGTGCTGTTCGTCGGCGCGCTGCTCGCCTTGCCGATGGTGCTGGTCGGCGGTCCCCTCCTACTCCACGCACGCCCACACAAGGCCACGACCAAGGTCCAGACGCCCGAGTAGCCGCCCCGGCGCTCTCCTCCGCTGTCGATCGCTAAAGCCGCGGATCGATCGGTTCGCTTTCCATCGCCAGCACGGCGAAGACGCACTCGTGAACCCGACGCAGCGGCTCGCCGGCCACGAAGCGCCTCAGGCCCTCATGGCCGAGCGCGAACTCCCGAACAGCCAGATTGCGCTTGCTGGCGAGGCCGCGCTCTCGCAGGCGCGTCAGGTGCTCCGGCGCATCGTATTCGGGACCGTAGATGATCCGCAGGTATTCGCGTCCGCGAACCTTCAACGCCGGTTGGAGCAAGCCCTTGGCCCCGCGGGCGACGAAGTCCCGGGGCTTCACCACCATGCCTTCCCCGCCGCCGCTGGTCAGCGCCTCCCACCATGCGGCCGCCTCCGCGCAGGCGGCCTCGTCGGCGAGCTGGAAGCTGCGCCACCGGGTCGCTGCGACGAACCCCTCGCCTGAGGCGGCGAGACGGTCGGCCCAGCCCATGTGCCAGGTGTGGTCGCGTTCGAACCACAGTCGGCCCTCGCTCGCGAGCAGATGGAAGGGCGCCACCTTGAGGTCGGCGACTCCCGTGACAGGCCACACGTAGGGCTCCCACGCGCGCGCATAGAGCGCAGCCCGCTGCGTGCGGGCTTCGAAACGCGCCGCCAGATCCGCGACGGCCACGCCGCTCGCCGCCGCGCGCGACAGGGCGTGATTGGCGGCCGCGAGCCCGGCGCGCGCCGCGGCCGCTACGGGAGCGTACTGCGCCTGGATCAGGGCTCCGGCCTTGGCGGACCAGGGCATGATCTCGGCATCCAGCAGCATCCAGTCCGTTTGCAGTTGCTCCCATAGACCAGCCGCGGTCGCCGCGCCGCGCAGCCGCTGCAAGAGCCCTTCCGTCATCTCGGCGTCGGCAAGGAACGCGCGGCCGGTCCGCGTCCAGACGGCGCCGGTCTCGCCACGCTGCGCATCGAAGCGGCGGCGAGCGGCCGCCTCGTCGCGACAGAGCGCGATCACGGCGCGCGAGCCCATGTGCTTCTCTTCACATACGACTTCGGCGACCCCCCGGTCGCGGTAGTGGGCGAACGCCTCTTCCGGGCGTTCCAGCCAGCCTTCCGCAGCGCTGGTCTCCGAGGGCGACATGGTCGGCGGCAGATAGGCCAACCACTGCGGCGACAGGGCGAAGCGACTCATCACCTCGAGGGCGGCCGCCGCGTTCTCTTCGGCCACGACAAGGCGTCCGCGCAGCTCCGTGTCGATCCAGCGCCGGCCGCTGACGTCCTCCATATCCAGCAGGTCGTCCGCCTCGGCCTGCATCGAGCGGTTCGCTTCCGCGGCCGCGAGAGGCCGCACCGGCTCGCACCAAACCTGACGGGCGGGGACCTGGACGAGGACGCGCTCCGGCCAACGCAGGGCGGTCAGCTTCCCGCCGAAGACGCAGCCCGTATCGATGCAGAGGGTGTTGTTGACCCACTCGGCGTCCGGAACCGGGGTGTGCCCATAGACGACGGTCGTGGATCCCCGATAGCCCGACGCCCAGTCGGCTCGGACCGGAAGCCCGAACTCGTCGATTTCGCCGGTGGTCTCGCCATAAAGCGCGAACTCGCGAACGGCCGGAGACCCGCGCCCGATCATCTCCTCCTTCAGGCCGGCGTGGGCGACCGCAAGGCGGCCGCCGTCGAGCCAGTAGTGGCTGCGGAGCGAGTCCAGGAACCTAGGGAGTTCTTCGCGCAGGCCCCGGTCTTCGGTCTCCAACTGGTCGATCGTCTGCTGCAGGCCATGGGCGATCGTGACCTTGCGGCCAGTCAGCCAGCGTCCGAGTTTCCGCTCGTGATTGCCTTGGACGACGTAGGCGGTTCCGTCCGCGGCCATGCTCATGGCGATTCGAAGGGCGTCCGGCGAATTGGGCCCGCGATCGACCAGGTCGCCCACGAAGACCACCTTACGGCCGCCGGGCGGGGTCACTTGTACCGTGCGTTCGCCGCGCTCCTCGGACCAGGTCACCCGATAGCCGAGTTCGGCCAGCAGGTCCTGCAACTCGTCCGCGCAGCCGTGGATGTCGCCGATGACGTCGAACGGGCCTGAATCGTCACGCCGGTCGGTCCAGAGCGGCTTCCGCTCAACCACGGCGGCATCGATCTCGGCCTCGCTCATCAGCTTCCAGACCTGCCGGAAACCTTCCCGCTGCAGCCCCCCGAGACTGCGGCGGATCTCGGACGCCATGCGCTGGACCACCTGCGGCCCGAACGGCCGATCAGGCCGGCGCTGGTTGCGCTCGATGCAGGTCTTGACGCCCGGGTCGATGACGATCGCCACCGGCAGGGCATGCCAACGCCGGGCCACCTCGATCCAGCCCTTGCGGTCAGCCGGGCGCACGTTGGTCGCGTCGATGACGGTCAGCCGGCGCCGCCTCAGACGCTTCTCCGCAATCGTGCGCACGAGGTCAAAGGCGTCCGCCGTGACCGACTGATCAGTCTCGTCGTCGGACACCATCGCCCGGCAAACGTCGGACGAAATCACCTCGGTCGACTTGAAGTGCTTGGCGGCGAAGCTGGACTTGCCGGAGCCGGTCGCGCCGATAAGGACCACGAGGGCGAAGTCGGGGATGTCGAGCCGCACGGGACCTTCAACAGGGGGCGTGGGCGTTTGCATCTCGCTCATGCTGCCGCTCCCTTGGAAAAGAGCGCCATCTGCGTGGGCGCGCCGACTTGCGGTTCGGTTTGGCCGATGTCGCTGAACTCGACGCGGTAACCGTTGCTTTCGGCCACCCGCTCGGCCCAGGCGCGGAATTCAATCCGCGTCCATTCGAACCGGTGGTCGGCGTGCCGGAACGCTCCCGGGGCGAGGTTCGGAAAGCGCACGTTGAACTCGGCGTTCGGGGTGGTGACGACCACCGTGGCGGGCTGTGCTGCGCCGAAGACGATCTTCTCCAGTGTTGGTAGACGATCGAGGTCGAGATGCTCGATCACTTCCACGAGGGCGACGGCGTCGGTCCCTTCCCAGCGGCGTTCGCGATAGGTGATCGAACTGTGCAGCAGCTGGACCCGCCCTTCGGCCGGTCCGCCGGGTTGATCGAGCCTGAGCCGCTTGACCGCCCATTCGAGGTCGCGCGCGGCGGCGTCCACGCCGATCAGGCGGTCGACCCAACGTTCGCGCACCAGCTGCTGCAGGAGCTTGCCTTCCCCGCAGCCGAGGTCCGCGACCGTACGGGCGCCGGAGGCGCGGAGTGCGTCGATCACCGCCGCCAGCCGCTGATCGTTGAGACGGAGCGGCGTCTCGAGATTGTCCTCTGTCGAGGGGCGGTCTGCGGGCGCAAGCGCTTCTTCCCGGGTTTCGGGCGCCAGCCGCTCCAGGGCCTCGCGGGCCAGGGCGCCACGATGGATGAGATAGCGGCGTACGATCAGCTCGCGCGAAGGATGACCTTCCAGCCAACCTTCCCCGCGCCGCATCAGCTTCGTGATCTCGTCCTCGCCAACCCAATAGTGCTTGTCGTCATCCAGCACCGGGATGAGCACGTAGAGGTGGTTGAGCAAGGCCTGAAGACGAGCCCGCCCCGCGAGGCGCAGGGTCACGTAGGCGGAGCCCGTATCGCCCGGCGCAGCCGCCGGCACGGCCTCAACCTCGACCGTCCAGCCGAGCGGTTCGAACAGCGCGCGCACCAGCGTCTCGCCGCCGCCGCGGACGGGCAGGGGAGTGACCATGGCTTCGAGCGGGATCTCGCGCTGGGCAAGGTCGGGGCGCTCGCGCGATGCGCCGGTCATGGCGGTGCGAAGCGTTCGGCTCAGCGCGACGGACAGGAAGGACGAGGCGGCGTAGGGCCGGTCGTTGACGTACTGGTCCAGCAGGCCCTCGCCGCGCCCCTTGCCCCGCACCAGGCCGACAGGATCGACATCGAGCACCAAGGCCGCCTCGCAGCGCGCCTCCGTCGCCTCCGGGTAGAAGACGACGGCCTTGCCGAAGGGCAGCTCCGTCTCGTGCACACGGCCGGGATGCTTGTGCAGCAGGAACCCCAGATCGGTCGCGGGACGGTGGGTGGTGGCTAGGCTCAGGAACATGGCGCAGCTCTGGATGTCAGCTTGGGACTGACGGGTGGAGGCGCGCCAGGAGAGTTTCCTTAGGGACCTCTCCTGACGGCGCCGGGAGAGGTCGATGCTGGAGTCTGGCTCCGATCCTAACCCTCCGCGCGCGAGCGCTCGCGCTCGACCGAGAAACCAGGTCGATTGAGATTGCCGCGGTCGGAGCGCACGGGTTGCATCGCTGCCGGTTAACACGGTGCAGGTGTGGCTGCCAAGGAATGCTGACCCAAGCCGCCAGCGAGCGGGGAGGTCGTGGAAAGCCCGCCGAGGATTCCCCCGAAGCTGCACTTGTTCGCTGCACCGTGCGCACGCAATGGCGATCTGGGCCGCGATCGGCGGCGTGGCTCTCTTCAGAAGTCCAGGCCTAGCGCGACGAAGGCGTGAAAGCCGGCCGACCGTTCGCCGTCGACGAAGGTGGGGCCGCCCGAGCCGAGCAGCCGGAACGGCGCCCTGAGCTGCAGGATCGCGCCCACCCCAAGGCTGGTCGACCCGCCGCCGCCGACCGTGTCGGCGCCCTGGCGATCGGCCTCCAGACCCACCAGGAGCCGCTTGGAGAAGGTGTGCGTCACGGCCACGCCGCCGGTCCAGAAGTCGCGATTACCGGCGCCCGGATTGATGGCGTAGCCGCCGCCGCCGAACACCGACCAAGAGCCCACGTCCTTCTGGACCCATACCGGCAGGAGCCCCGTCACATGGCCCGCTCCCAGGCCCCCGCTGGCGGTCGGCAGCGTCACGCCGGGAAAGGCCGCGATGGAAAGCCCCGCCGCTTCGTCGTGATAGAAGCGGTACTTCGCCGAGACCCTCAGGTCGCCGCGCCCGGTATGGAAGCCCGAGGCGTCGCGCCCATAGGCGGCCGGCAGCCCCAGGGTGAGCTGCAGATTCGGCGCGCCCCCGTAGTTGAGCTCGGCGCCGAAGGAGCCGTCGAACGCCGCCCCCTTGCCCGCGGCGTCGAATTCCGGAGCGTAGATCTCCCAGTGGCCGGTGTCCGTCGGTTCCGGATCGTCGGTGAGGAAGGGCGGGCCCGCCCAGGCGAGCCCGGGCGCGAGGGCGGCGACCAGTCCCGCCGCGACCGCCCGGCTTGCTCGCCCTCGTCCAGCCCGCCCCCTCAAGCTCACGCCGCGCTCTCGGCGCCGGGATGGCGGCCCGGCCGCTGGGGCAGGATCGCGATCAGCGCGACGATCACCACGGCCAGCACCAGCGAGGCCACCGGCCGGCTGACGTCGAGCCCGCCCTTGGCCAAGGGCTTGTCGAAAAAGTCGCCGACCGTGGCGCCCAGCGGCCGGGTGAGGATGAAGGCGGCCCAGAACAGGAAGACGCGGCTTATGCGGGTCCAATAGTAGAGGCCGGCGAGGACCAGCAGGCTGACGCCGAACACCAGCGCCCCGCCCGAATAGCCCAGGCCGCCGTCAGCCGCCCAGTCGCCCAGCGCCGTGCCGAGCGTCTGCGAGAAGGTGATGGTCACCCAGTAGAAGGTCTCCTGGCGCGGGCCGGTGACCGTGTCGACGGAGATGCTGCCCAGCGCGCGATACCAGGCGAACAGGGACAGCAGGACGCAGGCGAGCAGCAGCAGCGACCCGCCCGGATAGCCGATCCCCAGCGAGCGGGTGCAGAAGTCGGCCAAGGTGGTGCCGGCCGTGGTGGAGGCCACGATGGTGGCCCAGTAGAGCCAGGGGTTGAAGCGCCGGGCGCGGATCTGAGCGAAGACCAGGATCGCGAGCAGGGCCCCGAAGATCGCGGTTCCCACCAGATACCCGTTCAGCCCGGACTTGCCCGCATCGGCCGTGGTCTCGCCCAGCCAGGTCATGGAGACGGTGTCGCCGCCGGTCTCCCCAAGCGTCGTGCACAGGATCTTGATGACCCAGAATCCGAGCGTGACCGCCGGAACCTTGGTCAGGGCGTCCTTGGTGCGGTCATCCATATTCGGCCTCCTCAAGGCGGACGTGGAGCGGGCCTCGGTTACCGGCGATCGCGAGGCCAGGGTAGGCCAGCCGCTTGTCGAGGATGCGACGATGACCGCGAGACCGCGGCATACGTCGACAACGCGGTTGCGGAAACAGGCAAATGATCTGACCGCGTTGTCGGCGGCGCCCGCCTGGACCGCCGACCAGGATCAAACCCCTCGCCCCGGCGTCCTCCCTGCAGCGGCGCCGCCATCCTTCGCCCCTGCGAGCGCCAGGAGCGTCAAAAGTGGAAAGCCGGAACACAGCGGCCGGTCGCCCATTCGGGGAAGAATGCTGAGCGATCTGGAAGGGCCCCGCCGTGCCGCGCACCGCTTCGGACGTGCTGGTCGACACCCTGATCGAGTGGGGCGTCGAGGTGATCTTCGGTATTCCCGGGGACGGGATCAATGGCGTCATGGAGGCCCTGCGCACCCGCCAGGACCGGGTCCGCTTCATCCAGACGCGCCATGAGGAGGCCGCCGCCTTCGCCGCCTGCGCCTACGCCAAATGGACCGGCAAGCTCGGGGTCTGCCTGGCCACCACGGGCCCCGGCGGCACGCACCTGCTTACCGGGCTCTACGACGCCAAGTTCGACCGCGCGCCGGTGCTGGCGATCACCGGGCTGCCCTACCACGACCTGATCCACACCTACACCCAGCAGGACATCGACCACACGCGGGTGTTCCAGGACGTCGCGGCCTATACGACCGCGGTCTACGGCGCCCAGCACGTGCAGCAGACGACGGCCCTGGCCTGCCGGACGGCCTATGCGGAGCGTGGCGTCGCGCACCTGGCCTTGCCCTCCGACGTCCAGGAGCAGGAGGTCGAGGCCGACAAGGCCTCGCCGCGACACAAGGTCGACCCGACCACGGCCTACGCCGAGACGGCGCGCCTGCCCACCCGTGAGACGATCGCCCGGGCCGCCGAGGTGCTGAAGGCGGGCGGCAAGATCGCCATCCTGGCGGGGCAGGGGGCGCTGCACGCCTCCGAGGAGTTGGCGAGGACCGCGGAGCTGCTGGGCGCGCCGGTCTGCAAGGCCCTGCTCGGCAAGGCGGTGCTGCCGGACGACCATCCCTACGTCACGGGCGGCGTGGGCTATCTGGGCGCGCGGCCTTCACAACAGGTGCTGGAGGCCTGCGACACGCTGCTGATCGTCGGCTCGAACTTTCCATACATCGAATACTATCCGAAGCCCGATCAGGCGCGCGGCGTGCAGATCGACCTCGACCCCAGCCGCATCGGCCTGCGCTTCCCCGTCGAGGCGCCGGTCGCCGGCGACGCGCGCGAATGCCTGCGCCTTCTCAACGAGCAGCTCGAGCGCAAGGCCGACCGCAGCTTCCTCGAGCAGGCGCAGGGTTGGAAGGCGGAGTGGCTGCGCGTCCTCAACGAGGGGGCCGACCGGCCGGGCAAGCCCATGAAGCCGCAGCGGGTGGTGCGCGAGCTCAACAAGCGGCTCGCGCCCGACGCCGTGATCGTCGCGGACTGCGGCTACAACACCGCGCTCGCCGCCCAGTACCTGATGATTCGCGAGCGACAGACCTTCGGCGTCTCCGGCACCCTGGCGTCGATGGGGTGCGGGCTGCCCTACGCGGTCGCGGCGGGGATCGCCTTTCCGGGCCGCCAGATTGTGGCGG
>FTIU01014538.1_pt1 | contig 9594 bp, 8 predicted proteins | sample 1658461 | NCBI WGS metagenome assembly FTIU01 (sample SAMEA3914827, study PRJEB12502) | metagenome | biome: forest; material: soil | place: Canada | collected 2011-07-03 | depth 0.3 m | reverse complement strand
ATGACGTCGGCGACCTTGGCGAAATCGATCTTCAGCGGGTCGATCCGGTAGAACGGCATTTGCACCTGGCGCGCCAGCCACTCGGTGAGCCACTCGAGCGTGATGGCCCGGTGCGGCGGCAGCGCCGACTGGCGTTTGCACTGGGCGACAGCATTGAGTGGATGGATCGCAATCGGAGCGTTGCGGAAAATTCCCTGCGCCTGGGTGTAAAAGAGTTTGACTTCGTTTTTGTCGACTGTGCCATCGTTCAGCAACCAGGTGAAGATTTGTTGCAGGTCCAGGGTTTTTTGCGATGCAGTGTTCATTGCAATAGGGATGTCGGTTGGTTGAGCCTGGTTTATCTGGTGTGCTTATCTTCAATCGAATTGGATTGAGTTGGATTGATATGCACTACATTAATCTCTTATCTTTATCTCTTACTGCGGCGAATGCCAGGCCTTCAATCCATTGACCCACGATTTGGCCGGCAGCTTGGTGGTTGCGGTAATTTCGGCTGCGCGCTCGTACAAGGTGCTGAAATCGACTGGCGGCGCTTTTTTGAACGCGATGGCGATGACATTGCCTTCGTGGACTTCCGGCAGACACCAGACAGCGTCGAAGGCAAACTTCATGGCCTTCAGGTTTTTGGCATAGCTGGGATGGTCGCCAAACAGGTTGACCGTCATGATACCGCCATCCCTCAGGCAAGCTGCACAAGCACTGTAGAACTCAGGCGTATCCAGTACCGGGCCGCGCGCGGTGGCGTCGTACAGATCGACTTGCAGGGCATCGATGGTGTCGTGGTTGTGCGGATCGAGCACGTAATCCATGGCGTCCATTTCCAGCACGGACAGTCGTTCGTCGTCGGCAGGTAGTTTGAACATCGATGAGCAAATCGCTAATACCGACGGGTTCAGTTCGATTGCGGTGACACGGGCCTCAGGAAACTGGCGATAACTGAACTTGGTCAGCGCTGCCGTGCCCAGGCCCAGTTGCACGATGTGTTGCGGTTCCGGATTAAACAGCATCCAGGCCATCATCTGCTGGGCGTATTCCAGTTCAGGCCAGTCAGGCTTGCGCAGCCGCATGGCGCCTTGCACCCATTCGGTGCCGAAATGGAGGAAGCGCACGCCGTCTTGTTCGGATAGGGTGACCGGAGCGAATTTGGGTTTACGGGGTTGCTTTGTTGTGTCTTTTTTTGCAACTTCAGAGCGTTTGCCCGGGCCGGCCATCCGGTTGGCATCGGCTTCTATGGATTTGCGTTTGATCAGCATGAGGCTTAATAGGTGACGTCGAATAAAAATGTAGGGCAATGATACCGTGCCGCAGCCACAATTAGCCCAAAGTTCGGCTGCTTTCTTATGTTAGTGGTGCCGCAGGATCGATCCCGGGGAGCACAAGCTCAATCCAGGCAGTCTTGCAGCACCAGCCAGGCTTCCAATTTTTCCGCATATGGCCGGGTATAGGCCGGGCTACTGGAGGGAAGTTGCACGATGCGATAACGTGCCGCCTGCAGGCCCAGCGCCTTGAGCCCGAGTTTGGCCGCGGTGCCGCCATTGAAGGCGATGGTCGTCAATTGTGGCAATGTGGCGGCCAGGCTCGGCAGGTCGTTATGCACGTGGTCGCGGATATTGCTGTCCAGGCTGCCATCGCGCTGCGCTTCGGCCACCGCGTCCCATAAACCGATGTGCCTGGCAAGTAAAGTCTGCAGGCGGTCCGGATAGGGCAGGGCCGGCAGGTCGGCGCCGATCACTTCCGAAAGCAATTTCCAAAAGCGGTTTTGCGGATGCGCGTAATACTGGCTATGCGCCAGGGACACATTGCCCGGCAAACTGCCCAGTATCAGGATGCGGACCTGCTCATCTACCACCGGCGGAAAGCTGCGCTTACGGGTCATTGCTGCGAGGCCGGTTTGTCAGGAGTGGAACTGGCGCAAGCCGTCCAGGTCGAGAATGGTGATGCTGCCGTAATCCACCTTCAACAATCCCGCCTTTTCCAGTACCTGCAAAGCCTGGTTGGCGCGCTGGCGCGAGGCCCCGGAAAGATTGCCGACTTCTTCCTGCGAAATTTGCAGCTCGCGGCCAATGCCTGGATTCAGGTAAGGGTTGAACAGCGCTGCCAGGCAACGTGCAACGCGTGCGTCCGGTTCCAGCATGCGGTCGTATTCCACCAGCGAAATAAACAGCGCCAGCCGTTCATTGAGTTGCGTGACCAGGAAACGATTGAATTGGATGCTGTTGTCGAGCAGCCATAGATAAGTCGCTTTCGGCATGTACAGCAGTTCGCTGTCACGCAGCGCTACCACGTCGTACTTACGCGGTTCGCTCTTGAGCAACGAGCCTTCGCCCAGCCAGCCGCCGTTGGCCATGCCGGCAAAGGACACCGTTTTCCCTTCGGGAGAAACGCTGCTCATTTTCAGTAGTCCTTCATGCACGCCAATCCAGTGCGTGACCGGATCGCCTTTATGGCAAACAAAAGCACCGCTCGAAATCTTGCGGCTGAACATCTCCGCTTCAACGCGCGTCAGTTGTTCGCCGGTGAGCGAGCGCGCCCACATGGTCTTGGCCAGCATGTCTTTAATCGAGGTCTCTGTGATCATTATGATGCGTTGCAATATCGAAAATTCAGCAATTGTCTGCGAGATGACAACCCCATCTCCCGACTCACACTACTATCATCGCATAAAGCAGCGAATAACCGGCACTATAGTAAGTGCGACGTAAGGATGCCGGCCCAGACTGACTAGACACTGACAAGCGCGCATGGCACCGGTATCGATGCCATGGAGGCATATAAAAAAGGTGGGGGCGATGGTGGAGACTACACAACGTCCAGGAGCAGAGACATTTCCAGGTTTGCTCCTGAAGCATGCCAAGGAACGCCCGCAGCAGCCGGCGTTCCGGGAAAAAGATCTCGGCATCTGGCAGGCGACGAGCTGGGCCCAGGTTGCCGGGGAAGTCCGGGCCTTTGCCTGCGGTTTGGCGGCACTTGGCTTCCGGCGCGGCATGAGCCTGGCGATAGTCGGCAATAACTGCCCGCGGCTGTATTGGGCGATGTCGGCTGCCCAGTGCCTGGGCGGTATGCCGGTGCCGTTATATCAGGATGCGCCTGCGGCCGACATGGCGTATGTCATGGACGATGCTGAAATCGATTTCGTGGTGGTCGAAGACCAGGAACAGGTCGACAAGGTGTTTGAAATCAAACAGACGCTGGCGCCGCACCGGATCAGCCGCATCATCGTCGACGACGAGCGCGGCATGCGCAATTATCATCAGCCGGAACTGACATCGTTTGCCAAGGTAACGGAGATGGGCCGGGCTTACGACCAGATGCATCCCGATTTCTTCATGAACCAGGTCAATGCCGGGCGGGCCGACGACATCGCTATCATCCTGTATACCTCCGGCACCACCGGTAAGCCGAAAGGTGTGTGTCATTCGCATGCGGCGATGATCACCACGGCCCGGACCCTGGTCGAGTTCGATCAGTTGAACCAGCAAGACGATGTGCTGTGTTACCTGCCGCTGGCCTGGGTCGGCGATTTCCTGTACTCGTTTGCCCAGGCGCATGTGGCCGGCTTCTGCCTGAATTGCCCGGAATCGCCGAATACGGTGATGATGGATCTGCGCGAGATCGGGCCGACGTATTATTTTGCGCCACCGCGTGTCTATGAAAATATCCTGACGCAAGTGATGATCAGGATCGAAGACGCCGGCTGGATAAAACGCAAGATGTTCCACGCCTTCATGGGTATCGCGCGGCGGGTCGGGATTCGCATACTGGATAAGAAGGCCGATGTGTCGCTCACTGATCGCTTGTTGTACGCGGTCGGCGATCTGCTGATCTACGGGCCGTTGAAGAATGTGCTCGGCATGTCGCGGATCCGGGTTGCCTATACCGGCGGCGAGGCTATCGGCCCCGATCTTTTCGATTTCTACCGTTCGCTGGGCATCAACCTGAAGCAGTTGTACGGCATGACTGAAACCTGCGTCACCGTCTGCATGCAACCATCCGGCGACGTCAAGCTGGATACGGTGGGGCGGCCGATGAAAGGGGTCGAGGTACATATCGATAGCAAGGGCGAAGTGCTGGTGCGTTCGCCGGGTTTGATGAAAGCGTACTTCAAACGGCCGGAAGCCACCGCCGAAGCGATCGACGCTGACGGCTATTTTCATACTGGCGATGCCGGATTTTTCGACGGCGACGGCCATTTGAAGATCATCGACCGCGCCAAGGATGTCGGCAAGATGGCTGGCGGCACCTTGTTTGCACCAAAGTACATAGAAAACAAACTGAAGTTCTTCCCCTTCATAAAAGAAGCGGTGGTGTTCGGTAACCAACGCGAGCAATGCACGGTGTTTATCAATATTGACATGGATGCGGTAGGCAACTGGGCTGAGCGTCGCAACCTTGCTTACAGTAGTTATGCCGACCTTGCAGCGCAGCAGGCGGTATATGGCCTGATCGGCGATTGCGTCGAGAAAGTGAATGCCGACCTGGTCCAGGATCCTTTGCTGGCAGCTTCGCAGATTCACCGATTTTTGATTCTGCACAAAGAACTGGATGCCGATGACGACGAGCTGACGCGGACCCGCAAGGTGCGGCGCGATTTCATTGCCAACAAATACGCGGTGCTGATTGACGCCTTGTATGGCGGCAGGAAATCGCAGTACATAGAAACCCAGGTCAAGTTTGAAGACGGCCGGCATGGCATGATCGCTGCCGATTTACAGATCGTTGACGCCAAGACTTTCGCCACCATTGATAAAGCGGCCTGACCCTATGAGTGCGATCCTGAAAAGTGATGTCACGGAAGAAGTCTTCCCGATGGAAACTGCATTGCCAGGTACAACGCTGCACGATCCTGAATCGCAAGCGACCGGCAAGGGCCGCAACATCGGCGAAGTGGTGCTGGACTTGCAGAATATTTCACTGTCGTTCGGCGGCGTCAAGGCGCTCACCGATATTTCGTTCAATGTGAAAGAACATGAGATCCGCGCCATCATCGGCCCTAACGGCGCCGGGAAAAGTTCGATGATCAATGTCATCAACGGCGTCTACCATCCGCAAAAAGGCAGCATCGTATTTCACGGCGTGCCACGGCACAGCATGAATCCGAGCACGGTGGCGCGGCAGGGCATTGCACGCACCTTCCAGAATATCGCCTTGTTCAAGGGGATGACGGTGCTTGACAACATCATGACTGGCCGTAATACCAAGATGCATTCGAGTTTCCTGGCCAACGCCATCTGGTGGGGCCGGGCGCGCAATGAAGAGGTGCAGCATCGGCGCAAGGTCGAGGAAGTCATCGATTTCCTGGAAATCCAGCACATCCGCAAAACGCCAGTCGGACGCTTACCTTACGGCTTGCAAAAACGGGTGGAGCTGGCGCGTGCCCTGGCGGCGGAACCGAGCATGTTGCTGCTGGACGAACCCATGGCTGGCATGAATGTCGAGGAAAAACAGGATATGTGCCGCTTCATCCTGGATGTCAACGATCAGTTCGGCACCACCATCGTCCTGATCGAACACGACATGGGCGTGGTGATGGATATCTCGGATCGTGTCGTGGTGCTTGATTACGGTAAGAAGATTGGCGACGGCACACCTGACGAAGTCATGAACAATCCCGAAGTCATCAAAGCCTACCTCGGTAGCTCTCACTAGCTCTCACTTACGGAGACGGCAATGCAATTTTTCTTTGAGGTGACGCTAAGCGGTTTGCTTTCGGGCCTGATGTACTCGCTGGTGGCGCTCGGTTTCGTGCTGATCTACAAGGCTTCCGGCGTATTCAATTTTGCCCAGGGCGCCATGGTTTATTTCGCGGCGCTGGCAGTGGTTGGCCTGATGGACAAGGGTTTGCCCATGTGGGCGGCGATTATCGGCGCTTTCCTGGTGATGCTGGTGGTGGCCGTGGCGACCGAACGGCTGGTGTTGCGCAAACTGGTCAACCAGCCGCCGATTACGCTATTCATGGCCACCATCGGGCTGGCTTTTTTCCTGGAGGGATTGGGGCCGATGCTGTTCGGCAGCGAAGTGCGGGCGATCAACCTGGGTATCGTGGATGAGCCGATTGCTTCCATCATGGATGGTTTTGGCATCGGGATTTCCAAATTCGACCTGTTCGCTTCCGGCATGGTGATCGGGCTGGTACTGCTGCTGGCGCTGTTTTTCCAGAAGACCAAGGTCGGCCGAGCCTTGCGCGCCGTAGCCGACGATCATCAGGCGGCGCTCTCGCTGGGGATTCCGTTGCGCCATATCTGGGTCATCGTCTGGGGCGTGGCTGGTTTCGTGGCGCTGGTTGCCGGTTTGCTGTGGGGCTCGCGCAACGGCGTGCAGTTCGCGTTGACGATGACTGCCTTGAAAGCGTTGCCGGTGTTGATACTCGGCGGCTTTACTTCGATTCCGGGGGCGATAGCGGGTGGTCTGATTATCGGCGTATCCGAGAAGCTGGCCGAGATCTATATCCCGCCGGTCATGCAAGACATGTTCGGCGGCAATTTCGGCGGCATAGAAGGATGGTTTCCCTATGTGTTCGCCTTGCTGTTCCTGCTGGTGCGGCCGGAAGGTTTGTTCGGCGAGCGGCATATCGATCGTGTCTGACGCTTTGAGCACCTACAGAACCTTGAGAATTCGAACGGAGACATGCCATGCTTTATCGTGAGGCCGGACAGTTTAAAACCTCGTACATCGCGGATAGCCAGATATTCCCGATTCGGCAGGATCGCATCGGCATGCTTATCTTGCTGGCCGTTGCATTTGTCTGCATTCCCATGATCGGCAGCGAATACTGGTTTTCCGCCATCCTGATCCCATTCCTGGTATTTGCGCTGGCGGCGCTGGGCTTGAACATATTGACCGGGTATGCCGGCCAGCTATCGCTGGGTTCCGCCGCGTTCATGGCGGTGGGCGCCTACGCTGCCTATAACTTCCAGCTGCGGATCGAGGGCATTCCAATCCTGCTGTCCTTCATCCTGGCCGGTTGTTGCGCGGCTGCGGTCGGCGTCTTGTTCGGCTTGCCGTCATTGCGGATCAAGGGCTTCTACCTGGCGGTGGCGACACTGGCTGCGCAATTTTTTGTGATCTGGGTGCTGACCAAGTTCCCCTGGTTTTCCAATGACAGTTCTTCCGGCGTGATCAGCGCGCAAAAGATCGACCTGTTCGGCATCGCCATCAACACACCGGTCAAGAAATACCTGTTCGTACTGGCGATTGTCTGCGTGATGGCGCTGCTGGCGAAAAACCTGGTGCGCTCATCAACCGGGCGGGCCTGGATGGCAGTGCGCGATATGGACGTTGCCGCCGAAGTCATCGGTATTCGTTTGATGCCGACCAAGCTGCTGGCGTTTGCCGTCAGCTCCTTCTTCTGCGGCGTGGCCGGCGCCTTGTATGCCTTCTGCTACCTGGGTTCGGTGGAGCCGGATGGCTTTTCCCTGGATTTGTCGTTCCGCATCCTGTTCATGATTATCGTCGGCGGCGTCGGCAGCATCCTGGGGGCGTTCCTCGGTTCTGCCTTTATCTTGCTGCTGCCGATTTTCCTGGATAACGTCTTGCCGCCGTTGGCCACCTGGCTGCACCTGCCATTTACCAATGCCACCGTGTCGCACATCCAGATGATGCTGTTTGGCGCCTTGATCATTTTTTTCCTGATTGTAGAACCGCACGGGCTGGCGCGCCTGTGGCAGATCACCAAAGAGAAACTGCGCTTGTGGCCGTTCCCGCATTGATTGGTACGGAAGGTTTTAAGCAGTCCCGAGTTCAGATAACCAGCACCAGGAGACCAGATAATGAAAACCATTAAACAAATCATGCTCGCTGTCGCCGCTGCAGCTTGCCTGCTGGCGCCGGCCTTGCCTGCGATGGCGCAGGTAACCGACCAATTCATTGCGATTCCGAGCTATCGGGTCGGCCCTTACGGCACCAACGGCCAGTCCTACTACGGCGGCTATATCGACTACCTGAGCTACGTTAACCTGAAAGAAGGTGGCATCAACGGCGTCAAGTTGTCGTGGGAAGAATGCGAAACGGAATACAACAACGCCAAAGGCGTTGAATGCTACGAACGCCTGAAAGGCAAGAACCCGGTCACCAAAGGTACCGCCATCAATGCCATGGCGACCGGCATCGCCTACGCCCTGATCGACAAGACGGCGGAAGACAAGGTACCGCTGTTGATGGTGGGTTATGGCCGGACCGATGCGGTCGACGGCTCTGTGTTCCCGTACGCGTTTCCGCTGGTGACTACCTATCAGATGCAGATTTCGGCGATCGTGAAATACCTGGCAAGTAAAAACAACGGTTCGCTGGCAGGCAAGAAAATCGTGTTCCTGTACCACGACTCGGCCTACGGCAAGGAGCCGATAGTCGCGCTGGAAGCCGAAGCGACGCTGGGCAAGTTCAAAGTGGTGCAGATCCCGGTTGCCCATCCCGGTAACGAGCAGGGCGCGCAATGGCTGAAAATCCGTCAGGAAAATCCGGACTACGTCATTTTCTGGGGCTGGGGCGTGATGAACCAGACGGCCTTGAAAGCTGCACAGAAAGTTGGTTTTGCGCGCGACAAGATCATCGGCTCATGGTGGGCCGGGTCTGAAGAAGACACCGTTCCGGCCGGCGATGCCGCCAAGGGCTATCTGAGTGCTACCTGGAATGTTTCCGGGAAAAACGTGCCGTTGATCGCCGACATCGAAAAAGTAGTGTACGGCGCCGGCAAGGGAAATATGCAGGACAAGGCGAAGATCGGTTCGATACTTTATAACCGTGGCGTATCGGCGGCATTGGCCACAGTGGAAGCGATACGGACCGCCCAAACCAAGTACGGCAAAGGCAAGGTCATGAGCGGAGAAGATGTGCGCTGGGGACTGGAGAATCTGAATATCACCAACGCCCGCCTGCAGCAGCTCGGCGCTACCGGCCTGCTGCCTGAAATCAAGACCTCCTGCGATAACCACGAAGGTTCCGGCAAGATCAAGGTCCAGCAATGGGATGGCAGCAAGTGGGTGCTGGTATCAGACTGGATCGAAGGCAACAAGAACCTGATCCACCCGTTGTTCAAGGCTTCCGCTGCGAAGTATGCAAAAGAAAAAGGCATCACACCTGCCTGCCTGAAGTAAATAGCGTCAGCGTCGGTGCTGGCCATTAATCGGAGCGCCGACGTTCTTATTGCATAGCCGAGGGAAGCATGGGTACAGCACTCAACATCAACAATATCGAAGTGATCTACGACCACGTCATCCTGGTGCTGAAAGGGGTGTCGCTGGCGGTGCCGCAAGGGAAAATCGTCGCTTTGCTGGGCGCCAACGGCGCCGGCAAAAGTACGACATTGAAAGCGATCTCCAATCTTTTGTCGGCGGAACGTGGCGATGTCACCAAAGGCAGCATCGAATACAACGGCGAGCGGGTCGACCGCCTGACCCCGAACGACCTGGTCAAGCGCGGCGTGATCCAGGTGATGGAAGGGCGCCATTGTTTCGGCCATCTGACAGTGGAAGAGAATCTCCTGACCGGCGCTTACACCCGTAACATCAGCCATACTCAGGTCAAACAGGAACTGGAAAAGATCTACGACTATTTCCCGCGCCTGAAGGTGCGGCGCAAATCGCAATCCGGCTATACCTC
>FTIU01000952.1_pt1 | contig 9730 bp, 9 predicted proteins | sample 1658461 | NCBI WGS metagenome assembly FTIU01 (sample SAMEA3914827, study PRJEB12502) | metagenome | biome: forest; material: soil | place: Canada | collected 2011-07-03 | depth 0.3 m | reverse complement strand
CGTCGATTCCTGGCCGCCGTGCAAACTGCCGGTGGACGTAAACACGCAAGCCGGTTTGCCGGCCAGGGTGCCGGCCAGCCAGTCGGTGCTGGTGCCGTCCCAGAAATACTTCATGGCGGAGGCCATGTTGCCGAAGCGGGTTGGCGATCCGAGTGCCAGGCCCTGGCATTCTTGCAGATCCGCCAGTTCGACATAGGGCGCGCCTTCCGACGGGATATCGGGGGCGCTGGCTTCGGTCACGGTCGATACGGCTGGTACCGTGCGCAAACGTGCTTCGCAGCCGGCTACGGCGTCTATTCCCTGGCCGATCAGTTCGGCCAGCTTGCGGGTCGAACCATGGCGGGAGTAGTACAAAACCAGAATTGGTGTGTTAACGTTAATATTGGATGAGCTCATTTTGGTATTATAGGGCGCTTTAGCGTCGGTTCACGCTGCAAATGCGCGTTGGATCGCGAAGCTCGGCAGCAACGCGGGCGGGCAAGATTAGGTAAAACATGAAGTCAATAAAATTTTCCGGATTACGCGGCCTGTCCTGGTCGGAATTGCGCGATCTGTTCCGGTTCGCAGCACGTCGCCTGGATGAGGAACGCTTGCCGCAGGTGGCCGGCAGCCTTACCTTTACCTCGATTCTGGCACTGGTGCCGATGCTGACCATCGCGCTGGCGATTTTTACCGTGTTTCCGTTGTTCGGCACTTTCCGAGCTTCGCTGGAGCAGTATTTCGTGCATAACCTGATGCCGCGCGGGTTCTCCGATACGATTCTCAATTCTCTCAATCAGTTTGCCAGTAAATCCGCCAAATTATCGGCGGTCGGCGGCATCGCGCTGATCGTGACTTCGGTCTTGACGATGTCGACAGTCGACCACGTGTTCAACCGCATCTGGCGGGTCAAGACCCAACGTCCATGGATTCACCGGGTATTGGTGTATTGGGCGATCATCACGCTGGGGCCGCTGCTGATCGGTATTTCGATCAGCGTTACTTCGAATATTTCGGCGGTGACCAATGGCCTGGTGATCAGCTGGGTCGGCAACTGGTTTTATACGCTGGTGTCGATAGCGTTGACTACTGGTGCTTTTACCCTGCTGTACGTGGCGGTGCCGAATCAACGGGTGGACTGGCGCGACGCGGTGTGGGGCGGCTTGCTGGCCGGTATCGCATTTGAAATCGCCAAGCGTTTCTTTGCGGCCTATGTGATCAAGTTTCCGACCTATACCATGGTCTACGGCGCCTTGGCCGCCTTGCCGATCTTCTTGTTGTGGATCTACATGTTATGGATGATCACGCTGGTCGGCGCCTTGCTGGTGGCGGCGTTGCCGGTAGTGAAATATGAACGTTGGTGGCATGTGCCGACCCCGGGCAGCGCTTTCGTTGATGCGATGGCGGTATTGGGTGTGCTGTATCAAGCCAGGACCGAGGGCAATTCGGCTGCAGTGGACGCGGGCCAGATACGACAGGCAACCCGGTTGGGTTTTGATGAGTCGGAAAGCTTGCTGCAGCAAATGCAGGAGATCGGCTGGGTCGGCTGCGTGCAGAGCGAAATGCAGGTCAGGAGCCAGTGGGGACGTAAAGTCCGTGTCAACATCGATGGCTGGATTTTGGTGGCTAATCCGGATGTACTGCAACTCGCAGATATCTATCGCTTGTTCGTGTGCAACCTGGCGGCGGGCAGAGTGATCAAGTCGGCACTGGCATGGCAGGTCGAAGCTGCCATAGAAAAGGGGTTGGAGCAGAGCTTGGCGGCGTATTTTATCGCGGACGGATTAGAACATTCGCAGCTTGAGAGTGCCGCCGTGTCCTAATCCCGGGGTCCAGAAATAACTGACTTGCGCCACACCTTTGTAAGTTGGGCGCGTGTAACTTATTACAAACCGGGGCTGTTTTGAGGTCATTCGTTTGCCGTTTGTCCTTGTGATGTCTAAATGTTAATTAATTGCCATTTTAAGAGATTATTAAAGAATAATTAAGAAACAATTAAGGAAAAAACGGTTCACATTGCTGTGAGCCGTTTTTTTACACAATTAATTAAAAAGAAACCTGGCCGGTCAGCATCTGCCAGTACATGACCCAATCGCCAAGGAAAGAGTAGAGCGGTTGTTTAAAGGTAGCGGGACGGTTCTTCTCGAACACGAAATGGCCGACCCAGGCAAAACCGTAACCGCACACCAGCGCTATCGCGACCCAGTACAGGGCGCCCGTCAATACCAGCGCGAGCAGCGACAGCAGCGCCAGCGTCGAACCGACGAAATGCAACTGGCGGCAAGTGCGGTTGCTGTGCTGGCTCAGGTAACTCGGATAGAACTCGGCAAACGTCTCGTATTTCTTTTCAAGCACGGTAGGCATGGCGTCTCCTCGTAGTTACTATTCTTTTACTGTTCTTTAAGCTTAATCCCCCTTGACAGCAGCTGCAACCGCTGAGGAAGAGTGCAGCGCCGCAGTGGCAAACTTGAACAAATGATCCAGTACGGCATCCGGCTGTTCCGCCATTAATGCGTGGCCGCTGGCTTCGACCTGCATTACCTTGGCATGTTTGATCGCAGCAATCAGGCCGGCCGCGGCTTTGGCCGGTGTCATGACATCGCGTTGGCCGAGCAGGAACAGGGTAGGGCAAGTCACGGCTTGCGATGCCTGTTCGCCATTTGCATAGCCGTTGCATGCGGCAAAGTCGGTATAGAACACGGTCGGCTTGCTGTCGGACTGGCGGGCAATGCGCTGCATCAGTCGCTGGCTGGCTCCCTGCACGTAAAATCCCGGTCCTGGCGCCGAGGGTTTGGGCGAAATGGTCGAGTGCGACCAGATGTTCACCATGTCGATCGCACTCTGTTGTGCATTATTGGCGGCATCGAGTAGCGCATCTGCGACTTTCATCGGATACGCGGTGCCGACCAGCGCGATGCCTGCGATACGCGCAGAGCTTGCCGCGCGACCGGCCGTTTCCAGTGCAATCAGCGAACCCATGCTGTGTCCGACCAGGATCGCTTTGGTAACACCCGCAGCGTCCAGCAACGAATTCAACCAATCAGACAATTCTTCGATGGTGGCCAAGGCTGGGCCTTGGCTACGCCCATGTCCCGGCAGATCCACTGCCAGGACACCGAAGCCGTGATGGGCGAAATAGCGGGTTTGCAAGATCCACACGGAATGGTCGTTCTGACCGCCGTGGATAAACACCGCGGTCGGCAAAGCCGGGTTGAAGACTTTGCCGCCGGTATAACAATAAGTATCGTAATCTGTGCCGCGGAAGTGTGTTTTTAGTAACATTTCATTTTTCCTTCCGCTCGGCGCGCTGTGACATCTTCAGACCGTAGGCCAGGTCTTCAATCAGATCTTCGACATTCTCCAGGCCTATCGACAGCCTCAAGGTGCCTTCGGTAATGCCGGAGGCTGCCAACTGCTCGCTCGGAACCCGGAAGTGGGTGGTCGAGGCCGGATGGATGACCAGCGATTTGGCGTCGCCGACATTAGCCAGGTGGGAGAATATCTTGAGCGATTCCACCATGCGACGGCCGGCGGCACGATCGCCCTTCAGGTTGAACGAGAATACTGCGCCGCAGCCTTTTGGCAGCAGCGTCTTGCTCAGCGCGTGGCCGGGATGCGAAGGCAATTCAGGATAGGCGACCGACTCCACCGCAGCGTGCGCCGCCAGGAATTCGACCACCTTACGGGTATTGGCGACATGCTTTTCCATGCGCAGCGCCAGCGTCTCGATGCCTTGCAGGATGGCAAAGGCATTGTGCGGACTCATCACCGCGCCGAAATCGCGCAATCCTTCGCGGCGGGCGCGCAAGGAAAACGGCGCGACTGTCGATTCCTCCGAAAACACCATGCCGTGGAAACCTTCGTACGGCTCGCACAATTCGCTGAAGCGGCCGGTTTTTTCATACGCTTGCTGCCAGTCGAAAGTGCCGCCGTCTACCAACAGGCCACCGACCGCGGTGCCGTGGCCGCACAGGAACTTGGTGGCCGAGTGGAACACCAGGTCAGCGCCATGATCGAACGGGCGCAGCAGGTACGGCGTGGTAAATGTGGCATCCACCATCAGCGGCAGGTAATGCTCATGCGCCAGGGCCGCTATACGCGGAATATCCAGCACGTCCAGCCCCGGATTGCCGAGCGTCTCGCCGAACAGTACTTTGGTATTCGGCCGGATCGCCGCGCGCCAGGCATCCATGTCGCTCGGATCGACGAAAGTGGTTTCGATGCCGAAGCGTTTCATGGTGTAGGACAGCAGATTGTGCGAACCGCCATACAAGGCGCGCGACGCCACGACATGCGAACCGGCGCCGGCGATGGTAGCCAGGCCCAGATGCATGGCCGCTTGTCCGCTGGCGACGGCAATCCCGGCAACACCGCCTTCGAGCGCGGCAATGCGTTCTTCCAGAACGGCGTTGGTGGGATTGGAAATGCGCGAATACACATGGCCTGCGCGCTCCATATTAAACAGCGAAGCAGCGTGGTCGGAATCCTTGAAGACAAAGGCCGAGGTCAGGTAGATCGGCGTGGCGCGGGCGCCGGTGGCTGGATCGGGGACGCTGCCGGCGTGCAGCGACAAGGTGTCGAAGCCGGGGTAACGGGGGGCGCTCATGGTGTTTGCAGTCTCCTTCTATTCTTGAAATATGAGAACTCGTTCTACTCGTGCTGCGCTGCGCGGTAGATTTTTAGTCTGGCTTAAGCTACATTCTGGATATAAGTAAGCATAAAGTAAGCATAACTCAAGCAAAGGCAGGATGGCCCCATGAAAGTTTCTGAGATCCTCAAAGTCAAAGGCAATATTCTCTACACGGTGACGCCGGAAACGCCGTTGATCGACGCTGTCAATACAATGGCGGAAAAGGATATCGGTTCGCTGGTAGTGATGGAGTTCGGTACGCTGGTGGGGATGCTGACTTTCCGTGAAGTGTTGAACGCGATCCACCAGAACGGCGGTGCGGTCGGCAGCAACACGGTGCGCAAGCATATGGACGATAGCCCGATTACCGTCACACCCGATACCGAAGTCAATGAAGTGCGCCGCATCATGCTGGAGCGCCACGCACGTTATGTACCGATCATGGATGCCCGCACCTTGCTCGGCGTGATGTCGTTTTATGACGTGGCCAAAGCGGTGCTGGATGCCCAGGGTTTTGAAAACAAGATGCTGAAAGCCTACATTCGCGACTGGCCGTCCAACGCCGACGAATAGGATTTGTGTAAAGCTTGTCAGGAACCGTTTGTGGCAGGGAGATGCCGCAAACGGTTTTTTTGCGTAATTGTGTAAGTTTTAAAAAAATATTAAAACAGTAATGCATTCGTCGCTGCCTAGGCGCGCCCCTTCCCATTAGTCCACTTATGTCCAAATCCAGTCAATTTGCCCTGCTGCGCCAGCGACGCTTCGCTCCTTTCTTCTGGACCCAGTTCTTTGGCGCTTTCAACGACAACGTATTCAAGACCGCCTTGCTGACGATCCTGACTTACGAAGCGTTGAGCTGGACCAGCATGGACGTCAATCTGTTGAACAACCTGATTCCGGGTTTGTTCATTTTGCCGTTTGTGGTGTTTTCGGCGACTGCCGGCCAACTGGCCGACAAGTTCGAGAAATCGCGCCTGGCGCGTTATGTAAAGGTACTGGAAATTGTCATCATGGCGATTGCCGCCGTGGGCTGGATGACGCATAGCTTATGGCTGCTGGTTCTGGCGGTGGTGGGCATGGGTGTCCATTCGACCATTTTCGGGCCGGTCAAGTACGCCTATCTGCCGCAGCAGCTGCGTCAGGATGAACTGGTCGGCGGCAATGGCATTATCGAGATGGGAACTTTCGTCGGCATCTTGTTGGGTGAAGTGCTTGGCGCGGTGTTGGTGGTGCACAAGCCGTGGGGTATCGAACTGGTGGCGGGCGGTACGTTGGCGATTGCGGTCGTCGGCTGGCTGTTCAGTCGCGGCATCCCGCTGACGCCGGCCGCCGAACCGGCGTTGAAGATCAATTGGAACCCGATTACCGAAACGGTGCGCAACCTGGGGTTTTCCCGCAAGAACCGGCCGGTATTCCTGGCCATGCTGGCCAACTCGTGGTTCTGGTTTTACGGCGCGATCGTGCTGGCGCAGTTTCCCTTGTATGCGAAAAATTACCTGCATGGCGACCATAGTGTTTTTGTGCTGCTGCTGACGGTATTCTCGCTTGGCGTCGGCACCGGCTCGCTGCTGTGCGAACGCTTGTCGGGTCACAAGGTGGAAATCGGGCTGGTGCCGTTTGGCGCGATCGGCCTGTCGGTGTTTGGCCTCGACCTGTTCTTTGCCAGTTTAGGTTATACCAATACCACCACGGTCGACATGGCCGGATTTGTGCAGCAAACCGGTAGCTGGCGCATCCTGTTCGACTGCGTGATGATTGGCCTTTTCGGCGGGTTGTATATCGTGCCGCTGTTCGCAGTGATCCAGACCCGGTGCGACCGCCGGCATCTGTCGCGCACGATTGCCGGCATGAATATCATGAACGCCTTGTTCATGGTGGTGGCGGCGCTGGTGGCGATGACCTTGTTGAGTTTCGGTTTCACGATTCCGCAGATTTTCCTGGTCACCGCGATTCTCAACGCTATTGTCGCGCTATATATTTTCACGGTGGTGCCGGAGTACCTGGTGCGTTTCGTGGCCTGGATATTGATTCATACCATCCATCGGGTTCATACCGTGAACCGCGACCGTATCCCGGACGAAGGCGCTGCGGTGCTGGTCTGCAACCACGTCAGTTACGTCGATGCGATCGTGATCATGGCGGCAAGTCCGCGGCCCATCCGTTTTGTGATGGATCACCGGATTTTCAAAATCCCGGTGCTGGCCTGGCTGTTCAAAACCGCCAAGGCGATTCCGATTGCGCCGGCCAAGGAAAATCCGGAATTGATGGAGCGGGCGTTTGCACAAATCGCCGCTGCGCTGGAAGATGGCGACCTGGTCTGTATTTTCCCGGAAGGTAAATTGACCAGCACCGGCGAAATGAACGAATTCCGCGGCGGCATCAAGAAAATCATCGAGCGCACGCCAGTGCCGGTGATCCCGATGGCATTGAGTGGTTTGTGGGGGAGTATGTGGACCCGTAGCGCCGGCAATCCCTTCCAGCGCTCGTTCAAACGCGGACCGCTGTCTGCTTTGCAGCTGACGGTGGGCGAAGCGGTAGCGCCGACCCAGGCGACGCCGGAATATTTGCAGCAGCAAGTGCAGACTTTACGCGGCGCCTGGCAGTAAAACCGGGTGGGGCAGTTCGATCGTACCTATCGTGCCTACGCGTATGGGATAATAAAATAACAACTATTATGGCGCCCGATTCACTATCACGGCGCCTGCGCTGGTAAAATCACATTTTTCAGCCCTTTTTTATCTGGATCATCATGCCCGGCAATACCTTCGGCAGTCTGTTTAGCGTCACCAATTTCGGCGAATCACATGGCCCGGCCATCGGCTGCATAGTCGACGGCTGCCCGCCGGGACTGGAATTGTCCGAAGCCGATATCCAGCCGGATCTGGATCGCCGTAAACCGGGTACTTCGCGCCACGTGACCCAGCGCCAGGAGCCGGACACGGTGGAAATCCTGTCGGGCGTCTATGAAGGCAAGACCACCGGCACTCCGATCATGCTGTTGATCCGCAACCAGGACCAGCGCAGCAAGGATTATGGCAATATCGTCGACACCTTCCGCCCCGGCCACGCCGATTTTACCTATTGGCAAAAGTACGGTATCCGCGATCCGCGCGGCGGCGGCCGTTCGTCAGCACGCCTGACGGCGCCCATGGTCGGCGCTGCAGCCATCGCCAAGAAGTGGCTGCTGCAGCAATACGGCACCACTTTCAAGGGCTGCATGAGCCAGCTGGGTGAAATCCCTGTCGCTTTCGAGTCCTGGGACCACGTACCGAATAACCCGTTTTTTGCCGCCAATGTTAGCCAGATCGCCGAACTCGAGGCGTATATGGATGCGTTGCGCAAAGATGGCGATTCCTGCGGCGCCCGTATCGATGTCGTCGCTTCCAAGGTGCCGGTTGGCCTGGGCGAGCCTTTGTACGACAAGCTGGATGCCGAGATCGGCTACGCCATGATGGGTATCAATGCAGTCAAAGGCGTGGAAATCGGCGCCGGTTTTGCCTCGGTGGCGCAAAAGGGATCGCAGCATGGCGACGAAATCACCCGCAACGGCTTCCTGACGAATAACGCCGGCGGTATCCTGGGCGGCATTTCGAGCGGCCAGGACATCACCGTGTCGATCGCCATCAAGCCGACATCCAGTATTCGTACGCCGCGGCAGTCGATCGACAAGCAAGGCAATCCGGCCACGGTCGAGACTTTCGGCCGCCATGATCCTTGCGTCGGAATCCGTGCGACCCCAATTGCCGAGGCCATGCTGGCACTGGTGCTGATGGACCATGCCCTGCGGCATCGTGCCCAATGCGGCGACGTGCAGGTTGCGCCACTGGTCGATTCCAAGTAATTCCCCGGCGCCGCCACAGTTTGGCGGCGACCATCCTCTTTTTCGTTATTTCCCGTGTGTTGCCGATTTGCAGGCTTGTTGAACTCCTGCGGCCGATTTTTGTCTGCAAGATAGCTAATCTTGCGCGCCTGATGCAGGTTTACGTTACGCTAGCCGTAACACTCAAAACCAGATCGACTCCGGAGAAAGAGGGGACATCATGATTGATACACTTTCCAGCGCTGCGCTGGCCGGTGGCTTATCGTGGGCCAGCGGCATCCGCCTGTATATGGCGTTGTTCATCGCCGGCTGGTTCGGCCGCCTGGGCTGGATCGATCTGCCGCAGGCGCTGCAGATACTGGAATCGCCATGGGTGATCGGTGTTACCGGCTTGCTGGCGGCTATCGAGTTTTTGGTGGATAAGATTCCCGGACTTGATTCAGTCTGGGACGCGGTCCACACCTTTATCCGGATTCCGGCCGGCGCCATCCTTGCGGTAGCCGCCATGGGCCACATGGATCCGGCCTGGACTACTGTAGCGGCGCTGATAGGCGGCACTTTTGCGCTAGGTGCGCACGCTACCAAGGCCGGCAGCCGGGCCATGATCAACACCACGCCGGAACCCTTGAGCAACTGGACTGCATCGTTTTCCGAGGATGCGACTGTGCTCGGCGGTTTATGGGCGGCGTTTTTCCATCCCTGGCTGTTGTTTGCATTTCTGTTCCTGTTTTTCCTGTTTGCGATCTGGCTGCTGCCTAAACTGTGGCGCGGCCTGCGTTGGGTTTTTCAAAGGTTAGCTACATGATTTTTTTGCAGTCTCTACGCATGACCCAGCGCGACTGGCGCGCAGGTGAGTTACGTTTCTTGCTGATCGCTTTGATTGTGGCCGTTGCCTCCTTATCGGCAGTCGGCTTTTTTGTAGACCGGATGCGCGCCAGTCGCGCTGGGTCATGCGTAGAGACTGCAAAAAAATCATGTAGCTAACCTTTGAAAAACCCAACGCAGGCCGCGCCACAGTTTAGGCAGCAGCCAGATCGCAAACAGGAAAAACAGGAACAGAAATGCAAACAACAGCCAGGGATGGAAAAACGCCGCCCATAAACCGCCGAGCACAGTCGCATCCTCGGAAAACGATGCAGTCCAGTTGCTCAAGGGTTCCGGCGTGGTGTTGATCATGGCCCGGCTGCCGGCCTTGGTAGCGTGCGCACCTAGCGCAAAAGTGCCGCCTATCAGCGCCGCTACAGTAGTCCAGGCCGGATCCATGTGGCCCATGGCGGCTACCGCAAGGATGGCGCCGGCCG
>FTIU01602749.1_pt1 | contig 9749 bp, 7 predicted proteins | sample 1658461 | NCBI WGS metagenome assembly FTIU01 (sample SAMEA3914827, study PRJEB12502) | metagenome | biome: forest; material: soil | place: Canada | collected 2011-07-03 | depth 0.3 m | reverse complement strand
ACTGCGCGGGGAAATACCGGGTCCGCACCGTGTTCGACTCCTGCCCCACCCGGCTCATGTAGTCCTGGTAGGCCGGCAAGGATTTCGGCGCGTAGCTGTGGGTAGCCACGCCGGTGGGGCTCGCCCAGGCGGGGATGCCGTCGAGCTGGATCAGCCGCATCAGGTCGCCGGGCTTGAAGTACGAGGCGAGGTGGTCCACCGCGGGGTTGAAGGTGTTGGGGCCGTTGGGCTCTTCTACGTACCAGTTGCGGTTGTCGTTGACCCACGACAAGCCGAGCGCGGGATAGAGCGGACGATAGCCGTCGCCATCGCAGCAGCCTTGCCCGGGCAGCAGGTAGGCCGCGCCTTGCCCGCCGAAGCGATGCAGGTCCTGGTTGGCGTAGCTGACCGCCGGCAGCACGGAAGAGACGTTGGGCAACACGCCGAACGTCGCAATGCCGCTGGGCCGCGTGCCGCGTGCGAGCAGCGAGCCTGCGCCGGAGGCCAGGCTGGCCGATCCGGCAAAGTAGCCTGACACCGTGGACGTGCAGTTCAGCGTCGACACGATCGCGCCTGCGGCGACCGGGAACTGGCCGCTGGCACGGACCTTGTTCCAGGTGTCGGAGATCTGCCAGTTCACCGTGTCCGCGCTGCCGGCGCGGGTGGTCACGCTCAGCGGGAAGGTACTGCCCGAGGCGAACATCCGCGTGCCGTCGCCCCCCGGGGTATCCATCTCGATTGCATCGCCGCCGCCCGCCGCCGCTACGCTGCCGGCAGGCGCGGTGCAACTGAGCGTGCCGCTGCCTGTGGGCGTCACAGGCGTGGTCGGGGTGGTGGGTGTCGTGGGCGTTGTGGTGCCGGTGTCCTCATATGAACACGTCTTGCCGAAACCGGGCGCGGGGTCTCCGAACACGCCGTTGTTGCAGGCCACGCCATTGGTGAAGGTCAGGGTGACGTACTGCGTAGCGGTCCCGTAGCGGACCTGGCGCGTGCCGGTAAAGCTGCAGAAGCCGTTCTCCGAGCTGCAGGCAACCCAGGTGCTGGTGCCGGGGGGCGTCGTCGGACTACTCGTGCCGGAGTCGTACCAGCAACTCTTGGCAAACCCGGACGCGGGGTCTCCGAACACTCCGTTGTCGCAACTGGTGCCGCCGGTGAAGGTCTTGATGACGTACTGCGTATCGGTGCCGTACTTGACCTGGTGGGTGCCGGTGAAGGCGCAGGTCTGGTATTCCGAGGCGCACAGCGTCCAGGTGACGGCCGCTGGCTGCAGGGTTGCGGGGCTTGCGCTGGTCGCGCCGCCCCCGCTTTCGCCGCCACAGCCCGCGATGGCAAGCAACAGCAGCAACAAGATGCCGGCGCGCTGCAAGGCAACACGTATCCAAGGGCTCCCCGCAGCCGGGGCTGGGTTCGGGCTGGTAAGCGTCGACATGGCTTCCCCATCGTTTGGCCTGCGTCTGGTCAACGCGGGCGCAACAGTAACGCATGGACCCCGTAGGTCCCCGAATGAATGGAAAACTGGCGGGCGCTGTCCGCCGTTGCCGGCGAAGCGCCGGGCGGCGTCGGACGCGCCCTGCTTGTGCAGCCCCTGGCCGAGGCGTTTCATCGGTGATGCTCCTGGCGCGGCCAGCCAAAGGATGACGGCAACGCAAGGCATGTGGGACGCGCGGCCTGCAAAACTTGCCGCGGCGGGGTTGAGTGAGCCCTCCGGCATAGCTGGCAGGGTCCGGGCCGAACGAAGCCTGGCGCACCATTGTGGTGAGCGCGCCGGATACAAGTTTACCCGCACGCCCCTGGCTATGGCCGCCAAGATTTAGTGTTTATCGGACGAAGGCGGGGCCGCAGGCAAGGCCGGTTCGCGGCGCGTGGACGGCGCTCTCGCACCAGGCGGCGCGCCGGCGGCACCTGTGCCACTAGTGCACTAGCGGCAAATCACCGGGGCGTAATACGGCGAGTAGTGCCAGATGATCTGCTGGAATGGAGCATGGCGTCCGTAGGCCACCGTGCACAGCCCGAGCAGGGCAACGCCGGCGATCAGGCATTTGCCCAGCCGCTTCGGCGCGCCGTGGCAGGCGCGCAGCACCCAGAAGGCAACGCCGCCGCCCAGAAGCCACCCGGCAATGACCTCGGCCGGGGTATGCGCGCCCAGGCGCACGCGGCTAAAGCAGATCAAAGCCGCTAGCATCAAGCCGAGCACGAAGCCTGCCCGGCGCCATGACGCCCGGAAGCTGCGCAACAGCAACCCGAGGAACACGGACCACACCGCCGACGAGAGCATCGCGTGGCCGCTGATCACGCGCATGTCGAAACGCTCCAGCACCGTGCCGCAGCCGGTGTGCAGCAGCTTGCTGGCCAGCACCAGCGCCGCGGCCGCCGCCAGGCACAGGGCCCAGCGCAGCGCCACCCGCCACCCGGTGCTTTGCAGCAGCCACAGGCCGGTGGTGAGCGCCAGCGGTAGCGTCACGGCGGCATCGCCGAGGTCTGTGATCCGGTACCAGTTCATCATGTCTTTCGTCAGCTTGCATAAGTGTGCAGGCGAGCTCAAAGCGGATCTCGCCATCGATGATGCTTCCGACTTCCCATTGAATCCTGTTGGCCACAATGTATGCCCCTCGCGCGAGGCCAAGGCGGCGGGATGCATGCGCTGTCGGAATACAGCGAACTGTTGGCAGATGGCGCTCGCTGCGCAGCGATACGCTGGCTTCGCCAAGGCTGGCTCCGGGACCATGCCGTGCGGCAGGAGCTGCGCGCGCCAAGGCAACCGACCGGCAGGACTCCAAGCCTTTCAAACCAGACGACGGGGGTAGTTTCATGCTCAAGATCAGGAAAGCCGTATTCCCGGTGGCCGGCCTCGGCACGCGATTTCTGCCGGCGACCAAGGCCAGCCCGAAAGAGATGTTGCCGGTAGTCGACAAGCCGCTGATCCAGTACGCCGTGGAAGAAGCGATGGCCGCGGGAATTACCGAGCTGATCTTCGTGACGGGGCGCAGCAAGCGTGCCATCGAGGATCACTTCGACAAGTCCTATGAGGTCGAGGCCGAACTGATGGCGCGCGGCAAGCAGCAATTGCTGGACCTGGTGCGCAGCATCAAGCCCGCCCACGTGGATTGCTTCTATGTGCGGCAGGCAGAGCCCCTGGGACTTGGCCACGCGGTGCGCTGCGCCAGCAAGCTGATCGGGGACGAGCCCTTCGCCGTGATCCTCGCCGACGATCTGCTGGACGCGCGCACGCCCGTGCTCAAGCAGATGATCGAGGTGTTCGACCACTATCACAGCTCCGTCATCGGCGTGGAGGAGATCGAGCCGCAGGATTCACGCTCCTATGGCGTGATCGACGGCAAGCCTTGGGACGACCGCATCTTCAAGATGTCCGGCATCGTGGAGAAGCCCGCGCCGCAAGCCGCACCGTCCAACCTTGGCGTGGTGGGGCGCTACGTGCTGATGCCCAGCATCTTTGAGTTCCTGAACACGCTCAAGCCGGGCGCCGGCGGCGAGCTGCAGCTCACGGACGCCATCCAGGCGCTGCTGGCCCGCGAGCAGGCGCTGGCCTACCGCTATGAGGGACGCCGCTTCGATTGCGGCAGCAAGCTGGGCTACCTGAAGGCTACCGTGGAGTTCGCGCTGCGCCACGCTGAAGTCGGCGCGCCGTTCGCGGCGTACCTGCGCACCGAATGCGCCATCGTCGCGCAAGCCCTGGCGCACGGCAACGACCAGCTGGCGGAGGCGGTGATCGTAACGCCCGAAGCGCAGACCGATGTGCAAGCCGACGTGCAGGCCGAAGCGCAAACCGAGCGCGATGCGCGCTTGATCCCGCTGGCCGCCTGACCCACCCCGGCGCGCAGCACCGGGGCCGTCGCCAAGCCGGCCCCGGTCAGCGGAAATATGCCCTTGTGTTCTCGTGCACCTCGCCATGCGCCAGCAGCTCGGCCGGCGTCATCCAGCAGTACTCGCTGTGCTGGTCAGGTTGCCCGAGCGGCGCGCCGCCGGGCATGGTCCACGCATAGGCGAGCACCACGTAGTGCGTGGAGATGCCCGGCTCTGCGGCGAAGTTGTCCGGATAGTGATGTTCGAACACGCCGCGCGGCACGGCATCGCCACGCTCGACCCCGGTGAGGCCGAGCTCATCCGCCACGATGCGCCGGAACGCGGCATCCAGGCCCTCGTCCTTGCGGATACGCCCGCCTGGCACGAACCATGACCCTTTCGCCGGCCGGTTACGGCGCCGGCCAAGCAACACCCGGCCTTGCACATCGGTGACGAGCAGGTCGATCGAGACCAGGGGGGTGTTAGCAACCACAGAGAGGAAATCCGATCTGGCAAGCATTGCGCGCGACTCCAAAATCGAAAGACTACCATCTGCTTGAACCTGCTTGAATCTGCTTCGATCCGCGTCATCCCGTGGCAAGCGTGCTGCCCAAAAAAGAATAGCGCCGGCATGCATGTCGCGCGGAATCCGGGAACATGTCGTTCCGCCCGGGGGCTGGACCGAAACCCGTCGACACGACCCTGCCGGCGCAGAAAGACGCCTCGCCCACCGGGGGATAGGCGAGGCGCAAAGCACGGGCAAGTGGGTCAGACCTGTCCGCGACGTATGGAGCCTACCCGTGGCCGAGTGATTCGAAAGTGGGCTAGCGCACCAGGCGTTGCGCCCGGCGAACTAATGGCGGATGGCGACTGCCTGGCGCACCGGACGTCGGCAATGCCTTAAAAATCTGCCGCCGCTGCCGTTATTTCACTTGCGGCCAGCAATCACTGGCCACGCGCCAGACTGCGCCACCGCGCAACGATGCCCAGGAATTCCTATGCAATACGACCCGATACAGCTTGCCCAGCTCGGCTGCATCCTCATGGTAGTGCTGTGCACGGCACTTGCAATCCGGCACACCCGAAAGCAGACCCGCGTCGACCATCACATCTCCGAACTGGAGCGCCAGCTCCGCGAACGCGCGCCAAAGCGCCACGACACGACGGGTGAAGCGCACATCTTCGGGTAACGCCATGGGTTGGGCGCACCGCCCGGCGGCATGCGCCCCCACGATGCACACCGCGCCGGAAATTGACGCGAGAACAGCGGGGGAAAATAGGGGCTTTTCCCCATACGATGTCTTATCGAGAATACGTATGATCCGTCGCGTGACAAGTCGCAGCGCATAAGTTCTTAAATCCGACAGCTGGACCACGAGCGGCTTTGCCGCCTGGTACGACTTGATTGCCGGTCTTCGCAGCGTGACTCCGGTTTGCCCACAACGGCCATAGAGCCAACGGGGCAGGAGCAACGTGGTGTGGATGTCGCGGGGTGTAAAAAGCCATTCTTCGGAATGGCTTTTTTTATGGGACTGCCGCATTGGCTTTGCACGGGCGTGATTGGCCCGCCACCCGGTGCCGTCCATTGTGCACATCGGCAGGCGTCCTTATATACTCCGCCAGATCATCAAGCGCCCGCACGGGCCGGGAGAGCTGGCGTGGATCGACTGCAGGCCATGAAGACCTTCGTCACCGTGGTGGAGACCGGCGGCTTCACCGCCGCCGCGCGCAAGCTGGACATCTCGCTATCGGTGGTCAGCCGCATCGTCAACGAGCTGGAAACGCACCTGGGCGTGCGCCTGCTGACCCGTACCACGCGGCTGGTCCGCATGACCGACACCGGCGCGGCCTACTTCGAGAACTGCCGCCGCCTGCTGGGCGAGATCGATGAAGCCGAGCTGGCAGCCTCTGGCGCGCATGCGGCGCCGCGCGGCCAGCTTGCCATCACGGCTTCCGTGCTGTTCGGCGCCGCCTACGTGATGCCGATCGTCACCGAATACCTGAACCGCTACCCGGAGGTCGACGCGACCTGCCTGTTCCTGGACCGGATCGTGAACCTGGTCGACGAAGGCATCGACGTAGGCATCCGCATCGGGCAGCTGCCGGATTCGTCGCTGCAAGCCGTGCGCGTGGGCCAGGTGCGGCGCGTGGTGTGCGCGGCGCCGTCTTACCTGGCCAGGCACGGCATGCCGCAAACCCCGGACGACCTCGCCAGCCATGCCACCATCCTGCCCAATGGCGCAAACAATGCGGCAGAGTGGCGCTTCAACCGCGACGGCACTCCCGTCGTCACCCGGCTGCAACCGCGCCTGACAACCACCACCAATGACTCCGCGATTGCTGCCGCCGTGTCCGGCTTTGGCGTCGTGCGGCTGCTGTCGTACCAGGTGGCCAGGCAGCTGCGCGACGACTCGCTGCGCATCGTGCTGGCGGACGTGGAACCGCCGCCCCTGCCCATCAATGTGATCCACCGGGAGGGCCGCCATGCCACGCGCAAGGTCCGCGCCTTCCTGGACCTCGCCATCGAAACGCTGCGCGCGGACAGTACGCTGAACTGACCGGCCCGCTGACGGGGGCGCCAAGCGCCCCGATTCTTCTCGCAACGAGAATAGTCCCTTCTCGCCGGGGCCGTTTTTCGTGCCTCGGGACGCACCTATGATCCATCCAGGCACACGGACCGGACACGGCGCAGGCAGGCCTTCTCCCGAGAACCCTTCGGACAGTGTGCTAGCCGCCACCGGGCGGCGTCATTTCCCAAACACGCCGAGGATCACCGCCATGCAAGTCTATTTCCACCCCCTCTCCGGACACGCGCACCGCGTCCGCCTGTTCCTGTCGCTGATCGGCGCCAATGCCGAAGCGATCGAGGTCGATCTGGCCAAAGGCGCGCACAAGGCACCTGAATTCCTCAAGCTCAACCCGTTCGGCCAGGTGCCCGTGCTGGTGGACAACGACACCGTGATCACCGACTCCAACGCCATCCTGGTGTACCTGGCCAAGACGTTCGGCAAGACGGACTGGCTGCCCGAATCGCCCGCTGGTGCCGCCGCGGTACAGAAATGGCTGTCGGTCGCCGCCGGCGAGATCGCCTACGGCCCGGCAGCCGCGCGCCTCATCACCGTGTTTGGCGCCCCCTACAACGCCAAGGAAGTGATTGCCCGCGCGCACGTCATCCTCAAGCGCGTTGACGACGTGCTTGCCAAGGGCAAGTGGCTGGCCGCCGCCCACCCCACGCTGGCCGACGTGGCGCTGTACAGCTACATCGCCCGAGCGCCCGAAGGTTTTGTCGACCTGTCGGACTACGCCAACGTCAAGGCCTGGCTGCAGCGCATCGAAGCCCTGCCGGGCTTTGTGGAGTTCAAGACGACGCCGGCCGGCCTCGCCGCCTGATCAGGACTCTGGCCTGGACCTGCCTAGGCCGGCCACCGAACGTCGTACAGGAAGGAGCACCCACCATGTCCGCCCAAGCCCGTCCATCCACGCAAGCCACCCATGCCCCCGCGCAGCCCTGGCACGCCGGCGAGCGTAGCCTCCAGGCACGCGCAGGCGTTGCCGGGCGCATGGAGGATGTCGGCCAGCGCGTGGTGCGCGACTACATGCCCGACCAGCACCGCGAGTTCTTCGCGCAACTGCCGATGGTGGTGCTGGGCGCGGTCGCGCCGGATGGCCGGGTGTGGGCGACGCTGCGCGCCGGGCAGCCGGGCTTCCTGCACTCGCCGGATGCCACCACGCTGAACATCGCCACGGCCCGCGACCCCGCCGACCCGGCGGATGCCGGCATGGAAGACGGCAGCGCCATTGGCCTGCTGGGCATCGACCTGCTGACACGCCGGCGCAACCGCATGAACGGTACAGCGCGGCGAGGCAGCGACGGCGTGCTGCGGATCGACGTGGGGCAGAGCTTCGGCAACTGCCCGCAGTACATCCAGAAGCGCGTGTTCGAATTCACGCGCACGCCCGGCACGTCCGGCATGCGCGCCCCGGCGGCGCCGCACCACTTCACCGCGCTGGATACGCGTGCGCGCGCGCTCATCGGTTCGGCGGATACGTTCTTCGTCGCGTCCTACGTGGACCTTGAAGATGGGGAGCGCCAGGTGGATGTGTCGCATCGCGGCGGCAAGCCCGGCTTTGTCCGGATCGATGCGGACGGCGGTCTGACCATTCCTGACTTTGCCGGCAACCTGTTCTTCAACACCCTCGGCAACTTCGTGGTCAACCCGATCGCCGGCCTCGTCTTTACAGACTTCAACACCGGCGAGCTGCTCCAGCTCTGCGGCAAGGCCGAGGTCATCCTGGACTCGCCAGAGATCGCCGCCTTCCAGGGCGCGGAACGCCTGTGGCGCTTCATGCCCGAGCAGATCGTGCGCCGCGACGAGGCCCTGCCGCTGCGCTGGCTGCCACAAGCGCACGGCGCATCGCCGAACTCGCTGATGACCGGCAGCTGGGAACAAGCCGCCGACCGCCAGCGCGCCGCGGCGCTGGCCAACGCATGGCGGCCATTGCGCGTCGCGCGCATCGTCGATGAAAGCAGCGTGGTCCGGTCCTTCCACCTGGAACCCACTGACGGCGCCGGCCGCGTGGCGCACCTGGCCGGCCAGTTCCTGCCGATTCGGGTCACGCTGGCGGGACATGCGCAGCCGGTGATGCGCACCTACACGCTGTCGGTGTCGCCGGCCGACGATGTGTACCGCATCAGCGTGAAGCGCGAAGGCACGGTGTCACGCCACCTGCACGACAATCTCAAGGTAGGCGACCTGGTCGAAGCCCGCGCGCCGGCCGGCGCCTTCACCATCGACGCCGCCGAGCGCAGGCCGGCCGTGCTGCTGGCCGCAGGCATCGGTGTCACGCCGATGCTCGCCATGCTCCGCCAGATCGTCTATGAAGGCCTGCGCAAGCGCCGGGTCCGCCCGACGTGGTTCTTCCACTCGGCTCGCACCTTGGCCGAGCGCGCCTTCAGCAAGGAGCTCGCCACGCTCACTGAGAGCGCCGGCGGCGCGGTGGAACTGGTGCGCCTGCTGAGCGACCCGAAGGACGCCACCCGGGTCAAGGACTATGACGTGTCCGGGCGCATCGACATCGACACGCTGCGCAGCCGCCTGCCCCTCGATGACTATGACTTCTACCTGTGCGGGCCGACCGCGTTCATGCAATCGCTCTACGATGGCCTGCGCGCGCTCAACGTCGCCGATTCACGCATCCATGCGGAAGCCTTTGGCGCGTCCTCGCTGGTGCGCAAGCGCGACGCCGGCAGCACGGCCGCACCCGCCGCCAAGCCCGCGGTGCAGCCCGTGCCTGTCACCTTCGTGCAATCGGGCAAGGAAGCTCGCTGGACGCCGGGCGGCGGCTCGCTGCTGGCGCTGGCCGAGCAGCGCGGCCTGGCGCCGGCCTTCGGTTGCCGCGGCGGCAGCTGCGGCTCGTGCAGCACGCGTGTGCTGCAGGGCACGGTGGCGTACGCCGAGGCGCCGGAGTTCAACGTGGCGCAAGGCGAGGCGCTGATCTGCTGCGCGGTCCCGGCGGCGGTGGATGCCGACGGCAACAATGCCATCGTGCCGCTGCAACTGGATCTTTGAGCGGTCAGCCCTGGGCGTTGCGCGGGGCATGCTGGAACCTTCCAGCGGCCTTTAGCATTTCAACCAAGCCTTCCGGCCACACGGTCTCGCTGGTGGAGGCCACGTCCGCCTCCGCCCCTCAACTGTGGTCCGCGATTGCCTGACTGTCGCGATCACCTTCAACTACCTGCCCTGACCGGGCCGGCACGCTCGACCGATGCCCGGGAGGTATCGGTCGAGCGTGCCGGCCCGGTCAGGGCAGGTAGTTGAAGGTGATCGCGACAGTCAGGCAATCGCGGACCACAGTTGAGGGGCGGAGGCGGACGTGGCCTCCACCAGCGAGACCGTGTGGCCGGAAGGCTTGGTTGAAATGCTAAAGGCCGCTGGAAGGTTCCAGCATGCCCCGCGCAACGCCCAGGG
>FTIU01011709.1_pt1 | contig 9760 bp, 8 predicted proteins | sample 1658461 | NCBI WGS metagenome assembly FTIU01 (sample SAMEA3914827, study PRJEB12502) | metagenome | biome: forest; material: soil | place: Canada | collected 2011-07-03 | depth 0.3 m | reverse complement strand
ACGATGCCAGTTCGGCCTCGTGTGCGGCAGTGCTTGATGCATTGACAGCCGCTCATCCGGGGCAGGTCACCTTGTTGCGCCACGCAGTCAATCGCGGCAAGGGCGGCGCTGTGTTGACGGGGGTTCGGCATGTTGCCGCCGCAGGTTACACCCACATGCTGCAGATCGATGCCGACGGTCAGCACAACACCGACGATATCCCGCGGTTTTTGCAGCAGGCCGCTGCCCAGCCGCAAAGCGTGATCGCCGGTTGTCCGCAATATGACGATAGCGTGCCGTCGGTGCGTTTTTATGGGCGCTATCTGACCCACGTCTGGGTCTGGATCAATACCTTGTCGTTGGATATCAAGGATTCGATGTGCGGATTCCGCGTCTATCCCTTGCCGTCCTTGATGCACCTGGTGCGGCGTAAGCACATCGGCGAGCGGATGGATTTCGATACCGACGTGCTGGTGCGTTTGTACTGGGATGGCGTGCCAGTCGTCAATTTGCCGACGCGCGTGACTTACCCCATGGACGGCGTATCGCATTTCCGCGTTGGCCGCGACAATCTGCTGATCTCACGTATGCACGCGACCTTGTTCTTTGGCATGCTGATACGCGCGCCGCGCTTGCTAGGGCGTCGTCTGTGGTTGGCGCGAGGCCGATCTTGAGCGCCGGCCAGCAGCATTGGGCGGAGATCAACGAAGCCAGCTTCGTGGGTGGCATGCGGCTGTTGTTCGCGATCTACCGGATCGCCGGCCGCTGGCCGTTTCGCCTGGTGCTGTATCCGGTGCTAGTCTGGTATTTGCTGAGCAAGCCGGCCGCCCGCCGCGCTTCCATGCTTTATTTGCAGCGGCTTTGCGATTTTAATCCGGTCGTAGCCAGGCTCAACCGGATTCGACCGGACTGGCGCGGGGTGTTCCGGCATTTTGCTGCTTTTGCCGAAAATATCCTCGACAAGATGTTGTTGTGGGGCGGCTTGTTCAAGACTGCCGACGTGGTGTCGTTCGGCCGTGAGCAGATGCAGGAAAGCATAGAGGCGCAGCGCGGCGGCCTGCTGATTTGCGCGCATCTGGGCAATCTTGAGTTGTGCCGGGTGCTGTCGCGCCAACGTCACGCGTTACGAATTACGGTGCTGGTGCACACCAAGCACGCCCAGGCGTTTAACCGGCTGCTGGCAAAACTTGATCCGGACAGCCAGTTGAACCTGATGCAGGTTACCGAGATGACACCCGCTACCGCCATGCTGCTGGCGGAGAAAGTAGGGCGCGGCGAGTTTGTCGCGATTGCCGGCGACCGCATCCCGGTGGCGGCCGTGCCACGCGTCGCATATGCCTCGTTCCTGGGTGAAACGGCGGCCTTCCCGGTTGGCCCTTATGTATTGGCCAGCCTGTTGCAATGCCCCGTCTACCTATTGTTCTCGATGACAAAAAACGGCCGCTCCGAATGTCATTTCGAATTGTTTCGGGAAACGATTCAACTACCGCGCAAGAGCCGCGACGAAGTCCTCCATGAACTGGCCGCCGCCTATGCGGCAAGGCTGGAGTATTTTTGCTCGAAAGCTCCGCTGCAATGGTTCAATTTTTACGATTTTTGGCATTTATCCGGGTATAAAGATGCATCTCGCTGAACTGAAAGACTCGTCTGCCATAGCATCGCAGGCGGCGACACCACGCACCGTCCGTTTCGACCGGGGCCGGTTAACGGTTGAAGACATTGTCGACATCGCTTCGGGATCGGCCAAGGTCGTGTTGTCCGACGAACCGGCATTCCGCGCCGCGATCAGCCGCGGCGCCGACTTCCTCGATCGCCTGCTGCGCGAAGACGGCACCATCTACGGCGTAACCACCGGCTACGGCGACTCCTGTACCGTCACCGTGCCGCCCGAACTGATCGCAGAATTGCCGCATCATTTGTACACCTATCATGGTTGCGGTTTAGGCGAATTGTTTACTCCGGCGCAAACCCGGGCCATCATGGCGGCGCGGCTGGCTTCGCTTAGCAAGGGATACTCCGGCGTCAGTGTAGGCCTGCTGGAACAGATCGCCCGCTTGCTTAAAGAGGATTTGCTGCCCTTGATCCCGTCCGAAGGATCGGTCGGCGCCAGTGGCGACCTGACTCCGCTGTCATACCTGGCCGCCGTGCTGTGCGGCGAACGGGAGGTTTGGCGCGATGGCGTAAAGGTCGGCGCCACCGAGGCCCTGGCGGCAGCTGGTATTACGCCACTGCGCTTGCGGCCGAAAGAAGGCCTGGCGATCATGAACGGCACTGCGGTAATGACCGCCCTGGCTTGCCTGGCTTATGACCGCGCGCAATACCTGGTGCGTATCGCTACCCGGATTACCGCGATGGCCAGTTTCGCTTTGGATGGCAACGCCCATCATTTCGACGCCGTTTTGTTTTCCGTCAAGCCGCACGCCGGCCAGCAGCAGGTGGCGGCCTGGCTGCGACAGGATTTGCCGGTAGACGACGCACCGCGCAATCAACAACGATTGCAGGATCGCTATTCCATCCGTTGCGCGCCGCATGTGATCGGCGTGCTGGCGGATGCTTTGCCGTGGATGCGAGAGTCGATTGAAAACGAATTGAATAGCGCCAACGACAATCCGATCATCGACGCTGAAAATGAGCGCGTACTGCACGGCGGTCATTTCTACGGCGGCCATATCGCGTTCGCCATGGATAGCATGAAAAATGCAGTCGCCAATGTCGCCGATTTGCTTGACCGGCAAATGGCTTTACTGGTCGATAGCCGTTACAACCATGGCTTGCCGGCCAATCTGTCTGGCGCCGAAGGCCCGCGCGCCAGCATTAACCACGGCTTGAAGGCGCTGCAAATCAGCGCCTCCGCCTGGACCGCAGAAGCGCTCAAGCAGACCATGCCGGCCTCGGTGTTTTCGCGTTCTACCGAATGCCACAACCAAGACAAGGTCAGCATGGGCACGATTGCCGCCCGCGATTGCCTGCGCGTACTGCAACTGACCGAACAGGTGGTTGCCGCGCTATTGATCAGCGTGCGCCAGGGTGTCTGGCTGCGCTCCCGGCTGGATGGCGCCGTGCAACCGCAACAGAACGTGCAGCAGATGATGGAAGCACTGGCGGTTGACATTGCCGTGATCCAGGAAGACCGTATGCTGGAGCCGGATCTGCGTCGTTTGCTTGAACGCATCCGCCTCAAGCAGTGGCAGTTGTATGAGTGAAGTCATGACTGGCCTGCATGCCAAATTGCCCGTCAAAGAGCGCTGGTCCGCAGAGGTGGAGTTGCAAGTGCAATTCTTTGATCTCGATCCGATGCAGATCGTCTGGCATGGCAACTATGTCAAGTATCTGGAAGTGGCGCGCTGTGCGCTGCTGGATAAGCTGGATTACAACTATCCGGCAATGCAGGCTTCCGGCTACTCCTGGCCGATCATCGATTTGCACCTGCGCTACGCCCATCCGGCCGCGTTCGGGCAGCGCATCAAGGTGCGCGCCAGCGTTACCGAATGGGAAAATCGCCTCAAGATCGCCTACGTGATTACCGACAGCGTCAGCGGCCAGCGCCTTAGCCGTGGCACTACCACGCAGGTCGCGGTAGACATGGCGACGCACGAAATGTGTTTTGCGTCGCCGCCCGTGTTGTTTAAAAAATTAGGAATTGAGCAAGTATGAAACGAAGTCTCGCAGCCATCCTTTCAGCCGTGCTTTTTACCGGCACTACCGTGTCGGCGCTGGCTGCCGCACCCGTTGAAAAAATCCAGTCGATGCTGGCGCGGCCGCCGATCTTGTGCGGCCGCTTCGATCAAACCAAGCAACTGGTCGGCATCAAGAAACCGTTGTTGTCGAACGGCCGGTTTTGCGTGGTGAACGGCAAGGGAGTCCTGTGGCGCACCTTGCAACCGTTTCCCAATACGTTACGGCTGAAGCGCGACGAAATCGTGCAAATGCAGGGTGACCGGGTTGCCATGCGCATGGACGCCAAGCAAGAACCGGTGGTGAGGATGATTAACAGCGTGCTGTTTTCATTGCTGGCGGGTGATCTAAGCCAGCTGGAAACCCTGTTTCAACTGGACGGCAGCGTGCAGGGCAACAGCTGGAAAGTCGCGTTGACAGCGCGCGAACCGGCGCTGGCCAAGGCAATCGGTACGTTGGCGTTGACCGGCGGTGCGTACGTCAAGACCGTAACGATTAATGAGGCGAGCGGCGATCACACGGAAATCAATTTCTCCGCCCTGCAAAGCGGCAGCAGCGCGATGACTGCTGAAGAAGGGGCGGCATTTGAATGATCGCGGCAATGACAGCAGCTTAAAAGCCAGCTGGCCGAAGCGCATGGCGCTGATATGGGCCTTGGCGGTTGCTTTGCTGTTGGCGCATAACGGCTATCTGTGGCTGGTCAAAGGCGTAGTGCCGGATACCGACATCATGGCGCTGTTACCAGTCGAGCAGCGCGATCCGGTGCTGCAACAGGCTTTCACGCATATGGTCGACGCCGCCCAGCAACGTGTGATCGTGCTGGTCGGCGCCGATGACTGGGAGCACGCCCGCGCCGCTGCCGATGCCTACAACGCGGTGCTGGCCAAACATCAGGATCTGCTGCGGACAGGAGTTCAATTGTCGGAGCAGAACCAGCAAGACTGGCTGGCGCCGTCGCAACAGATGCGGCTCAGTTTGCTGACACCGGCGCAACAGACAATGCTGCGTGAGCAAGCTCCAAAATATTGGGTCGACACCGCGCTGCAACAGTTGTACAGCCCGTTTTCCGGCCCCAAGCTGGGTGCCTGGCAAGACGATCCGTTCGGCTTGTTCAGTGGCTGGGTGCAAGCCCGTGCGCAAGAAACGCCGGTGCGTCCGCGCGATGGGTATCTGTTCGTCGAGGACAAGGGCCGCCCTTACATAATGCTGCTGATGAATTTGCAACAGCCGGCATTCTCGATGGCGACCCAGCGGGCAGTGTTGCCGTTGCTGGAGCAGGCTGGCAACGCTGCGCGGCAAGCGGTGCCGACGGTCGAGCTGATCAGCGCCGGCGTGGTCCTGCATGCAGGAGCCGGCAGCGCACAAGCCAGCCGCGAGATGTCGACCATCGGCATCGGCTCGTTACTGGGCATCGTGCTGCTGATGTGGCTGACCTTCCGTTCATTGCGGCCGATCGGGTTGATCATGCTGTCGATCGGCATCGGTTGCATGGCCGCCTTTTCTCTGTGTTGGATGATATTCGGGCAGGTGCATTTGCTGACGCTGGTGTTCGGCGCCAGCCTGATCGGCGTGGCGCAGGATTACGGCATATATTTTTTGTGCAGCAGGGTTTCGGTAGAACCGTCGCTAGGATCCTGGCAATTGCTGCGGCGCCTGTTGCCCGGCCTGGCGTTGACCCTGGCCGCCGCGGTGATTGGTTACATCGGCCTGGCGCTGACGCCGTTTCCGGGGCTGCGGCAGATGGCCTTGTTCTCGGTGCTGGGTTTGGTGTTCGCCTGGTTGACCGTGATTTTCTGGTTTCCAGCGTTGTTGACTGGGAATACCCTGAAAAGCTCTTCCTTTGCCGGTTGGGTCGGCCAGACCCGCCGACATTGGCCGTTGCTGGGTTTGAACCGCAGCTCTGCACTGGCGGTGCTATTGTTCGGCATTTTTGCCGTGGCCGGTATAACGCGGTTGACGGTGAACGACGATATCCGGTCCTTGCAGACACCGCCGAAAGCACTGCTGGCGGATCAGATCAAGCTGGGGAAGCTGCTGGATGCGCCGACACCGGTGCAGTTTTACCTGGTGCGCGGCGCCAGCGCGGAACAGGTATTGCAGCGTGAGGAAGCGCTCAAGCTGCGGCTGGAGCCCTTGATTGCCAAACACATTATCAGCGGCTATCAGGCGATGTCCAACTGGACACCATCGATGCAGGAACAAGCCGCGAATCGGGCTTTGGTCACGCAGGCGTTGCTAGCCGCGGACGGTCCGTTGAAAGCACTGGCTGTGCAACTGGGAGAAGATGACAGCTGGGTTGCGCAAATGCGCAGCCGGGCACTGAGCGCGGCGGCTGACGCCAACGGCGGCCACGATCTTACCCCGGCCGAATTTTTGAAGAGCGCGGCCAGCGAACCGTCGCGCCATCTTTGGCTGGGGAAGGTGGAGGGCGCACAGGGTAGCGTCTATGCCAGCATCGTCGCTCTGCGGGGGCTTGATAATTACGGCAACCTGCCCATCCTGAAGCAGGCTGCAGAACAGCTGGACGGTGTGTCTTGGGTTGATAAGGTTAGTGAAATATCGGCAGTGCTAGGCCACTACCGGCAGTATATGGGGTGGGTTTTGTTAAGCGCCTATGCAGCAATCTACCTGCTACTGTTTACCCGCTATCGGAGTGCGGCGTGGCGCGTGCTGACGCCGCCGGCCATTGCCAGTATTGCTACTCTGGCCATGCTCGGCCTGTTGGGGCAGCCTTTGCAAATGTTTCATGTACTGGCGCTGATGCTGATTCTCGGCCTGGGCGTGGACTACGGTATTTTCATGCAGGAACAAAGTATGCAACGCGATCGGTTCGCCTGGCTTACGGTCGGTTTGTCGGCCGCGAGCGCCTTGTTATCGTTCGGTCTGCTGGCGTTGTCCGGTACGCCGCCGCTGCATGCATTCGGATTCACGATGTTAATCGGCATTGCCATTGTCTGGTTGATTGCACCATGTTTTAGCCAGGATTCAGGTCCAGACCCACAACAGAAAAAAGAAGAAAAAAATGCAAACAAGAATTGAACAGTGTGATGTGCTGGTAATTGGCGCAGGCCCGGCTGGTTCGGTGGCGGCGGCGTTGTTGTTGCAGCAAGGACGGCAAGTGCTGGTGCTGGAACGGGAGCAGTTTCCGCGGTTTAGCATCGGCGAAAGCTTGCTGCCGCAGAGCATGGAGTATCTGCAGCAGGCCGGTATGCTGCAAGCAGTGGTGGAAGCCGGTTTTCAATACAAGAACGGCGCCGCTTTTGTGCGCGGTGAGCGCTACACGGATTTCGATTTCCGCGACAAGCATTCTGCTGGCTGGGGCACTACCTACCAGGTACAGCGCGCCCGGTTTGACCAGGTGCTGGCCAATGAAGCTGAGCGCCAGGGCGCCCAGGTGCGCTATCAGCACACCGTCACGGCGTTTGATGCGAATGCAGGAAAACCGCGGGTTACCGTTCGCCATGCCGACGGCTCGGAATATATTGTGGAAGCGGGGTTTGTACTGGACGCCAGCGGCTTCGGGCGCGTATTGTCGCGCTTGCTGGATTTGGAAACGCCATCGAATTTTCCGGTGCGCGGCGCCATTTTCACCCACATCGAGGATGGGATCGATAGCGGGAAAAATGACGCCGGTTTCGATCGCAACAAGATCCGGATTACCGTGCATCCGGAACATTGCAATGTCTGGTACTGGTTGATTCCGTTTGCCGGTGGCCGCTGTTCCATCGGTGTGGTCGCCGAAACCGCTTTCCTGGAGCAATTCAAAGGTAGCGAGACCGAACGCCTGCAGACGCTGGTAATGCAAGATCCGGCATCGCGCGCCTTGCTGAAGAATGCGAACTGGGATACGCCAGCCCGCCAGATCGTTGGTTATTCGTCCAACGTCAAGTCGCTCTGGGGCCAAGGTTATGCCTTGCTCGGCAATGCCGGGGAGTTTCTCGATCCGGTGTTTTCTTCCGGCGTCACGATCGCAGTCAAGTCCGCCAGCCTGGCCGCCGCCGCGTTGCAACGTCAGTTTGCCGGTGAAGCGGTCGATTGGGAAAAAGAATATGCCATTCCGTTGAAAAAGGGCGTCGATACATTCCGTACCTTTGTCGATTCCTGGTACTCGGGCGGATTCCAGAAAGTCATTTTTTATGAACAACAGCAGCCGGAGATACGTCGCATGATTGCCGCGATCCTGGCCGGCTATGCCTGGGACGACAGCAATCCGTATGTAAAGGAAAGCAAGCGTCGCCTGAGTACCCTGGAGGAGATATGCAGTTGAATTTGCCCGGTCGCCGCAGTTGGCAGAGCGTTGGCTTGCGGGCCTGCGTGCTATTGGCGGCGCTTGCATTGGCCGCTTGTACAACTGCGCCGGCATCGCAAGCGCCGGCACGGTTGGGATTGAAGCTGGCGCCCGCGAGCCTGGGCGCCAATATCAGTCTGCAACAGCATTTGACGGTCGAGAGAAACGGCCGCATCGACCAGCTCGATGCAGCAGTGGAAATCGATCAGCAGCACTTCAATATGGTCGGGCTGGCGTTTGGCCAGCGGGTCCTGAGCCTGCAGTATGATGGGCAGACTTTGCAGTCCTGGCGTCATCCCATGTTGCCGTCGCAGGTACGCGCTGAAGATGTGCTGGAAGACACGCAATTGACATTATGGCCACTGGCGGCAATCCGCCAGGCGCTGCCCGTAGGCTGGACGATCGAGCAACATGGATTGCAGCGCACGCTGCTGCTGCAAGGAGAGCCGGTAATGGTGATCAACTACAGCACGCCGACGCCATGGGATGGCAAGGTGGAACTGAATAACTTGCGCTATCACTATCGCCTGACGATTGAATCGGTCAGCGATACAGCTGCTGACGGCGTACCTGTTGCGGCGCCATAATCATGCTTTATCTCAACCAACTCGGCATTATTTGTCCGCTTGGTGAAAGCCACGCGGAGATCAGCCGACGCCTGTTCGCCGGCGATAGCGGGGTTGCCATGACGTCGCGTCATTCGCTGTCGCAGGGGGCGGAGTCACAACCAGAGCGTGAACTGGCGCTGGGTTGCGTGGATGCTATTCTGCCCGATATCAGCATGCTGCCGCTAGGCCAGCGCAGCCGTAATAACCAGCTCGCTTTGGCGGCGCTGGCGCAGATCCGGCCGCAAGTGGACGCGGCCATCCAGAAGTTCGGCGCGGATCGGGTGGCGATCGTGCTCGGCACCAGCACCTCGGGCATCGCTCAAAGTGAAGCGGCGTTCCGCTATCGCCTGGAAAATGGCGAGTTCCCGGCTGACTTTGCCTATGAGCAACAGGAAATGGCCTCGCCGGCGGCGACACTGGCATCGGTGCTGGGTGTGACAGGGCCCGCTTATGTACATTCCAGTGCTTGCGCGTCGAGCAGCAAGGCTATGGCCAGCGCTGCCCGGTTGATTAACATGGGGTTATGCGATGTGGTGCTGACCGGCGGGGTTGATTCTCTGTGCGCCTTCACCGTGGCCGGCTTTGCGGCACTGGAGTCGGTCAGTGCAGCGCGCTGCAATCCGTTCAGCGCCAATCGTAACGGCATCAATATCGGCGAAGGTGCGGCCTTGTTCTTGATGAGCAAGGCTGAGGCAACCGTGAACTTGCGCGGCTGGGGCGAGTCTTCGGACGGGTATCATATTTCAGCGCCGGATCCATCAGGCGCGGGTGCTCGCAGTGCAATGGAACAAGCTCTGGCGCGCGCGGGCGTGGCGCCGAAACAAATCGACTATATCAACCTGCATGGCACCGCTACCGTGCAAAACGATGCGATGGAGGGACGGGCGATTGCCGCCGTATTCGCTGATCACGTGGCGCTCAGCTCGACCAAGCCTTTTACCGGTCATGCGCTGGGAGCGGCGGGTGCAATCGAGGCGGGCTTATGTTGGATGGCAATGCAAGACAGTAACCCGCAGGGCCAGCTGCCGCCGCATTTATGGGATGGCGTTGGCGATCCTGGTTTGCCGCAACTCAACTTGCAGCCTGTCGGCGCTCGCCTCGGGCGGCCATTGCGTCTGGCGTTGAGTAATTCTTTTGCATTTGGCGGCGCCAATGCAAGTTTGCTGCTGGGGCGTGAATGATGAGTCAATCAGGCATGGATCAGTCGAAC
>FTIU01002170.1_pt1 | contig 9780 bp, 9 predicted proteins | sample 1658461 | NCBI WGS metagenome assembly FTIU01 (sample SAMEA3914827, study PRJEB12502) | metagenome | biome: forest; material: soil | place: Canada | collected 2011-07-03 | depth 0.3 m | reverse complement strand
CAGCGCTGCCGGCAGATGGTGGCCAAGCGCGCGCTGCTGTCTGCGGGCGCTTCGGCGCTGCCGATCATGGGCGTCGATATCGCCGTCGATATTCATTTGCTGTCGCGCCTGATCGAAGACATCAATGCCGAATTCGGCATGACGCCGCAGCAGATCGAAAAACTCCAGCCCAAACTCAAGGTAGCCACCTATAGCACTATCGTCGGCCTCGGCAGCACCCTGGTAGGGCGGATGGTGACGCGTGAGCTGATGCTTAAAATCCTCACGCGCAGCGGCGTCAAGCTGGTATCGAAGAACGCTACCCGGCTGGTGCCCATCGCCGGCCAGATGGTGTCGGCGGCGATTGGCTTTTCTGCATTCCGGGCGATCGGAAACCGGCATATCGAAGCTTGCGTCAAGGTGGCGGAAGAGATGTTGAAAATGCAAGCTGAAATCGATTAATCGACTAGCTTTTTTCTTATCGATTGCTGGAATGATAGAATGCGGGTCGTTTGCGCACGGGGCGCTTTGTTGTACGCAGTTCCCAAGCCACCTCGCCGCACTTCTACACAGTAGCCGACCGGTTCTTTGATGTAGAGTGTGGCAACACACTTCACCACGATAGAGTTTCCTATGTTGAGTTACCGCCATGCCTTCCATGCGGGCAATCATGCCGATGTGCTGAAGCACTTGGTCACCATCCAGTTATTGCGCTACCTGGGCCAGAAAGATACCTCCTACATGGTCATCGACACCCATGCCGGCGCCGGCGTATATGCGCTGGATGGCGGTTATGCGTCGAAAAACGCCGAGTTCGAGACCGGTATCAGCCGCCTGTGGGACCGCAAGGATTTGCCGCCGGCGGTGGCGGAGTATGTGGACGTAGTGCGCCAGTTGAATCCCGACGGCAAGCTGCGTTACTACCCGGGCTCGCCGTATTGCGCCGATGCCATCATGCGTGAGCAGGATCGCCTGCGTCTGTTTGAGTTGCATCCGAGCGACGGCAAGATCCTGACCGATAATTTCCGCCGCCTGGAAGCCGAGCGCAACCCGCGCGGCAATGGCCGCGGCAAACGTGTCATGATCCACCTGGGCGATGGCTTCCTGGGCCTGAAGGCATTGCTGCCGCCGCCGTCGCGCCGTGGCCTGGTGCTGATCGACCCGCCGTATGAGGTCAAAGAAGATTACCGCCACGTCAAGAACACCATCGAAGATGCGCTGATCCGTTTTTCCACCGGCACCTATGCCGTCTGGTATCCGCTGTTGAACCGGATGGAGTCGCGCCAGATGCCGGACAAGCTGAAGCGTATGAAAGCCAACGGCTGGCTGAACGTCACGCTGACCGTGAAGACGCCATCGCCGGACGGTTTCGGCTTGCACAGCAGCGGCATGTTCGTGATCAACCCGCCGTGGACGCTGGAACCGATGCTGAAAGAATTGATGCCTTACCTGGTCAAGGTGCTGGGCACCGATTCCGGCGCCGGCTTTACGCTGGAATCGGGGCAGACCAAGGCAGTTGATACCGGTACTCGCCGCGTCTAAGACGGGATGCAGGGCGGGCTAATGTTCAGACTTCAGGTTTGAACGTCAGCACAGCGCCGTTCATGCAATAACGCAGGCCGGTGGGTTTCGGCCCATCATCAAATACATGGCCCAGATGGCCGCCGCAACGGCGGCAATGCACTTCGGTGCGCTTCATGCCGAACGTGGTGTCGGTTCTGGTGGCCACTGCATTTGGCAGCGGTTGCCAGAAGCTTGGCCAGCCGGTGCCGCTGTCGAATTTGTTCCTGGACGAAAAAGCCGCCAAATTGCAACCTGCGCAAAAATAGGTGCCGACGCGTTTCTCATGGTCGAGCGGACTGGAAAACGGCCGCTCGGTACCTTCCTGCCGCAAGATCGCATACTGGACTGCCGTCAGGCGTTGTTTCCATTCGGCATCGGTATGGGTGATTTCAAACGTTTCAGCGGCAAACCCCCGCCGCCCGAGGATTGCCAGGCCACCCGCCAACAGCGCGGCGCCAGCTCTCAAGATCATGTTGCGTCGGCTAACCATGAGCGCACCTCCTTCGGTTTTCAAATTGCGTCACATCGGTATACGAAAAAATAGGGGTTGTGGATGCAAAGGTCGATATTGCGCACGCTGTAATTCCAATCTAATCAAAAAGACGGATAATGCGAGTCCTGTTTTAATCGCCTCCGGATTTTTAGACTTCATATATGCACATTAATTAATTGATATGTATTTTTGTGTATATATGACAACAAAATAATGATAAATATAAAAGAATTTCACTCTGTCGCTAACCGCACACGCACGTTGCCATTGCCAGCCAGAAAAAAACTGTTGATTACACTGATTGCCGCAGCCACCGCCCACATGGCGCATGCGCAAAGCATTTCCGATCAAAAAGAGACTGGGGAAAATGTATCCGGGCAGGCCGGGCAATCGCAAACCAAAGCAGACAACGCACCGACGTTGCCGACCATCACCGTAACCGGTGCCGGAACTGGCGCCGACAGTTATCGCAAAAGATCTGCGTCGATCGGGACATTCGGCGATGCTCCCTTGCTGGATACGCCGGCGTCGATTTCGGTCATCACCCGCAGCCAGCTGGATGACCAGCAGTCGCGCCTGCTGAGCGAAGTGGTGCGCAACGATGCCGCGGTCGGCGACAATTACGCACCGGTCGGCTACTACGAAAATTTCACCATACGCGGCTTTGCGCTGGATCTGGCGTCGAGTTACCAGATCAACGGCATGAGCATTGCCGGCGAACAGAATGTGGCGCTTGAAAACAAAGAGAGCGTCGAAATCCTGAAGGGCCTGGCCGGCCTGCAAAGCGGCATGGCGGCTCCCGGTGGCCTGATCAACTATGTGACCAAGCGTCCGGCCGATGTGCGCTCTGTCACGCTTGAGACCGACTCACGCGGTTCGCGTTACCTGGCGGCCGATATCGGCACCTTGTTCGGCGAGCAAAAGCAGTTCGGCATCCGCATCAACGCCGCCCACGAAAGCCTGCATTCGTATGTGAACGATGCCGACGGCGAGCGCAACTTCGCTTCCCTGGCCGCCGACTGGATAATCACACCACAGGCGCGGCTGCAGTTCGACGCCGAGTACCAACACCGCGAGCAACGCTCCGCACCGGGCTATCAGCTGCTGGGTGGCACAGTCATCCCAAGCAACGTTTCGCCGGAAAAACTGCTGGGCGCGCAACCGTGGGCCAAGCCGGTGACGATCAACTCGGTCAACCTGAACCTGCGCCTGGATCTTGACCTGACGCCTGACTGGCATGCCTATCTGGCGGCCAGCCGCAGCCGGGTGGTGATCGACGATAACTCGGCATTTCCGTATGGCTGCGGTTATGGCGCCACCTGCGGCGATGGCGGAACGCCAGCGCGTTATTTCAGTGCCGGCGGCGATTTCGATATCTACGATTATCGCTTCCCCGACGACACGCGGCGCAACGACCAGTTGCAGGCCGTGCTGCAAGGGCACCTGGATACCGGCAAGCTGCGTCACGACCTGACCTTTGGCGCGAGCATGTTCCGCCGCACCGTGGCGCAAAGCGATGGCGTCAATGAGTATGTCGGCAGCGACAATATCTATAACCCGAACCCGATCGTGTATGAACCGTCGCCGCTGACGCCGGATGCGTCCTATCTGCGCCTGGATAGCCGGCAGAAGGCTTTGTTTGCAGTCGATCGCCTCAGCTTCAATCCGCAATGGCAACTGATCGCCGGCGCCCGCCAGGTGTGGATGAATGAACGGGCGCTGGATGTTACCGGCGCGGCGACGCGCACCACGGAAAAATCATTGCTGTTGCCGCAGATCGCCCTGGTATACAAACCGCAGGCGGACCTTTCCCTGTACACCAGCTACAGCAAGGGTTTGACGATGGGCGGCCAGGCGCCGTGGTGGACCGAGAATGCCTATACCTTCTTGCCGCCGACCGTATCGCGCCAGGTCGAAGCCGGCGTCAAGTACGACTGGCGCGACCAGCTTAGCCTGAGCGCGGCGATATTCCAGATGACCAAGCCTTACGAATATCCGATGCCGGACGAGAATGGTTTCACCTATGTCCAGCAAGGGACCGAAACCCATCGCGGGATAGAGCTGAGCGCAGCCGGCCAGGTCACCAAACAGCTGCGGCTGACCGCCAGCATGGCCATGATCCAGGCACGCGCCGAGGACACTGGCACGCCGGCTTACGACGGCCATCAAGCCATCAATGTACCGCGGCTGCGCGCCGCCTTGTATGCAGCCTACACAGTGCCGCAGATTACCGGCCTGAGCGTGTTGGGCGGCTGGCAATACAGCGGCAGCAAAGCGGCCACGCGGGAAGGCAACGTCGACGTGCCGGCTTATTCTTTGTTCAATGCCGGCCTGCGTTACAAGACCAGCCTGTCGGGTCACCCAACGGTGGTGCGCCTGAGCGTGGATAATCTGTTCGACAAGCGTTACTGGAAAGATGTCGGCGAATATATCGGTGACGGCTATCTGCACCTGGGCGCACCACGTACGGCCCGCTTGTCGGTACAGTACGACTTTTGATCGGGATCAGGAACGCCGCATGAGCGACCCAAGACAAGATGACGCGACCGGCCAAGCCACGCCTGCGGTGATGAGCCACGGCATGGGCCTGGATACGGTGGCGTCGAGCTGGCCGGCATTGACCCTGGATGAAGTAGCGCGGCTATTGCGCCACTATCCGCAGGTCGGCGCAGTCACGCACCTGAACTGGCATAGCCCGCGGCCGTTTTCCAGTGCTTGTGTAGCGGATACGGAATCGGGCCCGATATTTGTAAAGCGTTTGTTGCGGGTGATCCGGACCGCTGACGAATTGATGGATGAGCACCGTTTCATGGCGCATCTGCGGCAGCACGGAATGGCGGTCAGCGAGGTATTGCAAGCCGGCGACGGCAACACGGCCCATGCCGACGGCGACTGGACCTACGAGGTGCAGCGCGCCGGGCAGGGCGTTGACCGTTATCGCGATGCGACCTCATGGACTCCTTTCGTCAATACTGCGGATGCGGCTGCGGCAGGCAGCGCGCTGGCACGGCTGCATCTCGCTGCGCGCGGTTACGATGCACCTGCGCGCAGCATCAAATTGCTGGCGTCGGGCTTTACCCTGTTCAATACTGAAGATCCGCAAGAAGTGTTGAGCCGGATCGGGGATTACATACAGGAGCGGCCAGCATTGGCAGACTACCTGGCACGGCGTGACTGGCAACAGGAAGTGACGCGCGTGCTGTTGCCGTTCCATGCGCGCTTAAGTCCCATGCTGCGTGGCTTGACACCGTTATGGACGCATAACGACTGGCATGCTTCCAATTTGCTGTGGCAAGCGCACGGACCGGCTGCGGTAACAACGGTGCTTGATTTCGGGCTGGCCGACCGTACCTGCGCCATCTACGATCTTGCCATCGCCATCGAGCGCAATCTGATCGCATGGCTGGCGTTGCCATCAACTGCAGGCAATCAACGCGGTCTGATACATATCGATCAGCTGGACGCCATGTTCGATGCTTACGAGGCGGTACGGCCATTATCAGCGCCGGAAGCGGCTGCTTTGCCAGCATTGCTACCATTGGTGCATACTGAATTTGCGCTGTCGGAGCTGGCTTATTTCCATGGCGTGCAGAAATCCGCCGAGAACTCGGCGCTGGCCTACGATAATTATTTCCTCGGTCATGCCGAGTGGTTTAATAGCGATGCCGGCCAATATCTGCTGGATCATCTGCAGCGGCGTAGCGACCGCAACAGCAGCCATAAAAACAATCTACAGGAGTCCTGATGTCAGGTTTGGAAATCGTTGCAGTCATCATCAGCGCCCTGGCAGTCTGGCTGACTGCGCGCCGCCATTTGTGGTGCTGGCCGATCGGCCTGGTCTCGGTGCTGTTGTATGCACGCATATTCCTGGACGCTAAGCTGTATTCGGACTTGCTGCTGCAACTGATCTTTGCGGTCATGCAGTTGTACGGCTGGTGGCAGTGGAGCCGGACCGTGCCGGGCCAGGATAATAGCCAGCCAGACAACCATCACATTCAACCGCAACGTTTGCCGAAATCCGGCTTGGTAGCTGGCTTGATGGCCGGAGCGTTAGGCAGCGTAGTGCTGGGTTACGTCATGGCCAGTTTTACCGATGCGCACATCCCGTGGCTGGATTCGGCGCTGACCAGCTTCAGCCTGGTGGCCCAGTTCTGGATGGCGCGTAAATATATCGCCAACTGGTGGCTATGGATCGCGGTCGACATCATCTATGTCGGCGTATATATCTATAAGGACCTGAACCTGACCGCGGGTTTGTACGCCGCGTTCATCGTGCTTGCCGTCATCGGCTTGCGCAACTGGCAGCGGCAACTGGCCGGCAATCAGCCGGCGGCTGCCGCCGCAGCTTAGTCGCAATCGCCACGCCTAAGCGGCCTTCACGCCCAGGTTCTGTGCCCATGCCAGCGCCGAAAGATGCGCATGGTTGACTTCCGTCGGGCTGATCTTCAGCGAGCTGGCCAACGGCGCGACCAATGGTGAGTTCAGCTCGCAAGCTTCGGCCAGTGCGACATACGGGCCATACGGCCCGGAACGTGTCAACAGCGCTGCAGCCACATGGTCGGATAGTTTGATGTTGGCGAGAACCTCCTCCATGCTGACGCCCAGCAGACGGTCCAGCAGCGAAAAGATGCCGGCCACAAACAGGTTTTCCGATTCGCCCTTAGGCAGGTATTTTTGTCCGAGCAACTCGGAGAAGCGCCCGCGAACGATCGCCGTTTCCATCAGCACCGGCGAATACCCGCTGCTGCTGGCAGTCGCCAATAACAAGGACAGCCATTGAAACAGCGCTTCGTAGCCCAGCAAGGCGAGGGCGGCGCGCAGTGATTGCACTTCCGTTTTCAAACCGAACGCAGCGGAATTGATGAAGCGCAGCAGTGCATAAGACAGACTCGGATCGCGTTTGAAGATTTCTTCAATTTTTTGCAGATTCCCGTTCTGGGCGACCAGGTTCATGATTTGCACAATACTTTGCTGAGCCGGATTCAAGCCCGTAGCGCGTTTGCCCGGACGTGGCGTCAGGTGCAGCTTGCCGATGAAAGCATCGAGTCCCAGCATGGCGCAAGCGTCATAGTCCTGCCAGTTGCTGACCGGCCGGCCGACCATGCGTAACGACGATTTTTTAAGCGCAGCGTAGCGGCGTGCCTGCGCCGCGAAATCGCCGGCGGAAAATCGTACTTCAAGATGTGAGATGTCGGCGGGGAGTGCGGCGCCGGCCAGCTCTGCGTCACGCAGCGATATGCCATAGCCTTCGGCGCGCAAGGTGTTTACCGTAGCCAAGGTGTCGGGATCGGCCAGGTCGCTGTGCTTGAGAGTCAGCACGATGCTTGCCGCCGGCATTCTTTTGATCGCCTCGCTTTTGAGCAGGGTCGGGGATACCTCGAGGAACAGCAATTTATTGCCCAGCAACCAACCGGTTTTCTTGTCATTCAGCTGATCGGCGACGAAACCCAGCAAAGCAAGCAAATCATATTCATTCGTCTGCTCATCGGCATCGTCGGCTTCCTGCCAGGTGAGGTCGTAACCGACAACGACTTGTTTCGGATCAAGTAAAGGTTCTCGAACTATGAAATTTTCGTGGCGCATCTTGGATTTTTATAGTGGATGGTGGTGGATGCTACAAAATCAATTTTCCTAAACAGAGTTAACGGCTGCTTTTTTAAAAAATTAAGCCGATAACTTGAATTTCAGGAAAATGTGCCACGACCACTATAAAAAACGGATCTTCACGGATTACCGATAGGTAACCTCGGAATTAAGAAAGAAGGAGGGTGGGCACGCTTTTGTGCCCACGCGGGACCTAAATCCCGACGACTGCTTAATGTTTTGCTAATGCGGCGCGCTGGTGCAGCAAGGTCAGCCAGCGCTCGCCGCACTCGGCATCGCTGATGCACAGCGCGTAGTCGGTGACGGTGCGGGCAGCGCGTTCCAGCAACTGGATATCCGCTTCATGCTGGCGTGCGACGTGCGGATCTTCCAGGAATAATACGCGCCGGCATTGCTGGCGATCCAGGATCAATTCGGCGATCTGGGCATCGCCGCCCAACGGGCCGCTGAGGAACGGCTTTACCCAGTTGCGCCCGGCTTCCTCGCCTTTGATTTTTTGCGCCAGCTTATTGAGCAGGCTACCGGTGGTGCCGGTGGCGCAGCGAAATGCAAACTGGTCGAGCAGCGGGAAATGACGTTCCGCGATGTCCAGCATCCGTTCCTTCATGGCGTCGTGGGCAATCAACGCGATGCCTTCCTGCCCCAGGTTGAAAGTCGGGTCGAGCGCTGGATTCGGTGCGGCGCCGGCGGCCATGCCTTCCAGTTCCAGCCATTCGCGGGCGCCGGCCAGCGTCGATAAAAACGGTTTCCCGTGAATCACGCATTGCCGCTTCAAAGCTACCGCTTCCGGAAAAGTCGACGACGGATCAACCGGATCCATCAGGTAGATCACCGCATCCAGGGTGCGCGCCAGATCGGCGTCGACCACCCGCGATACCAGTTTCATCAGGCCGCCGTGACGGCCGTAAGGGAAGCGTTCGATGTGCGGATAGTCAGTGAGCAAACCGAGCTGCTGCATGGCGTCCAGCGTGCGCCCGACGACGATCAGTTGCGGCTTCAGTTGCTGCTCGATGAGATGACGGCTGCCCGTGAGCAGCTGCGCCAGCGCCGAATCGGGGCCGTGCTGATGGCTACGGCTGGTGGCGAGGCCGATCCTGAACGGAGCGGAAGAGGCATAGCGGGAAGAATTGGCAGGCATATGACGGAATCTGGAGTCAGAACGGGCAACATTGCACCAGCCCGACTTTACCATACCGCCATGCAAGAAAAGCCATGTAAAAGCTATGTTCGGTAGTCAATTCGGCAGTCGCAGTGCAATTGGAACTACAATATCATCTATGAATAAGGCATTTGTAAAAGAATCTGACGGCGATGACGACGATCTGGAATTCGGACTGCCGCCGATCCCGCCCGGCACCAAGAATTACATGACGCCGGAAGGCTATCAACGCATGAAAGACGAGCTGTTGCGTCTGATTGATGTGGATCGGCCGGAAGTGGTGCGGATCGTTTCCTGGGCGGCTTCGAACGGCGACCGTTCCGAAAACGGCGATTATATTTATGGTAAGCGGAGGCTGCGTGAAATCGACCGCCGCATCCGCTTTTTAACCAAGCGCCTGGATCTGGCCGAAGTGGTTGATCCGAGCGTGCATCATGGCCGCGACCAGGTGTTTTTTGGCGCCACGGTGACTTATCAGAATCACGCTGGTGAAGAGCATACGGTGACCATAGTCGGCATCGATGAATTAGATCCCTTGCATGGCAAGATCAGCTGGATTTCTCCGGTGGCGCGGGCGTTGACCAAGGCGCATGAAGGTGAGAGCGTGACCTTGATGACGCCGGCGGGGCTGGATGAGCTGGAAATATTGGTGGTTAGTTATCCTGAATCGTAGGGTGGCCACGCAGTGACCACCCTATGTTCTTTATCTTCTTTGATATTGCTGAGCGCCGAACAGGATCTCGCGCGCTTTGTCGTCGGTCAGCGGCTTGCGGGCCGAGGCTAGCACTTCGACGCCACGCTTGACCGCGGGGCGTTCGCTGATCGTATCGAACCAGGCTTTCAGATGCGGAAAATCGCTCAGCTCCACGCCCTGGTTTTTCCAGGAGCGAAGCCACGGGAAAGTGGCGATGTCGGCAATCGTATATTCATTGCCGGCGAGGTAAGGGTGTTGTGACAATTGCTTGTCGATCACGCCGTAGAT
>FTIU01610877.1_pt1 | contig 9890 bp, 7 predicted proteins | sample 1658461 | NCBI WGS metagenome assembly FTIU01 (sample SAMEA3914827, study PRJEB12502) | metagenome | biome: forest; material: soil | place: Canada | collected 2011-07-03 | depth 0.3 m | reverse complement strand
GAGGCGGGCGGCGACGACTACCTGGTCAAGCCGTTCGCCACCGCCGAACTCCTGGCCCGGATCAATGCGCTGGCGCGCCGCCCGCCGCCGCAGGAGCTAAAGACCGTCCTCCGCGTCGCTGACCTGGAGATGAACCTACTGAAGCGGACCGTCGCCCGGGGCGGCGAGCGGATTGATCTGCAACCGCGAGAATTCCAGCTGCTGGAATACTTGATGCGACACGCCGGCCGCGTCGTGACCCGCACCATGCTCCTCGAAAGCGTGTGGGACTTCCACTTCGACCCGAAGACCAACATTGTCGAGACGCACATGAGCCGGCTGCGCTCAAAGGTGGATCGAGGCCACCCCCAGGAGCTGATCCACACGGTCCGGGGCGCCGGCTACTGCTTGCGCGAGCCAGGCTGAGTGTTCCGCTCGACAGCCCTCCGTCTGGCCGTCCTTTACACAGCGGCGTTCGCCATCTCGGTCGTCGTCCTCGGCACGATCACGCTGCTCACGACGCGCGCCTCACTGCGACAGCAGTTCGACGCGCGCATCCAGGCCGAATCCGCCGCTTTGGCCCAGGAGTTCAGGACGGAAGGGCTGACCGGCGTAGTCCAGGCCGTGCGTGAACGCGACAGCACGCCCGGCGCGCTCGATTACGGCCTCGAAGGCGCTCGAGGACAGCCGATGGCGGGACGCCTTGCGGGCCGCAGGGCCGGCTTGGGGTGGACGCGGCTGCTCGCACCGTCGCAAAGCGACGAACACGAGTCGATCCGGGTGCTCACGACCGAGCTGCCTGGAAACTACCGGCTGATCGTCGGAGATGATGACGACCGCAGCGAAAATCTTCAGCAGACCGTCCTGCAGAACTTCGCTTGGGCTTTCGCCGGCGTGGTTGTCCTTGGATTCCTGGGAGGCTTCGGCCTCAGCCGCGACGTGCACCGGCGCCTGGCGGCGATCTCCGGAACGGCTGAGGCCATCATCGATGGCGACCTCGACAGACGCGTGCCGGCGCGCGACTCGGACGACGACCTCGATCGCTTGGCTGCGACGATCAACCGGATGCTGGACCGGATCGCCGGCCTGATGCAGAGCTTGCGGCAAGTTTCGGACGACATCGCGCACGATCTCCGCACGCCTCTAACACGATTGCGCCAACGGCTGGAGGCCGCCCGCGGGGCTTCCCGGGCAGAGATGCAAGCGTCGATCGACGGCGCTCTCCAGGACCTCGACGGAATTCTCGATACTTTCGCCGCCTTGCTGCGCATCGCCCAGATCCAGGCGGGCGCGCGGCGGTCCGGCTTCCGGCCAGTCGATTTGGCCGCCCTAGCGCACACCGTGGTTGAAGCCTTCGCGCCTTCGGCGGAAGATGCCGGGCAGGCCCTCGTCCTCGATGTCACCGGGCATCCGGTGATAGACGGGGACCCAGAGCTCCTGACCCAAATGCTGGCGAACCTGGTCGAGAACGCCATGCGGCATGCGGGTGCTCGCGCGCACATCAAGGTGCGTGTTGTCCCGTCGCCAGCACCCCGTCTTTCAATTTTCGACGACGGTCCGGGGATCCCGCCCGGAGAGCGTGAACGGTTGTTCGATCGGTTCTACCGCCTTGAACGAAGCCGCTCGACGCCTGGCAGCGGCCTCGGCCTTCCACTCGCAGCCGCCGTGGCCAAGCTGCATGGAGCAGACATCCAGTTGCTGGACGCCGATCCCGGGCTCGAGGCCCGTGTGACCTTCCCCCAAAGATTGGGATTTCCCAATGAGGAGGACAGGTCGCCCTCATCCAGGGAGCTCTAAGCTTCCCTACCACCGCTGTCGCGGCGGCCCCCGTTCACAGCGGAACCCGAGATGACCTTCGGCCTAGGGCTTCGCAGAAGCACCGCCCCGTTGCGGGCGGGATCGACATTCGCTGGGGTGGTTGCGGGCGCCGGGCTCCTCGCTGCCTGCGCTGGTTATCATCCTCTACCGCTGGCCACTGGAGCCGACCTTCGCACAAGCCCGGCGGAGTTGAAGGTGGATCTTGCCCAGTTGCGGCAAACACCCCTGCAATCGATTGTTATAGATCTGCACGACGGCCTCGATCCGTTGGAGTTGGCGGCTCTAGCCGTCATCAACAGCCCGGACTTGCGGGCGAAGCGGGCGGCGCTCGGCGTCAGATCGGCAGAGGTTTTTGCGGCTGGCCTGCTGCCCGATCCGCAGATTACCGCAGGCTTCGATAAGCCCATCTCCGGCCCAGACACCCAGACCGCTTACAGCTTGTCGCCAAGCCTTGATCTGGCGGCGCTGCTCGCGCGTTCGAGCGGCTTGTCGGCGGCGCGGTTCACCGCGCAACAAGCCGACCTCGATCTGTTGTGGGCCGAATGGACGACGGCTCAACAGGCCCGCCAGCTCGCCGAAACCGCGCTGGCGGACGAAGCCCGGGCCACATACCTGGAGCAGATCCTTGCCGCCGCTGCGAATCGCTACGCGGGCTCCAGTCGCGCTCTGGAGCGCCGCGATGTGACGCTGCAGACCACGGCTGCTGACCTGGCCGCCAAGCTTGACGCGGAAACCCAACTGGCGAGCGCAAGGCAGGCCGCCGCCAAAGCGCGCCGCGACCTGAACGCTCTATTGGATCTCGACGCGCGGGTCCCGCTCCCCCTGGCCGAGGGGTCCGCGCCGAGTACGCCTCCCCCGCAGGCGATCGAGGCCGCGCTGCTGTCGCTGCCAACGCGACGGCCGGACCTACTGGCCCTGGAAGCTGGGTATCGCGCCCAGGACGCCAACGTCCGGCAAGCGGTGATTGCGCAATTTCCGATCGCAAGCATCGCCTACGCCTACGCCAAGGACCCCGCCGGGACGACGACCCAGGGCCTTTCGGCCGTGCTCGCCCTTCCGATCTTCGGAAACAAGGCTGCCGAGGTGCGCGTGCAGAACGCCACCCGAGCTCAGCTTCACGCAGAGTACCAGGCTCGGCTCGATCAGACCCAGGCGGAAGTTCGCACGGCGCAAGCTGAACTGGCCGCCGCCCACGCCCAGGCGGCAGTGCTGCGCGCGCACGTCCCGCGTCTTCAGGCGCTCACCGCACCGGCTCTGAAGGCCTACGACCGCGGCGACATCGACAGCCAGACCTACCTCACACTGACGCAGAACCTGCTCTCCAGGCGCGCGGATCTGGATGACCGGGAGTTGGCGGCGCGGATCGCGGAGATCCAGCTGGAAACAGCGCTGTTCCTTCCCCCCACGACCTCGAGCACGGCGCCATGAAACGCAGAACTCTCTTCATCGCCGGAGCTGCGGGCCTTGTTCTCGTCGCGGGCGCGATCTACTTGGCCCTCGGCCGGAAATCCGGAGACAGCGACCAAGCTGACGCAAGTCCGACAGCCGCCATCACTGTCGCCCAGGCGACGCGCGACCGCCTGGACGACGTGGCGAGCCTCTATGGCCTCGTGGCCGCGGATCCCGCTGCCGTTCGGATGGTGGCGGCGCCGCGCCCGCTGATCGTGACACAGGTCCTCGTGCGCACCGGCCAAGCCGTCACGGCCGGCCAGCCCGTAATCCAGATCGCCAACGCGCCTGGGGCGGATCTGACCTACCGCCAAGCTGCTGACGCGCTCGCCTTCGCAAAAGCCGATCTCGCCCGAACCCAGCGACTGTTTGATGAGCGGCTCGCGGCCACCGACCAGTTGAACACGGCCCGCAAGGCCGTCGCCGACGCCGAAGCGGCGGTCACCGCCGAGCAGAAGCAGGGCGCTGGACACTCCGTACAGGCGCTCTCCTCCCCTGCGGCCGGCGTGGTGACGGCGGTTTCGGTCTCGCCTGGCGACCATGTCGCCCAGGACGCGCCGCTCATCGGTGTGACCGCGACGAGCGGGATGGTCGCGAAGCTCGCGCTGGAGCCAAGCAGCGCGGCCGTCCGCCCTGGCGATACGGTCGCCCTTCGACCGGTCAACGCCCCCTCGGGCGCGGCGATCTTGGGCCGTATCAGCATGGTTGGTGGGACCGCGGATCCAACGACAAGGACCTACGACGCCGTCGTCCCGCTCAACGGCGCCGCCCTGCCCGTCGGCGCTGCGGTGCAGGCGCAGGTCACCACGGGATCGCACGTCGGCCTGGTGGTCCCGCGGGATGCGGTGGTCTTCGACGAGACCGGAACCCACCTTTTCATCGTCACCAGCAGTAAGGCGCACCGGGTGTTCATTCAGACCGGACGCACCTACGAGGATCGCATCGAGGTTACGGGGCCGCTGCGGCCTGGCCAGCTGGTCGCCGTGCTGGGCGCCGGCGAGCTCGAAGACGGCATGGCCGTGAAGGTCGGCGGCAAGTGAGCCTCGCCACCTTCGCGTCACGCAGGCGGCGCTCGCTGCTGACGCTGATCGCCATGCTGGTGGTCGCCGGCGTCGGTGCAGTCTTCTTCACCCCCGTCAGCCTCTTCCCCACTGTCTTCTTCCCGCGCATCGCTGTCAGCATCGACGCCGGCGACCGTCCCCCCGACCAGATGGAAGCCGTGGTCACCCGGCCCGTCGAGCAGGCGCTTCGCGCCATTCCAGGAGTTCAGGACCTACGCTCCACCACCAGCCGCGGATCGGCGGAGCTGTCGGTGAACTTCGCCTGGGGCTCGGACATGAACCTGGCGCTCCAGCGCGTCCAATCCGCCGTGGCGAGCGCACAGCAGACGCTGCCCAAGGGCGTGATGTTCGACGTACGGCGGATGGACCCCACCGTCTTCCCCGTCGCAGCCTACAGCCTGACCTCGACAACGGCGACGCCGGTGGAGCTGCGGCGGTTTGCGGACCGCACCCTCGCCCCGATGCTGTCGACCGTGCCCGGCGTCGCCCGCGTCGCCAATCAGGGCGGCGCCCCGGGCGAATACCGGATCCTTGCCGATCCGGCCAAGCTGTGGGCGCACGGCCTTTCGCTCGACGACCTCGCTACAGCAGTGAGTGGGGCTAATGTCCTGACCGCGGCCGGGAAGCTGCAAGACCGGGGCAAGCTGCTCCTCGTCCTCACGGACTCGCGCCTGCTCGATCCGCACCAGATCGGCGACGTGGTGGTGCAAACCAAGAGCGGGACGGCGGTCCGTGTGCGCGATGTAGCCGAGGTCACGACGGCGCCCGCGCCACAGTGGATCCGCGTGACGGCGGATGAGCGGGACGCTGTGCTGGTCAACGTTTACCAGCAGCTCGGCGGAAACACCGTCCAGATTACGCGCGACATCAGCGCCGCCTTGGCCAAGGCGCGCGCCCAGGCGCCCGGAAACGTTCGGATCAAGGCCTGGTACAATCAAAGTGATCTGATCCTGGAGTCTGCATCAGCCCTGCGCAACGCGATTATCATCGGCGTGGCGTTGGCTGCGCTCGTGCTGCTCGTCTTCCTGCGAGACTGGAAGGTCACGCTCGCCGCGGTGATTGCGGTTCCGACCGTCCTAGCCGCCACGACCTTGTTCCTGAAGCTGATCGGTCAGAGCTTCAATGTCATGACGCTCGGCGGCATGGCTGCCGCGATCGGTCTCATCATCGACGACGCGATCGTCATGATCGAACATATCGACCGTCGGCTGAGCGAGCGACGGGAGGGCTCACCCAACGCACGCGAACGAGTGGCGACAGCCGTCTCGGAGTTCATGCGCCCGCTCTTCGGGTCCTCCGCGGCGACAACGGTCATCTTCCTCCCGCTCGCGTTCCTTACCGGTGTCACCGGCGCCTTCTTCAAGGCGCTGTCGATAACCATGGCCATTTCGCTGACGATCTCCTTCCTCGTTGCTTGGTGGCTTGTTCCTGTCGCCGTCGAGTGGCTCGCCAAACACCGGGCACGGTCGGCCGAGTTGAACCCGGATGGTTTTGTTCTGAGCCGCTACCGCCGGACGCTAGCAGGATCGGTGGGACGTCCCTGGATCTCGGTCGTGGTTGTCGCCGCGATCCTGGGGCTCGGCGTGTTCAGCTTCTTCAAAGTGGGTTCCGGGTTTATCCCGAAGATCGACGAGGGCGGCTTCATCCTCGACTACGTGGCGCCGCCTGGGATGTCGCTACGTGAAACGGACCGCTTGATCCGTCAGGTCGAGGCGATCATTCAGCACAGGCCGGGCATTGATACCTATTCGCGGCGCACCGGGGTTCAGTTGGGCGGCGGCCTGACTGAATCCAACACCGGCGACTTCTTCATACGGCTGAAGCCGGTCAAAGACCGGCGCCCGATCGAGGACATCATGAACGATGTCCGTAACCAGGTGCAGGCGACGGTGCCGGGTCTTGAGGTCGAGACGGCTCAGCTGATGGAGGACCTGATCGGCGATCTCACGGCCGTGCCGCAACCGATCGAGGTCAAGCTGTTCAGCCAGAACGCCCAGCTCCTAAAAACGACTGCGCCCAAGGTCGCCGACGCCATTGGTCAGGTGCGCGGCGTGACAGAGGTGAAAAGCGGTGTCGTCATCGCGGGCGATGGCGTGAACATCGTCATCGATCCGGCGCGGGCGGAACTGGAAGGTATCGACGCCAACGAGGCCAGCCAGCAAATCTCGAGCCTGCTGTCCGGCACCGTCGCAACTCAGGTGCAGTCTGGCGGCTACCTTGTGGATTTGAGGGTCTGGACTCCAGGGCAAGTCCGCTCGCGCGTCGACCAGATCGACACGATGATGCTCAAGTCGCCTGCGGACGGCCATCTCTTCCCGGTCTCCCGGATCGCGACGCTGCAGATGCAGAGCGGACAGGCGGAGATCGCACGCGAGAACATGAGGCGCATGGACGCTGTCACCGCCCGCGTGGTGGGTCGCGACACCGGGTCGGCCGCCCAGGAAGTGCAGAAGGTCGTGAGCAAGCCGGGCTTCCTGCCGGCCGGCATGAGCTTCCAGATGGGCGGGCTCTACGCCGAGCAGAAGTCAGCCTTCGAGGGCATGGCGCTAGTGTTCGCCGCAGCCGTAGCTGCCGTGTTCGTCCTCCTCCTGGTCATATATGAGAACTTCCGGATCGTTCTTTCGATTTTGACGATGCCGATCGCTGCCGCGACCTCCGTTGCGGTCGGCCTTTTGCTCACCAAACTCGAACTCAACATCATGGCGTTGATGGGAACGACCATGATCTTGGGGATAACCACCGAGGTGGCGATCTTTTACTTCACCGAATACGAGGAGCTCCTGCGCGCCGGGGCTGAACCGGAACAGGCTCTCGTGGATGCGGGCGTCAACCGCCTCCGACCTATTGCCATGACCACCCTGGCGGCGATCCTGGCGCTGGCGCCGCTCGCGCTTGCGCTCGGAGGAAGCGCATCAATGGAGCGGCCGCTGGCCATCGCCATTATCGCGGGCCTCATTGCACAGGGCCCCCTGGTCCTGCTGGCGATGCCCGCCTTCTACCGGCTGATCGGCGGCGTTCGTTTGGACGCCCGCAGCGAGGCTGCGGCCTAAAGCAAGGAGGCTCTAATGCAATCCATGGACAGACACCTAAGGCCCGGCGCGATGTTGCTTGCCGGAGCGTTGCTCGCCCTTTCAGCCGGCAGCGCCTCGGCCGCGCCCGCTTACAAGCCGGCAGGAGTGATCCCGCTCGGCGATCCGACCTCTTGGGATTACGTGGTCACCGATCCCGAAGGCGGCCGAGTCTATGTAGCCCACGGCGACAAGGTCGCCGTGATCGACGCCCGGGCCGGCAAGCTGATCGGCAGCGTCGAGGGAATTCAGGGAGGATCCCACGGCGTCGCGATTTCGCGCGCGACGGGCCAGGGCTTTACCGACGATGGTAGGAAGGGGCAGGCGATCGCCTTCGACCTGCAGACGCTGGCGGTTAAGAAGCGCATCCGGGCCGCTGATGATGCCGACGCGATCGCCAGCGACCCTGCGACAGGCCACGTGTTCGTCAGCGAAGGTGACCCGGCGACGATCACGGTCGTCGATCCCAAGACCGATGGCGTGGTCACCACGATCAAGGTCGGCGAGAAAATGGAATACGCCGTCGGCGGCGACGGTGCGGTGTTCCTGGCGGGCGTAGCGAAGCGAGATTTGATGAAGGTCGATCCGAAGACCAACGCCGTCGTCGCTCGCTGGTCGACGCCGGATTGCGAAGCGCCCCATGGTCTAGCGATAGACGCGCACGCTCACCGCGCGTTCATGGGCTGCGAGAACAGCAAGATGATGGTCGTGGACACCCGAAGCGGAAAGGTGGTCACGGAGCTTGCTATCGGCCGTGGCAACGACGCCGTCGCCTTCGATGCCAAGCGCTCGCGGGTGTTCGCGGCCAATGGTCGGGACGGAACCGTAAGCGTGTACCAGGAGATCGCGCCGGACAAATATCAGGCGCTGGAGGGCATCACGACCGCAGTCAGCGGTCGCACGCTTGGTGTCGATCCGGCCACCGGGCGACTGTTCGTGCCGGTCGCCGAAATCGATCCCCGAAGCCCCGCGGGCCAGCGCCCTCACATGATTCCCGGCAGCGCCAGGGTCTTGATGTTCGATCCGGTCGGCTGATCGCGCGCTCACGCTGCGCGGCGCGGCTGGTTGAATGGACGAGCGAGAACGTCGCGGTCAGCCTTCGTAGAGGCTGCGCGGAGGGCGTCCAGCCGCATGCCAGTCGATCTCCGCCCCAGCGTTCGATCTGGTGCGGATGGCGGACCTGGGCGATCCGTTCGAGCGCTTCCTCGTCCGTCCGCGCCTCGGGGGCGAAGGCGCTTCCGCAGTTTGATGGGCCGCGAACTAGCGCAAGATCCATCCTCTTCTGTCGAGGAGGCGTTCATGCTCGATGTTCATGTCGTTGCCGCGGGTCATGTCGTTGCCGCGGCTGTGCCGCAGGTGCTGACCGGGCTAGCGGCCCTTGTCCAGGCCGTGGGGGTCCTGGTCTGGGCCTTGCGGCGCCGCTCTTAAGCGTCACTGCGAGGGAGTTGAAGTTGGAAGCAGTCATCCGGCCGGTCAGAGACGGGGACGCCGCGGAAATCGCCGCGATCTACGCGCCTTACGTCCTGAATACGGCTATTTCGTTCGAGGCGACGCCACCTCCGCTGGTGGAGATGGCCGCGCGAATTCGAGACATCGTCGCCGGCTACCCATACTTGGTCGCCGAGCGCGACGGCTGCGTAGTCGGCTATGCCTATGCGACGCTTCTGCGCACCCGGGCCGCCTACCAAGAAGCGGTGGAGGTCACGGTCTACCTTGCACCTGCCGCTCAGCGGCAGGGGTTCGGCCGCGCCCTTTACGCGCGGCTCCTGCCGCTCCTTGCGGAGCGGGGCTTCCACGCCGCGTTCGCCGGGATCGCATTACCAAACGAGCCGAGTATCGCCCTCCACGAGGCGGCGGGGTTCGAGCCTGCCGGCGTTTGGCGAGAGGTCGGGCTGAAGTTCGGACGCTGGATCGATGTGGGCTGGTGGCAGCGCCGGCTATGAGCGCGTCGTCGCCCTTCCGCTCCTCGGCGCCCGGGGGGCCGCCGTCCAGGCCTTCTGGACAAGGACCGGCCCGCAGCCCATCTGCCGCTCACCATTCGAGGAGCCCACCATGACCCCTGATGAGCGCGTACTCCTGACCGGCTTCCTTCAGGACCTGGCCCAGGCCCGGAGTGGCGCCAAGGATCCAGAAGCGGCGAGCCTCATCTCGCAGGCGATGAATGCGAACCCGGATGGGCCCTACCTCCTGGTCCAGCACACTATCGTCGCGGACCAGGCCCTTCATGCCGCCCAGGCTCGGATCGCCGATCTAGAAGCCCAGCTTCGTCGCGCGCAGGCGCCAGCCCAGCCGACCAGCTTCCTGGGCGCCAGCGGGAGCCCGTGGGGCCCCCCGTCGGGTCCAACCGGCGTCCCCCAGACGAGCTCACCATACGGGCCACCGGCAGCGCCTGGTCCCTTTTCACCGGGGGGCGGCCTTGGAAGCTTTCTGCGTACAGCCGGCACCACGGCGGCTGGCGTCGCCGGCGGAGAGATGCTGTTCCACGGTCTCTCGGGCCTGTTCGGCGGGGGAGGCG
>FTIU01000949.1_pt7 | contig 9953 bp, 9 predicted proteins | sample 1658461 | NCBI WGS metagenome assembly FTIU01 (sample SAMEA3914827, study PRJEB12502) | metagenome | biome: forest; material: soil | place: Canada | collected 2011-07-03 | depth 0.3 m | reverse complement strand
ACAAGTCCGGCCGCAGTTTCGCCTACCGCTACCTGCCGTTCTGGCTGGCCAGCTTCATCGAAAGACGCTTGCTGATCCTGCTGCCTTTCATGGCCTTGTTATTCGGCCTGCTGCAGGCGTTGCCGCGCATGGTGGAAGCGCGCATGAAAAACCGTCTGGTGGTCTGGTATCGCGAGATCAAATCACTGGAAGATGAGATATGGGCTTCCAAAAACCCCACCAGGGAGCAAGTTGCGCAATGGCGCGATGACATCGAGGACATTGACGCCAATGCCAGCCAGATACGTATCCCGCAACGTTATTTCCAGGACGTGTATGCGCTCAAACAAGCTATCCGGGTGGTGCGGGAGCGGATTATCCAGGTGGCTCAAAAAATCGGGTAATTAATTGCCCTGATGCATTGAAATTACGCCTGCTTTGGCAAGAAAGTTGCTAATTTTCACAAAACCTTGAGATCGCATCCAGCCCGGTAATCAAAACTTACAAGCGATACAAAACTGAATCACCTGCAGAGAGTAACGGGTGGCACCATAATTTTCATGTCAATCAATGAAAAGAGATCAGCATGAAAAAGCTCATTAGCTTAGTGGTAATCGGAATTGTTCTCAGCACAGCATTATCCGGTTGTATCGTCGTACCAGTTGGTGGTGGAGGTTATTATCACCATCGCGACTATTACTATGGTCGCTAATACGGCGCTCACTCAAAAGGTGTAGACATGAAACGTATTTATTTAGCTGCTGTACTCATCGCTATTAGTGCCAGCACTTTTGTATCAACGCAGGCCATGGCGCAAATCGGCGTTGACATCACCGTCGGGAGACCTCCGCCACCCCCGAGATATGAACGGGTTCCGCCGCCACGATATGGTTACGTGTGGATTCCCGGTTTCTGGGATTGGCGCGACGGTCGGCATGTGTGGGCTGAAGGACATTGGGAGCAGCCACGTCCGGGTTATGTATATGCGCACCCTGAATGGCGCCAAGGTCCTAACGGCTGGATACTGCAATCCGGCGGATGGCGTGAAGACCATCGGCGCCACGATGAGCGTCGTGACCACGACTATCGGGATGGTGACCGGCGTGACTATCGGGACGGCGACCGGCATGACTACCGGGATGGTGACCGGCATGACGATGGAAGATACGAAAATCGTTGAGTCCTGACAGGCAGGAGATGGCGTTGACGTCACGACTGATATCCGATGAGAAGAGCTAAATATCGGATGCGGAAAGTACCGGCAACGCCAATTTTGTTCATTCCAGCTTCCACACATACTGCATTCGTGTCGTGGACTGCACCGGCTGGCCATCGGACATGGCAGGTGTGAAATGGCAAAGGCTCCAGGCTTTCAACGTAGCTCTGTCGAGGTCTTTGAAACCGCTGCTTTTTTCAATCGCGGCATCCACCACGGTGCCGTCCGCGCCGATAGTCAGCTTCACATTCACGCTGCCCTCTTCTTCATTACGCAAGGAAGTTCTCGGATATTCCGGCTTTTCGCAATTCCCGGCGACCCGGGCGCTGGTATGCGCCGGCGGGCCAGGCGCCTGCGTTGCTGCGGCTGACGGTTGCGCTACAGAGGTAGGCAGATCGTTGGTCGGCGGCTTGACATTGGTTACCGCCGCAATCACGTTTTCCTGGGGCGGCGGCTGTACCTTGACCTCTGGCGGTGGCACGTAAGGCGGCGGTGGCGCAGCGGTTTTCGGTGCTGGTGGGGTCGGTTTGTCTGGCGGCGGCGGAGGTGGCGGCTTGATTTCTTCGATGATCTTGGTGATCACCGGCTCCTGGATGACATCGACGACTTTCCGGGCCAAGCCGGTCACCAGTGCATACACAACCGCCATATGCATCAGAACAACGATACTGACGCCAACCCATTTCCTGCCGGGGTTGGCCCCATCAAGCGTGAAATCCATTTAAGGACTCCTGTCTGCCTGCCCGCTCATTCGCTTTTGCGGCAATCATCTTATCGACGGCAACGCCCCGCCCGCCGGTACGCTAACTTCTTATCGGATTGCCTAGTTTCATATTAGCAGCTTAGCGGCAACAGTAAAGATTCCGCTACAAACTTGCAGCCAGACGCGTCGCTCAGTCGACCACGAACAGCTTGGCGCCGGTTGTAGTAAAAGACCGGTGCGGCTCGGCGCCGTCTGCAACCTGGTAGCTCATTCCAGCGTGCAGAACAAACCTGCGGCCGTCTTCCAGTTCGGTATGCAGTTCGCCCTCAAGGCAAAACAGGATATGCCCCTTGGTGCACCAATGGTCGGCCAGATAGCCTGGCGTGTAATCGACCATGCGGACCCGTATCCCGCCGAAGTGACAGGTGCGCCAATACGCCATCCCGGTTTCGCCCTTGTGCTCGGTGCGCTCAACCGCCTCCCAGTCCGTGGTGCCGAACGGAATATCAGTCATCTTCATGTTTTTCCCCTTAGCGCCTGTTTGTTTCTTTCCGCTTTTACGGCTCCTGCTCCGTGGTCCACTAAGCGGGGTCAGAGTGAAGTTTCGGCGGTAAGACATGCCGAAAGTTCACTCTGACCCCGGTTAGTTCATGCTGGTCGTCGCAGCCAATCAGGGCCGTTCGACCATCCTTAGATCACTGGCGCCATTGGCGCCAACAGCACAACTGGATGGCGACGCAGTCACACTGCCGCGATTGCGCAACATCACCAGCTCGGCTAGTACCGACACCGCAATCTCTGCCGGTGAACGGCTCAGGATAGACAAGCCGATCGGTGCATGCAAGCGTTCGATTTGCGCGTGGCTTAAATCCAGCATCAGCAGCCGTTCCTTGCGCGCCTCGGTGCTTGCCATCGAGCCGATTGCGCCGACATAGAAAGCGTCCGTCTTGAGTGCTTCCATCAGCGCCATATCGTCGACTTTGGGATCATGGCTGAGCGTGACGATCACGGTGCGACGGTCAGGCTTGAAAGCCAGCACGGCATCGTCCGGCATGCCATCCAGCCAGGTCACGCCGTCGGCTTGCCAGTTGCGGCGCTGCTCTTCGCGCGGGTCGTTCAGATAAACTGAAAAATCCAGCGCGGGCGCCATCTGCGCCAGATATTCGGAGACCTGGCCAGCGCCGATGATCAGCAGACGCCAGCGCGGGCCGAATACCTGCACCAGTTCTTCTTCATCGAAACGCAGGGCGAAATCGGCATCGCTGGCTTCGATGCTGGCCTGGCCGCTACGCATGTTCAGGCGGCGTTGCACCAGATGGCGGCCGGCCACTGCTTCAAGCAGCGGCGTCAGCGAGGCGGCGTCGGTCAGTGGCTGAATCACCAGCTCCAGCGTACCGCCGCAAGGCAGGCCAAAGCGGCGCATCTGCTCGGCGCTGATACCGTAGCGCACCAGTTCGATCTGATGCGGGAACGCTGCTGAAAAGCGCTGCATCAGATCATCTTCGATACAACCGCCTGAGACCGAGCCGGTAAAATCGCCGTCATCCGTTATCGCAAACAGTGAACCAAGCGGACGCGGCGCCGAACCCCAGTTTCGTACTACCGTCACCATGGCTACCCGTTTTCCTTGCTGCAGCCAGCTGACGGCGCTTTTCAATACTTGATAGTCGACTGCATTCATGGCTTATTTGATCCTTGCCTGATCCAATTTGGATTTTTATCAGTGTAATGAAAAACAGGATCGGCCGCTTGCACGGTCGATCCTGCTCTGAAACCACTCTACGGCGCTTAATGTGCCGTCGTCAGCCGCATCGCCTTGATACGATCAGGCGTGATGTCGGCCGCCTGGCCGCCCCAGGTCGCGCGCAGGAAATTGGTCAATTGCGCCAGCTCCTTGTCGCTCAGCTGGCCACTGAAAGCGGGCATATCCTGCAGACTTTCAGTGCCGGGGAATTTCTGCGCTTCAATCCCGTCCAGCATCGCTACGATCAGGTTATGCGGATCGCCATTGCGCACCGTCGAATTACCCTTCATCGCCACGGCCACATGTGGCTTGCCGTCACCCTGGAAGCCATGGCAACCGGCACAGACCGCAGTGTACAAACGCTTGCCGGCATCCAGTTCAGTCGCATCTGCGGTGATGGCCTTGACTGGTTCCGGCGGCAACGGCTTGTCGCCCATCAGGTAGGTAGTGACTGCGTTCAGGTCATCCTTGCTCAGGTATTGCGTACTCAGATGCACCACAGGGAACATCTCGCCGTAAGCCGAACCCTGAGGCGCGATACCAGTCGAGAAAAAGGTTTGCAGATCGGCAGCAGTCCAACCCACTGCAGCCAAACCGGCAGGCGTGATATTCGGCGCAGCAACGCGGCCGAGGGCAGCCCCGGTCAACGGCTTGGACAGGTCAAGCTGGCCAAAAACGCCGCGCGGCGAATGACACTCCGCGCAGTGACCAAGCGCATTGCTCAGATACTGGCCACGCAACCAGGCCGGAGACTGGCCGGTTGAAGCATCAGTCAGCGAATTCTTCAGGAACGGTACATTCCAGAACATCATGCCGAAGCGCATGTTGTACGGAAATTTCAGGTCCGCTTCCTTGCTAGGCACGGCGACCGGCTTTTGCTGCATCAGGTAGGCGTAAATGGCGTCGCTATCCGCGCGCGTCATCGAACGATACGAGGTGTACGGCATGGCGGGATACAAGTGCTTGTCCGGCGTCACGCCATCATGCAGGGTCTTGTAAAACTGATCGGCGCTCCATTTGCCGATGCCGTGCTGTTTGTCCGGCGTGATGTTGGAGCCGTAGAATTTGCCGAACGGCGAAGCCAGTTCGACTCCGCCGGCGAATGCTGCGCCGGTGGCAGTAGTGTGGCAGGCGGCGCAATCGGCGGCTTTGGTCAGGTAGCGACCAAGGGCCAACTGATCGGCGCTGCCAGGCTTGACTGCGCTTTGGCTGGTAGCCTGGGCGGCGGAACTGCTGCCGCCATCGCAAGCCGCCAGCAACGCGGCCGCCAGCAGCGGCGCGCCCGCAATGCGCAATGCATTGCGGAGATATCGGACCTTAGTCATCACTTGGCATCCTTTACCAGTCCTGGCGTTGTCAGCGCCACTTCCTTGACCGCTTCGAAGTAGCGCACGTAGCCGGTACAACGGCAGATGTGATCGTTCAGTCCGTCAGTGATGGCCTGATCGAGCTGATCCTTGCCGACCGGCTGGCGCTTCAGTTTTTCCAGCAGCACCGTGGCGGCATTGACGAAACCCGGGGTGCAGTAGCCGCACTGGAAGCTGTAATGCTCAAGGAATTTCTGCTGGATCGGCGACAACGCCACCACTTCGCCCTGTTCGTTGCGCTGGGCGTGGCCTTCCACGGTACGCACTTTCTTGCCTTCGAAAAAATGCGCGCCGGTGATGCAGGAACGTACTTCCTCGCTGGTGCCGTCCGGCTTGTCGAGAATCACCACGCAAGCGCGGCAGATGCCTTGGCCGCAGCCCAGGCGCGAACCGGTAAGGTCCAGGTATTCGTGCAGGAAATCGATCATCATGATGCCGTCCGGCACCGGCACCGGGCCGACCGGCTTGCCGTTGATATGCATGGTGATGGGGTGGATAGTCATGCTCATGCCAGAGCCTCCTGAATTTTTTGTTGAGTTACCGGCAGATCGGTGAAGCGATGGCCGATGGCGTGGGCGATGCCGTTGACGATGGCGCCGACCACCGGAATCATCACCACTTCGGCGATGCCTTTGGGCGGATCGGTCTCGGTCAGCGGCGGCAGCACCTCGCCGGTTTGGGTCCAGACCGCGACATCCTTGGCGCGCGGCAGTTCGTAGCGATTGAAGTTCCAGCTGCCGTTGCCTGGCCCGTCTTCATAGAGCGGCAGGAATTCGTGCAAGGCGTGGCCGATGCCCATCGCCAAACCGCCCTGCAGCTGTCCTGAGACCAGTTGCGGCGATAGTTGGTTGCCGCATTCCATGATCGAATGATGCGTCAGCAACTCGACCTTGCCGCTGGCTTCGTGCACCGCCAGTTCGACCAGTGTGCCGACTGCGCTGTAGTAAGTCACGGCGGCGTTGTTACGCTGGGTCGGCGGGATGAATACCTTCTTGCGGTTGAGTACTTCGTAACCGCCGGCGGTGCTCATTTTGGCCTTGCGCGTCTTGTCGGCGCCGTCGCCGTAATGCACCGATAAACCGTCAAGCGGGATCCGGACCACATTGCCGAGAATCTCGAACTCGGCTTCAGTCCATTGCCAGCGATTGAAGACGTGCACGGTGGCGCCGGTCACCAGTCCCAACTCGTGGGCTTTCTTCACCAGCTGTTCGTATGGCAGCGCTTCCAGGCCGGCGGCGGACAACTTGCCATCGACCCAGCGCGCATCCTCAACCCGCACCACCAGCGGCGCCGCCTGGCCGCCGCCGATGCCGGTGCTCCAGATCGCCATCGCCGCGGGCCACAGGCCGTGCATGAAGACTACCCGCGCCGCTTCGCGCGTGCTATGGGTAAAGTAGAACGCCGAATTGGTGGCGCTGGATGGCGAAACATACCCCGGCGACCAGCGCGGATTGGCCGCCAGCTTGTCTTGATCGGCCTGGCTCATGATGTACGGATCACCGCTGGTGACCACTGGCAGATCGCCCCAGTCAGTGACGGAGGTGCGCACTTCATGCGCCGGCTTGCCCAGCCATTTGGCGCAGGCCAATGCTTGCGAGGTCGACATGCCGGTACCGATTTCGGCGCCGCTGTGCGATAAATGAATCTGGCCGTCGGCGCCGATTTCCACCTTGGCAAACGAGGTCTCTGCGCCAGTGCCGAAATCCTTCTGTACGCAGGCAAAACCGACGCCGTAACGGTAGCCGGGATGACCGGCTTCGTATTCCGATTTTTTCTTGGCGCGATTGATCCACAAAGGATGGTTCTTGGCTTTCTGCAGCACCTCGTCAACCCGGATCGCGCCGGCAGGAATCGCTCCCTGGGTATTTTTCATACCCGAGCGAAGCGCATTCGTCAGACGAAAATCGATGGCGTCGAGACCTAGCTTTTCTGCCATTTCATCGATCATCATCTCGGTCGCCGCCATGCTTTGCAGCGTGCCGTAGCCGCGCGCGGAACCGGCGTCGATTGCACGGGTTGCGATGGCGACAGCGGCCAGGTCGTTTTTCGGAAAATAGTAAATCGATTGCGCCGCGGTAGCACCCACCATCGCCACCGATGGCGAGAAATTGGCGCGGCCGCCGCCATTGGCTTCGAACTCACCCTTGAACGATTGCAGCAAGCCGGTCTTGCGGTCGACCGCGATGCGGTAATGCATCTTGAAGGCATGACGCTTGATCGAAGTCTGGAACTGTTCATAGCGGTCGTTCGCCAGACGCACCGGCTTACCGTCGGCATAGAGCGAAGTCACCAGGCCGTAGAACGGGAAATTGTAATGATCCTTGGAGCCGTAGCCGACCGTGTAGCAAGGATGGAGGAACAACTGCTTGAGAGGGAATTTGCCCTTCCTCATCATCTCGATGGCGCTCTCCACCACTTCGCTTGGCGACTGGGTCGGCACCACCATGTGCAGGGCCTGGCTGGTGCTGTCGTACCAGCAGTTGGCGTTGTCCGGTTCCAGCGCCGCGGTATCCACCGACTGCGTGCTGTAGTCGCGTTCCATGACCAGCCAGTCGGCCGGCGGGTGATCCAGCTGATCCTGGATCTGGGCAGCGTAAAACATGCCCTGCTCGCCCAGCTTGCCGTGTTCCTGGCCGTCCGGCCATACCGGCTGGTGCTTGCGCATCATGCTCGGGAATACCGGCGCATTCTTCAGGCTGGAGAAGACGTCGTCGTCGAACGATGTCGCGCCGCCTACCCGCACGAAGCGGAATGTGCCCCAGGGATCGCGCTCCAGCGGGCCTGTCACCGGACCGTACTGGATGATTTCATCCTTGAACTGCAGCTTGTCTTTGGCAAAACGGAAACGGGCGAAATCGTTATAGATCAGGATCGCTACGGCATGTCCCAGGTAGGCTGGGGTTTTACCGGCCGGCAGCAGCATGTCTTCACCGTAAAACGCCGGGAAAGCCACGCCGTCACGCACCAGATCGGCGGCAGTGACTACCCGGTCCGGCTTCAGTTCATCGCCGAGCAGGCTCAGATCGAAGCCGAGGAAGTTGCGGTCGGCCTTGGTGGCGCGCAGGATGAATGCATGCGCTTGCTGGTTCGGCCAGTGCGGCATGTCGCGGGCGCGTACGTCGCGTGCGAAGACCTTGGCGCCGGTTACCTTGGCAATACCATCGATACGGAATTTGACCTGGCCGTTGCTGCTATCCCACTGGATGGGCGTCAGGATTTTTTCTTCAAACAAGGCAGCAAACGCTTTGCCACCGATAGGCGCTACGTAAACCGATACGCCGGCCACTACGCTAGCCTTCAAAAAACTACGACGCGAAAGGTCGAGTTTTGTCATTTATTTCTCCTCAAAAGCCAAGGAGCACCCCAACCGTTGTTCGCTAGCGGCTGTTACAGATGCTCATCGGATCCATCAAAAGCCCCTGCCGGGCATTCATCTGGGGGTCGGCATTGTATAACATTGGAGAACTAACAACATAATCAATATGACATGTTGAGAATAGATGATTTGAAGACTTTCGTAATGCGTTTCATACCTATCAACCGAAAATAATTACTGGAATAATTATTTAAAATACATGATTGCAGCCGATTTTTACCTGGAAGTAAATCATTGATCGGCAGTCAACGCGACGCTGCTCACAAACGCTCGGTCTCGCCGCTCTTGGGTTGCCATTTCATCAAGCGTTTTTCGATCATCCCCACCACCGTATCGAGCACCAGCGCAAAGGCGGTCAGAACCAGGATTCCGGCAAACACGGTATTGATGTCGAACGCGCCTTCAGCCTGCAAGATCAGATAGCCGACCCCGCGCGCCGAACCAAGGTATTCACCGACGATGACGCCGACAAAAGCCAGCCCGACCGACGTATGCAGGCTGGAAAACACCCATGAGGTAGCTGACGGCAGGTAAACCGTGCGCAGCAGCTGGCGCTGGTTGGCGCCCAGCATGCGGGCATTGGCGAGCACTACCGGGCTGACTTCCTTGACACCTTGATAGACGTTGAAAAATACGATGAAAAATACCAGCGTCACCGCCAGCGCCACCTTGGACCAGATGCCAAGCCCGAACCACATCGCAAAAATCGGCGCCAGGATTACCCGCGGCATCGCGTTGGACGCTTTGATGTAAGGGTCCAGAATGGCGGACGTCAAAGGCGACAGAGCCAGCCATAACCCGACCGCAAGGCCGAATACCGTACCTATGCCGAACGCCAGCATGGTCTCGGTCAGGGTGATCAGCAGGTGCGAATAAATCTCTGCCGGGAACGTCATGGTGAACCAGGTGTGGTCGCCGAAACCGACTTCCAGCGAACCGCTGCCGACCGTAAACCACTGCCAGACACGTTGCAGCACCTTGATCGGCTCACCAAAGAAAAATGCCGTTTGCGGATTGCGCGTGGTCAGGTGCCAGATGATGAAAAATATCACCAGCACCAAGGCTTGATATACCCGCAGATTCTTATAATTCGGCTTGATGGCTTTCCACATGGTTCCGCTTTACCTTCGTTATCTATTCTTGTTATTCCAGATTGTGCTGCTTTGCGCTGCTTCCCACTTCTAAGCGACTTTCTTTTGCTGCTGGTAACCCTTCAGCACTTCATCCCGCAACACGCTCCATATCTGCTGGTGCAGCTCGACAAAACGCGGCTCGTTACGGATTTCAGCCACATCGCGCGGGCGCGGCAAATCAATCACGAACTCGCCTATCGGATGGGTTCCCGGCCCTGCTGACAGCACTACCACCCGGTCCGACATGGCAATCGCCTCATCCAGGTCGTGGGTAATGAACAGTACCGCCTTGCGTTTGGCGCTCCATAATTCCAGCACTTCGTTTTCCATCAGCTGCCGGGTCTGGATATCCAATGCCGAAAACGGCTCATCCATCAGGATGATGTCGGGATCCAGGATCAAGGTCTGCGCCAGCGCCACCCGCTTGCGCATGCC
>FTIU01000068.1_pt2 | contig 10038 bp, 4 predicted proteins | sample 1658461 | NCBI WGS metagenome assembly FTIU01 (sample SAMEA3914827, study PRJEB12502) | metagenome | biome: forest; material: soil | place: Canada | collected 2011-07-03 | depth 0.3 m | reverse complement strand
TTCTCGCTGATGGACGCCATCGAATGCGGGATCGTCAAACTTCCGCGCATCCCCGTGGCGGACAACTCCGTCACCGGCGAAATGCCGATCTACCGCGACCTCTGGGAGCACATCGGCAAGCGGATGCCGAAGAAGGGCGCGTCCAAATCCGGCCAGCTCGATCCGCTGGCGGCGACGTTCCCGGCCGAGCTGCAAACGGCGCTCTACGCGCTCTACAGCCACTACGAAAAGACCTTCGAGGTCTGGAAGCAGGCCGGGCTAGAGACGCCGCCGGTCTTCATCGTAGTGTGCAACAACACCGCCACCTCCAAGCTCGTCTATGAATGGATCTCGGGTTTCGAGCGCGAGGACGACGATGGCGAGGCGCGCTTCCGCCATGCCGGCCATCTGCCGCTGTTCCGCAACTACGATGAGCACGGCAACCGGCTGACCCGATTCAACACCTTACTTGTGGACTCCGAAGCGCTGGAGAGCGGCGAGGCGCTGGATGGCGGCTATCGCGAGCTGATGGGCTCGGAGATCGACCAATTCAAACGAGAGCTGATCGACCGCACCGGCGATCAACAGGCCGGCGACGCCCTGACCGATACCGACATCCTGCGGGAGGCCATGAACACCGTGGGCCGCAAGGGCAGGCTCGGCGAGCAAATCCGCTGTGTTGTCTCGGTTTCCATGCTGACTGAGGGCTGGGACGCCAACACCGTCACCCACATCATGGGCGTGCGCGCCTTCGGCACACAGCTTCTCTGCGAACAGGTGGTCGGGCGCGGCCTGCGGCGCCAGTCTTACGATCTGAACAAGGACGGCCTGTTCAACGTCGAGTATGCGGACATCCTCGGCATCCCGTTCAACTTCACGGCGGCGCCGGTGGTGGCGCCGGTGACGAAGCCGGCCAAGACGACGCGGGTGCAGGCGCTCAAGGAGCGGGCCGCGCTCGAGATCACGTTCCCCCGCGTCGAAGGTTACCGCTACGACCTGCCAGAGGAGCGCATCACGGCAGAATTCACGGACGACAGTCGGTTTGAGCTGAACCCCGGCAACGTCGGCCCCTGTGTCGTCCGCAACGAGGGCATCGTCGGCGAAGGCGTCGAGCTGACGCCCCAGGTGCTGGAGGACAAGCGCCCGAGCGAGCTGTCCTTCCACCTGGCCAAGCGGCTGCTCTACACCCGCTATCGCGACCCCGGCGAAGACCCGCCGATGCACCTGTTCGGCGATCTCCAGCGCGTTGTCCGCCGCTGGATCAATGAGGGCTACCTCGTCGCCAATGGCGTTCCCACCGGCGCCATCCTTTATACGGAACTCGCGGACAAGGCGGCGGAGCTGATCTTCATGGCCTGCCAGCGGGCCAATGAGGGTGACAAGCGGATCAAGGCGATCCTGGACGCTTACAACGCCAGCGGCTCCACCCGCGTCGTCGCGTTCAACACCACTAAGGATGTCTGGACCACGGCGGCCGACAAGAGCCACGTCAGCCATGTCGTCATGGACAGCGAGTGGGAGGCGGAGCTGGCGCGCGTAGTCGAGCGCCACCCCCGCGTCCTGGCCTATGTGAAGAACCAAGGCATGCAGTTTGAAGTGCCGTATCGCGACGGCGCCGTGCCGCGCCGCTACGTCCCCGATTTCATCGTCCGCCTGGACGATGACCAGCCTGATCCGCTGAACCTCATCATCGAGACAAAGGGGTTCCGGGGCCAGGACGCCCAACTCAAGGCCGAGACCATGAAGACGCTTTGGGTGCCGGGCGTGAACAACCTCGGCGGCTATGGCCGCTGGGCCTTCGCCGAATTCACGGACGTGTACGCCATTCAGGACGCTTTCGACCGGCTGGTTGACGGTCTGACCAGCAAGGAGGCCGCGTAATGGCTGCGAGCTTTACGACCAACCCTGTTGCGCTGGACGAGCTGCTCAAGGCCTGTGAGGGCGGCGCGATTCAGCTTCCCGACTTCCAGCGAAGCTGGGTTTGGGATGAGGAGAGGATCAAAGGCCTCATCGCGTCCATCTCCCAAGCCTTTCCTGTCGGGGCCTTGATGACTCTGGACACCGGAGGCGACGTCAATTTTGCCCCTCGGCTGATCCAGGGAGCGCCAGCCAAAAACTCGTCGATCTCGCCCCGGTCGCTGCTGCTGGATGGCCAGCAAAGGATGACGTCGCTGTACCAAACCACTCGGCGTCGGCAGGTGGTGGAAACCGTCACCGCTCGCAACGCGAAGGTGAAGCGCTGGTACTACCTCGACATGCGCGCGGCGCTTGACCCCGCCGTGCCCCGTGAGGAAGCCATCATCGGGGTTCCTGAGGATCGGGTCTTGCGGTCAAATTTTGGCCGGGACGTCGATCTCGACCTTTCGACGCCTGAACAAGAGTATCAGGCGATGATGTTCCCGGTGAACCGGGTCTTCGAATGGGACGACTGGAAGGACTCTTTCGGGGATTACTGGATCGCCAAGGGCGACATCGAAAAGCGGCTATTCTTCCGCACCTTCCAAGACGAGGTGCTGCAGAATTTTCGCGGCTACCATGTCCCTGTGATCGCGCTGGACCGAAACACGTCCAAGGAAGCCGTCTGCCTCGTCTTTGAAAAGGTGAACACGGGTGGCAAGGCGCTCGACGCGTTCGAACTCGTTACCGCCATTTACGCGGCGGACGGCTTCCGGCTGAGAGAGGACTGGGCGGCTCGTGAAGCCCGTCTGAAGACTCACCGGGCACTCCAAAACATTTCGAGCACGGAATTCATGCAGGCGATTAGCCTGCTCCACACCAAGTCCATCCGCTCCGTCGCCGTGTCTGAAGGCCGCGAAGGACGGGACTTGCCGGCCGTCAGCGCGACTCGGCAATCCCTCCTGAAACTGCCGTTGGCGGCGTATCAGGCCTATGCTGACAAGGTCGAGGAAGGGTTCGACCGCGCCGCGCGCTTCCTCCGGTTGATGAAGATCTACCGTGCCTACGATCTACCCTATCAGTCACAGATCACGCCCCTTGCGGCGATCCTGACTGAACTGGGCAAGGCTTGGGAGAACGATGAAGTTCGGCGCAAACTCGCTCGCTGGTATTGGAATGGCGTGTTCGGCGAACTCTATGGGTCCGCGACGGAATCGCGTCTCGCCCGAGATATTCTGGATGTGCCCGCGTGGATCGCTGGCGGCAGCGAGCCGTCTACGGTCGTCCAATCCACCTTCGATTCCCAACGCCTCGACTCGATGAGGACGCGGCTGTCAGCGGCGTACAAAGGCGTCAGCGCCCTCCTTATGAAGGAAGGGGCCAACGATTTTAGGTCCGGGCAGGACTACGACCAGACTGTCTTCTTCGACGAGCAGGTGGATATCCACCACATTTTCCCGAAGGCTTGGTGCGAGAAAGCCGGCCTGCCGGCGGACCAATTCGACTCGATCATCAACAAGACGCCGCTCGGCGCCCGCACCAATCGCATTCTCGGCGGCGTCGCGCCGAGCGCCTATGTGGCGCGGCTCCAGGAGGGCTGGGAAGATCATCCGCCCATCGCTGGCGAGCGCTTGGACGAGCATCTGGCGACGCATCTCATCGACCCTGCGCTCCTGCGGGCCGACGATTTCACCGCATTCCACACGGCTCGCCGCGAAGCCCTTCTCCAGCTGATCGAGGCCGCGACAGGCAAGACTGTGTACCGGGGCGATGGGGCCAACGAGGTCGAGGATTTCGTGGCCGAAGCTGACGAGCCCGCACCCGTGGCGGCGCCGGAAGAGGTCGCGGCGGAATGACCGAATCTCGATCCGCTGGGTCCGGCTTCATCCCTGCGCAACGGCTCGCGCAGGGCGACCATTTCGCCGCCGTTTGTCCCGACCCCGGCTACAAGGGCGCGGCCTATCGGCTGGCGCCGCATCATCGCGAATTCAACCTGGCGCCCTCGATCCGCGAAAAGGCGCCGGCGTACTTCAATGACAATCGGATCACATGGCACATCCACGCCAGCCACGGCCTGTCGTCGCAGGTCTGCTGCCTCAACTTCCTCATGCCGCTGGCCACCCTGCCTGAGGCCCTTGCCAAGGTGATCGGCTGCGCCCTCGGTATCGACCCGCCGCAGATGCTGGAGGTCGAGCGCGGTCCTGGCGATGAGCCCTGGTTTGTCGGCTTCGAATGGATCGGCGAGCGGGACTATCTGAACGAAGGCGGCGCCTCGTCGTCCCGCACGCGCGGCGCCAACGCCACGAGTTCGGACGCCATCGTCCGATTCCATCATGCCGGCCGGATCGAGACGCTTCTGATCGAGTGGAAATATACCGAGACCTATGGCGCCCCGATCCCAAACACCGTCCGCGAGGGCGCCAGCCGCAGCTCCAACGAAGTGCGGGCTGATCGCTATCGCGAGCTGATCTTCACGCCAAACGGGCCTATCCGGGACGACCTGGGCCTGAAGCTGGAGGACTATTTCTGGGAGCCGTTCTATCAGCTCCTGCGCCAGCAGATGCTGGCCTTCCAGATGGAAAAGGCGCGCGAGGCCGGCGCCGAGCGCGTGCGCGTCCTCCACATTTCCCCGGCTGGCAACCGGCGCCTCCATGCGGTGACGTCAAAGGCGCTCAAGCGCTTCGGGACCGACGCGTTCACCGTGTTCGCCGAGACCCTCGTTGATCCGGACGCCTTCATCGGCCGGACCATTGAGCAGGTGTTCGGTCCGGTCATGGCCGAAATGCCGAGTGATCCCTGGGCGGCCTATCTCGCCGACCGATACACCTTTCTGGCGTCCGCGCCCCACGTTGGAGCGAACTGATGGCCAGGGCGCCCAAGGGACCGAAACAGGTCGAGACACTGGTCCATGACGAGGCCACGCGGCGGAACATTCCGACCGCTGAGCTGCAATCGACGGCCGAATATCTGGAAGAAATGCATCCGCCCAAGCCCGCGCTTTATCAGCGCGCCCGGCCTCTGGCGGAGGGAGAGCGACGCGAGAGGGACGAGGACTTGGACCCCCAGATCATTTGGAACGGGGCGCGTATCCGCCTGACGCCGGCGCAGGTCGCGCAACTCCACGAGACTGGTGAGGTCGAGCTGGGCGACGCGCAACTGGTCTGGCGCGGCAAGGACACCCAGGACTGGTCGGACCTAATCGTTCAGACGCCGCCGCTCTACATCCAGGAGAAGATCCACCCCAAGGCCATTATCGACGACCTGAAGCGCCGCTCGGCGGCTGGATCGAAGGCGCCGGAGGCACTCGACCTGTTCGCCGACTTCAACGGGATCGACGCAGACGCCAAGACGGAATTCTATCAACACGACCAACACTGGTCGAACCGCATGATCCTGGGCGACAGCCTCCAGGTTATGGCCTCATTGGCGGAGCGCGAGGCGCTGGCCGGCAAGGTTCAGTGCATCTATTTCGACCCGCCGTACGGCATCAAGTTCAATTCCAACTGGCAGGTGTCAACGCAAAGCCGGGACGTGAAGGACGGGCGGCAGACAGACATTTCCCGTGAGCCTGAACAGGTGAAGGCGTTCCGCGACACCTGGAAGGACGGCATCCATTCCTACCTCACCTATCTGAGGGATCGCCTCACGGTGATGCGCGAGTTGCTGACCGAAAGCGGTTCAGTGTTCGTGCAAATTGGCGACGACAACGTTCACGTGGTGCGCGCAGTTCTAGAAGAGGTGTTTGGTCGCGAGAATGCTATCTCGCAAATTTGCATCGCCAAGACAGCCGGGCAGACGTCGCGTTATCTTGCGGGAGTTGCTGATTACATCCTGTGGTTCGCGAAGGACGCCGAGCGACTGAAAATCAGGCGACCACTCAAAGAGAAGTCGCTCGCTGATGACCTTTCCGGCGTTTACCGGTGTGTTTTCGACAACAATCTCCAAGTCCGTCGCCTCGATGACAGCGCGCTCTCGGCCTACATCAAAGAAAATGGAGATGATGGCGTATTTCGTCTCGATAACATCACTAGCCAGAGCGTCGGCCGTGACAAAGGTGAAGGGGCTGCGTCCTGGTTTCCGGTTTCGATCGAAGGCAGGGAAATCAGGCCCTCAATCAAAGTCCGTTGGAAAACGAACGAGATCGGGATGGATCGCCTCCTGAAGGCGAAGCGAGTGAATCCGGCCGCAAATTCGCTGACTTATGTCCGATACCTCAAGGACTTCCGGGCTACCGAAATCGGCAATGTCTGGACTGATATGGGGACTGGCAGTTTTACCGAGGATAAGACTTACGTCGTCCAGACATCGGTGAAAGCCGTTCAGCGCTGTATCCTCATGGCGACTGATCCAGGGGATCTCGTTCTCGATCCCACCTGTGGTTCTGGGACCACGGCATTTACAGCCGAGATGTGGGGCCGGCGCTGGATCACCATCGACACCAGCCGGGTCGCACTGGCGTTGGCGCGCACGAGACTGATGAGCGCTCGGTACCCCTATTTCTTGCTCTCTGACAGCCCAGAGGGCCGACGGAAGGAACAAGAAGTCTCAGGCAAAGCCCAGCCACTGTCCGATGCTCAAGGAGATATCCGACAAGGCTTCGTCTACGAGCGCGCACCGCACGTGACGCTCAAGTCCATCGCCAACAATGCCGAGATCGACGTGATCTGGGAGGCATGGGCGTCCAAGATGGAACCATTGCTAGGGGAATTGAACAGGGGCTTAGGTGAGAGCTGGAGTGAGTGGGAAGTCCCGCGCGAGCCGGCGGCCTCATGGTCGAATAATGTCGCCGGAATTCACAATGCCTGGTGGGAAGCCCGCATCGCTCGGCAGAAGGAGATCGACGCCTCCATCGCCAAGCGCGCCGACGTGGAATTGCTCTACGACCGGCCTTATCAGGACGCCAACCGCGTGCGCGTCGCAGGCCCGTTCACTGTGGAAAGCCTGTCGCCGCATCGTATCGTCCCCTCCGATGCTGACGCCATGGCCGGTGACATCGAGGCCTCCGAGGGCCGGCGCCGACGTAACTTGGCATCGGCGCCGCCAGCCGACTTCTCCGCCATCGTGCTGGAGAACCTCAAGACGTCTGGCGTGCAGCAGGGCGCCAAGGCGGACAAGATCGTCTTCACTGCCCTCACGCCATGGCCGGGTGAATACATCGGCGCCGAAGGCCGGTTCATGGAAGGCGATATCGAGCGGCGCGCGGCAATTTTCATCGGGCCGGAGTTCGGAACCACATCGCGTCCGGACCTGACGGCGGCGGCTCGCGAGGCGACCGACGCCCGTTTCGACGTCCTGATCGCAGCGGCCTTCAATTTCGAGGCCCACGCGTCCGAGTTGGTGAGGCTTGGGCCGCTGCCGATCCTGAAGGCCAAGATCAACCCCGACCTGCACATGGCCGGCGAGCTGAAAAACACCGGCAAGGGCAACCTGTTCATCGTGTTCGGCGAGCCGGACGTGGAGGTCGAAACCTTGCCCGGCGATCAGATCACCGTCCGGGTGAAGGGCGTTGACGTGTTCGATCCCAATACCGGCGACATCCGGTCTGGGGACACCAAGTCCATCGCGGCCTGGTTCATCGATACCGACTACGACGAGGAAAGCTTCTTCGTCCGTCACGCCTACTTCCTCGGCGCCAACGATCCGTACAAGAGCCTCAAGGCGGCGCTGCGCGCGGAGATCGATGAGGCGGCCTGGGAGACGCTCTACCGCGAAGTCTCGCGACCCTTCGACCGCCCCAAGAGCGGGCGGATCGCCGTGAAGGTGATCAATCACTTCGGGGACGAGGTGATGAAGGTGTTCAGGGTTTAGAACGACGGGGCGACCGGGGGGACGCGTGTAATGAGAGCTTTCAAGTTCCGGTCGGCGGCGCAGATCGAGTTTGCGCTCGATATCATCGTGAACAGCCGCCTGCGTTGCTCACCTTGGAACAAGCTCAATGACCCTATGGAAGGCATGTACGCATACAGCGTCAGGCCGGGACGGGAAAATTGGGCGCAGAAGATGGTGAAAGGGATAGCTGACCAAAAAGGTCGCTATAAGATTTGCTCCCTGTCGTCAGATTTCCAATCCCATCTGCTTTGGGCGCACTACGCGGGTGGCTTCGATGGCGTAGCTATCGAAGTCGAGTTGCCCGACGACGATCCCCGAATTCGCAAAGTGGAATATCGTGGGGTTTTCGCCTTCTGCGACATGGACAATATCGTCAACGAACAACAGGCTGCTGAATTGATCCTGTTCTCCAAGTATCAAGAGTGGAGATATGAGGACGAAATTCGGATTCTCCACGATAACGAGTGGTATCATCTGGATAGGCCGCCACTGCGCGTCATTGCTGGTCATCGCATGAGCGACGCCTTGTTTCGGGTCTTAGGCACAGCCTGTCGTTACGCCGAGGTGGACTTCGCTCGGGTCGGGATCGGTGACGAAGGGATCGATGCGGATGCCGTCAGTCCTCATGAACTGCAATTTCCCAAACGTCCAAGGCCGCATCGCTGATGGACTTCCGGATCGCTGACACCTTCACGGACGCGCTCGCCCGGCTTCCGGCTGCGGACCAGAAGGCTGTGAAGATAAGCGTGCTGGACCTTCAGCTCGATCCCTCCGCGCCCGGCCTTCAGATGCATCGCATCGACAAGTCGAAGGACGCCAACTTCTGGTCGGTGCGGGTCAACCGCGACCTACGCCTCATCCTGCACAAGACCGCCTCCAGCATCCTGGTCGCTTACGTCGATCACCACGACCGTGCCTACGCCTGGGCCGAACGGCGGCGAATCGAGGCGCACCCACGCACCGGCGCCGTGCAGATCGTGGAAGTCCGCGAACGCGTCGAAGAGGCACAGCCCGATCTCGCGCGCCTCTGGACGGAACCGGCCGTCGAGACGCCCGTGTCGGCGCCCATCCCGTCAGTTGCGCCAGCGCTGCCTTTGTTCGCGAAGCTGGATGAGGACGCTTTGCTGGCAGTGGGTGTACCGGAAGACTGGCTTTTCCCCGTGCAAGCCGCGACGGAGACCGGCTTCTTTGAGCTGGCCGAACATCTGCCGGCGGAAGCTGCCGAGGCGCTTCTCGACTACGCGGCGACGGGCATCTTGCGTCGGCCTGAGGCCGTGTTGGAAGCCGAAGTGCCTGCCGATCCTTTCCGCCATCCGGACGCGCTCCGACGCTTCCTCACGGTGGAGTCAGCGGACGAGCTGCGCGCGGCGCTCGATGCCCCGTGGGACAAGTGGTCAGTATTCCTGCACCCGTCGCAGCGCGCCGTGGTGGAGCGCAGCTACAACGGTCCCGCACGGGTGGCCGGGTCGGCCGGAACCGGCAAAACCGTCGTCGCCGTCCATCGTGCGGTTCGCCTGATCCGAGACGATCCGACCGCGCGGGTCCTACTGACCACGTTCTCCGAACCCCTGGCCGGAAGTTTGCGCGGCAAACTGGCGATCCTGGCCGGGCCGGATACCTCGATTGTCCCCCGCATCACAGTCGCTTCATTCGAAGGCTTGGCGGTTGAGTTGTTTCAGCTCGCCTTCGGCCGGAAGCCGCGCGTCACGTCGGCTGAACAGATTGAGGGCGCCTTGGCGAGCGCGGCGAGCGACGCGGGCCTGAAGGGCTATTCGCAACGGTTCCTGTCGGCTGAGTGGGCCTGCGTGATCGATGCCTGGCGGGTCGGCCATGCCGGCGCCTATGCCGATGTGCCGAGGCTGGGGCGCAAGAACCGCCTCGGCAGTCGCCAGCGCGAAGCCCTCTGGCCGGTGTTCGAGGCGGCTGGAGCGGCCTTGAAGGCGCAAGGCGTGCTGACCTGGCCAGGCGTCTTCCACGCGCTGGCGGACCACTATGCCGCCAAGGCGGACAAGCCCTTCACGCATATCGTCGTCGATGAGGCGCAGCTCCGGCACACCGAGATCCTGCGCCTCATCGACGACGATATGCGTGAAGGGCTTGTCCGCCTTGGCGGCATAGTGGTCCGCCAGCGCGAAGCCCTCTGGCCGGTGTTCGAGGCGGCTGGAGCGGCCTTGAAGGCGCAAGGCGTGCTGACCTGGCCAGGCGTCTTCCACGCGCTGGCGGACCACTATGCCGCCAAGGCGGACAAGCCCTTCACGCATATCGTCGTCGATGAGGCGCAGGATCTCGGTGTGCCGGAGCTGCGCCTGCTCTGCGCCATCGCGCCGGGAGGCC
>FTIU01000349.1_pt3 | contig 10093 bp, 8 predicted proteins | sample 1658461 | NCBI WGS metagenome assembly FTIU01 (sample SAMEA3914827, study PRJEB12502) | metagenome | biome: forest; material: soil | place: Canada | collected 2011-07-03 | depth 0.3 m | reverse complement strand
GGTTTGTTTCGGGACGTAATTCTTCACCGAATTACCATCCTGGTCCTTGATCGTCGTCACGGTGTAGCCGAGACTGCCCTGCAAGCCCCTCGCCAGTTCGCCGGACAGCTCCAGCTCCAGTCCCTCCGAATGCGCTTCAATGCCGCGGTAATACGCCTTGGCGCCAACGTAGCCAGCCTGTTCCGCCGAATTGCTTTGCTCTACCCTGAACACGGCTGCCGAGGCATTCAGCTTGCGATTGAAAAACTCGCTCTTCAAGCCCAGCTCGTAACTCTTGCCTTCGACCGGCTTGAGCGTGGCGCCGGTAATGTCGGTCTGGTACTGCGGGTTGAAAATCTCGGTGTAACTGGCGTAGGCCGATACATTCAGGTTCAAATCGTAGACCAGGCCGGCATACGGCGTGGTGGAACTGGCGCTGGCCTGGTGGCTGACGCCGTAGGCAATGCCGGTGGTGCTGGCATCGGTATAGTTGGCGCCGAGCAGCAGCTTGAGATTGTCGGCCAGATTGAGACGCGTCGCGCCATACAAGGTCTTGCGCTTGTCGGTATAGGCACTGCCGTCAATCGAGGCATCGAAGCCCGGCTCCGGGTAACTGCCGTCGAATGCGCCTGTGGCTGTGAGCGGCGTACCTATTCCTTGTCCGTAATGCGAGATATCGTCCAGTGTCGAACGCGACCAGCCGGCGCCGACGGTCAGGTCGTGCTGGCGTCCGCCCAGCGAATATTTGCCGTTGACATAGCTGTCGATGACGGTTTGCTTGTTGTCTGAACTGTAGAGCGACGGATAGCTGAACAAACCCTCGCCGGTGATACGATCCGGGGTACCGTAGACATAGAACAGCTTGCCGTCGGTACTCAACTTGTTGTAGCTCAAGGTGGTTTTCCATTGCCAGTCGTTGCTGAAGTGATGGTTCAGTTCGGCGAAAGCGCGCTGCTCTTCCGAGTTCCAGGACGACCAGTTGGCCGATGTGCTGGTGCCAATGCCATAACGGGTCGGCGAACCATCGGTGTAATACAGCGGCAAGGCGCCCCATATAGCGCCCTTGCCGTCATTCTTTTGGTAGCTGTAGCCCAAGGTCAGCAGCGTGTCGTTGCTCAGGTTGGCTTCGGTCACGCCATAGAATATATTCTTGCTCGGCTGGTAGCGATCCAGGTAGAAATCACCGTCTTCGTGCGCCACCACTACGCGCGCCGCTACGGTCTTGGCGTCGTTGAGCGCGCCGGAGACATCGGCATCGATGCGACGCGTGTTCCAGGAACCGTAGCTGATGCCGGTGGACGCCTGGAAATCATAAGTCGGGCGCTTGCGTACGAAGTTCACGGTGGCCGAAGGGTTGCCGGTGGAGGAAGTCAGGCCGTTGGCGCCGCGCACTACCTCGACGCGGTCGTATATGGCGGTATCCAGGTCGCCATTCTGCAGGCCGAAAGTGAGCGGAATACCGACGCCGTCGAACTGGAAATTGGTGATATCGAAACCGCGCGCCGTGTAATAGGTGCGATTGGTTTCGACTTTTTCGACAGTGACGCCGGTGGTGCCGGCCAGTACCTGATCGACATTGTCGAGCTTGAAATCATCCATCTTGGTGCGTGTGATCACCGATACCGACTGCGGCGTTTCGCGCAATGACATATCCATTTTGGTTGCGGCATTGCTCTTGCGCACAGTGTAGCTGCCGGTTTTTTCAGTCGGCGTTTGCTGATCGCTGCCCCCGGTGACAACCACCTCCGGCAATGCCGCTTCATTGCCGGAGGTGGCCAGCTGCTGGGCCAGCACCAACTGCGGCGCAGCAGCCGATAACGTCATGGCCACCGCCACGCTCATCACCCGTAATGACGGCTGAACAAGTGAAGTACGTGAAAACGGAGCTGCCGCTGGGCGTATCGCAGCGCTAGGAGTTGTCATCTGTTATTCCTGAGTCGATTGATTGATTGTTTGTTTTTATGGTTTGGCTGGCGCTTAAAGCAGGCGGTATTTCCTCAAAACATTAATGATAATGCGAATGATTGCGATTATCAATTAAATATTTCGAATTTTATGAGAGCGCGATTGCAATCGCATTCAGGATTTGACTCGATACGATGGAAGAATCGGGAGCCGGATATCGGGAGCCGGATACCGAGCGGTATCCGGACAGTCTTTCAGGTCGATGCTGCCTCAGGCATGCACGTGATGTTCTTCTGGCGCAGTGTAGTTGCAGCCATCCGCCGTGTGGGCGCAAGGGTTTATCTCAAATTGCAACGTAGTGTGATACACCGCGAATTGCGACGCCAGGATCTCTTTCAGCGCCGGCAGCAATTGCTCTGTCGAATAAGCGGGGTCGTACACCACATGCGCGGTCAGGCTGGCCTTGCCGCTGGTGACCGCCCACAGATGGAAGTCATGCACGCTCAGGATTCCCGGTACTGCGCGCAGCGCGGCTTGTACCTTTTCAATATCCATGCCTTCCGGCACCCCTTCCAGCAGGATATTGATGCTCTCCTTCAGCAATATCCAGGTGCGCGGCAACACCCAGAACCCGATCAATACGGCAATCACCGAATCGACCCAGGCCCAGCCGGTATAGCGGATCACCAATGCACCGATAATCACGCCGACCGAACCCAGCATATCGCTCCAGACTTCCAGATACGCACCCTTGACGTTCAGGCTGGCATCCTTGCCGCCGCTGAGCAGGCGCATGCTGATCAGGTTGACGATCAGGCCGAAAACGGCAATGACCAGCATCCCTGTCGACTGGATTTCAGCGGGACTGCGGAAGCGCTGGTAAGCCTCGTACAAGATATACATCGCCACCATGAACAGCAATGCTGCGTTAAACGCGGCTGCCAGGATTTCAAAACGATGATAGCCAAAGGTGCGTTTGGCGTCGGGCGCTTTCCTGGCGATGCGGATCGCCACCAGTGCGATTGCCAGGGCCATGGTATCGGTCAGCATGTGCGCCGCATCCGAGATCAGCGCCAGGCTGCCGGTGATCAGGCCGCCGATAACTTCGACTATCAGGAAGAGCGTGGTAAGTCCTAATGCGATCCAGATATATTTCTCATTCTGGCTGGTCGGTAAGGCGTGTGAATGGCCTGCGCTCATGTTTGTCCTTGGAGTGTGGCGTGCAGATAATGTACCGCTTTTTTGCGATTGCATGCTCTCATTAAAAACCCTGTAGCTGCTACAAGGTCAAGCAAATACATAAAAATTTCCTCAAGGATGAAAGCGGACTACACTAATGTCTGCTTTCCCCCCGACAACCAGAACAAAGGAAAACAAATGACTACCCTGTTAAAAAACATAAGTCCATCGTTGTTCGCTTCTGTGGCACTGGCGTTGCTGCTTGGAGCATGCTCGACGATGTCTATGAATTCGGGCCACACCAGCAAGGTTACCCTCGACGGCGGCCATGAAGTACCACCGACCGGTTCGGCTGCAACCGGCAGCGGTACTATCGTGATTGCAGCCGACAAATCGGTTAGCGGCAGCGTCACCACCGCTGGCATAGAGGGGAAAATGGCGCATATCCATGAAGCGGCAATGGGTAAGAACGGTCCGGTATTGGTACCCTTGACCAAGACTGGCGACAATACCTGGTCGGTACCGGCCGGCGCCAAGTTAACCGACGCCCAATATGCCAGCTACATGGCCGGCAACCTGTATATCAACGTCCACAGCGCTGCCAATCCTGGCGGTGAAATCCGCGGCCAGCTGCTGCCCTGAACTGCACTTGCGAAGCCGCCATGCGCCCCTCGCCTTGCCTCTGGCAAGCCAGCCATGGCGGCCATCGATGACATCACCTTTTGAGTAGACCTATGCATCCTGCGATCCGGATCTTTGGCGCCTTCTTCCTGGCCATCGCGCTTGCCAGCGGCGTTCTGTATGCTATCGACCATTCACTCAACACCGGTAGCAGCAAAAATCCTGATAGCCCGGCAAAAGCCGCCAGCGCCGCACCGCTCGCGACAGATCCTGCGTCACCCACGCCGGTCGCCGCGACATTCGCAGAGGGCGCCCCACCGCAACCAGCGCCATCGACAGACTCGACAACCTCTAACCGACCATTGCTGGAGAACGTCGGCGTCATTGCCAAATGCACCATCGACGGCAAGATCGTCTATACCGACAAGGGTTGTCCTCAAGGCAGCAAGGCCAAACCTGTACAGATTACCGATAACGCCGTCATCCCCGGCGTCGACCAGGCCACGATCGAACGTACGCTACGCCAACCGCCGCCACAGCTAGCCCAGGCTGCACCGTCAGCTGCCGTTATCGAACCCGCCATAGGCACCATCACCACCGAGGCCGGTGTCGATTGCCTGGCACTAGGACGACGCATCGAATGGCTTAACGCCATGGGCCACCGCCGGCAGCCGCCGCATATCCGCGACCGCATGCAACACGAGCGCGACGATCTGCAAACCAGAAGGTTCTGGGCGCGTTGTTAGTGCATAATCCCAGCCCATGACCGAAACCGAAACCCGAACCGGAAAATATCAATGTTGCATGGTGATGGCTGGCGGTGGTTTTCGCTTTGGCTATTACCTGGGCATGTACGCAGCAGCAGTCGAGACTGGCAACAAACCTGATTTGCTGCTGGCCAGTTGTGGCGGCTCCATCGCCGCCACCGTGATCCAGGCGTTGCCGGACGATGCGCAGCGCAAAGCGTGGATCAGCTCGCCGGCGATGTATCAATTTCTTTGCGGCTTGCAGTCGACGCCTAAGGCCGCCATCGGCCGCTCTTTTATCCACGCGGTCAAACGCCGCCTTACGGTAAAGCGCGCAGCCAAGATTCCGGATCTGTTCAGCGATTATTTTTTCGATATACCGGCAGAATTGCCCTTACCACCACTCCAGCCGCAATCGGCAGATCCGGTTGCGGTGGCCATTATCGGTGGGAAAATGCTGTTTTCGAAAGCGGAGATCGGACAACGCCGGGCCGGCCGCAAATTATTTGCCGAGACCGTATTTTGCAATCCGCGCACAGCGGCGCTGCTCGACGGCATGCAATCTCCCATGAGCGAGCCGCTGTGGGGCGACAACGCGATCGCACCGCAATTGCTGACCGACGTGCATATGCCTATCGGCGATGCGGTGCGGATTTCCATTTCAGACATGTTTTATTTTCGCTGCCACTCGCATCAATCCAGCCACTACACCGGCGGCGTGGTCGATCTGTTCCCTATCGAGCTGGCAAATAAACTGGCGCAACGGGTAGTGATGGAATTGAAAGCACCGTTTAACCAGGCAACCGCCATCCCTGCCTGGCGCGCGGTGCTGGGTGTCGACGGCAACCAGCGACTGCGTCATGTCCACCGCCAGCACGCCGACGTCTGGATCGATTCTTCGGATGTGGAAAGCGTATTCCACAAGAACGGCATGCAGCAAAAACTATCCTGGCGGAAGAATCGCTTGCGCCTGCTCATGCCAACGCGCTATAAAACTTATGTGGAGCACGTCGAGGCGCAATGGCAATACGGCTATCAGCGCGGACTGGAAGCCTTTGGCAAGCCGCACGCCGATTACAAACAGCACATGCGTTATGCGACCAGGCACAACAAACCTTGATCAGGTCCGAACTGACTATCCACCCTTAATTCTTCGCCTTTAATTCCCCCATCCAGCCCTGGAGCGCCACGCGGCGCGGCAAGCCGTCCAGATCGCCGCGCACCAGAACCTGTGCGCGCATGTCGATATAGGCTGGTATGCCAGGCTGCGACAACAGCGGTTGAATCTTGCCGAGCGCGGCAATCAATTGCGGCGTCAGCTTGTCCAGCACTGGCCGCACATCTCGCCCCAGATCAGGAGCGTCGGCAAAACTGCGTACACCTTGCTGACGCCATTGCGCATGCAAACCTAGCTGCAGGGCTTTACTTGCCTCAAACTGGGCCTGGAAGAAACGTCTTACAAAAGCCGCATCCAAGCCTTCAGCCTGAGCAGTGACAGCGTCCAGTACCAGTTGCTCACGTGGCGGATCGTTGATGGCGCCACCGGAGTTCCATTTCGCTTTGGCCACCATCGGCGCAACTGCCAGGCGTTCATCTATCAGCGTCAGCAGCTGATCGATCTGCCCGGCGTCCGCAGCAGAGGGACCGCACTGAACACCATGCGGTGACGGCATGCTTTGGCAAGCCGCCAGGATAAACAGCAGGAACCAGCAGGTCAGGAATCTACCCAAGTACAGAGATTTTGAGATTTTCATGGAATCTTTCTATGACAACGCGAAACATAGCATTCATTCGTACGTTCACAACCCGTTTCGATAAACTAAACGTACACTATCCACTTTGCATTTTATAAAAATTTACATGCTGTCAACACTAAAACTCATCACTGCCGATCCGAACTCCGACAACATCGATCATTTGGTGGCCTTGATAAAGACCTTGCGCCCCAGTAAACCGGAGCAAGGCGACCAGGCGGCCGAGAATGTGCGCGTGTTGGTGCAATTGCTGCATGGTGAACCGGACCAGGCCAGCGCCCTGCGCCACTACGTGCTGCGTTTGTTTTCGACGCGCCGCCAGATCAGTTTGTATACCGATACCGGCATCTTGCCGAACGCCGGCTTTTTCACCGAACTTTTTCAGCGCCTGTCATTTCGCATCCTGCCGCCAGCGCTGGATGACAATTATTTACGCGATTGCCTTGATCGCCTGCTGCCGGTCGAAACCGATTATCTGTGGATCAATGCAGTGCCGGCTGCAGACTGGCTGAGCCTGTATGACCTGCTAAGCCAGGCGGCTCCCTATACCGACGCTGAAAACAATGCCGCCAGCGATGCCCTCGATCGCCATAAAACCGTGGGCGAATTGCTGGAAGCGATCCAGACTCTATCCTATCGCATCAGCGCCATGGGGCTGGAGCCCGCGCTGCTTAGGCTCTACCCCAGCATTGACGAATTCGAATCGCCGTTCCTGATGCAGAACGTCGAACTGCACCTGTACCTGAACAGCTATCGCCACCATTTGGCCGCGAGCGAGTCGGCGGCCGATCCGGGACAGTTGCCGCCGCTGGAAGATGCCCGCCATCTGGCGGTGATGCTGGATCAATGCGAAACGATCGTCCTCAAAATCCGTAAAAACGCCTTGCGCATGGGGAGTAGCGTATCCCTGACCTATCTGCTGGTCCGGCTGGAGCAAAGCATCACGCGCCTGCGCAAACTGTTGAGCCTGGTCGATGTCGGTGGAACCAAGGCCGAAGCTGTAGAAGAAACGCAGGATCAAAACACGGCAGATGCCACTCAGACCGCCAAACGCAACCAGGCATTGGCGCTGGGCCAGGAACTGATCGAAGGACATAACCGCAAATATGCGGTGCGCGAACTGTTCGCCGACAATATCAACCTGCTGGCACGCAATGTCACCGAAAACGCCAGCCGCACCGGCGAACACTATATTGCCGAGGACCGTCAGGAATATGGCGCGATGTTCCGCTCCGCTTCCGGCGCCGGGCTGATCATCGGCTTCATGTCGTTGATCAAGATACTGGCATCTTATCTGCGCGCTGCACCGCTGGTGGAAGCATTTTTATTCAGCATGAATTATTCGGTCGGCTTCATGCTGATCCATGTGCTGCACTTCACGGTCGCCACCAAGCAACCGGCGATGACCGCATCGCGCATCGCTTCCGGCCTGCACAGCCGCGACGGCCGCAATATCGATCTCGATAGTCTGGTGGAGCTGATCGTCAAAGTGATACGCACACAATTTATCGCGGTGGCGGGCAATTTGCTGCTGGCTTTTCCGGTAGCCTACCTGATCGCCCTCGCCTATCACTCGCTGTCCGGTCATCATCTGGTATCGCCCGACAAGGCAGCTCACCTGCTGCACGATATCAATCCGTTCGCCAGCCTGGCGCTGTTCCATGCGGCGATTGCCGGCGTCTGCCTGTTTCTGGCCGGCCTGATCTCGGGCTACTACGATAACAAGGCGCTCTACACGCACATGGGAAAGCGCGTGGCGCGCGCTCACTGGCTGCGCAAGTTGCTCGGCCAGCAACGGCTGGACCGGTTCGGCGAATACCTTGAACGCAACCTGGGCGGCCTGATGGGTAATTTCTACTTCGGTATATTGCTCGGCACGATAGGCACCATCGGGTTCATGCTCGGCTTGCCTATCGATATCCGCCACATTACGTTTTCGGCCACTAACTTTGCCACCGCACTGGTCGGCCTGGATAATCAGATGGGCTGGCGGACAGCGGTGGTCTCCGTCATTGGCGTGCTGGGAATCGGTACGGTGAACCTCTGGGTCAGCTTTTCACTGGCCTTATTCGTGGCCATGCGCGCGCGTCAGGTCCGGTTCCGTCAGGGCGTGACATTGGCCAGGGCGGTCTTCACGCGATTCAGGAGCGGGCCCAAGGATTTCTTCATTCCACCCAAGAGAGTCGCTCCGCTGGAACAGGACAAGCCGGCCGCTTAGGGGTTAGAAAGAACGCATAACGAACAAAGTATGAAAAGAAAAATTCGAGCAAAATACTAAAGCCAGCCGGCTCACGATGGAAAACATGTTGAACGCCCAGTTACGTGATTTTTTTCTACGGTACGCCGTGGCGCTGCTGTGCATCTTGACAGCAGCTTGCTCGACTTTGCCCGACGTCAGCAACTTGAGCGCTTCTGTGGTGCAGGTAACCGGTACTGGCCAGGGCAATGGGCAGGACAGTGCCGCATCCCGGCTCGACAACATGGCGGCAATGGAGGCAGCGGCTACTGGTAGCCCGCTAGTCAAAGGCAACAAGGTAACCTTGCTGTTCGACGGGCCGGAAACCTTGACTGCGATGATTGCTGCCATCAGGCAGGCCAAAAGCACGATCAATTTTGAAACGTATATTTTCGACCAGGACCAGCTCGCCCAGCAGTTTGCGGACCTGCTGATAGAAAAGCAACGTGACGGGGTGCAAGTCAACATCATCTACGATAGTGTCGGTAGTATCGACACTCCCACCGAATTTTTCGATCGCATGCGCGCCGCCGGTATCAGGCTGATCGAATTCAATCCGGTCAATCCGCTTAAACGCTTTGGCCACTGGCAGCTGAATCATCGCGACCATCGCAAGATCCTGGTGGTGGACGGCAAGATCGGTTTCACCGGCGGCGTCAACATCAGCGCCGCCTACGCCAACAGCTCGCTGTTTCGCGCCGGCCGCCGCGCCAATAGCGGTGCTGGCGCTATTGGCTGGCGCGATACCCATGTGCAGATAGAAGGCCCCGCTGTCGCCTCGTTGCAATTGCTGTTCATGCAAACCTGGGCCACGCAATATGCTGAGGATTTACCGGACCTGGATTACTTCCCGACACTGGCTGAAGCCGGCAACAAGACGGTGCATGTGCTGAGCAGCCAGCCGGATAGCGATTACGGCCTGTATAAAGCCTACATCCTGGCGATCCAGCAAGCCCGTAAAAGCATCCATATCACCACGCCCTACTTCACCCCCGACCGCCAGTTGGTGGGCGCACTGGTCGCTGCCGCGCGGCGCGGGGTGGATGTCACTCTCATCATGCCGGGGGTGTCCGATGTCGGACTGATGTTCCATGCCGGCCAATCGTTTTATACGCAACTGCTGAACGCCGGCGTCCGCATTTATCAGCTGCAGATAGCGGTGCTGCACGCCAAAACCGCGGTCATCGACGGCAGCTGGTCTACGGTCGGCTCCGCCAACATGGATATCCGCAGCTTCCTCCACAACTATGAAGCAAACGTAATTGTCATCGATGAGCAGTTCGGGCGCCAAATGGAGAGAGCATTCCGCGAAGACATCCGTGGCTCCAGGCAAATCACGCTAGAGCAATGGCAGCATCGGCCATTTTCAGACCGCGTCAAGGAATGGGCTGCGCGCTCGCTCGGTTATTGGCTATGAATGTTCACTTCACGGCGTGGCTATCCGCCCATGCCAGCATCACGTCCATAAAGCGCTGCAAAGTCGGCCGCACCCGCGCCGCCCGCTGCTCGTCGAAAGCAAATGGCAGTTGTTCTTCCATATAACTGATTTGCGTCTGCTCCAGCTGTACCGCGTGGATATTCTGTTCCGGCTTGCCATAGTGCCGCGTGATATGGCCACCCTTGAAACGGCCATTCACCGCATGGCTGTAACCAGCTTCGGCCGCCTGGGCGGC
>FTIU01028917.1_pt1 | contig 10138 bp, 8 predicted proteins | sample 1658461 | NCBI WGS metagenome assembly FTIU01 (sample SAMEA3914827, study PRJEB12502) | metagenome | biome: forest; material: soil | place: Canada | collected 2011-07-03 | depth 0.3 m | reverse complement strand
GCCGCTGGCGCTGCCGGCAGTGGCGTCGTGGTGGTGCGGCGAAAAGCCTGCGCTAGATTACACCCTGGCCAATCTGGAGCAGCTGGTGATCATGCCTGCGTTTCCATCGATGCGCATGCAACCGGTCTATGGCCATAGCCTGAATGCGCAATCGCGTCAGCGCCTGGTCGATAGTTTGCTGGCCCAGCCGCATGCCTATGTGGCGCAGGAATGGGTGCGCTTGTCGCAGGCGCCGGTATTGTCGCGCAGCGGGGAATATCGTTTGATGAGCCGCGCGGTGAGCTTGCGGGTATTTGTGGTCGCTGCTGCCGACGGCAGCTACCATGTGATGCCGGGCGGCCTGACGCGGGTCGCACCGCGCCAGCGCAAGGATGTGGTCTCGATGCAGCAGGGCGGAGCCAGTAAAGATGTGTGGGTGTTGAGCCAGGTGCGCCCGGAGGTGAGTGAAGCGGCCGCTCCATTGGCAGCGCCGCTGGAAGCCATTGATGCGCGGCAGCGCGCATTGGATACGATCTACAGCACCGTCGATATTTCATCGCACGCCGGCGAAAACCTGTTCTGGATGGGACGCTACGCCGAGCGCTGCGACAACCTGGCGCATCTGCTCAGGGCGACCCTGCAACGCAGCACCGATCTGCAGGGTGAAGCGCGCGAGACTTTTTACCAGCTCTGTGAAATCTGTCGCGGTCTCGGGATTACCTTACCAAGCGCGTCACCCGCCGGACGGCCAACCGTCAGCGCCATGCAGCAAGCCCTGATCGCCGCCATCGTCGACCCTGTTGCGAGCGTCAGCATCGCTGCCAACCTGCGCCATTTGCATCATTGCGGTTACCAGGTGCGCGAACATCTCTCGTTGGATAACTGGCAGGCGCTCAATCGCATGCCAGGCCTGGCGGCGGACGGCGGTGCTCACGCCGGTGCGACACCTGCCGGCGCATTGACCATACTGAACAACGTAATCCAGGCTTGCGTCGGCCTGGCCGGGCATGCGCTGGACGACATGACACGCGACGAAGGCTGGCATTTCCTGATGCTGGGCCGGCACATAGAACGCATGACCCATCTGGCAACGTTGTTCGGCCAGTTCCTGCAATTGCCGGCAGAGCGCCAGAACAAGACTTTGCCGTGGTTGCTGGAGTCAGCCAACAGCGTTGTCACTTATCGCGTGCGCTATCGGCGTGCGCCGGAATGGCTGCCGGTATTGCATCTGCTGGTGTTCGACGTCAGTAATCCGCATGGCATCGCATTCCAGTTCCACATGTTGGAGCGTTATCTAAGCGATATCGCCGAACAACTCGGCACCCTCAACATGGATACGCCGGCGCATTTATCAGCTTTGCTACGCGAATTTGAATTACAGGATTTAAGCCACGATTCCTTGTTTGTGGCAGATGCGCATGCGCGTCTGGTGCAACTGATGCGCGACGCGATTGCCGGCGCTTTTTCCTTGTCAGACGAATTGGCCCGGCATTTCTTCACACCCCTGAACGCGCCGGTGAGCCAGGGAGTGTCATGATGAGCGAGCACTTTTCTTACACTTATCACATCCGCCACGATACGCATTATGCGTATTCGCAGGCGGTGCGTTTGTCGCATCAGATGCTGCGCCTGACGCCGCGTTCCCTGCCATGGCAAACCTGTACTTCACACGGCATCAGCATCACGCCCGAGCCGCAAAACCTGCGATTGCTGCTGGATAGTTTCGGCAATCCGATGCAATCGTTTTCGCTGGAAAGCGACCATACCGATCTGCGTGCACTGGCTGAATCCTGGGTGACATTGACGCCGCGTCAATTGCCTTCAGTCACGCCGACCTGGGAGCAGGCACGTGCCGCGCTGTCGTATCAGGCCGGCCAGTTCTTGTTGCCTGACGATCTGGAAGCCACGCGTTACCTGTTTGAATCGGCGCACGTACGGATCAAGCGCGAGCTTCTGGCTTATGCCGCGGAATCGTTTACGCCGGGATTGCCTTTGCTTGCGGGGATAGAAGCTTTGATGACGCGGATTTTCCAGGAGTTCACATTTGATCCGCTGGCCACCACGGTATCCACCCCGGTCACCGAGGTGTTCGCCACCCGGCGCGGTGTATGCCAGGATTTTGCACACTTCATGCTGTCCTGTCTGCGTTCATTGGGTTTGGCGGCGCGTTATGTCAGCGGGTATCTACTGACCGAACCGCCACCGGGACAGCCACGTTTGATCGGCGCCGACGCTTCGCACGCCTGGGTATCGGTATATTGCCCAAGTTTTGACGGCCAACCGAGCAACTGGATAGATGCCGATCCGACCAATGGCATCTTTCCGGACACCAGCCACATAACGCTCGGCTGGGGCCGCGATTTTCTCGACGTTTCGCCTCTGCGGGGAGTGTTGATCGGCGGCGGCCAGCAAACCATGGATGTGGCAGTGACGGTATTGCCGGCACATGAAGCGCCGGGGTTTGGTTTTGCGGTGTAAGGCGACAGGTTCCGGGCATCTGCATTAAGGCGCCCGAATCTGATGCAGCAACGCAACCGCGCGCGAATCCGGCGGCGGTGTCAGCAAACTCACGACAATCAACGTCAGCAAACTCGCCGGCACGCCAAAAACACCGGCAGCCATTGGCGCGATGTGGAACCATTGACCGCTGACCGAGCCGCCGAGCGCCGGATAGGTGTGCAGCATGTAATAGATGCAGGTGCTGAAGCCAACCACGATGGCGGCTATCGCGCCTTGCTGGTTGCCGCGTTTCCAGAACACACCCATCGCCAGTACCGGGAACAAGGTCGACGCGGCCAGCGAAAATGCCGCACCTACCATTGACAGGATATCGCCTGGTTTCAAAGAGGCGGTGTACGCCGCCAGCAACGCCACCACCAGCAATAGCAACTTGGATACCGTGACGCGCTTGGCATTGGAAGCATGCGGATCGATCATCTTGTAATAGACATCGTGCGACAAGGCGTTGGAAATCGTTAGCAGCAAGCCGTCGGCGGTCGATAGCGCTGCCGCCAGTCCGCCCGCTGCGACCAGTCCGGAAATGTAATAGGGCAGGCCGGCGATCTCTGGCGTCGCCAGCATGATCATGTCGCCATCCAGGTTGATTTCCGACAGTTGCACAATGCCGTCATGGTTAAGATCGACAATACTGACCAGCGGATTGCTCTTGTCGATATTGGCCCAGTACGACACCCATTCCGGTAGATGCGCATAGTCGGAGCCGACCAGCGAGGTGTAGATGGTGTATTTCACCAGCACCGCCAGCGCCGGCACCGTGAGATAGATCAGCACGATGAAAAACAGCGTCCAGAATACCGACTTGCGTGTTTCTTGCACCGATGGCGTGGTGTAGTAGCGCATCAGGATGTGCGGCAAGGAAGCCGTACCCAGCATCAGGCAAAACACTAAAGCCAGGAAATTATTCCGCTTGATATCCGATGCCTCCTGGGTCGCGCCGGGATATGGTGTTGCCTGCGGTAGCGGCGGTTCGGCGCGCGCCAGGTTGGCGGCTTTATCCTGCTGCCACTTGCGCTCGGCTTCCTCCGGCGTCTTCGGGTAGTTGTTCAAGGCACGATTGGCGGCGCGGATCTCGATCAGTGAACTGTTGTTACGCTTGAGCAGTTCGAGGTGCTGTTGCGCCTCTATGCGCCCCTGTTCCCAGGATTTCGGCAAGTTGCGCAGGCGCGCGTCGAAGTCATCGGCAGTGGCCTTGAATATCGCCCGCACTTCGATCTCTTTCGGATCTTTATCCAGTTTCTTTTCGATGGTGTCGATCTGCGACAGCACCGAGCCGTAGGAAAATGGCGCTACCGGGTTGTGCGTATGTACTGTCGATAGCCAGATGACCGGAATCAAATAGGCAAACAGAATAATGATGTACTGCGCCACCTGGGTCCAGGTAATCGCTCGCATGCCACCCAGGAAAGAGCAGACCAGGATGCTGGCCAGGCCGAGGAAAATGCCGACCGAAAAATCAACACCGGTAAAGCGTGAGGTGATCAGGCCGACGCCGTAGATTTGCGCCACTACATAGATGAAAGAAATCACTACTGTGGCCGCCACCGCGACTATGCGTATGGGGTTGCTGTTGGTGTGGCCACGGTAGCGCGCGGCGAGGAAATCCGGGATCGTGTATTGGCCGAACTTGCGCAGATACGGGGCGATCATCAAGGCGACCAGGCAATAGCCGCCGGTCCAGCCGATGACGTAAGCCAGGCCATCGAAGCCCTGCAGGTAGAGGCCGCCGGCCAGACTGATAAAAGTGGCGGCAGAAATCCAGTCGGCGGCAGTCGCCATGCCGTTGAACAGCCCCGGTACGCGGCGTCCTGCCACATAGTATTCAGAGACATCCGACGTACGGCTGACGATGCCGATACCGGCATACAGGACAATGGTCGCAAACATGAACAGATAGCCGATCCAGGTGCGCGGCAAGCCTTCTTTTTCCAGGATCGCCAATACCACCAGCAAGAGGATGAAGCCGCCGGTGTACCAGCCGTAATAGCGTACCAGCCGCCAGAAGAAAGATTTGTCGTTCATTGCTGCTCGCGGTCCGGCTGTCGTTGATCTGCTTTTTTCATTTGCCAGGTATATACCGCGACGATCATCAGGTAGATCAGCGCCAGTCCCTGCGCCGCCATGTAAAACGAAAGCGGCCAGCTGAACAGGCTTATGTGCGAGAGCTCTCGCGCAAAGAAAATGATGGAGAAGGTCAGCATCAACCAGATCAGCAACAGCCCCAGCGTCAGTCGTCTGGTGCTTTGCCAGTGACTGGCGGGATGGCGCGGGCGGGGTTTCAGCATAGGTCTATCTGGTCGATGGCTAGTGTTTGTCGTTAATGGAAATCGGTATTGGATTCCGCAGCATGAATTTCCAGCAAGCGAAAGCTGACGCGAAACAGGCTGCCAGGCAATTCCGGATCGGTGCTGCGCGGATTGTAGGAAATCGTCACTTCGGCCTCATGTTGCTGCGCGATTTCGCGCACGATCGCCAGCCCCAGGCCGCTGCCATTGCCGACGCCGCTGCCGAGGATGCGGTAGAAGCGCTGGAACACGTGGTCACGCTCGGCTGGCGGAATACCGGCGCCGGTATCCTCTACTTCGAGTATCGCCAATCCTGTTGCCGGCTCGCCGCGCACACGGACGGTAACGCTGCCCTCGACAGGCGTGTAATGCAAAGCATTGTCGATCAGGTTGCCAAGCAGTTCGCGCAACATGAGCGGGTTACACAAGACAGGCAGCGCGTGATCTGCCTGTTCGAAGCCGAAATCGATACGCTGCGTGAACGAAGCCTGGACCCAGTCCTGCACCACGGCACGCGCGAATTCGGATAAATCGACTTGCACAAACGGCGCACTCTCCTGCGACTGGTTTTCCGCCCGCGCCAGAGATAACAATTGATTGACTAACCGGGTCGCCGACTCAGAACTCTTTGCCAGTTGTTCTAGTGACCGATGAATATCGTGGTGGCTGGTCTGCCGCAATGCCAGTTCGGACTGCATGCGCATGCCGGCCAGCGGTGTTTTCATCTGGTGTGCGGCATCGGCAATGAAGCGTTTCTGGGTTTGAATCGAAAGTGAAAGGCGCGACAGCATATCGTTGAGTGAACGCACCAGCGGCGAGATTTCTTCCGGCACCTGCCCTGAATCGATCGGGCTCAGGTCGTCCGGACGCCTGGCCCGGATCCGCTGCTGCAATTCGGACAATGGCGATAGCCCGCGCGACAAGGCAAACCAGATCAGCGCCAGCGCGATCGGCAGGATCAGGAATTGCGGCAGGATCACGCCCTTGATGATTTCGTTCGCCAGCCGGGCGCGCTTTTCCAGCGTTTCTCCTACTTGCACCAGCGCTAGCCGTGGCGGCTCTTTCTTGCCGGCAGCGTCATTGGCGTCGAGCGCACCGCGCAGATCGACATAGGTGTAAGCAATACGGACGTCGGTGCCGTGCACGGAGCTATCCAAAAACCTGACCGTGCCAGGGTGCAGGGGATCTTCTTCGGTCGCCGGCAAATGCATGTCGCGGTCGCCGTCGATATATTCGCCATGCGGACCGGTGATCAGGTAATAGACATTATCGACATCGTCGGCGCGCAGGAAATCGCGGGATGGATTGGTCAGGCGCGTCACTACCTTGCCGTTGACTTCGCTGACCTGCTGCGACAATACCGTGACGCTATCGTCCAGCGCCTGGTCGAAGGGCTGGTTGGCGATCGACTTCGCGACAACATAGGTAATCGCGATGCTGATCGGCCATAGCAGCAACAGCGGCACCAGCATCCAGTCCAGGATCTCGCCGAACAGGGAGCGTTGAACCCGCTCTTCAGTATGGTTGGCAGATGGGTTGGTCGGGCTTGGCTGCGCGGCCAGGGATTGAGTGTCGCGCATGGGCAACTATTAGCGGCGGCTGGACGAATCCACCGGGGATAGCGGCGCGGCGGAAATTGCGGAACCGGCTTGCGGCTCGCTGATTTTTTCCAGGCAGTAGCCGAGACCGCGCACTGTGGCAATCCGCACGCCGCCGATTTCGATTTTCTTGCGCAAACGATGCACATACACTTCGATGGCGTTATTGCTGACTTCTTCGCCCCATTCGCACAGATGATCGACCAGTTGCTCCTTGGAGACCAGGCGACCAGTGCGTTGCAGCAACACTTCCAGCAAGCCGAGTTCGCGCGCCGACAGGTCGAGCATCTGTTCGTTGATGTAGGCGATCCGTCCGACCTGGTCGTAACTTAGCGGACCGTGCTTGATGACGGTGGGGCCGCCGCCGGCGCCACGTCGGGTCAGTGCGCGTACCCGTGCTTCCAGTTCGGACAGTTCAAATGGCTTGGCCATGTAATCGTCGGCGCCCAGGTCGAGCCCTTTTACCCGTTGCTCGAGTGAATCGGCGGCAGTCAGGATCAGTACCGGCAGCCGTGAATTGCGGGCGCGCAGGCGGCGCAGCACTTCGAGGCCGGTCATTTTGGGCAGGCCCAGATCAAGGATCAGTAAATCGAAATCCTGGGTCGACAAGGCCGAATCCGCTTCCATTCCGTTCATCACGCAGTCGGTGGCATAACCCGACTGACGCAGCGAGCGCGTCAGTCCATCGGCTAAAACACTGTCGTCTTCGGCAAGCAAAATGCGCATGATGGTGGTGTTTCCCTGTACGGTGGGTGGAAGGTACTCCTTGTAGTCTATGGCGTTTCATTCTTTGCAGCAAGGTCGACTGCAAAATTACCGCTTCTGTTTGGTATAATCATTGCCACCTAACCTGACCTGGACCCGCTTTCCCACTTCGATGCGACGCTTACTGATTCTTTTGCTGATGTTTCTGCTGCCTATGCAAGTCTTTGCAGGCATGACTGAATTTAAAGCAAACCCTCAGGCAAACGTAGTGGCGACGCTGGCATACGCGGTTCAGCAGGATGATCATCAAGACGCTCGCCAAGATGCGCCGGCCTGTAAGGTTGACGGTGATTGCAATTCACAGGATAGCGCTATAGACGACATCGAGATGCATGTCGATCTTGGCGATGAGACGGTACCTGCTTTTCCCCTTATATTTGCCGCTGCGGCAATTGCTTCAACACCGGCGCTAAGTAACGACAAAGCGCGCCAACCCCCGTTCTTGCCTCCGGCCGGACCTCCGCCTAGAGCCTAAGCGCCTTTACACCGCCATTGCTATAGCAGCTGGCGGCGGGCGCCTTCCTATCTGCCGGGCAAGCTCCCGGCGATTCCATCCATTCACGATGTTGATCGGCAGGCTGATGCGCGTCTTGCGTCCAGTCTTAATTCCGGGTCGGTTCAGCATCTTGCATGGCTGCGAAGTTTCAAAATTTAGCGGCACATGTGATCGATATGATCGGTCTGACCGTGATTGCATCAAATCTCAGGAGAAAGTATGAAGAAATTATTCGTGGCGCTGATCGTCGTAGCCATGACGTTGTCAGCTGGTATGTCGACCGTTGAAGCCAAGCGCATGGGCGGTGGCGGTTCCTTCGGCAAAAAATCGCAAAGCATGAATCGTCAGGCGGCGCCGGTGCAGAATCAAGCTACCAATGCAGCCAAGCCGGCAGCGGCCGCTGCAGCTCCGGCCGCTGCTGCAGCCGCCAAACCTAGCATGTGGAAAGGCATGCTGGGTGGCGCTTTGCTGGGTCTGGGCCTGGGCGCGTTGTTGTCCAGCATGGGCCTGGGCGGCGCGATGGCTGGCATGATCAGCAACATGATCATGATCGCCTTGTTCGCATTTGCCGCCATGTTCATTTACAAGCTGGTACGCCGCAAGATGGGTAACGGTGCCGCTGGCAACAACGGCATGCGTCCTGCGTTTGCTACTTCGGCGCCTTCCAGCTTCACGCCCGAAATCGCTTCGCGTATCGATCAACCTATGCAACGTACGGCGTTTGACGCAGCACCTGCAGCGGCGGCGATGGGAGCTGGTGCAGCTGGCGTTGGTGGCTGGGGTGTGCCTGCGGACTTCGATACTGTCGGTTTCTTGCGTCATTCGAAGACTTACTTCCTGCGTCTGCAAGCGGCATGGGACAAGGCCGATAGTAACGATATCCGCGAATTCACTACGCCGGAGATGTTTGCCGAGTTGCGTATGCAGTTGCAAGAGCGCGGCGCATCGGATAACCATACCGATGTCGTGACGCTCGACGCTGAATTGCTGGGTATCGAGACCGTCGATAGCGATTATCTGGCCAGCGTGAAGTTCACCGGCATGATCAAGGAAGACGATGCTTCCGCTGCGGCGCCGTTTGCCGAGATCTGGAACTTGTCCAAGCCAACCGCAGGACAGGGCGGCTGGATACTGGCAGGGATCGAGCAAGTGGAACAAAACGCCTGAATCTAGTCTTTGGGCAGTTGTAGTGTTTAAAAGCCGCCGGCAAGAAATTGCCGGCGGCTTTTTCTTTTGGTTCGTACGACTAATGGCACAATACGGGGTTTTCAGGATATTGCTAAAGGAATGTTAATGAGTTTGCCAACAAGTTTGTCTCCGACAGCCCCGGATTCTGCCGTGATTTTGACTGGCGATCGTCCGACCGGTCCTTTGCATCTGGGTCATTTTGTCGGTAGCTTGCGGAATCGGGTTGCTTATCAGCACACTTACCGGCAATTCATCATGCTGGCCGACGCCCAGGCGCTGACTGACAATATGGAGGATACCGACAAGGTGCACCGGAATGTGGTGGAGGTTGCACTGGATTACCTGGCGGTCGGTATCGATCCGTCTTTGTCGACGATCTTGATTCAGTCGCAGATTCCTGAGCTGGCGGAGTTGACTTTCTATTACCTGAACCTGGTTACTGTGGCGCGGCTGGAGCGTAATCCTACGGTTAAGGAGGAAATCCGGTTGCGGGGGTTCGAGCGGGATATTCCGGCTGGTTTCCTGACTTATCCGGCTAGCCAGGCGGCTGATATCACGGCGTTCAAGGCGGCGCTGGTGCCGGTGGGCGAGGACCAGATTCCGATGATCGAGCAAACCAATGAGATTGTGCGGCGGTTTAATCGTACTGTCGGGCGGGATGTGCTGGTTGAGGCTAAAGCTTTGGTGCCGGAGATTGGGCGTTTGCCTGGTATCGATGGCAAGGCCAAGATGAGTAAATCGTTGGGTAATACTATCAACTTGGGCGCTACTGCGGATGAGATTCGGGCGGCGGTGAAGCAGGTGTATACCGATCCTTTGCATTTGCGGGTGCAGGATCCTGGGCATCTGGAAGGGAATGTTGCTTTCCTTTATCTGGATGCGTTTGATCTTGATAAGGATGGGTTGGCGGAGATGAAGGCGCATTATGTGCGCGGTGGCTTGGGTGATAGTTTGGTCAAGGCGCGTTTGGAGGCTTGCTTGCAGGAGTTGCTGGCGCCGATTCGCGCTCGTCGCGAGGAGCTGGCCAAGGACAAGGGCCATGTCATGCAGATCCTGAAAGATGGCACCGCCAAGGCGCGCGAGGTAGCGGCCAAAACCGCCGACGAAGTCAAGGCAGCCTTAGGCCTAAGCTACTTCTAAGTAGTCATTTGGGGTCAGAGTGAGGTGTCCCGGTTTTGGTGGACAGGTTAATTAAGCACTTTTGAACTGTGCCTCGACTTCGGTAGGAGTGCGGTACCCTAATGTTTGATGTGGGCGCAGGCGATTGTAATACACCTCGATGTAATCGGAAATTGCGGCCTTGGCTTCGT
>FTIU01610356.1_pt1 | contig 10283 bp, 7 predicted proteins | sample 1658461 | NCBI WGS metagenome assembly FTIU01 (sample SAMEA3914827, study PRJEB12502) | metagenome | biome: forest; material: soil | place: Canada | collected 2011-07-03 | depth 0.3 m | reverse complement strand
GGCGGCGAGAAGTCCTTCGGCGCCAACGAAGCTGCGGTCATGCGCAACGCCGCAACTAATGTCACTGAAGTTGTAGTACCCGGTTCCGGTCACTGGCTGATGGAAGAGACACCTGCCGAGACTGTGAAGGTGGTGCAGTCCTTCCTCAACACGAACTGACATAGTGCATTCAACCCAGGCTGGCACGGCGCCTTTGCAGCGCCAGCAGGAACATCCAGGAAGCAACGCAGAATGGCGCGCTCAGCGCCGGCAAGCCGGCGAATCGCGATAACGGCAACATGGCGCCGGTAACGATCGCTGCGGCTGCCGAACACAAAAGTGCCGCAACTACCGGCTGCCAGCCGGGCTTAGGAATGAGCGTCGCCACGGCAAGTGCGCTAAGGGTGGCGTTAAAGCCGTATACGCCATGGAACACAGCCGCGTCCGGTGCCCCGATGAGCAGGGCAACCACGGCGCCGGTCAAGGAGCCCGCTGTCGCCAGCATGGCAGCCCTGGTCGAGCTCACAGATATGCCGAGCAGGAAGATGCATCCCGCAATGAGGTCGTCCTGATAGAAAATCTGGCTGACTCCTCGCAGCGTTCCGTTCAGGATCAGGCCGAGCAGATAGTGAGCGTTGTTGAATCGATCGCTCCATACCCGTGCGGCATCCGGCAGCAATTGACCGCTGATTCCGATGGCAGGGCCTTGAGCGTAAGCGAGGCGGCCGATATGCACGACTGCCAGCAGAATCAGCCAAAGCACGCAAACGAAAGGGGCGCTGAGTGCCGGCAGGCCCATGCGGCGCAGAAGCCGCAGGAACGCGTAAGTCAAGACAGCCGACAGCGCACCCGCAAGCGCCACGACAGCCCATAGTTCCGGGGTGGGACTGAAGATGGAGCCCAGCGCGAGACCGGAGAAAAAGCCGTTGAAGCCGTAGACCCCGGCCAGGATGAGGCCGCGCTCGGCACCGATCGCCCACGCAACCAAGGTGCTGGTGAGAACGCCCAGCAATGCCGCCAGGCCGACCCAGGGTGAACTGAGGAAGACGCCGGACAGTAGAATCAGCCCTGTGTATCCGTTCTGCTGGAATACGCTTTGGCTGACGCCGAAAAAAAGGGCCCGCAAGCCATCCATGGCGTCCTCATTCGGCGCAGATATCGGTCCAGGTGCCAGGCACCACTATCCGGCTTCCCCAATGCAGGATTTTCTGGGGATCGGGTTCAAGCGGGCTCACTTTCACTTTTAGCACCGCGCCATAGCCATCGATCTGCACCGGTTGAATCCACCACCCGTTGGTAGCGTCCCAAATCTGGATCCGGACGCCGTCAAGGCTGACCGCTACGGCTTCGTGGTATATCTTGTCTTCGGCCAGCCAGTTGAGGTAACCGGGACCATCGCGCCATATCTTGCGCAACTGGCTGATCGCGTGGCTGGACAGGCGCTGGATCAGCTGCACCGGTGCGGCTTTTACTCCGCGCGACAAGTAAACCTCACGGGAAAACGCCGCGAGGGCGCCGCAGTCGAGTCGGCACATGGCGATAGCGTCGCACCAGAACAGCGGCCAGGAATTGGGACCCCATTCATAACGCTCCGGAATCCAGCGCGGCGCCGACAATAGCTGGCCGTCTCCTCTCACCGAGTCGAGATTGTAGTCCTGGTTGATCAGCCAGTTTCTGGCTACATGGCAACAGTCCTGGCCGTGGTGCGAAATGTAAGAGGCAGGGTAGGTGTGCCAGAAATCGATTGTGAGCTGGTCGGCCAGCGGCAGCTTAGAGTCCATTGCTTTTACCTCGTCCAAAAGTGTAGGCCATGCTGCTTTCATAAGCGCCGGCATCGCAGATCGCCAGTAGCTGACCTTCTTTGATGTCCGCACGCAACTGGACATTGGGCGCGACGATATCGTCTTCCATGCAGAGTCTTCCCAGTATCCTGGCCATGCCGCGCGGCATTGGCTGCCATTCGCCGGTCTTGCTGTCTAGCTCCAGGATTCGATGTGGGAACTGCCATGCGAGCGGCAGTTCGGCTATCGAGCCGTCGACGACGATGTCTTTCGGATACCCCATATAGTTCCGCACTTCGAGCACGCGCATTGCGACCGCCATCGAATGCTGGACCATGGCCCGGCCCGGTTCCAGCACGAACACACGGAGGTGTGGCAGCGCCTCACGTGCCTGGCGGACGGCATCGCCGAGTTTCGGTACCAGTTCGCTCTCGAAATCGTCAGGGAACCAGCCGCCGCCGATATCCACGCATTCCACCGATCGGTCCGTACAGGATTCGATGGACTTCGCGCAGCGCAATGAAGAATCGTAGAGCTGCCACCATTGTCCAAACCCGAAATTGCTGCTGGCGATGTGGAAATGACAGCCAAGCCGGACGTGACGCGGGAGCGCCCGCAGCAGGTCGATCATCTCGTGGAAAATCAGGCGTGAATAAACCGGGATGCCAAAGCGGGAGATCAACTGCGGACCACGCAGCCTGACGCCGATGAATTCCGCGAGATCTTCACCACTGGCTACTCGTTCCACGACTTGCCGCAATTCATCGACTGAATCGCAGAAGATCGCATGCACCGGGTACGCCGATGTCGGGTTCGGCCAAGCCTTGGCGGGGCCGTTGAGAATGATCTGTTCAGGGAGAAACCCCTGGTTGAGCGCCTGGCCGACTTCGAGCTCGCTGATCGCCTCGGCCAGAAAGCCCGCACTACGGGCAAGTTCGATAAGGCGTTCATCCGGATTGGTCTTGATGCTGTAGGCCGCCCGCACTGCGCAAGCGGAGGATGATGCGGCGCTTGCTGCTACCGCAAGCTGGTTGAAACTTCGGGCGGCAGTACGGGGAAGAAGGATGCGATGGGGCGTCTGGACGTTATCGAGGTTGGCGCCCAGGATGTCTTCAATGAAACTGGCAGGTACGGCCGTGGGGCTTGGAACCGGCTCCGGCTCTAGCGTAACAGCAGGGCGATCGAGGCTGCGCATTGCCTGCAGCCGTTGCGCCAGCATCGGCATCCCCGACGGATATTTCCCTGCGTGATGCTGGCTGCCGTTAAGCGGCTCCTGCAGGGGCGGAATCGGATAGCCGGCACGCACCGGCATCTCAAGTACGATGCGGGCGAACTCGTTTGATTGCTGCTCCGCCGGGCACATGGGGATGCCGCTTGCAGCTTCGACCAGTCGGCCCACCAGGTTTCGTCCGGCGATGGTAGCGCCATGGATCCAGGCGGGAAACCTGGGGTTCATCTCCATCAGGAAGAGTTCGCCGGCAGGATTGCGGATCATCTCCAGTTCCGCTCCACCGGTCCATTTCAAAGCGCTGACAATGTCCCTGAGGGGATTGAGGAACTCCGGAACCGGATCTTCGATATGTCCGCCCCATGTCTTGCCCTCTGGGGTGATATCGCGCTTGACCATGTGTACCGTTTCCAGAAGACGCCCTTGATAGGCGCTGAAGCTGACCGACTCTTCCAGGCCGCGCACGTGCGCCTGCAGAAACAGATTCTCGGTTCCCCAGGTTGACTGGAAAGCTGTGCGTAACGCCAAAAAAGACGGCCACCAGTTAACCTGTACTGCGTCGTAGTAAGGCCCCTTGAGCCAGATCTTCCATCCGTGCCGGCGACAGAAGGCGTTCAGCGTCCAGTCCTGCTCAGTGGTGGAAATGAAAGGCGGTATGTTGACGGGAAGCCCTTTGTGGGCGGGGACGGCAGGTTTGGCAATGCGATCGAGGGCATCGACGGACGGTGTCAGCAGCCTGGGATGCGGACCCAGGACTTGCGCCATCCAGAGGATTTCCAGGTCCAGACACGAGATCCAGAAAGAATCTTCCGGTTCAAGGTGATCGCGGATGCTGGCGGCATAAGCGTCGAGATCAAGCCGGGCCCACGGCTGTTGAATCCAGACATCGTCAAACACTGGCGCGTGGATGCCGCTGCTGCGACTTGAGTAATCGACGCCAATGAGAGTGGCATCAGGATAGGCCAGGCGCAGGGACCGCGCCACGCCAACTCCCGAAGAGGGATTCGGGCCGCAGTATAGCCCACTGATATATATTTTCACGGCTGGAGCCCCCCTGAGCGTCAACAGGTTGCTGAGAGGCACGCATGCCTTCGGGCTCTATACGTACAAAGCTAGCGCCCGGATTTCCTGCAATCCGATGAGTCGCCCGCTGCACAGTCCCCCAACCGTTTTTGCGCCATCCAAAACATATCTTCAACCAACTTGCGCTTTTTCATTCACCGGCATGTTTTCTTTACCCACGACTGCAGAGTAGGCGATGCCAAAAAGTAAAACTAGGGTTGATAAAAAATATGGGGATTCCATACAGAAACATCACTTGATGAAGTGTGCGTCGGATGATTTTTTTAGATGGGGTCGTCGGTGGACACAAAGGCGTGCCCACCCAACGGATTTCTATCGTGCAGTTGTTTGAGGCTGCAGTATTTGCCGCAACGTCGTAATCGTATAGTCGATTTCCTGTTCGGTCGTGTAGCGGCCGAATGAAAAGCGGATCGCGCTGCGCGCCAACGCATCGGATCGCCCGAGGCTGGACAAAACGTAGGATGGCGTGGCATTGGCCGAATTGCAGGCGGAGCCGGCCGAGACCGCGATATCGAACAATTGCGCCGAGATCGGTGTGGCGCCGTCAAGTTCGAAACTGAGATTCAGATTGTGCGGGACGCGTTGTTCGCGGTCGCCATTGAGCACCACGCCGGGACAATCGCGCAAGCCATCCCACAAGCGATCACGCAAGCTGCTTACCCGCGCGCTTTCACTCTCCAGCAACTGCGCCGCCAGATTGAACGCTTCACCCATGCCCACGATTTGATGGGTTGCCAGGGTGCCGGAACGCATCCCGTTCTCATGGCCGCCACCATCGATCTGCGCCTCCAGTTTCAGCGCAGGATCACGGCGGACGAACAGCGCGCCGATTCCTTTCGGCCCGTAAATCTTGTGGGCGCTGAACGACATCAAATTTACCTTCAATGTCTTCAGATCGATCGCAACCTTGCCCGCCGCCTGCGCCGCGTCAACGTGGAACACGATATTCCTTTCGGCGCAGATTTCTCCCAGCTGGGCAATCGGCTGGATCACGCCGATCTCGTTGTTGACCATCATGACCGAGGCGATGATGGTATCCGCGCGCAGTGCCGCCTTGAATGCCTCCAGATCGATCAAGCCGTTTGGCAGCGGCTGCAGATAAGTCACTTCGAAACCTTCACGCTCCAGCGTGTGCATAGTGTCGAGCACCGCCTTGTGCTCGATGCTCATGGTGATCAGGTGGCGTCCACGGCCGCTATCGCGCAGGGCATGGGCGGCGCCTTTCAGCGCCAGGTTGTTGGACTCGGTTGCACCCGAGGTCCAGACGATCTCGTTGGCTTGCGCACCGACCAGCGCAGCTACCTGTCTGCGCGCCTTTTCAACTGCCGCCTTGGCTTCCCAGCCGAAGGTATGAGAACTGCTGGCCGGGTTGCCGAATTTCTCGGTCAGGTATTCGCACATCTTGACCGCGACCGCGGGATCGACGGGAGTGGTGGCCGAATAGTCGAGATAGATAGGGAGCTGCAGAGCAGGGGATGGGGTGGCAGTCGCTGCTGCGCCGCCGCTGGCTGCAGCAGCAGAGTTATCGGGAACTACGGTAGTACAGGCACTGGATGCATTCATGGCGTGAAATCCGGAAAAAAGGAATTGACGTTACCTTACGATGAAAATGTTATTTGAAAAACAAATATTATTCAATTTCTATATGCATTTATCGTTCTTAGGATGCCAGTGGATCGTTTTGAGCAATTAGCCGCAGAGCGTGGTGTCGGCTCTTGCAGCACTGAATTAACGATTTACACACTTAACGATTTCCATATCGATTTCTTTTGCATTTGCTTATGCGAAATGATTATACTTAAATCGAATACATACAGTCATATAATTCGATAAACGTATATAGCGAATCCCTATGGACTTGAATCAGCTGGAAGCATTCTCGGCAGTAATGACGATCGGCAGCGTCACCGGCGCCGGGCGTAGCCTGGGCCGTTCGCAGCCAGCCGTCAGCAAGGCGGTTCAAGACCTGGAAACCGAACTCGGCTACGCGCTGTTCGATCGTAACGGCCCCCGCGTTACACCTACCGACAAGGCGTTCCTGTTATATGAAGAGGTAGAGCGCTCGCTGGTAGGCTTGCGCACGATACGGGAACGGGCGCTGGAAATCGGCCGCGACGAACAGCAGCCTATCCATGTAGTGGCAACGCCGGCCTTGGCTTCGACGATCGCACCGGCGGCGTTGAAACTGGTGGAATCCCAAGGCCAATGTCTGCCCGAGCATATTCATCTGCGCAGCGCTTCAGCCGAGCAAGTCGTGCACTCGGTGCTACATAGAACCGTCAACCTCGGCTTGACCAGCCTGCCGGTAGCACATCGCGGACTGGATTTGCACTGGATCGGCGAGGCGCCTTGCGTGGCAGTGATGCGCGCCGACAGCCCGCTAGCCGATTGCAGTGAGATTACAGCTGACATGCTGCGCGGCCAAAGGCTGATCACGATGTCGAACCGCTACCGGCTGCGCCAGCGCATCGACGGTGCGCTCGGTAACGGCAGCGCCTTGGATGTGGCGATAGAAACCAATACCTCGTTCAACGCCATCATGGCCGCCCATGCGGGCCTCGGTGTAGCTTTAGTGGAGCCGATGACCGCGCTCGGCATGCCGATAACCGGTCTTGCGGTCAAGCCGCTGGCGGTGAATATTCCGTTCTATTTCGGCGTCGTCACACCTTACGGCAAGCCGATCGATGGCGTGACGCAGGCATTAATCACCGCGCTGGAGAGCGCCGCCAGGAATATCTTGCACGGTTTCGTCAAGCGCGATGCCGACCAGCATGACGATTTGTTGTAAGCCGACCGAATAACCTGAAGATTAACGTAAGCCCCGCACCGAAGCCAATGCACAAACAATCGACATGTCAGCAAACCAACCAGGAGGCGCCTCGGTGAGCCAACTTAACTCTTCGCCGGAAACACGGCTGGCGGCACTGGAAGCGCGGCTGCAGCAGGATCTCGCGTGGCTGGATTTGCCGGCAAAATCCTGGGTGCCGTCCCTGACGCTCGATGGCGAGTCAGTGCTGGACGTGGCGATCATCGGCGGCGGCCAGGCTGGCATGGCTGCGGCAGTATCGCTGAACCACCTGGGAATTGGCGCGGTGATTTTCGATCAGTCGCCAGCTGGTTTCGAGGGGCCGTGGGCGACCACGGCACGGATGGAAACCCTGCGTTCACCGAAAAAACTCACCGGTCCGGCGCTAGGTTTTGCGGCGCTGACTTTCCGTGCCTGGTACGAGGCGCAGTTCGGGCTGGAAGCCTGGGAGGTGCTGGACAAGATTCCACGCCTGCAATGGATGGATTACCTGCGCTGGTACCGGCGCGTCATGGCGCTTGAAGTGCGCAACGAGCATCGCGTCGAGGCCATACTGCCGCGCGGTGACGGTGTGGTGGAGCTGCGTATCGTCACGCCCGCCGGTGTTTCAACGGTGTTGGCGCGGCGAGTGGTGCTGGCCACCGGTCGCGATGGCTTGGGCGGAGCGCATCTGCCGCCGCTGGCCTCGAATTTGCCACGCCAGCGCTGGGCGCATTCTGCCGACGACCTGGATTACACTTCCTTGGCCGGCCTGCGTGTAGGCGTGATCGGCGCCGGCGCTTCGGCGATGGACAGCGCGGCGACGGCATTGGAAGCGGGCGCCGCCAAGGTCGACCTGCTGATCCGCCGCAAGGAATTGCCGCGCGTCAATAAGGGCAAGGGCGCCGGCAATCCGGGCCTGACCAACGGCCATCTGTATTTGCCTGATGAATGGAAGTGGCGCATCCGTCACTACATCAATATCCAGCAGACGCCGCCACCCAGCGCCAGCGTGCAGCGGGTATCCAGGTTTCCTAACGCGCGTTTCATTTTTGGTGCGGCGATCAACGATATTACCGTCGGCGAAACCGGCATGCGGGTGGCGACCACCCGCGGCGTGTTCGATCTCGACTTCCTGATTTTCTCGACAGGTTTCCGCATCGACTGGACCGAACGGCCTGAATTTTCTACCATTGCGCCGCACATCCGTAACTGGAGCGACCGTTATACGCCGCCGCCTGGCGACGAAGATGAGGAACTGGCGGATTCTCCCGATCTGGGTGCAGCATTCGAGTTCCAGCAAAAGCAGCCCGGCGAATTACCCGGCCTGGAACGCATCCATTGCTTCTGCTATCCGGCCGCGCTCAGCCACGGCAGCCTGTCCGGCGATATCCCGGCGATCAGCGACGGCGCACAGCGGCTGGCGCAGGGCATTGCTGCTTTACTGTATCGCGAAAACATCGATGCCCACTACCAGAATATCCAGACCTACGACGAACCGGAACTGATGGGCGACGAATGGACAGCGGCCGAGCTGACGCCGGAGAAACGGCAATGACCGGTGCGATTTTGCGTAGCCTGCTGCAGGCGCTGATGGTGGTGTTGCTGATGACGGTGATCGTCTTTTTCGGCTTGCACATGATCGGCAATCCGGTCGATATCCTGGTCGGCCAGGATGTCGATCAGGTCGACCGCTTGCGCATCATCCACCAGCTTGGGCTGGACCAGCCGATCTGGCGCCAGTACCTGAGCTTTCTGAATGGCGCGGTGCATGGCAACCTGGGCAACAGCTTCGTCTACAACGAACCGGCGATCATGCTGATTTTCCAGCGCCTGCCCGCGACCCTGGAGCTGGCTTTCGCGGCGCTGATCATGGCCGTGGTAATCGGCATTCCGCTTGGCTTGCTGGCCGGGCTGTTCCCAGATCATCCGTTGTCGAAGATGATAATGACCGGCAGTATCCTCGGCTTTTCCCTGCCGACTTTCTGGATCGGCCTGATGTTGATCATGGCCTTCAGCGTCACGCTCGGCTGGCTGCCTTCCGGTGGCCGCGGTGCAACGGCGACGTTGTTCGGCGTCAAATGGTCATGGCTGACTGCCGACGGCTTGCGCCACCTGATCCTGCCGGCGCTGAATCTGTCGCTGTTCAAGATTTCACTGGTGATCCGGTTGACGCGCGCCAATGTGCGCGAGGTGCTGCCGATGGATTTCGTCAAATTCGCCCGCGCCAAAGGCTTGTCGCCGCTGCGTGTGGTGCTGTCGTATGTGTTGCGCAACACCATGATTCCGCTGGTGACCGTACTCGGCCTGGAGCTGGGATCGACCATCGCCTTCGCTGTCGTGACCGAAAGCATTTTCGCCTGGCCCGGCGCCGGTAAGCTGATTCTGGATAGCATTAATGCGCTCGACCGGCCGGTCATCGTGGCTTACATGATGGTGATTGTCTGCCTTTTCGTCATGCTTAACCTGCTGGTTGACGTGTTGTACAAGCTGCTGGATCCGCGTGTGCGGGTGGAGCTCAAGGCATGAGCACGTCGACCAAAGAAGTATCACAAGCGTTGCCGGACCCGCTGGCCAAGATACAAGTGCTGGCGATAGCGCCGCCGCGCCGTGAATCGCCGTGGCGTCGCATCGTCCGCGATTTCCTGTCGTCGAAGTCGGCCATGCTGGGGTTGTCGGTCGCGTTGGCTTTGATGATTGCGGCACTGGCCGCTCCCTGGCTGACACCGCAAAACCCCTATGACCTGATGCAGCTGGATGTGCTGGATGCGCGCCTGCCGCCCGGCACCGCCAACGGCCTCGGCACATTTACCTATTGGCTCGGCACCGACGGCCAGGGCCGCGACCTGTATTCCGGTATCCTCTACGGCTTGCGCATCAGCGTCGGCATCGGCGTCGGTTCGGCCTTGATTGCCGGCGTGATCGGCACCCTGGTCGGTTTGCTGGCAGCCTACGCCGGCGGCAAGGTCGATACTTTGCTGATGCGTCTGGCTGACCTGGTGCTGTCGTTTCCTTCAATATTAGTGTCGATGCTGATCCTGGCCTATCTGGGCAAGGGCATCATCAATGTGATGGCGACGCTGGTGGTGCTGGAGTGGGCGTACTACGCCCGCACCGCGCGCGGCCAGGCACTGGTTGAGCGGCAAAAGGAATATGTCGAAGCCGCGCGCGGACTGGGCATCTCCGGCTGGCGCATCATGGTGCACCACATATTGCAGAACTGCCTGCCGCCACTGATCGTGGTCGGCACCTTGCAGATCGCCCGCGCTATCATGCTGGAAGCGACACTCAGTTTTCTCGGCCTGGGCGTTCCGATTACCCAGCCATCGCTGGGTCTGTTGATCGCCAACGGCTATCAATACATGCTGGCAGGCGAATACTGGATCAGTTTCTATCCGGGCATCGCCTTGCTGATCGTGATTGTCGC
>FTIU01004878.1_pt3 | contig 10304 bp, 10 predicted proteins | sample 1658461 | NCBI WGS metagenome assembly FTIU01 (sample SAMEA3914827, study PRJEB12502) | metagenome | biome: forest; material: soil | place: Canada | collected 2011-07-03 | depth 0.3 m | reverse complement strand
GGCATAGGATCAATGCGCCTGCGGGACAGGCGCGTACAAATAAAAGGGGAAAAACCAGTTTACGCTTTTCTTGCAAGGCAGGCGCGAGCCAGGGACGTACATGGCCGCGCCGTATGATCCCGGCTAATTTAGAAGTCGATCAAGAATCCCGCACCGATGGATTTCTGCGAATAGTTGTAATCGATCAGGCTTTCACCATAACCCGAAAATAACTGCACGTAGCCTTTTAAATTAGTCGTAACCGGAAACGCCCAGCCAGCCTCAAGTGCGCCATGCCCGGTCTGGAAGTTGTGCCGTGCCGTCATCGAATATTCGTAACCATTCTGGCGGTACGTGGCGCGCACGTCGCCATGCCCCATGTAGTCGACGATATCGATGTTGTCGTTGTTGGCTGCCGCATTGTCGAGACGTTTCCAAACCCTTGCCGACAGGGCCAGGTTGCCATATTCGGCTCCCAACTCAGTATAGAAACGGTTCCAGCTGCGAGACAAATTAGAAGACTGCCCATTCGACTGATGCACCAGTCCAAAATTGAGATAGCGGAAATTGAAGTCGCCGATCTTCATATTCAACGGCAGCACTGCCATCAACTCGGGCTGGTAATTTGTCTCGCGAAACGGGCTGGAGGCAGCTCGGTTGTAGGCTTGCCAAAAACTTTGCTGCGTGTAGGCCAGCCACAGGTCGACCGGGCTGCCGGCGACGTTTTCCGCCAACTTCATCTTGAAACTAAGCTGATAAGTCAGTTCCACGTGCTTCGGTTTGATTCCCTCCGAAATATATTTGGAGAACGGCGCGTCGTTGGTGGACGTGCTGTAGTTGGCCAGCAATACATAATTATTCATGTAAGGCTTAAGGGTAAACACGCCACGCTTGGCGTTGGGATCGAGCTCCCAGCTCTGCACGGTACGCGAGATCGGCGACTCGCCCGGTGGGGCAATCTTCTCTGCACTGACTGAGGGCTGCGGCATCGTTGACGCAACCTGGGGCTCTGCAACGACAGCTGGAGCAGGCACATTCGCCGCGGCCTTGGCTAAAGCGTCAAAGCAGCCCAGGCGTGCGCTGGCGTCACCCAATACGGAACAACGCGCCAGCTGTTGTTCAAGTTCGGCCGCATGCGATAGCGCTGAAGACATGCAGGTTAAGGAAATAACGATTCTCTTGATGTTTTTTTTCATGAGGCATTTTAAAACAAATACCATCCTGCCCGAACCGCGTGCATCCAAACCTGAATTTGTGCCCTGCCCTCGCTTCTTGTGTTCACTTCTTGCGTCCCATGCCTTCGTTTCACGGCCGAAAAGGCGCACTTCGTCGCAATTGTATTGATTGCCTCTCCCGATGCCATAGACAATTATTTCTCTGCAAACCCTCGGGGAAGAAAATGAAACTAACTATACCTGTCGCCCTAATCGCATTATTGGTCGCGCTATTTAGCTGCGGCGCCCAGGCAGTCGGGTTCCAGCACGTTACCGCTCCAGACCCGGACGGCGCGCCGCTGGATGTGGGCATCTGGTATCCCAGCAACGCATTGCCTGCACCGGTACCGATGGGGCGGATTACCCAGACCGTTGCAGTCAACGGCGCGATTGAGGGCAAGGCATTGCCCCTGGTTGTGATTTCCCATGGAACCGGCGGTTCTTTCCTTGGACACTACGACACCGCGATTGCTTTGGCCGAGGCCGGATATGTGGTTGCTACGGTTACCCACAGCGGTGACAACTACGCGGACCAGAGCCGCAGCGTTTTCATCATGGAGCGGCCGAGGCACATCAGCCGCTTGATAGATTACATGCTGTCCGATTGGGCGGGCCGTAGTCAAATCGACCCGGCACGTATCGGAATGTTTGGATTTTCCGCCGGCGGCTTCACCGCCCTGGTGAGCATCGGCGGTATCCCCGACCTCACCAAGGTTGGCCCCTTCTGCCGAGAGCACACTACCGATTTCGCCTGCCAGCTGGTTGCCAAACATCCCGAGGTTAGCACTGCTCCTTCTGTCAGACACGATGGTTCACAAGACCTGCGTATCAAGGCAGCAGTTGTTGCGGCACCGGCGCTGGGCTTCACGTTTGCGCCGGATGGGCTCAAGAATGTGACTATTCCTGTCGCGCTTTGGCGTGCGGAAAATGACGCGGTCTTGCCGCATCCATGGTATGCCGAAGCTGTACGCCTGGCGCTGCCGCGGGCACCGGAATATCACGTAGTGGAAAATGCCGGGCATTTCGATTTTCTAGCGCCTTGCAGCACGGCCCTCGCCTCCGTGGCGCCGTTTATCTGTACTAGCGCCCCGGACTTTGATCGCTCGGCGTTTCACACATCATTGAATGCATCGGTGGTCGTTTTTTTTGACAGGACACTAAGGCATTGAGGGTAGTGAAGAAGAAGGCGCGAAACGAAACTTCTCCGCGCCCGCTATATTTTTATCGTCAAAACTAAGCCAATCGAAACGCACCGGACAAATGCTGTTGCTCACGCGCAGGAATCTTTAAGGAAGCAGCGATCTTGGGCCATTGCCTGACAACCGCCTGTTGGCGAATAATGATCTCATTTGCTTCAACGGTCGAAAGCCTGAAATACGGTGCAATCGACCGTGCCAATTCAATATCCATCGCGTTATCAGACTCGCTGATATTGAGCTTCAAACCATGAGCGTCGGGCACGGGGTTCATGTCGAACGCATCGGCCAGGCGCCACCCCTTACCTGGCATCAGCAAAAAACCGTGATTGCGCAGGTGGTCGTCGGTGTTGGAAACCAATAGGTTGAACACAATGCGCGACCATAGCTCACGCAGGTCGGTATCAGTCTGTGCGCCATCGGTCATCAAGACGCGGGCAATTTCCAGGTAGCTGGCACCGCTTGAAGCGTCGTCGCCGTCATGACGTCCCGTCAAGGTCATGGCCGAAGCAAAATGCAAGCGTCGTCCGGTAGACGTGCGGTCGAATCGTTTGATCAGAAATGTGTGGTGATGACTGGCAAAGCGCCGCACCAGAGCCTCCGGTACACGCAGCCCGCAGGCCTTGGCCAGTGTATGCACCACCATCTCCCACGCGCCGACATCGTGTTCATCTCGCACGCTAGGGAACTTGGCAATCCACAAATGCCCTCGCGGATCAACAACGCTCGCCTTGGGGCGTGCGCCACCCAGGGACCCACCGGGCGCAATCAGCATGCGTAGCCATTCGTCGCCTTGGGGCGCCGTATTGTCTTCATCGCGCTCGAGCGCCAGACTGGCAGCTTCCAACGCGCGCAGTTGCACGAAAGGTGGCGCAGCTACATCGTGCTGATCGTCAAGAAAGGTGCCTGTATCGTTGCGCCGGAAGCGCAATGCACCGACACGGTAGGCGTCGTGTACACCGAGCAGGTAATCGGACTCATAAAGCTTGGCTTTAGGATCGGCACGACCGGCACGTTGCTCGCGCTCCAAACGCCGCCGCATCAGCAATCGCCCCCAGCGATCGGGGCTACCATCCGCAAACGCGCCAAACGTCACGCTATCTTGTGCGGGATACTGGCGTCCTTCAAACAAACCCAAACGTGGGTCTAGTTTCAGGTTGGCAAGGATCGGCCGCTTCAAGACCGCCGGGTCAAATTCAAATTCGAAAATTTCACGGCTGCCGGTGCGGTGGGCATGCAGACTGCCCAAGCGCAATGGTTCTGGCAGTCCGTCCCAATCAGCGTAAACCGCGACAAATGCATCGGCACCCGCCATCTTCTCACCTCCTCTTGCGCGGAGAAGGGGCTAGCGGCGGCGTAATCAGCTCCACCAAGGTATTGGCATTAACGAAGTCACTTCCGACGATCCAATCTTCGTCCGAGTCATTGAGAACAGATTTGGAGTGAGGATTACTTGTCGCAGGGGTGCGGACAGGTTTGAGAGGACTTGCAGGCTTTGGTTTTGCCGAGACCGGGGCGCTGATTCGTCTCGGCAATCGGGCATCCTGCAACTCACGCCCTTGCAGATCGTCTTTTGCGATGAGATCAAGATCCTGTTCAATTCCCAACACCTGCATCACAGCCAGATAAGCCCCGATGGTGACACCCGAACCGCCTCGTTCCAGATTGCGTAGCGTGACCGCTGTCATGCCGGCTCGCTCAGCAACCTGTTTCGCCGTCAGGCTACGTCTGAGACGTGCCAGGCGCAGCCGATCACCGAACTGCCTAAGCCGGTTCTCAGTTGCTGGTAGCAGGGATGCGGTTTTCTGAGCCATAGTGATAGTATTCTATCGCATATCTCTTTGAAGAGAAAAAATAACGACACTTTTACACTCGCAGTGCGACTCCGGACGTCACCTCAACTAAGATTTATCCCGCAAATTCTCGCCACGCCGATCACCCACTGTCGCCCGAATGCTTTTTGCATGGTAGTCCATCAGGAGAATTTTGAGATCCGACGGCAAGGACGGATCGTTGTACAGGCTGTGCAGCAGCTGCGATTGCACGAACATGGTTTGCCGTTTGATGATTTCGCAATCGCTGTGGCTGACGCCATGATTCATGTTGGCGACGAGCTCCAGAACATCGCGCTTGAGACGGTAAAAGAGTGAGCTGGCGAGGATGCTTTCAGCAGTAACGGATACCTCTTTATCAGCCGTCTCCGTTGCCAGGGACAGTGCGGGCTGATTCTCCGTTTTTTTTAAAAGCATGGTTTTCCCTCAATACATTGCAACACTTCAATTAACCCGGATTTAACACATTAGCTGAAACGGATCTGGCATTTCATAACTGCTCGGATCGCCGCCACGATAGAAATTTTCCCAGCGCCGCCAATATTTGCGGCTGCTCTAAATGCCTGCTCAGGAAGCCGTCACATTCAACCTGCCGCGCCCGCGCGTGATCGTACACAAAACTTTTATCAACCAGAAAAATGACTGCAACTCTTGTGTTTCGATACTGATGTTTGATCGTTGTGCACAAATCATAAGGATCAAAATCAGATAACTCCGGATTGATCAGCACCATCGAAATGGTTAGCCCGGTATACACTTCGGCGGCGGCACCAGGATTTCCGACCCATTCGACTGGCACCACATAGTGCGCCATGGCGACTGACAGACTATCGCGAAACGTCGATTCTTCATCAATTACCAAGATACGATCGGTCGGCGGAGATTTGGTCCGCATTCGCTCGTATTCAAGCGGATCGGTCAAATCCAGATCGAGACGCTCACGCCGACGACGCTCCGGCACACTATTGGCTAATGCCACATCAGCCGAATTTTGCGTAGCCAGCATAATCAAACGCCGCTCGATCAAGACATCCAGCGCATCGAACAGTTTAAGCCAGCGTATCGGGCGTTCGACGGTGGTAAACGGCAGGTCAACATGAGGCGCGCCGACCAGCAAGGCCGGTCGCAGATTATTGGGCTGCATGTCAGCCAGAATAGCCTGGGCTTTCAGATCGTCGGCATTCACCAGATACAGATCCGGCTCCTGCAGACTATCGACAGGTAAGCGGCAATATTGTTTCTGACGGTTCTGCTGAACCGCAAAAGTGGCGTCGAAAATATTAATTTCACGCGCAGAAAACCCGATGAAACGAACTGCAAACGGGGTCTTTTGGTTTTTCATTTTTGTATGCCCTTTTGGACGAACACCGATGAAACCATGACTTGCCGAGGAGAAAATCCCACCACCGCCGGGGTATTCGCCTCCACAACCGGTAAGCGCCATGCCCAACGCCTACGGCACCGGGATGTATAGAAAATATTCTTGTTGTTCTTATAGTCGTTATGTCTTCGATAATAGAGTTGTAGTTACAGGTTGCCAATAGTCTGTTTGGACTGGTGGTGTTAAAAACGCTTGCGCTACCCGCTTTGAAAAGGTTTAATCGGCGTCATGTTTCCACTCAGCATTCTTCTCATTGACGATCACGCGATGTTCCGCAGCGGTATGGCTATGGTGTTGCGATCGGGTATTTCGAATATCGACGTGTTCGAGGCCGGCTCGCTGGAAGAGGCCATGCGCAGTCCGATCGAAGCACCTGCCATTTTGCTGCTTGATATTCAGCTTCAAGGCTTGAACGGGCTGGAATGCATTGCCATACTGCAACGCAAATGGCCGCAGGTATCCATCATCATGTTGTCTGCCGATGCCACGCCTGCCACCATGCGACTGGCGATGGAGCGCGGCGCGGCGGCGTTCGTCTCCAAGGCAGATACCGCCACGAATATTCTTGCTGTCATCGAACAGCTGCTGCGCAAGGAACCTGCCGCAGGCACGCCCGGAGGGATCAGCGGCACCACGCCTTCCGAGCCGCACCTGACACCGCGTCAGTGCGAGGTGCTCGATCTGCTATGCCAGGGATTACCGAACAAGACGATCGGAAAGCGGCTGGGCCTGTCGGAAAACACGGTGCGCGGACATGTGCAGGCGTTGCTGAGTTTCTTGCAAGTGTCCAGCCGTTCCGAAGCGGCCTTTGCTGCGCGTCGCAGCGGCCTGGTTAGTTGAGGTGATGCGCCGCTTACTCCGCCTGAGCGAAGGTCGCATACTGGTGGAACAGTTGCGGCTGCTGCTAGGTAATGTGGGCAGCTCGGTCATTCCTGCGCTGCTGCTGGCCGTGGTCCTGGTCTGGGCGCTATCCAACGACAGCAACGCATTAGGACTGAGGGTGTGGTGCGCAGCAGTGGTCTTGTCCAAGCTTTACTCGGCGTATCATGCGCGCCGCACTCTTGCCTCAGGCATTACAATTGAACATGCCCACCGCCTGGTCTTGGTGTTGTTGGTCCTGAACACGGTGGATGGCGCGGCTTGGGGGGCATTGGCCTGGGTTACGCTCGATACGGCCTCGGTCACCGGGAGCATATTGGTAATCTCGGTCTTGGCCGGCATTGCAGGCAGTTCGATGTCGCTGCTTGCACCGGTGCTGCCGGTCTTCATCCTGTTCATCACGTTCGAGTGTATCGTCACGGCAACCAAGTTCTGGCAGATGGGAGATCCAGCCTACACCGCGCTGGCGCTGGCCCTCACATTGTTTTTTATCACGCTCGTCCTGCAGGCACGTAACAGCGCTATTGCCGTGCGCGCCGCAATCAACCTGCGCTTCGAGAATGTCGAACTGCTGGCGCGCTTACGCGATGAAACCCTGAAGGTACAGGACGCGCATCGGGAGGCGGTTCTGGCCAATCTGGCCAAATCCAAATTCCTGGCGGCGGCCAGCCATGATTTGCGCCAGCCGATTCATGCGCTGGGGCTGTTTCTGGAAGTGCTGGCGCGCAGCGAACTTACCGCGGTCCAGCGCACTGTCCTCGGCAGCGCCCGCTCGGTGTCCGAGGCATCCGCCGGGATGCTCAACACGCTGCTGGATTTTTCACGAATCGAAGCGGGTGTGGTCGATGCGCAAGTATTGCCATTTCACCTGCAGCCATTGCTGCACAAGATTGAAAATGAACTGGCGCCCCAAGCCAACGCGAAGGGTCTCATTTACCGCACGCGCGAAACCCACGTGGCGCTGCAGTCTGATCCGGCGCTGGTGGAACTGATTCTGCGCAACCTGGTGTCCAATGCAATCCGCTATTCCGAGCGGGGTGGTGTGCTGGTAGCTTGTCGCACGCGCGGCAATCAAACGCGACTGGAAGTGTGGGATACGGGTATCGGTATCGAACCGCTTCAGCACCAGGAGATATTTCGCGAATTCCATCAGCTCGGCAATGCCGAACGAGACCGCAGTAAAGGGCTTGGTTTGGGCTTGGCTATTGCGGATGGCCTGGCGCGCAAGCTGGGCCATGAATTGTCGCTGTCTTCCAAACCCGGGCGTGGCAGCGTGTTCAGACTGACCTTGCCCAATGCGCGTGTCCCGGTGATAAGCGATGAGCTTGAAACTACGCATGTCTCTGTGCAAAAGCTCGATATACGCGTGCTGGTAGTTGATGATGATGAAGCCGTGCGCGCAGGCATGCTGCAACTGCTGCACGACTGGGGCTGCAAGTGCGAGGCGGTTGAATCGATCGAGGAAGCACTAACCTCGGCACGCGCCCATCGACCGGATATTGTCATCAGCGATTTCCGGTTGCGCAAGCAGCACACGGGTGCACAGGCCATTGCCGCATTGCGCGAAGAGTTCGGCGAAGATTTACCAGCACTTCTCATTACTGGCGACACCGCGCCAGAGCGGTTGCGCGATGCACGTGCAAGTGGGATACCGCTGTTGCATAAGCCCGTGGCACCTAGCCAGCTGCATAGGAGACTGGCGAGCATATTGGCTGATATGGATAAATAGCGGGCTGCCAGGGGAAACTGTCACGCTCGATGTCGGCATAGTTGCGTTAGTTGCCGCTATCACGCACTAGTGTAAAAAAAATGCCATGCGTGACTCATACAACGTCGAGAACCATTGATCGCCGACAAACAAATTGTATTGACGATGCTCATTGTTCTCCGACGATCTCGATCTCCACGCGACGGTTGGGTCGCAGGCAACGCACCAGTTGTGGCGTCAACTTCTGCCCGGGACATTGAACGACAGGCTTGCTTTCGCCGACGCCATAAGCCCGCACCAGACGGCCATCCAGACCTTTCTGTATTAAATAATCGCGGATCGCATCGGCCCTTGCTTGCGACAGTGCCAGGTTTGCCTGTTCAGAACCGATCCGGTCCGTGTACCCGGTCACAACTACCGACGACAGTTTGACTCCGTCCTGTTTGAGACGGCTTGCCAGATCGTCGAGTTTGCTGCGTCCTGCCGTATCGAGGTTGCCGAGATCCGATTTACCAAATGCAAACAGGCCGTCTGCACCCAACTCCACACGGTGCGGCATGACTTTCTCTATTACCGGCACATCTTTGGCTGGGGGCGGATTGATGTACTTTTCGCAGTCCGGGTCCTTCCAATGGGTGGATGTAGCCCGATTGCCGGAGTCGAACTTCACCTTGAACTGGCAGGTAACGTACTCATCGCCCTTGCCCGTATAAAAATTGAACGCGTAATCCCACTCGCGGACGTTGAAGATGCCTTCGCTGAAATGCGGGTTGCCGAGCTCGCGGCGCACCTGGTCTTTGTTCAGGCCCGGCGTCACGCGCTTTACATGGTCCGGGCCGACAAAATCCCCGGTCTTCAGATAGGAGCTATCGAGCGCCGGAAAATTCGTTTCTCCGGTATCGGCCGCCGTGGCGGAAAAGCTCATGCAATAAAGCGCGCCTATGCATAAGGCCCGACGGAAAGTGCTGGAAGAATGTCGCATACATTAGTCCTGAAAAAAATATAAATCGAAAGATTGTCTCTGCGCCCTGGCGGCCACTGAGATCCACTTGGATAACCGTCCATCCCGCCTTGCGTTCAATTGAGAACGCCAGACACCGCAAGCCGGGCGGCTACACCGCCGGAAGTCGTGCCGGAGACGCCGCCGCTAAGGCTCCAGCGACCGTTGTCCGCGGTGCGACGCAACGACACGCCAATCGCATTCTGATTCTGGTAATACCCATATCCCGCGGAGTAGGTGATCTTTCCGGCCACATACGGAGCACTTTCCATCGACATGACCGCCGCGACACCTGCATAAGCCTTCTTGGCAACGTCGTTGATATTGTTCTGCAACTGCATGGCCAGCCCGTCGGCGTGATGGTTGGCCTGTTGCACCGCCCCGCTCAGGCCGGTATTGAGCTGGGTAACGTTGACCGCGTCCGTGGCGGCAGTACCGGCTTCGACGTTATGAATCGCCACAGGACTGCTGCCGCCGTTGCCCATCGTGACGCTGCTGTAGTTGGTAGAACCGTCAGTGTTGGTGTCGTAATGCACTCCGCCTGACTGCACCGCCTGCAACTGGCGCACGTTGACAGCGTCGGTCGCCTGGGTTCCGCCCGCCACATTGGTGATCTGGCGTTCGTTGCCGGCGCTGCCGACCGAGACCGCGCCTTGCGTCGACGCCACCGCCGTATTGGAGAACGACTCCTTGGCGCCGCCCAAACCTGCACGATCAGCCGTCGAACCGGCGCCGATTGCCACGCCGTTGCTCGCCGTTACGCTCGCACCCGCACCCATGGCGACTGAATTCGCACCAGAGGCGGTGGTGTTTTTGCCCGCCGCAATGGCATCGGCTCCAGTCGCTCCGTCATTGTTGACATTACTGCCGCCGCTGGAATTGACGCTGTAATACTTGGTCTGGGTAGACGTCACCACGTTAGCCAGATTGTTGATGGCGCTGTTGGTCGCATACAGTTGGCTGCCATTTATGGCGTCAGTGCTGGTCGCGCTCAGCTGTCCCGCCGCAACGTTCTGGATCTGCCGCTCATTTCCTGCTGAACCGACACTCACCGTACCCACTGGCGCACCGCCGGCGAAGGAATAGCTGGTTCCGCGGATGGTAGTGCCGGCGGT
>FTIU01002385.1_pt2 | contig 10307 bp, 19 predicted proteins | sample 1658461 | NCBI WGS metagenome assembly FTIU01 (sample SAMEA3914827, study PRJEB12502) | metagenome | biome: forest; material: soil | place: Canada | collected 2011-07-03 | depth 0.3 m | reverse complement strand
GACCAACTGGCGGGCGACCGCCTTGACCCTTCGGATAGTGCGGCTCGACAACCTCGCACAACTGCGTCCACGGCACGATCTGCTCCATCGTCTCAAGGAACACATCACGTTTGGTTGGCCGACGGTACTGTTCGAATCCGGCGCCTTGATCGGCCGCCATCGCAAGGGTCTGTTGTTTCATCCGCATTTAACGATTCACCGCCCAACGGCGTTGACCTTTTTCAGCGTAGCCCTAACGGCTTCTCCTCTGGTTCCAGCTCGGGCTGTCGTCATTCCTGTCTCCACTTACATCGTCCGACGTACGGGTCACCGGTCTAATTCTGCATGCTATTGAATTCAACTCAATGTTGTCCTGCCCGCATCGACCAATGGCAGGACCATCGCCAAGCTTGCCGGCCTTATTCGAGCTCGTTTGCAAGCACAGAGATAGGTTCATGTAGCGCCGGGACATGGACAAAGTACTGCTTAATTCTGACGTAAAAAAATTTAAAGTCAATACGTGCTGGCGACGATGTCATTGTGACCACCCGCGTAACCAACCGGCACTTGACCCAATAACCGTGCCGCGCAAGCCCCGTCTCTTCAGGTCGGGGTAAGCGGCGCAGCGTCAACCGTCATAAGGGATAAAACCGCGTCCTAGACGCGGTATGGCTCCCTTCTCGACTCCTACCGTCACCCGTGTTTTGCGTTTGCGCATTAAGGACAAACACGCCTCCTGGCTCGGCTCCCAAGCGCGCGAAGTGAATTTCGTATGGAATTATTGCAATGAACTGTCAGCACGCGTATTTGAGCGCGAGCGGCGGTTCATCGGCGCCTGCGAGCTACAAAAGTTCACCGACGGGGCCACCAAGGAAGGGCTTGGCCTGCATAGCCATACCGTGCAGGAGGTCGGCCAGGAGTATTGCCGCCGACGCAAGCAGTTCAAAAAGATGAAGTTGCGCTGGCGCGTGAGCGGCGGCTCGCGGCGTAGCCTCGGTTGGGTGCCGTTCAAGACCGGGGCATTGAAGTATGCCCACGGCCAGGTGCGTTTCAATGGCCAGACGCTGTCTCTGTGGGACAGCTACGGCCTGTCTCAGTATGACCTGCGGGCGGGTAACTTCAGCGAAGATGCCCGTGGACGCTGGCACCTGAACATCACCGTACAGGTGCCAGTGCGGTTTGGTCCGCCAGCGGGCAAGACAGAGGTCGGCATCGACCTCGGTCTCAAGGACCTCTTTGCCACCTCGGATGGGCAAAGAGTCGAGGCTCCGCAGTTCTATCGCGACCTCGAATCGAAGCTTGCTGCGGCACAGCGCGCGGGTAAGAAGAAGCGCGTGCGGGCACTGCACGCCAAGATAGCCAATCGCAGGACGGATTTCCTGCACAAGTATTCGACCACTCTGGTGCGAAAACACCGCGCCATCTTCGTTGGCAATGTGAACGCCTCGGCCCTCGCGCAGACTCGCGCCGCAAAGTCTGTGCTCGATGCCGGTTGGAGCACGTTCCGAACCATGCTGCAGTACAAATGCGATAGCGCAGGCATGTGGTTCAAGGAAGTCGACGAAGCTTATTCCACCCAGGATTGTCACGTCTGTGGCAGCCGCTGCGGCCCCAAGGGGCTTGCCGGGCTGTCAGTGCGGCGCTGGCAGTGTTCACGCTGCCTGGCGGAGCACGACCGCGACATCAACGCCGCCCGTAACATCCAGGCACGCGGTCTTGCTTGGCTGAAAGAACAGATTGCCGCTCCTGTGTGCCGCCCATCGGCGTAATACAGGAGTGAATAAGGCCTCTTCGGAGGCTGCGGCCGGGCGTGGCCGTCTCGCAGGAGGAATCCCCTCCCTTTCCGGCTCTGCCGGCGTTGAAGGCAAGGGAGGGGAGGACGTCAATTCTGCCAGACCATTGATGGCGAGTGCCGCAAGCTTCCAGCTAAGGAAGTATCTGACCCAATTTGGATTGAGAGGCCGAACGGAGCGTAGGTTGGCATTGAGGGGTCTCCGTCGATGCCAAACGGGGCTCCAGGAAGCCCGCCGCGACTCTTCAATATTGTTTACCGTTGCAATGAATCCCATCGCGCAGCCGTTGGTTGTTGTCAAATGCTGCTGTCTGGAACCCCCAGAGTGACCAGGCTGTGCCGGCTTGCAAATCTAACTTGAGAGTTATTTTGACGCGGTGAAGGCGACTTGCGGACTTCAACTTGTTGCATTCCGTCCGGTCGGTCGGCGATAAAATTCGGGCATCCTACGGACGTGGCGGTGTCTCGGATGACGAGGTGGAAGCCGCCGTGGACTACATGGTCGGTGCTGCGAAGTAGCGCGACGCGCCACCAATACGAAAAGCCGACGTGCGGGGGACCAGATTGGTTACGCGGCTCGCGGCGAAGAGCAGTGACGGCAGGGGAAAGCTTTGAGCATTTCCGCGTCGAAGGAGGAGTAAGGCGTCAGCATGGGCAATCCGAGGGCGCGCCATTTGCGGCGAGGAGCGAGGCGCCCCGCTACTTAGGACGGGCGGTGTTGCACCCAAGCAGGGAAGCGCTCATCAGTTTCGTCGACGGAGATATCTCCAAGGTGCGTGCAGGCGCCGGCAGGCAGGGCAATGTGATACTCCTTGCGCCATAGCACCATGACGGTGAACCTGATGACGCGAATACGCACCTCTCTGGGGACGGGATACTCAGAAACATGTGAGGGAAGCGCCTCCATGCCAACACGCCGCCGGACCTCATAGGAGAGCATCCCTCTCTCCTCGCGTCGAACCAGCTCGGCGCGGGCGAGGTGCAGATGCAGGTATAGGGCGCGCACGACGAGCGCAAGTACCAGCAGCACCATGACTGTCAGCACGACGATTCTCCCTAATGAGACTGGATTCCCTTACCTGGGTCTCGCAATTTGCGTGCCATTCCGCTAGCGTTTCAACAAGCCGCCGTGGTCATGGCAGCGTCGCTAACGTCCATGTCAAGGTCAGTTTGGCCCAGGCCTTCATTGTGATTAATAGGGCCCGTCCTGAGTATTGGGGTCTTGTACGGGTCTTGACGGCCGGGGAAGGGCCTGCTGCGACGTTGTTCGGAGATTATTTGCGGAGCCGCGATTGGCGTATTGGTTGCAGTTGGCTGCTGACTCGTGTGGATGCGCTGAAGCGGCCGAGTGTTGCCGGAAACAAAAAAGCCCCTCGCAACGGCGAAGGGCCTTTCTTCCATCTCGACTGCCTAGGTGCAACGGCGACTACAGCTTGCGAATCTGCGAGGCTTGCAACCCTTTGGGACCTTGCCTCGCGTCGAATTCGACCTTGGCTCCCTCGTCCAGGGACCGGTATCCAGTGCCCTGGATTTCCGTGTGGTGTGCGAACAAGTCCGCGCCACCGCCGTCCGGCGTAATGAATCCAAATCCCTTTTCGTTGTTGAACCACTTCACAATGCCAGTCGCCATTTCATCCTCGAAGCAACGCGCATGCAAACTGCATGCAGAAATAAAAATTTCAATCCGGACCTGCTACTTCACCCTGCGCATTTTGCCCTCGATTGCAGCAAGATAATCCGATTTGCCAGCATAGCCGACCAGCCCGCTGCAGCCAAGATGGTCTAGGGTTTACCACGGAAGGGCGCCAGGGCCGGCAAAGGTCGACGACAGAGTCGCCGCTGGATATCGCATATGCGAACTCGAGAAATGAGAAGTAGGCTAAGTTTATTTTTCGCAACGTATCGGTTCGGGATGACCGCGCGTTTTGCTACCCAGCGAAGAGAGACTGGAGGTATAGCGCCCGGCCATATGGGGAAGTGCGAGTCGTAGGACGCTAGCGAGTTGGCTCAGGTCTTGCTGGTGAGCGCCAGCACGTCGGCGCACCTGTCGAGAATAGCGGCCTGCTGGAGCAAGTCGGCGGCGTCGTCCTGCAAGGCACTTGTAGCGGCTTGCGTCATCCGAGCCTGAAACGCTGCCCGCAGCCTTGCCGCTTCGTTACGGAGCGTCTGGATGCCGGATGAAACAGTCCAGCGAGTCCTTCTTCCATTGCGAGCACCCGGTAGCGGTACGTCGTTCGGCGTCATAAGAAAAACGGGAATTTGATGCATATTGACCTTCAGAATTGCTATGCCGGGTTTCGCTTGGCACTGTCTCGCGAACGGGCGTTCTTTTTTCTTGCGGCAATGGGCGCTAGCTTGCCCAAGAGCGCCGCCCGCGCATTGGACACAATCCACATGTCGATTTGGTGTCAAGCAAGTGCACCAAGAGGCTGATGTCACAGTTGTTGGGGGTTAACCTTGACGCTGCGTGACGTCCGAATGTCGGCCGCTTACCATGCCATCCTTGGGGCTAACCACAATGACTAAGAGATAGGTCGGAAAATTTTGTTTAATTCTGAGATGAAGAGTTTTTAATTCCGCATAAACTGGCAATGTAGTCCTTGCTACCACCCGCATCTCCAACCCCTGGCGACGCGGGTTTCTTTTTGTGCAATAGCGCACGAGAATTTTCTCGATGTTTGGCCTACACTTTCCAACCATAAGTAGCACTTAACCCGGCGTTGCTGCTGGGGCTGTCTTGGCCATGGACATCTACCAACTGCATCTTGTTTCCACAGGTGTGGACCCACGATGGCTTATTGAGGGGCACAGAGTCCGCGTTCCTGTCGAAGGCAACCACGTCAACCTGGATGGGAAACAGTTCGAGGTCTACGGTTGCCGTACCGCAAGTGGAAGGGTTCGGACGGCACCGCTTGGACTTGCGTCGGGAACCCTAGTCGAAGTCTGGTGCGATGCCAACGGAATGCTCGTGTGTGCACGGGCGGATGAAGTAGACAGGGTTCGTGCCACTCAGGTGGCGAGAGAAGAGGCAACTCAGGTCGCTTCGCGCGTGCGCGAGCAGAACCTTCGAGCACAAGCACATGCGTTCAACGCTAACCTCCGAATTCCCCTCAAGTGGGTGCCCGGCGCTATCGAGTATGCGCCTGGCCATCCGCAGGGCATATCAGATGTGGAGGAGGGGTGTCCGACCAATGTTGTTCACGTCTTGTTAGAGCAGGGTTTTCGCGATGGACGTCTTATGCGGAGCGCTGGCGATTTGCTCTGCATGCGCTCGCGGCGAGACGGTGGTGAGCATTTTCCTTTGCGAAAAGAGGAAAAGTATATCCAGGTGTCGTGCAAAGCGTGTCTGACGGCTGCACAGCGGTGGCGCTGCGACTAGGCGGCGTTATTCAGCCCACACGGCATCGACGTCGGTTCTGTCGCAGTAAGGTGCTGACCTGCGGTGCGCTGGTATGTGGCCTATCCGCTCAGCCTGCGTCATCTTGAGCAGATGATGGCCGAGCGCAACGTTGCGGTCGATCACTCGACCATTGCACCGCTGGGCGATCAAGTTGCTGCCGGCACTGCACAAGGTATTTCGCCGGCGCAAGCGCCCGGTGGGCAAGAGCTGGCGCATGAACGAAACGTATGTCCTCATGCGTGGCCAATGGAAGTATCTCTATCGAGCGGTGGACAAGTGCGGCGACACCATCGACTTCCTACTACGTGCCAGCCGAGACCGCGCCGCCGCGTGGCGCTTCTTCGACAGGGCGATTGAGCACAACCGCACACCCGAGTCTGTGACCATCGATTGCAGCCCGGCCAAGCTGGCTGTGCGTCACGACATCCACGCCGAACGGGAAACGCCCATCGTCGTTCGGCGAATCAAATACTTGAACAATATCGTCGAGCAGGATCACCGGGCTATCAAGCGGGTCACCAGGCCGATGCTTGGATTCAAAGGCTTCCACTGCGCGCGTCCTGTTGGGCGGCATCGAGCTGAATGCACATGATCGCCAAGGGGCAGATGCACCGCCCAGGAGGGAGCACTGCGTCCGGAGCGCAGCAATTCTATTCCCTCGCGGCATAGGCTGCCAGTTTCTCTGGGGCTCTTGCCGAACTCACTGCCTTACTGCGACACCGTCGTTCGTGATGCTGCCCACAGCATCACCAAGGTCTCATACGACAATTTGCGGCCGGGCACCAGTTCCTTGCCCTGTTCATCGACCGAGCGGACAGTTGCATGGTCCTGGCTACCCGGTCTAGCCCGCAAAGCCCTCCGATCTGGAACTGGAAGTGGTTCCAATTCGCCTGTGCAACATAGTTGAGTTCGTTTTCCGCGGCGTTGAGCGACCCGATGGCTACTTCGTGTAGCAACGGTTTCCAGATGCTAGAACCAGAATAGCTGACCGGAAGGGCTGCGGCATGTCCTCGCTGGTTGCAACAGTTACTGTTTGTGACGAATTTAGTTCAACTGCGCGGCCGGCTATGCCGTTCTAGGAATATGCGGGTCACGGTGAACCGTGTTGTTCTCTCCAGGAGTTATCGCCATGAAAAGGTTATTTGTTGCACTTGCCTCTGCTGCATTCATGACTACCGCTTTTGCGCAAACTGCCTCGCCGGCTTCTGCGACGAATCCGCAAACCGAAGCCATGAAAAACCAGGCGAAGGCCAACAAGGATAAGAGCGTTGCACAGGCGAAAGCCGGCAAGAAAAAGACCGAAGCGCAGAATGATGCGGCCAAGGCTCAAGCGAGCGCCAACAAGGAAAAGGTAGAGGGACAGGGTGACGCCAACAAGGCTGCCGCTGACGCTCAGGTAGACAAAGCGAAGGCGATGTCTACCAATGGCACCAACGATAAGTCGACCAAGGCGCAAGTCCAAGCCAACAAGCACAAACAAGTCGCGCAGGCTAAGGCTAACAAAAAGAGGCTCGTCGGGGGAATCTGTGGGTAGTTTGAGGCGATTTACGAGGGACAAAGGAAGCGATAGAGCTTCTTGCAGGTCGCGTCGAAAGAGCTCTGGGCATCTTCACTAAGATGCCGAGTTATCAAGGGACCACCGTATTCATGGATCTGGCTGAGAACGAGCGCATTGGCATCCATCGCGGCTGCATGCTTGTCTTCGTAACGGACTTCAATGAGATGGCCGCCGAGTATCCAGAGGTTATCGCGGTGGCGGTACAACGTCTTGCGCGCATATCCCTGTGCGAGCAGGTGTTGCAGGAAAGGCGTGAACACTTCTACGATCGCCTGGCCAGGCGGGATATCCTCGTTGTCGAAGCGCCATGAAGCGGGCCAGTCCTTAAGGTCCGGGACGTAGCGCGCCAGTGCATCGAGATCCGGGGCGACAATAGCGGCTTTGCCCTTGTCGCTTCTGACCCTGCTAACCATGTTGCTGACCCGCCTGCTGAATGCCTGTCATCATATTCCCGGTTTCGTTTATGAAGGTGCGCGGCTGTGCGAGGCAACCCAGTCCATCGAGATCGACGTACGGCCGCGCAAGGGCTCGAAGCCGATCTGTTCATGCTGTAGCCAGCCTGCGCGGGGTTACGACACGCTCGCACAGCGCAGGTTCGAGTTTATTCCGGTCTGGGGTTTTGCCGTGTTCTTGCTCTATACCATGCGGCGCGTCGATTGTCGTGACTGTGGCGTCAAGGTCGAAGCCCTGCCGTGGGCCGATGGCAAGCACACGCTCACGCGGGCTTACATGCTGTTCCTGGCGCAGTGGGCACGCAAGCTGTCGTGGAAGGAGACGGCACAAAGCTTCCGCACCAGTTGGGAGAAAGTCTTCAACGCAGTGGAGTGGGTGGTCGACTGGGGGCTGTGCCATCGCGAACTCGGTACGATCCGTGCCTTTGGCGTCGACGAAATCCAGTATGGTCGTGGACACAAGTACCTCACACTGGTCTACCAGATCGAGGCTGGCTGCACCCGTCTGCTATGGGTTGGGCAGGAGCGCACGAAAGAAAGCTTCGCGAAGTTCTTCGCCATGATCGAAAAACAGCTTTGTGAGAAGGTTGAGTTCGTCTGCTCGGACATGTGGAAGCCCTACCTTGAGATGATAGCGCTGCATTGCCCCAATGCGCTGAATATCCTGGACCGTTTCCACATCGTTGCGAAGATGAATAAGGCCATCGATGAGGTCCGCGCTGACGAATCACGCCGCATGGTCCGCGATGGATACGAGCCGGTGCTCAAGAAGTCCCGCTGGTGCCTGCTCAAACGTCCGGAAAACCTGACCGACAGACAGCGACTGCGCATGCGTGACTTGTTGCAGTACAACCTGCGCACCGTGCGGGCCTGGCTGCTCAAAGAGGAATTCCAGCAGCTCTGGGATTACATCTCACCGGTCTGGGCCGGAAAATTCCTCGACCAGTGGTGTACTCAGGTGATGCGCTCGCGCATCGAGCCAATGAAGAAGTTCGCCCGCACCGTGCGTGCCCACCGTGAGCTGATCCTCAACTACTTCCATGCGCGCAAGCAGTTCTCCAGCGGCATCATCGAGGGTCTGAACAACAAGGCCAAAGTCACCATGAGAAAATCGTACGGATTCCGAACCTTCAGGGCGACGGAAATCGCGCTATATCATGCACTTGGCAATCTTCCTGAGCCTCCGTCAACCCACACATTTTTCTGACGAACCCAAAAAGAAGGTAGAGGCCACGAACGAAGCTGCTAAGGCGCAGGCCACGGCGGACAAGACGAAGGTGGAAGCACAATCCGAGGCGGACAAGGCTGCTGCGGGTGCCAACGTCGATAAGGCTAAGAAGCAGTAATTCGGGTCTCACCGTGGGCCATAGAGGATGGCTCACGGGAAAGTAAGGGTCTTCGCAATGGAACTCGGCGCGAGTGACTTCTATCGGGAGACCCATTGCCGCAAATGGCGGCGATGACGCGAGGGAGCGACTGTGGATGCCTTCCAGTTGTGCCACCTAGTCTTGCGCGTATGTCTTGAAGCACATGAGCCTCAATAGTTGACGGGAAGCCAGAGCTGCGGCGTGTGAGCCAGGACTCGATCACGGTCACCACTGGCCTTTTCGGTCACGATGCGCTATGCGGGCTCAGCGGAGTTGGCAACGACATAGGCGCCTATGCGCGCGACCTGGGGCCCATATCGCTGCAGCTTGGGCCCCGAGTGGAGGCGGTCCGACTGATCACGCAGTCGACCTCTGATTTTTCTTGAGAATGGCTGATCCTTGTAACGCCATGTGGTCATCTGGCGCTTGCTGCTCCGGTTCCAGGCGAGGCATGCGGCGAGCTTTACGGGAGTGAGTCTGCGCAACGAAAAGAGTAATCTCCAGCTAGAAAGAGAAGGATTCTAATGTGGCTTCGGTCGGCCGCTCTTAGCCTACGCCCGAAAAATCAAGCGCCACACTCAGTCACTCATCGCTCTCGCACGGCAACGCTGCTGCGACGTGCTTCGCGACAGCACCGTCTATCGCGGCGCACCTGTAGCTAATGCTAGACGAGCCACATAGAGGCACCCTCCAGTTCAGAAATCAAGGAACGCTCCCGCCTTCGCTTAGGTTTACGCCTGGTTGAAGTTGCCATGGCGGGTTTCTGTTGCTGACGTTCTGGCCGCGGTGAGCCCGGGCATTATTTTTTGACCCACTGCCCGTCAGGGGTCTTCACGTAAGCCCCCGGCGCCGCCTTATCTATGGCTTTCTGCCCAGCCAGCACGGCTACTTGATCTATAGTGGCGCCATTCTTCTTGGCAATGGCCTCGTAGGCGGCGCGACGTTTGGCATTGATATCGGCGGCAAGCTGTACGGCGTCCGGGGTTGGGTTGACCACCCCTAGAAAACCATTGGGCTGTTCGCCGACCAGCCCTTGTGACTTGGCGCTGTCCAGGTCAAGCGCCAAGGCCAGCGTACTGCAGGCCAGCAAGAACACCGCCATCAGTCGTGTTGTGGTCTTCATTAGCCGCTCCTAAAACAATTTGCTGTCTTCGGTAAGTTTGTCAACATCCTTTTCCACCTTGAGGCGAATCTCATGATCGATCTTCACATTGAGATTGATGGTGATCGGATCTTTGGGTGCCTCAAGTGCGATCCGCGGCGTACAGGCTGCCAGTGGCAGTAAAGCCCAAAGCCAAAAGATTTTCATGATGAGTCCTTCGCATGATGTCAGCGTGAGCCTTCCGCCGGTTTGCGCTCCAATACCCGCCGGGATATTTCATCGCCAATACGCAAACTGCGTAATAGTTCCAGCACATTTTCCTGGTGCGTGTAGTTTAGTACTACCGGCTGATTATCTTGCAATGGGTTCTGGCCCTTGATGGTCACGGCAGCATTCAACCAGCCATCCGGTTTCATATCTACGCTCGCCTGAAAATCATGGATTGCCAAGTTACTTAGCGTATCCAGCGCCAACTGGGCCGCGCGGTTGGATTGGCCCATGGCCCTGACGCCCGCGGATGGCGAAACCTTGAGCGATAAGGGGCCTTCATTGCGCATGATCCCCCCTTGCAAGGCTAGGGAATCCTTCATCAATTGCAGTGGCAAATCCCCGCCCACGCGGCCCACGAGCTGAAGCGCCGTGGCAAGGGCAAAGCGG
>FTIU01163651.1_pt1 | contig 10363 bp, 12 predicted proteins | sample 1658461 | NCBI WGS metagenome assembly FTIU01 (sample SAMEA3914827, study PRJEB12502) | metagenome | biome: forest; material: soil | place: Canada | collected 2011-07-03 | depth 0.3 m | reverse complement strand
TTGCCGACGCCCGCCTCGCCGATGAGGATGGGGTTGTTCTTTGTGCGCCGCGAAAGTATCTGTATGACGCGGCTTATCTCCACGTCGCGTCCGATGACCGGATCGAGCTTGTTCTCGCTCGCGAGCTTCGTGAGGTTACGCGTATATTTGCCGAGCGTGCGCATCTTCTTTGGCTCCGGGCTGTCCGCGTTCCGGCCCGCGCGGAACTCCTGGATGACCGACATGACCGCGTTCTTATCGATGCGGAAGCGGTTGAATATCTCCGCGGCAGGACCCGGATGCTGCAAGACGCCCAGGAACAGATGCTCGACCGAGACGAACGATTCGTTGAATGTCCCGGCGATCTTGACCGCCGTCTCAAGCGCCTGCGCGAGATCCGGCGTGAGATACAGCTGATAGGAGGGTGAGAGGACCGAGCCGGAGGGCGGCGTCTCGAGAAGCTCGAGGAGGGAGTCGGTAAAGAGGATGGTGTCGACGTCGAGCCGCTCAAGGATAGAGAGCACGATGGAATCCTCCTGCATGACCAGGGCGCCCATGAGGTGCAGCGCGCTTACGTGGTTCTGGCCGCGTTCGATTGCAAGTTCGTGGGCTTTGCGGACGGCTTCTTTCGCTTTAGTGGTGAAATTTCCGAAGGGGGGTGGCATATGAGTGATACGAATATCGGCGGCGTTAGTGTCCCGCCCGACTTCGTTCCTTTATTATACCAAAAAGCGCCGTATGAGGTGACGAAAGATGAACGGAAGCTATTTTGCCGGAGTGGAGGTAGCCTTCGGCGCCGACAAAAGCCCGATGATGTCGCTTGCGGCGACGAACCCCCCCGCTGAAGAGGCGGAGGTGGAAATGCCGACGAGATTGCCAAACAGATCGATAAGCGGAGTCCCGGGCACGAGCGTCGCACCGATGTTGGTGTCTACTTCCCGGACGGAGGTCGTCTTCGCTCCTTTTGAAGGAGCGACATCTGCAAGAGACGCGACGGCGGCGACTGAACCCATGGAAACGCGGGCGTTCGTCACCGATACGATGGCGATCGCGGTGCCGCCAAGCTTGACCGATCCTGCATCAGCTACCTTGAAGGGCGTCCCCTGAGGGGTCGAGCTCGCCGAGGCACCCAGGACGGTGATACCGATATCAGGATAGCGGGCGATCACGCTGAAAATGGACGCGCCGCTTCCGAATGACACGAGATGGTCGCCGTCCGTCACGCCGTCATCGGTGATAAGGATCGTCGGCGAAACGAGCGCACCGAGTCCGACGACGGAAGAAGTGGTCGCCGCACTGCTGAAGATGCGCGCGGTCTTCCCCATCGCGTCTTGTATCGATGACGTGATGAGATCGTCCTGCTTGACGACTACGGTTTCTTTCGTGACCGTCTGAGGAGTCGACGTCGCATCAGGCAAGACGGTCTGGATGGTGCGCTCGACCACGTGATTGATGGTCTCAGTGACGCCCGAAGGGGCCTGATTGAGCAAGGTGACCGTGACGATGCCCGTCGCGATTGACGTGACGAACGAAACGAGGAGCGTGAGAAGGACGAGTTGGAATTTGTTCAGTTCCTCGATATCCATAGATGAAGCGCGGATCGTCCCTTCATTGTACACCGCTTTTCGCGATCTTCACGGCTTCCTTAAGCGCCGAAACCGCGCGTTCGACCTCATAGCGGCCGGTCGAGGGACCGAGCGAAAAGCGGATGGTCCCGCGTGCGCGCGCCTCGTCTTTCGTGAGCTCTTTGACCACGTGCGAGTATCCGGCCCCTGTCCCGACGCACGCGGAACGCGGCGACACACTGATGCCTCGTTCATCCATGAGCACCGCGAGATAGTCGCCGTCGATCCCGGGGATCGAAAAAAGCGCATTGTTGGCGATACGCCGGCGTGGATGGCCCACCAGCTCCGCGTCCGGCACCGCCTGAGTGACGAGCTCGATGAGATGGTTCCGCAGTTCCGTGACACGCGATTCCCTCCGTTTCCGGTCATCGTGCGCGAGCTCAAATGCGACGCCGGCACCGACGATACCCGCGACGTTCTCGGTGCCCGGCCGGATGCCGCGCTCCTGCGTCCCGCCGCCGAATAGCGGCGCAAGCGGGACGGAAAAATCGCGCCAGAGGATGCCCACGCCTTTCGGGCCGCAGAGCTTCTGCGCGTCATACGAGACGAGATCCGCACGGAACGCGTGAGGCGATGCTTCGAGATAGAGGGGCGACTGCGCCGCATCCGCATGGAAGAGCGGGAACGATGCGCCAGGCGCGTGCCGGTCGAGGGCTGAGAGCTTCCGATCCTTCCAGCGCTTGATCTCCGTCGCGATGTCAGAAAGCGGCTGTATCGTGCCGACTTCGGAATTCACGTGCGCGACGGATACGAGCGCCGTATCGGGCGTGAGCGCCGCGGCAATATGGTCCGGCCGCACGATCCCGTCGAAATCGGGTTCGACGTACGTGATGGCGACGCCGCGCCTTTTCAGAAGCTCCGTGGTTTCGAGTATCGAGCTATGCTCGATAGACGTAGTGACGATATGGAGCTTCTCATAGGGGATTCCCCTCTCATGGAGCGCCTCGATGAGCCCTTGAAGCGCGAGATTGTTCGCTTCGGTGCCGCCGGAAGTGAAGATCATCTCATCAGGTTTTACAGAGAGCGATTCCGCGATCTTCTTCCGCGCGTCATGCATCGCTTCGTAGGCGCTGCGTCCTTCCGCATGCGGCGCGCTCGGGTTCCCCGAGAGACCTTCGAGCGCGTGAAATACCGCTCGCGCGACGCGCGGGTGGACGGGCGTCGACGAGGCGTTATCGAGATAGATGCGATGCGTATCCGCCATGCGGGCTATGATACCGCATCGGCCGTCTCGACAAACGACAGAGCGGCTCGCGTTGAGCAACCTTCTTGAAGCCATTGAGGATTTGATGCGGTTCGCGACGAATCTGGGCTATAATCCCTGAAATCGTATATGCAAGGGCCTGACATCGTATTCCACGATATCGTGCTGAGCTTGAAGGAGAATCCGGTTCTTTCGGGAGTCACGGTCCTTGTCATCTTTGCGTTCATTTCCGATCTATTCCTGTTCAGGCGCCTGAGACGTCTGGTCCGCGGCGGAGACGGCAAGACGCTCGAGGGAACCATCATCAAGCTGCAGGAACGCGTCGCCATCCTTGAGTCGCACGCGGTAAAAGCTGAGGTGGCGTTCGAGAATGTCGATGAGCGGCTTCAGGGAAGCATCCGCGGTGTCGCGGTGCATCGCTTCGATCCCTTCCAGGGCGGCGGCGGTCAGCAGAGCTTTGCCGCAGCACTCCTCGACGAGCACGGCGACGGCGCGGTCATCTCAGGCATCCATGCGCGCGACGGATCGCGCGTCTATGCCAAATCGGTAAAAGGTTTCTTGTCAGAACGCGAGCTCTCAGAAGACGAAAGACAGGCTATCGCGGACGCGAAGAAGAATCTCAAACAACCTTAAGCGTTACTATATTATTTAGTGCGTAGATCGGGATCCTCTGCAGAGTCGGCACGAAGGCTATCCTGCAGCGGACACAACCGACAGGTCGTCTCTCCTGGGTAGATCCGATGTCCAAGATTGCACGTTGGGCCTTCGCTTGCGACATGACGACGTGGGGAGATTCTCGTTTTTTCTGCTTTCGGTTCGCCAGTCATGGTGAGTATTGCGGCGCATAGTATTCCTGCATCAATGATGCGTCAATAGAACGCTCGGCTTTTTTTGCAAATACCCTTATTTTGTGGCATTCTTTGGCGCATGTCCGCCTCCTCGAACATCTGCAAACAACCGGTCGTCGCCATCGTCGGCCATATCGACCACGGCAAGACGACGCTCCTCGACTACATCCGCAAATCAGCCGTCGCCGCGAAAGAAACCGGCGGCATCACGCAGAAGATCGGCGCGTATGAAGTCGAGCATCAAGGAGCTGAAGGCACCCGAGCGATCACCTTCATAGACACTCCGGGCCACGAGGCCTTCCAGAAGATGCGTCGCCGAGGCGCCAAGGCCGCTGACATCGCCATCCTGGTCATCGCGGCAGACGACGGCGTGAAGCCTCAGACGATAGAGGCCTACAGGGCCATAACAGACGCGAAGATACCCTATATCGTCGCTTTCACGAAGATAGACAAGGACTCGGCGAATCTCGAGCGCGCGAAGGAGAGCGTCATGCGCGAGGGCATCTACCTTGAAGGCCTGGGTGGCGAGGTTCCCTTCGTCGGCGTTTCAGGTAAAAGCGGCGTCGGCGTTCCGGAACTTCTCGACCTCATCATCCTCGCGGCCGATCTCAACAACGTGGCGTGCGATGCGTCGAAAGAGCTCGAGGCGATAGTCATCGAATCGGCACGCGACTCGAAGGCGGGCATCGGCGCGACGGTCATCGTCAAATCGGGCACGCTCAGTACGGGCGGTTTCGTCGTCGCCGGCGGCGCGTTTGCCCCGCTGCGCATCGTCGAAGACTACACGGGAGCAAAAGCGAAGGAGATCTCCTGCGGCAAGCCGGCACGCATCATCGGCTGGAGCATCGAGCCGCCGGTCGGTTCGATCGTGAGCGCGGTGAAAAGCAAGAAGGAAGCCGAGGAGCGCGCAGAAGCGCAGACTGCCAAGCCTTCGCAAAAGGCGACGGGAGCGGCCGAGGGCGAGGGCGTGCGTACATTCATCCGTCTAGTGGTTAAGGCAGATACCGCGGGCTCGCTGGAGGCTGTCGAACATGAGCTCACCAAGATCAACGAGGAAGGCGTTGAGCTTCGCATCATCGCCTCCGGGGTCGGTCCGGTGACGGAAAGCGATGTAAAACCGCTCATAGGCTTCTCCCCTGCCGTGATCATCGGCTTCAACGTGAAGGCCGAAGCGACCGCAAAAGATCTCGCTGAACGCCAGAACATCGTCATCGAGACGCGTGCGATCATCTATGAGCTGGGCGATTGGCTCTCGGAAGAGGTCAAGAAATGGAAACCCGCATCGGCCGCCGATGCCGTCACGGGCTCTGCAGAGATACTCCGGCACTTCTCTACCTCGGGCGCGAAGCATGTCGTCGGCGGCCGCGTGAATTCGGGCACCCTCTCGCTCAAAGACCAAGTCACCATCGTGCGGCGCGGCATCGAGGTCGGCGAAGGCAAGATCACGAACCTCCAGATGCAGAAGGCGGACGTATCCTCCGTTCCGGAAGGCATGGAATTCGGCGCACAGATAGAATCGAAAGCCGATATCGTGCAGGGCGATACCGTCACGGCCTCGAAGAAATCACGCTGAGCCATGCAGCGTCCGCATCAAGACGAACGCTTCGCATCGGCCCTGGGCGCAGCGGCTGCGGAGTTCATCAATCGCGAGTCGAACCGTTCCTCCCTCATCACCGTGACACGGGTCGAGGTCGTGAGCGAAAGCAAGAAGGCGCATATCTATGTGAGCGTGTACCCTCCGCATGAACTTCGCGCCGTGATCGACTTCCTCTCGCGCCAGCGGCAGGAATTCTTACGCTTCATGCGCACGAAGACGGCCCTTCACATGCTCCCGTACGTCGATTTCCTGCCGGATCCCGATATCGGCGTCGACGGGAACGCGAGCGCATAGTATTGTTATACGCACGGCCACGTGGCGAAGTGGTAACGCAGCGGTCTGCAAAACCGCGATGCGCGGGTTCAATTCCCGCCGTGGCCTCCAGCTTTGCTATATTTGAAGAGCCGCCCGGGTGATGGAATGGTAGACATAGGGGACTTAAAATCCCCAGAGGCTAAACACCTCGTGTGAGTTCGAGTCTCACCCCGGGTACTCAGGTATAATCCGACGATGCTCGTTTTCTTTCTGCTGATCGCGTACTTCCTTCTCACGTTCATCTGGCTCGCCGCGTTCGCGGTCATCGCGTCGATGGCATACGGACTCATCACGACGCGCGTCCCCTTCGTCCCGGTCCCTCGGTATGTCGTCGAAGCGGTCAAAACAGCGATGCCGCTTAGGGAGGGCGATGTGGCTTATGACCTCGGCTCAGGCGACGGGCGCATCGTCTACGGCCTCGCGAAGGCGTATCCCGGAGCGCGAGTCATCGGTGTCGAGAAAGCACCGCTCCCCTACCTCCTGAGCCTCATTCGCTCGGCCTTCGCACGCCAGAGCAACGCGAAGACCCTGATGAAAGATTTTTCAAAAGTGTCGCTTACGGATGCGACGCATGTATACATGTACCTCTTTCCTGAAGTGGTCGAAATGCTCAAACCAAAATTCGAGCGCGAGTTCAAGCCCGGCGTCACGGTAGTATCCTGCGACTTCCCCTTCAAGACGAAGGAACCCGTAGATAAGAAAGTCATCCAGGGAAAGGCGAGCAAGTACACGCTTTATACGTACAAGTTCTAGACGTTGATTCCGATAAAAAATAAGCTACTATAGGTTCTTCGCGCCCAGAAGTGAAACTTCCAAGGCGCCGAACGATGCGCCCGTAGCTCAGTTGGTAGAGCAACTCCCTCTTAAGGAGATGGTCCCTGGTTCGAGCCCAGGCGGGCGCACCAGAAACAAAAAACGGCACCTTCGTGCCGTTTTTTGTTTACGTGGGAGAGGCCAGCAGTGCAGGGCGTAGCGAATATCCATTACAACCCCTCAATCGCTTCCGCTGCGCGATGCAACCGCTTGAGTACTGGCGGCGTGAGGTTCGGGATGGTGTGAGTCGCATTGATACCGAAAGTGCGCCGCTTCGGATCGTCTGACACGATACGTTCTCCCAGCGTGCCTCCATACACTTCGCGCTGAGCGGCAGCCGCAGCGTGCGCCTCTCTTTTCGATCGTGAGAACGGCAGGAACATGGTCATATCGTCGAGTCCCACTACTTCTGTGACCTTGAGCCCGGGCGGCACGGGTATACCCGCATAGAACTCTGCGAGAACGCGTGCGATCGCTTTTTCCTTCGAAGCTTTCTGCTCCTTGTGCATCTCCTCGTGAATACCCCGGAGTTCCAGATGCGGCATGAGCTCCTCGACTACCTGTCCGACGAAGGGATTCGCGCTCGCGCGCGTCATGGGGTCGGTGAAAAAGCTCTGGATGCCTGCGACCGTATACCCGAGAGGAGTCTGGAGCGCGCGCGGAAGCGAATGCGTTTCGTTTTGCGACGGCGGCGTATCGATGCGGACGATAAGGCGCGGCACACCGGGCTTCCGTGTTTCGCCGCTTTCCTGGCTGAGCGTGCCGTCTGCGATGAGGCGTTCGGCAGTTTTGAGCGCGAACGGCGCGCCGAGCGATATGCCACGAAGCGTCACCGAACGAGGAGTATCTTTGCTTGCTATCGAGCGCACGAGCTCCGCGTAGAGATCTCCGAATGTATTAAACGCACCGCCATCTTCCATCGCTTCGGCAAATCGCGCGGTCATACGGCCGATGTCGCGGGTCGGGGTACCGACATAATGGATGACATGATGCTCCGGCTCTTCACCGCGTTTCAGTGATCCGATCGCGTCAGGAAGTTCGCGAACCAGGTGATTCAGGCCCTGCTCGAAAAAGACGAAGAGAGCGCTCGGATTCCGAGGATTGAAAAAAGAGCTGAATATGAACTCATCGTTCTGGACTTTCTTTGTGCCTCGGTCAGTATAGGTGCGCGGCTCGAATCCTGTGTACCGCCTATAGAGCGCTTTGGCGATTTCAGCCGAGTCCACCGCGCTATGCAGATAACGGACACCATAACGCGATGATTCGACGAGCTCGGTCTGTGCAACCTGCTCGCGGAAGAATTCTTCGAAGATACGCCGGACCGACGTCTCTTTGCCACGCAAACCCTTTTCGCCCTTGAAGGCCTTCGCGAAGGCGCCTACCGCGGCCTCTATCGCGGGCGCATGTATCTCAGGAAGGCTTCTGCGCTCTCGATATCCCATGCGTTGGATCAATCAGTCTTTTTTACGAGTGTCTCGAACTGATACGGACCTACATCAAGCGTGCGCTCCCTTCGGCAAAATGCCACAGCCCGGACAAAAAGCAAATGTGAGGTAGAATCAGCGTTTCGGGCGGGTGGCGAAATTGGCAGACGCGCCAGCCTTAGGAGCTGGTCCCGCAAGGGGTGGAGGTTCAAGTCCTCTCCCGCCCACATGAGAAAACCGCCCCGACGTAACGTCGGGGCGGTTTTTGATTCATCCGATGTCTTCCAGAGGTTCCCTACGACGGCAGATGCACACCGAAGGTTCCCGTCACGACCGTCAGTATCCCGATGACCCCGACCATGATGGCGAAACCGAGGATGCTGTTGTAGAGCATACGGGTCCCCTTCGCGCGCATCTCAGGCTTGTCCGCGTTCGCCATGAAGGTCACGAGGCCGTAGAAGAAATAGAAGAGCGCGCACGCGAAAAGGAGGCCGATGATCGGCGTGATGATGAGCCGATCGATGTTCCCGATGAATCCTGAAAGAGCGTTCATGATCGCCTACGCGAAGCATCGGACTCGCGGCGACATACGATCCGCCGGGAGCAGCCGTTCAATACCTATTTATTGACCGAAGCCGCTAGTGGCACCGGCGCTGGTCTGAGTACCCGTCGTGCCGTTGATCGTCGGTACGCCCACGTTTCCGTTGCCGACACCGAACGTAGCCTGAAGGGCATTGATGATGCCGAAGACGGAAAGCATCACGAAGAGCGCGATGATGCCCCAGATCATGATCTGAAGGCCTTTCTTGCGCTTATCGTCGTTGCCTGACTGGAAGATGTACTGGACGAGGCCCCAGAAGAATGCGAGAAGTCCGAGCGCGACGACGATCGGGGTCGCCTGGTTGATGAGCGCGCCGATGTTGCCTAATACCGTTCCCTGCCCGCCGACGAGGCTTGGTGCGGCGAAGGCGGCGGCCGGAACGAGGGAAAGGAGCGAAATGGCGCCTATCTTCAAAAAGTTCTTCATACTGCTATGCCTGATGATTTATATATAAAGGCTGATAGTAATCTCCAAGAAATTGTAGCACCTGGAAGGGTCTGGGGAAGCGAAGGAAACGGCCTTGTGGATAGAGCGGTTTGTCCGGGAAATAGGCCCTTTTTAAGAAGAAGGTGGCGAGAGCGTGGGTTCCTGGATGGATCCGTTCCCCACCCCGACCGTCACTTGGAGGACATTGATGATGCCGAATACCGAGAATATGACGAAGAGCGCGATGATGCCCCAGACGATCAATCCAAGGCCTTTCTTGCGCTTTTCCGGATCGCCCGACTGAAAGAGGTACTGCACCAGGCCCCAGAAGAACGCGAGAAGCGCTAATGCGACGACGACCGGCGTAGCGGTCAGTATCACCTTCCCTAGGTTATTGAATACGTCTGTGAATGTCGCGGCATCCGCGAAAGCGGAGAACGGAGCGACGAGAAGCGCGAGCGTAAGCGAAGCTTTGAAAAATGACTTCATGGTATGCCTTATATATTAATACAACTGCGGATCGCCCTGATTCGAATTCGAAGGTAGCCCGTTCGAAGGACTGGCCTGCCCAGAGCCGCTTCCGGAAGCGGGAGCGTACGTAGCGTTGGGAAGCGTGGTATTCAGCGGAACTGACGCCCCGGGCTGAGTGAGTTGGGTCTGTGTCGTCGTGATGGCCGGATTCGGCGTGGGGAACGGCGTTGCCGAGGGCGCATGGCTCGGCAACGACGAGCCGAGAACGGTATTCACGAGAAGGTTTATCAGCCCGGCGAGCGAGAAGACTATCGCAAGCGCGATGATGCTCCACAAGAGCCGCGGCAAAGCCTGTTTGCGCTTTTCAGGATTATTCGAGGTGGCGATGATCTGGTAGACGTTCCAATAGAAGATGAGCAAGAGGAGTCCGTAAGGGACGCCCATCGTGACGACGTTCGTCATCGTATGGATGACGTCGGTCAGGGTCTGGCCTGTATCGCCGGTAAGCATCTTACGAACCTGCCTGGAGCTGACCGACCGTCGCCTTGATGGCGTAGGAAAGCGCCTCGGCGCCGAGGACGACCAAGGACCCGATGAGTGCCCAGAAGAAATAGCTCTGCGCTTTCTGTATCTCTTCGGGCTTGCCTTGCGCAGTGATGAACTTCAGGCCGATCATGATGATGAAAAGGACGATCACCGGGAATACGATCTCTACGATGAGCTTGAGGATCTGCTGGAGGAAGGACCAGAGATCGTTATACCCGAGCGGATTGCAGAGCGTCGTGCCCCCCGCCGTGCAGGTGTCGGCGAAGGCAGACGCGAGCGGCATCGTCAAGAAGCCGAATGCCGCGAGCAATGAAAGTAGCTTTTGCAACCTCATGCGTGACCGTTTCATTGTACCTTGAAAAGCGTCTCCATCTCGGCACTCGCGGCGCGCGTGGCGTCAGATACCTGGAGCTTCCCGGAAGAGACGTTTGCCATGAGTTCCGAGAATATCGAGTCGGTCGAAGTGGGATCGGGGTCAAGGAAGGAGAACGAGACGAGAGCGGCTTGACGGAAC
>FTIU01610598.1_pt1 | contig 10423 bp, 10 predicted proteins | sample 1658461 | NCBI WGS metagenome assembly FTIU01 (sample SAMEA3914827, study PRJEB12502) | metagenome | biome: forest; material: soil | place: Canada | collected 2011-07-03 | depth 0.3 m | reverse complement strand
CAAGTCGATCGTCAAGATCCGCTTCGTCAAGGATCAGCCGCGGACGGCATGGAATATTACGGCGGCGCGCGAGTACGGGTTTTATTCGAATGTGAATCCGGACGTCGATCATCCGCGCTGGTCGCAGGCGACTGAACGCCGCATCGGCGAAGACGGCTTCTTCACCAAAAAGCGCAAGACCTTGATGTTCAACGGCTACAACGAGGTTGCCTCGCTGTATAGGGGCATGGACTTGAAGAAGTACTTCTAGATCAGGAATGCGCAGCATGTTCAATCCGACACCGAGACAATTCAAGTTCATTAAAGTAGCCCTGTTTGCGCTGGCCTTGCTGCCGGCCGCGCGGCTGCTGCTGTTCGGTTTTACCGATCGGCTAGGGGCCAACCCGATCGAATTCATCACGCGCAGCAGCGGCGACTGGACGCTTTATTTTCTCTGCATCACCTTGGCTGTCACGCCGTTGCGACGTTTCACCAACTGGAACTGGCTTATCAAGTTTCGGCGCATGCTGGGTTTGTTCGCCTTCTTTTATGCCAGCCTGCATTTCACGACATTTCTCTGGTTCGATCATTTCTTCGATGTTGCGGAGATGCTCAAAGACGTAGTCAAACGCCCCTTCATCACTGTCGGTTTCAGCGCTTTCATCTTGCTGATACCGCTGGCGCTGACCAGCACCAATGGCATGATCCGCCGCCTCGGCGGCAAGCGCTGGCAATGGCTGCATCGCAGCCTGTATGCAATTGCGATGCTGGGTATCTTGCATTTCTGGTGGATGCGCGCCGGCAAGCATAATTTTGAAAAGCCGATTCTGTTTGGCTCACTCGTCGCGGCACTGCTGCTGGTGCGGGTCTACTTCGCCTGGCGCAATCGCGGCGACGGCGCTGCAAGATCGCGTGGCGCCGTTCAAAAGCGCCAGGTCACACCGACACCAACCTGACGATGGGTTTGGGCTGCGCATGGACCGCAGCCGATGCCGAATTTCAGTCCTAGATCGAGGTCGAGATTCGGTGTCGGCGAATAGACTATTCCGGTCAGGATATAACCCGGATTGCTACTCGAATGCAGGTCGCCGCTGGTATCGCTGGCGCGTTCGGTGTTGCTCAGGATGCCGCCGTCCAGGGCCAGGCTCAACTTGGGGTTAAGCTCATACAGCGCATAAGCCGATAAACGCCACTGCACGGTGCGGTTGGCTTGCTGGTCACTCGCCAGGCGATACCGGTTGTAATACGCGGCCAGGTTGCCGCTGAAAGCCCAGTCGCCGCTTTGATAGCTGCTGATCAGCGTCAGCGACATGCTGGTGGCGCCATGCCCCAGGCCGCGGTTGGGATCGCCGCTCGGGAATGTTATCTCAGGCTTCACGCCGAGACTAAAATCGTTGTGTTCAAGGAGCCGCCATTTCACACCCAATGCAATGTCATTGATGCCCGAAGGTTGCGACAGTGTCGCGGGCGGATTGACATAGATATCGAGATTTTTCAGCAAGCCGTAGCTGTACGTGAAATTCACGACGTGGCTGTGAACATCATTCTGTCGCAGCCAGTCTGTGTTCAGTTCGACTTGATGGTTGCCGCTATCCTGGGTGCCGGTGTCGTCGGTCACCAGCGGATGGTTGGCATGTGCGGCCTGGATCAGAAAACAGGAAGATATGGCAGTGAGCAAGATCCGTCGCATGGTCTTCCTGTTTCTTTGGTTACGGCGATATGAGCGATTCCAGGGCAAACAGATCAGCTGGATTCTCGCGTTGACGGATCAGGTGCACTTGCGCGCCGTCGACCATTACTTCAGCGGCGCGGCCGCGCGTGTTGTAGTTGGAAGCCATCGTCATGCCGTAAGCGCCGGCTGACATCAGCGCCAGCAAATCGCCTGCCTCGATCGACAGCGAACGGGAACGCGCCAGCCAGTCGCCCGACTCGCACACCGGGCCGACCACGTCATAAACCTGGGCAGCGGCATCCCGTTGGATGACAGTTTGTACGCCGTGCCAGGCTTGGTACATTGCCGGCCGCATCAAGTCATTCATGGCGGCGTCGACCACCGCAAAATTCTTCGCTTCCGAATGTTTCAGGTACTGGACCTCGGTGAGCAGAATGCCGGCATTGCCGACAATTGAACGGCCCGGTTCAAACATCACCTTGATCGGCACGCCTTGGTATTTTTGCTGGCGCCAGGCATCGATACGGGCAAACAGACGGCCCAGGTAGTCGCCGATGGCAACCGGCTTTTCATCGTCGTAGGTAATGCCGATGCCGCCGCCGATATCCAGGTGGTGCAAGTGGATGCCTTCGCTCGCCAGCTGGTCGATCAGTTCAATCAACTTGTCCAATGCTTCCAGCATGGGGGCGTCGTCCAGCAACTGCGAACCGATGTGGCAATCAATCCCGGCCACATCGATATGCGGCAGCGCGGCAGCGGTCCGGTAGCAGGACAGGGCATCCTCATATGCCACCCCGAATTTGTTTTCCTTGAGGCCGGTAGATATGTAAGGATGGGTTTTGGCGTCGACGTTGGGATTGACGCGGAGCGAAATGGCTGCGCGCTTGCCCATGGCGCCGGCAACTTCGTTCAGGCGATGCAGTTCCGGGATGGACTCAACGTTGAAGCAAAGAATGTCGTGCGACAAGGCCAGGCGCATTTCTTCAGGCGATTTACCGACGCCGGAAAAAATTACCTTGGATGTATCGCCACCGGCAGCGATTACACGCAATAATTCGCCTCCCGAGACGATATCGAAACCAGAACCAAGCTGGCTCAGCAATTGCAGCACGGCCAGGTTGGAATTGGATTTGACCGAATAACAAATCAGCGTGCCATCCGGTTCGCGGCTATGTTGTTTGCAAGCATCGGCGTAAGCTGAAAAATTGGCGACCAGTGCGGCTTTGGAATAGACGTAAGTGGGGCTGCCAAATTGCTGCGAAATAGCGCTAAGCGCGACGTTTTCAGCGTGCAGGACGCCATTCTTGTATGAAAAATACGACATAGGGCAGCTTATTTGGGGACGGATGTTGTTGGAGTGACTATGGTTTTCGGTTGTGCCGCGGACGCTGGATCGGCGGATTCGCCCGATGTTTCAGGAGCAACATTTGGCTGGGCAGGCGCCGGCGCAGTTCTGACGACAGGCGGCGGCAGCTTGGCTGGCATGAACAGCGGGCCTTTTTGGCCGCATGCCGCCAGGCTGAGCGTAACCGGAATCATGGCGATCATGGTGATGCGCGACAAATCAAAAATGGGTTTCACGGATTAGAATCACAGTTTAACGAAACGGATTGGAGTGTAGCATGACAGAATCAGAATTCCTGGCCGCGGCAGAGGCGGCCTTGGGCAAGATCGAGACGGCGCTGGAGCAGGCGGCAGATAATACCGACCTGGACGTAGAGTGCAGCCGCAGCGGCAATGTGCTGGAGATCGAGTTCGTCGATAATGGCAGCAAGATTATCGTCAACAGCCAGGCACCGATGCAGGAGCTGTGGATTGCCGCGAAATCGGGGGGCTTTCACTACAAGCAAAAAGGCGATATCTGGGTCAATACGCGCGACGGTTCAGAGTTCTTTACCGCCTTGTCGGCGATGATCAGCTCCCAGGGTGGCGTAGCGATAGCGCTGTAAATTTTTCTTGCCGAGGCAGTCCGGCAAGAGATTCCTCAAGGTGCATTTGTCGTAAGATATGAGCAATGCAATGTTGTTTTGATACGTTCGTTCGCCAGCTGTACCACGGGCTTGATTTCAACGTTCGCAAGAACTGCATCAAGAAGAGTTGTTCAACGCTTCTCAACTATGGATAGCGACCAATGGACACGATGATAATAATGAGGGATTCGATCAGGGATTCGGAAGAACCAGGTGTTTGGGGATCGGCCTGTGGCGACGGCAAGGCAGGCGGCTATCGACGGTGGCGCCGGGTGAGCGCCATCTTTTTGACAAGCGCATTCCTGGCAACAATCGAACTGGCAGGGGCAGTCAACGTTCCCGCCGTGGCCGCTGCAGCCAACCAGAACAATCCAATCGGCAATCCGGTCAACAACGGCGCGGCCGAAGCGCCCAGGCACTGGGCCGCAGATACCACCAACGGCTGTAAAGTCTGGAGCTCCGGAGAGATCGCGAGTGACATCACAGCGCGTTGGAGCGGGCGCTGCGAAAATAATTTTGCACAAGGTCCTGGAACCGTACGCTGGCTTAGTAACAACAAGCAGGTGGCGGAACTGACCGGCACCATGGAACAAGGGAAAATACGAGGCCACACTACCGGCGTCGAAGAACCTGGCAATCGTATTGACGGCATGTTTATCGATTCCTTGCCGGAAGGCGAGGGCAAGGCCAGTTTTGTTGACGGCTCGGTTTATAACGGTATGTGGCATCGTGGACGCCAACTGGGCTACGGGATCATGACGTTTCCGCCGGCGCATCCGCAATATCAGGAGATGCTGAACGAAGGTAGGGGCAGAAGAATCGAGAATGGCACTTATGAATTGCGCGGCTGGTGGGAGGGGAAAAACTTCATCACTCCGTGCGACAGCGAAGATGAGTGTGAAAAAAAATTGGTGGCGCAGATCCAGCGCGAGCAAGAAGCAGCCGCTGCCAAGGCAGGCACTCCTGTGGCACCCGCACCAGCTGCGACGGTTACTCCCGCTGCCGGGCCTGTCGCAACGACACCTGCAACAACTCCTGCTGCGGCGCCTGGAGCTACGACACCGGCAATTCCCGCAACTGAGCCGGTAGTTACGGCACCAGTAACTCCTGCTGTCGAGCCCGTCACTGCGACGCCGGCAATTCCTGCAGCTGAGCCTGCAGTTACGGCACCGGCAATCCCTGATGTCGGCCCCGTCACTGCGACACCGGCAATTCCTGCAACTGAGCCTGCAGTTACGGCACCGGCAACTCCTGTTGCCGAGCCCGTAGCTGACACACCAAAAACCGAATTGCCTGCAACGGAACCTGTACCGTCGGTGTTGTCGGTACCCGCAAATCCTGTCACAGAACCGGCGCCAGCGGCAACCGCGCCGATACTGGAATTACCTGCAGTGGCGCCGTCGATTTCAGCGCCCGCTACCCCCGCTGCAGAGCCTGCCGGCGAACCTGCGGCAGTGCCTGACGACAAGCCTGCTGTCGTGCCAGAGGCGGCGCCGGTTACCTAGGATTCCGGACATGAAGCACCACTTAATTTAAAACGGATCCAGCTGATGAAGTTTGCACCACATATTTTTGAAACAACCGAACAAGGCAATTCAACAGGTTTAACCGCATCAAGCACATCAAGCGGATACCGGCAGCCATGGCGGGTATTGCGAGTGTTACGGGCAGTACTACGGGTATTGCTCTGTTTCATTCTTTCATCCTGGATGATGTCCGTCGCACACGGACAAATGAAGGCTGACCTGCCTGGCGCCAAGGCTGCCGCCGCGGCGCCGAAAAACCTGTTGGCTGAAGCCGCGCGCAGCGTCGGCATCAAGCAGTGCCAGCCAGCGATTACGCGTTTGTCGGCGCTTGCCATCAACGGCACCGGGGCGCACGACGTGCTGGTCGACTGGGACCACGCGCATCCTGATCGCGGCCCGTTTTTTTCGCTGACCGGTATCGAATATGCAGGTGCGTCCGCGGCGGTATCCATCACTGCCGTGCCGCAGGGTGGCGGCGCATGTTCGGTTGCCGCCGAGCGCATTTCCATCGCGCCGTATTCATGCAAGAGTATTGCCGACACCGAATTGAAAGGGTATAACGCCACACCTCTGCTGCCGACTTTCACGGTATATGTATCGCCTGCCGAGCCGGGCGGTTCGGTTTCGCTGGTGGATTCACCGCCAGGTTGTCTGATTATCCGGCGCTACGTGCAATACAACTGGACCGAGCAGACCAACATGGCGACGCCGGCGCCGGCACATAAGTGACGCGCAAATAATAGCGGCAATGCATCTCTTACTTTAGATTTGAATCCAAGACATGAGTCCTTCAATCGGCGGCCTGCGTATCGGCATCACTATCGGTTTGCACCAGGAAAACGAATCGCTATGGACTAACGGCATCAAGCAAAATGCCGTGTACCTGGCCGAGGCGTTAAAACAATGCCCGAGCGTAGCCTCAGTGCATCTGGTGAATACCACTCCGGTAGCCATCACCGCGGCTTTGCCGTGGGACCAGACGCGCTGGCCGACGCTGGCCTTCGGGCAAGCCAAGGATAACCTGGACGTGCTGATTGAACTGGGTGGCCAGGTCGATGCCGATCAGACCGCTTATTTGAAAACCCAAGGATGCCGCCTGATATCGTATTGCTGCGGGGTTGAGTATGTGAACGTCATGCAATCGGTATTATTTTCCCGGCCGATGTGGGGCTACAATCTGTTCGTCAATCAGCGTTACGACGCTATCTGGATGGTGCCCCAGGTAGCGAATACCAGCCAATCTTATTTCGAGACTTTGCGCCGCCGGCCGGCGCAGGTGGTGCCGTTTGTATGGGCTCCGATTTTCGTCAATCAGCGCAGCCGCGGTTTTGAACATCAAGGTGAATATCGCCCACGCTCCGGCCCCAGGCGGCTGACCGTGATGGAGCCGAACAACGATATTGTGAAATTCTGCATGTACCCGGTATTCATTGCGGAAGAAGTCTACCGGCAGCGCCCGCAAGACATCGAAATCTTGCAGGTAACGAATGCCGATCGCCTGGCGCGCGAGAGCAAGGAATTCATCGCAGTGATGAATCATCTGAATATCGTCCGCCAGCACAAAGCGGTATTCCTGGGGCGTTTCGATACGCCCCAGTTCCTGAGCGAGATGACCGATGTGGTGATTTCTCATCAGATGGAGAATGCGCTGAACTATTTTTATTTCGACGTCTGCTGGCAAGGTTACCCGTTGGTGCATAACGCTCATATGTGTAACGATCTCGGTTACTACTATGAGGGAAATAATGTGCAGGACGGCTGCAAGAGATTGCTCGAAGTGCTGGCCACGCACGATGACAGTTGGCAAGATTATCTGGCGCGCCAGCGGCAAGTGCTGGGCCGCTATCTGCCGGGTTGTGCGCAAGTCACGGCGGAGTATGAGCGTCTATTGGCGACATTGCTGCAACAGGCAATAGTGTAAAAAATGATTTTCAATCTTTCCTGATCCATGAAAAAAATCAATGTAGGTATTTCGATCTTTCCGGTCCACGGTGCGCAGCTCTGGTCCAATGGCCTTAACCAGAACCTGGCGTTCCTGGTGCTGTTGTTGCAGCAAAGTCCGCAAGTCGGCCGCGTGTTTTTACTGAATGGCGGAGCTATCGACCATATGCCTGAGGGGATGGGGCTGGGCGGTCTCGATGTGCCGCTGGTGAGACCCGATGAGGTGACATTCGAGCTGGATGTCGTGATCGAAATGGGCGCGCAGCTGCCGCTGGAGTGGTTGCGTCACGTACGTGCCTTGGGCGTCAAGATTATCACCTTCTTTGTTGGCCACACCTATGCTGACAATGCCGAAGCGCCGATGTTCGAGGGCACCAGCGGCCAGATTTTCAACGGTACGCCATGGCACGAAATATGGACGCTGCCGCATCACATGAAAAGCAGCGGCCCCCTGTTGCGCACCGTATCGCGGGTTCCCGTGTTCGCCGTGCCACACATCTGGTCGCCGCTGTTTATCCAAGGCCAGATCGACCAGGTCCAAAAAGACGGTCATCACTTCGGTTATCAAGCCAGGACCGGTGCTGACCGGCCGGGTTGGCGCACGGCGATTTTCGAGCCGAATATCTCTGTCGTCAAAAGCTGCTTTATTCCGATGCTGGTCTGCGAACAGGCTTACCGCCTGGATCAGCGTTCGGTGAGCACGATGATGGTCATGAACACGATGCATATGAAGGAACATCCGACTTTCAATCGTTTCGCCATCAACCTCGATCTGACGCAGCATCATAAGGCCACCTACGAGCCGCGCGTAGCGTTTGTCGAGTGCATGGCGCAGCAGAAGATGGATGCGGTGGTCTCGCACCAGTGGGAGTGCGGCCTGAACTATCTGTACTACGATGCGCTCTATGGCGGTTATCCGCTGATACATAATTCGGCATATCTGAAGGCAGGCGGTGTCGGTATCTATTATCCTGATTTCGAAGCCAGCGCCGGCGGCCACGCTTTGCTCGATGCCTGGCGCCAGGAACCGGAGTTCTGGGATGATTATAAAACGGCCGCCGTGGCCTACCTGAACAAGCTCGACCCGCTACGCCCCGAGAACGTGGAAGCATTTGTGAAAAGACTGCAGCACACCGTGGAGGGCCAGGTATGAGCCATTCACTGCCACAACGTAAATTGCGCGTAGGCGTTACCCTGTTTGTGCGGTCCGGGGCGCAATCGATCTGGGAAAACGGCATCTTCCAGAATTGCGCATTCCTGGTGCAGTTATTCAACCAGTCGCCGGCGGTCGAACGCGCGGTGCTGGTGCTGGACGGCTCACCCGACCAGGTCAACGACGCCATGATGATGGGCGATCTGGGCATCGATATGATTAGCCTGGAGCAGGCCATGGAGACGCTGGATGTCGTGATTGAAATGAGTGCCCAGCTGAGCGAAGGCTGGGTACGGCAGTTTCGCGAGCGCGGCGGACGTTACGCCTGGATGCGGGTCGGTAACGACTACGTGATCGACATCGAGCGCGCAATGTTCAACAAGCCGCATGGCGGCCTGTGCAGCGACAAACCCTACGATGCGGTGTGGACCTTGCCGGAGTATCTGCGCAGCTGCAAGGACTACTTTAGCCTTACGGCGCGTGCGCCGGTGCATATCGTGCCGCATTTGTGGACGCCGCTGTTTTTCGCCAAAGGCATAGCCACGTTGCCAGATCACCTTAGCTACGGCTATCAGCCCGGCAAACCGCGCTGGCGGGTGTGCAGTTTCGAACCGAATGTCTGCATGGTGAAAACTTCGCTGCTGCCGATGCTGGCCTGCGAAGAGGCGTATCGCGCGCAGCCGGCATTCCTGGAAAACCTGCGTGTCTGCAATACCTTGCACTTGAAAGAGCACCTGAAATTCTCGCAGTTTGCGCGTACGCTCGATGTCGTGAATCACGGCCTGGCATCATTTGAAGGACGCTTTGCGGTGTATGAATTCATGGCCAGCTATGGCGACTGCATCATTTCGCACCACTGGGAAAACGGCCAGAATTACCTGTACTACGAAGCCTTGTACGGAGGGTATCCGCTGATCCATAATTCGGAGTTCATCAAGGACTACGGCTACTATTATCCGGACTTCGATTCGTTCGCCGGCGGCCAGGCCGTGCTGCGCGCATTTGCGACGCATGATGCACAAATCGACGATTATCGGCGCAACGCGCAGACATTGCTGCGCACGCTGGATGTGAGCTTGCCGGAGAATATTGAGATCTATACCCGGCGCTTGCTGGATCTGTATTCGAGTTAAAACGCAGGGTGGGCAATCAAGCTTGCCCACCCTGCATATCAATCAGAACAATTCGTTCTTGACCTCGTCCCTGGCTTTTTCTTCTTCCGTTGGTGCCGTAGTGCCGCCACCAAGGCTTTGGGTAGCGATGCCCGGCGGGTATTCAGCGTAATAATATTCGCCGCCGGAATGCACCAGGCCTTCGGGTACCACGCGGTCTTCCATCGGCACGCCTTTCAACGCCTGTTGCATGAAACTGATCCAGATCGGCAACGCCAGGCCGCCGCCGGTTTCCTTGTCGCCCAGGCTGCGCGGCTGGTCGTAACCCATCCAGCCGACCGCCACCAGCGACGGCTGATAACCGGCAAACCACGCATCCAGCGAATCGTTGGTGGTGCCTGTCTTGCCGGCCAGATCGGTACGGTTGAGCGATAGCGCCTTGACTGCGGTACCGTAGCGCACGACGTCACGCATCATGCTATCCATCATGAAGGCATTGCGTGGATCGATGATGCGATTGGCTTCGTCGCCAGCGATCTCCGGATGGACTTGCGACAAGACATTGCCATCGGCGTCGGTAATCTTGCTGATGATGTAGGGACTGACTTTATAGCCACCGTTGGCAAAGACTGCATAACCGCCAACCATTTGCAGCGGCGTCACGGCGCCGGCACCCAGTGCCAGTGTCAGGTATGGCGGATTTTTGTCAGCATCAAAGCCGAAACGCGTCACATATTCCTGCCCGTATTTGGCACCGATCTTATCCAGGATGCGCACCGAAACCACGTTCTTCGATTTGGTCAGCGCACGGCGCATGCTCATCGGACCTTCGTACTTGTTGCCGTAGTTCTTCGGCTGCCAGATCTGGCCCCCGGTCTGGCCGCCGCCGTAGGTAAGCGGTGCATCGTTGATGATGGTGGCCGGCGACAAACCTTTTTCCAGCGAGGCGGAATAAATGAATGGCTTGAATGACGAACCCGGCTGGCGCCAGGCTTGTGTGACGTGATTGAATTTGTTGCGGTTGAAGTCGAAACCGCCTATCAAGGCGCGGATGGCGCCGTCCTTGGTGT
>FTIU01000084.1_pt5 | contig 10550 bp, 8 predicted proteins | sample 1658461 | NCBI WGS metagenome assembly FTIU01 (sample SAMEA3914827, study PRJEB12502) | metagenome | biome: forest; material: soil | place: Canada | collected 2011-07-03 | depth 0.3 m | reverse complement strand
CTGCCGCGGCATTTTGCCGCCACCCTGAATTTCGCCAATTGGGACGACGAAGCGGACCTGCTGCAACTGCTGGCGCCCGACGCGGCCGGTCACGCGACCACTGTCCATCCGCTGCTCGGCAACTTTGACCGGCTGGGACTGCTCGGAGGCGGCGTGGCCACGCTGGTTGGCAAGCGTGGCAAACACGGCCTGATACCGAAGGGCGCGCGCTATGGGTGGACGACTTTCCGCCCGAACCCTTCGGCCTTGCAGGCACTGGCCGATTGCGCGACGGAGTTGGCCCCGCCTGCGGTGAAGACCTTTACGCTCAGCCAGGCCGGGCAGGCGTACCTGCACGTCGAGCAAGGCCAACCCCGGCGGGCCGTCCTGCTGCCAGGGCGACTCTAAAAAAAAAGCCAATACAAGGAGACAATATGCCAGATACCACACACGATTGCGGGACGCGTACCGGCGGCATCCGGTCCCAGGCCGACATCGACGACTTCGAACGCACGCCCTGGCAGGAAAAGCTGCCCGCGCAGAACACTTACGAACTGCTGTGCCAAGCCTGCGACAGTCATCCGGACAAGACCGCGTTGCGCTTCGTCATGACCGGGGCGGCTGACGCGCCAGAATTTGTCGTCGATTACGCAACCCTCAAGGCGCGCGTGACGCAAGCGGCCAACGCCTTCCACCGCGCCGGCATTACAACCGGCACGGCGGTGACGTTGCTGCTGCCCAATCTGCCCCAGACCCATTACGCCTTGCTGGGCGCGCAGGCTGCCGGCATCGCCAGTCCAATCAACCCGATGCTGGAGGTCGACTATATCGCCGCCATCGTCAATGAGACAGGGGCGCAAGCGCTGGTCGCCTGCGCCCCTGTCTCTGATAGCGCGCTCTGGGACAAAGCCATCGCCGTAGCCGACCGTTGCCCTTCGGTGCGGACCCTGTTCGTCGTCAGCGCTGCACAGTATCTTCCTGCCGCGGAGCGGTCGCGGGTTGATGCGGCCTTCGACACGGCGTCAAGGCCGTGCCGCGCGGACGTGAAGATGGTCGGCTTCGACCAGGCGCTGGCGGCCGAGCCGTCGGACATGCTGGTTTCGAAGCGCCACATCCTGGCGACTGACATCTGCTCGCATTTCCATACCGGCGGCACTACCGGCCTGCCCAAAGTCGCGACACACACGCATCTCAATGAAGCCTTCGTCGCGTCGATGCTAAAGGCCCTGATCCCGTCGCCAAACACGATCCTGTGCGGCCTCCCGCTGTTCCACGTGAACGGCGCGATGATCACCGGCCTTGCCGCGTTCCATGGCGGCTGGGAGGTCGTGATGCTTACGCCCGCCGGCTATCGGGGCCAGGGCGTGATGCCGAACTTCTGGAAGCTGGTCGAACGGTTCCGCGCCACCAGCTTCAGCGGCGTGCCGACGATCTACGCCGCGCTAGCCGATCTGCCGCGGGAAGGCGCCGACATTGCCTCGTTGCGCTTCGCCTTTTGCGGCGCCGCGCCGCTGCCGGCCGAGGTCGCGCGGCGCTTCGAAGCCGCCGCCGGCATTCCGCTGTACGAGGGCTACGGTCTGACCGAAGGCGCGTGCGTCTCGGCCCTCAATCCGCCGCAGGGCGAACGTCGCCTCGGCACGGTCGGCCTGCGCCTGCCGCACCAGGCAATCGGCGTCTGGAGGGTCGACGGCTCCAGCCATGCCACCGAGCCGTGCGCGCCGGGCGAGACCGGCGTCATCGGCATCAACGGTCCGAATGTGTTTCCCGGCTATTTGCGCGAGCAAGACAATGGCGGCATCTGGCTCAATCCGGGATGGCTCAATACCGGCGACCTCGGCCATCTCGATGCCGACGGCTATCTGCATCTGACCGGCCGTGCCAAGGAGCTGATCATCCGCGGCGGCCACAACATCGATCCGGCGATGATCGAGGATGCGCTGCTGCAGCATCCGGCCGTGGCAATGGCGGCCGCGGTCGGCCAGCCGGATGCGCACACCGGGGAATTGCCCGTCGCCTACGTCACGCTCAAGCCGGGCTTCACCCCGGCTGCAGACGAACTGCTGGCGGCCGCACGCAACCTCGTGCCGGAACGCGCCGCAGTGCCAGCGCGCATCGACATCCTGCAGGAGATGCCGCTGACCTCCATCGGCAAGGTGGCCCGGGCGGAGCTACGCATGCGCGCTGCCGAGCAAGTGTTCCGAGAGATTTTGGCGCAGGCCGGCACGGCCGCCAGCGTACGCGTGGGACCGGATATCCTGCGCGGCACCGTCGCCTTCGTCCAATGCCCCGCCGCAGACGTGGCGCGCGTGCAGGATTTGCTCGGACGGTTTCCGTTCCCTCTCGACTTCAACTGCCCGGCGTGAACGCGCCGAGTCCCCTCCCGTAGAGAAACCGCTCATGAATACCACATTGCCCGAGGAGGTCGACGTCCTGCTGGTGGGCCTGGGTCCGGTCGGCGCAACCGCAGCCAACCTGCTGGGACGCTACGGCGTCCGTACCCTGGCCATCGACAAGGCCGCGGATATTTTCACCGCGCCCCGGGCCATCGCGCTCGATAACGAAGCGCTGCGCATACTGCAGATGGCAGGGCTCGAGGACGGCGCGTTCGATACGCTGGCCATCGCCAAGGTGCAGATGCATTCGCCGTTGTTCGGCAGATACGCGCGTGCAAACACAGCGGGCACGAAGGACTGCCACCCGCAACTGGTCACGTTCTATCAGCCAGATCTCGAACGCGCCTTGCGCGCGCGCTTGAGTCGCTATCCCTGCGTGAGCATCGCTCTCGGCGTCGATCTCACCGGTTTCGACGACGACGGCGAAGCGGTGCGGTGCACCGTGTGCCTTCCCGGCGGCGACACGGCCACCGTGCGCGCACGCTATATCGTGGGCGCGGACGGCGCCAATTCTCTCGTGCGGCGCCACGCCGGCCTTACCTTCGCCGGGAAGACCTTCACGCAAGACTGGCTGATCGTCGACGCGCTGAACGTGCCCAACCCGATCGACCACGTCGAATTCCTGTGCGACCCGCGCCGCCCTACACCACACATGGTTGCCCCGGGCGGCAGGCAACGCTGGGAGTTCATGCTGCAGCCGGGCGAGACGCGTGAGCAGATGGAATCACCGGATAAGATCCGCGAATTGCTCGCCCCTTGGTGCAAGCCGGAGGACATCACGATCGAGCGCACAGCGGTCTACCGGTTCCATGCGCGCATCGTCGATCGCTTCTCCAAGGGCCGGGCCTTCCTGGTGGGCGATGCCGCGCATATCACGCCGCCCTTCGTCGGCCAGGGGCTCGTTGCCGGGCTGCGCGACGTGGCCAACCTGTGTTGGAAGCTCGCTTGGGTCGTGCAGGGAAGGGCGACGCCCACCATTCTCGAAACCTACGACACCGAGCGGCGCCCAGACGCCCGCTCCATCATCAATCTAGCGCTCCTGATGGGCCGGCTGGTGATGCCGGGCAACAGGCTGGCGGCATTCGCCGTCCATGGCACGATGGCGCTGATGCAGCGCATGCCCTGGACTCGAGCCTTCTTCGAGGACCTGAAGATCAAGCCTCCCGCGCGTTTCAGGCGCGGCCTGTTTCAGCGCGGCAAGACGCGCGCGAGGCTGGTGCGCGGCGGTTTGCTGCCGCAAGGGCTGGTGCGCCGCGGGCCCGGCGCGCCCATCGTGCCGAGCGACGATGTGCTTGGGGCGCGGCTAGTGCTGGCGGGATTCGGCTGCGATCCCGCGCCGCTGCTGGACCGTAGCCTCCTGGCGGCTTGGCGACAGGCAGGCGGCGTCATCATGCAGCTGCGCCATTGCGGGCAAGGCGAGCATGGCCCGCAGGAGGCGCACGAACGGCAGGATGGACATTCTTGGGAGGACATGTCGGACCAGCTTATCCCGGGGGCCGCACCTGTCGGCTGGATCGCAGTCGTGCGTCCCGACCGCACCGTGCTGCACGACGGCCCGCTCGAAGCTGTCGACGACATCGTCCGAGAGTCGCTTGCAATGCTGGGAGAGGGACGCCCGTTGCCAGACAGCCTAGCTCGCGCGTTGCGCGGTGTAGGCTGACGTCGGTTGGACCCGGCCGCGCCGCAGGGCGCTGCTCTACCGCCTACGTGTACATGACGAGATCGACGGGAGGCGGGCAAGTATCCATGGTGCGCACGTAGCCAGCCTCCTGGGGAGGCAGGAGGCTGGCCCGTGCTGCGGATGGCGGGGACTCAACAACGGGTGTCATCTCATCGCAGAGTTGCGCGGTGTTCCCCTGGCGCTGACCGTGACAGGTGCTCTGGTCATCTTCGAAGTCCTGGTCCAGGCAACACCAGCGCCGCCGGGACTTTCCAGCCGAGTGTTCTCGGCGCCGCCGAAGGCGCGGGTCATTCCGGCTGGATACCGGCGGCTTTGATCACCTCAGCCCATTTCGCGGTCTCGCTTCGCACGAACCCTGCCAGCTCTTCTGGCGTCGATGGGGAGGGTTGGCCTCCTGTCCGGCTGAAGTATTCGGTAGCCTGCGGGCTCGCCAGCCCCTGTCGAATCAGCTGGCTCATACGCGCAACGACCGGTTTTGGCGTGGTGGCAGGGAAGAAGGCGGCAACCCAAGCCGTCATCTCGTACCCTGGCAGGCCGCTTTCCGCCATGGTCGGGACATTGCCGAGCAGGGGATGGCGCCTGGACGTGGTCACGGCGACTGCGCGCAGCTTGCCGCTCTGGATCAAGGGCAGGGCTGGATTGATGTCGGAAATCATGAAGTCGACCTGGTGGCCCATCAAGTCGGTCAGGGCCTGCGGCACGCCCTTGTAAGGCACGTGCAGTGCTGCTGCGCCGCTCTTCATCTTGTAGAGCTCACTGGCGACCCGGGTGGAGGAACTGCCGCTGGCGAAGGACAACTTGCCTTGCCGGTCTTTCGCCAGCGTGGTCAGCTCTGCCACCTTCTGCACCGGGCTGTCGGATGGCACCACCAAGACCAATCCGCTCTTGGCGATCAACGACACCGGCGCGTAATCTTTGATGGGATCATAGGGCAGCTTCCTGAAGAGGGACGCATTGGCCGCGTGGGTGGTATTTGTCGTGATGAGCATCGTGTAGCCATCTCCGGGCGCTGTCGCGACCGCCGTGGCCGCGATGAAACCGTTGGCACCGGGCCGGTTTTCCACGACGACGGACTGGCCGGTCTGGGCAGTGATGATCCGCGCGATGTAGCGCGCGGCGTTGTCCGTGCCACTGCCTGCAGGGAAGGGCACCACGACACGGACCGGTTTGGCCGGATACTCGTTCAGGCCATCTGCCCACACCAGTTGCGACGCCGCGGAGGCAGCGACTAGTCCGGACAGCAGGGCGAGCATGCGTCGCCGGGGAAATCGCTGGATCATCTTGTCTCCTCCCATATCTTGGGATCTGATTGATTCACTTGGCCGAGCTTGCGTCAGGTCAGCGGATCGTGTGCGCGAATGACAATCAGCTCGCGCTTCCTGTCTGCCGATTCGAGGCTGAGTTCCGCACCGTCGGGAACGTAGACCCACTCCCCGGTCCCGGCGGCGAAACGCTCCCCTTCGATGCGCCCGTGGATCGTGCCACGACGAACGAAGAGCACCTGCTCGGTCTCGCCAAGCCTGTGTGGCTCGGCGCCGCCATCTGGATCAAGGTCGACCATGTAGATGTCAAGAAACCGGGAATCGACGGTCTGGCGTGTGATGACCGGCCTGGCGAGCGCGCCACGGTAGTGCGGCAGCTCGATCGCTTCGGTGCTGATTGGAACGTCGCAGACATCGGCGGCACCGGCCTGAAGGCGCGGGTCGTCCGGGCCGGTCGCGATCACCGCTGCGTTCGGGTTTTCGCTGTACGGCGGAGCGTAGACCACCATCACCTGTACCGGTTCGTCGCCGATGACCTCGAAGCGATGGAAGACGCCGGCCGCGTTGAAGCTCCAGTCCCCTGCGCGCAAGATGCGCTGTTTTCCGGGTAGTTCGCCAATACCCTCGCCGGCGAGCAGGAACGACGCCTGCTCGAGGTCCGGGTGTGCGTGCGGCAACGCGCCTTGGCCCGGGGAAATCGTGCCCAGCAGGACCTCGAGCCGGCGCGCGCCGACAGTCTCCTTGCCAATGATGCGCTGGTTCGCCGTGCCCGTGTGGTTGGCCGGTGCGTACGCGGGCACGTCGATGGCCCTCCGTACAAAGGATGATGTCATTTCGATGTCTCCTCGTTTAAATAGTGAAGTCTGTCAGTGAAGTCTGTCGCTCAGCGGCGGCTGTCGGGGATGGCCAGCGCCGGATAGTGCTCGGTCAGCTTGGCTGGAATCTCCAGATCCAGGATGAAACGGTCGCCGCGATACCAGAACTGCCCTGCCAGGAGCACATTGCCGTCGACGTCCAGCGTCGATCGGACGATCCTGGCGATTGGTGCCCCGAAGCCGTAGGCGAGATCGCGTGCCAGGATATAGTCGGCCGGCTCAACCGTCATGGTCTGCTGCATCATGCCAAGGCGGTCGCCTTCGACCTGGCGGAGCAGATGACCGAGTTTGTGTTGCTTTTCGCCACCGCGGGGAAAGCGGGCAAAAACCGACGAGGCCACATACATCTCGATCAGGCAGAAGGGCGTGCCGCCATGTACATGCAGTTTGCGCACCATCACATAGCTGTCCAGCGGCGTGCCGCGCCGGACCAGGCCCGGCCGCAACGCCACGCCCTCGCGCATTTCCAGGATGCGGATTTCCAACTCGCTGCCATGGGCTGATTCGTCATTGATGGCGGAGCGCAGCCCTTGTCCGGGTTCTGATGGCTGCTTGATGACGTGCGTGCCACGACCGCGCTGGCTGCTGACCAGCCCCTCTTCCGTCAGCGCGGCAAAGGCCTGGCGCACGGTGACTTTGGCGATCCCGTAGGTTTGCGCGAGGCTATCCACGGTTGGCAGCTGCATGCCCACCGGGTACTCGCCCGAAACGATCCTATGTCGGATGACGCTGGCCAGTTGTCGATATCGCGTCACGCCGCCGGTGCCGTCGTCGGCGAGAATGACGCTCTCGTTAGCAGCTGCGTTGGACGCATTCCTCGTCACGACAACAGCTCCCGCGGCACGCGCACGGGCATGGTCAGCAGGATCTGCGCCATGCCCTTGCCGAGCGGATCATTGCGCAGCGACGCCATGCCGCCGCCATCCAGGGCCGACTCGCAGACGAAGTTCATGGCGTCGAAGCCGGGCAGGTCATAGCATGTCACCGGCCCCTTCACCAGGTACCCGAGCCAGTCCGCCACGCGCGCCACCGTCACTTCGGCCCGCAGCACGGGCAGGTACGCCGGCCGGCGGGCGATCAGCCCGATGTTCGAGGTATCCCCCTTGTCGCCGCTACGGCCATAGGCAAGCCGTATCAGCGGAACTTCGACGGTATCGTGTTCCGCAGGGCCAGCGCCCGTTTGTTCAGCGACTGCGGGTGCCGCGGGCGCGACCGGTGCCGACGGGCTGCCTGAAGGAATGGTGACGCCGCTGCGTACGCCGTCCATCACCACCGCCGGGGTCAGGGCGCTCTTGTCGAGCAGGAATGCATATTGGCGGATCGATGGCGAGGGACTGGAACGCCCACCAGCCGAGCCCGTCGTGCCCGGCGCCCAACTGGTCCCCGCCGCGGCAATTTCCCGCGCGAACAGTTCCAGCGCCGCCTTCTCGGGATGCATGACCGCCAGCCACATCACCGCCTCGCGGGTGTGTCGGACGGCAGCATGTGGCCCAAAGCAGGACTCTGCTCCCAGCACCTCGATCCGGGTGCGACTGTAGTCCCCCCACCCGTTCTCCCCGAAAAGCTTGCGCGTGCGGGCGAGGATCGCCTCCGCCGTGCGTTCCGCCTTGGCGACCGCGTCGACGCCGACGATGGAAAGCTGCGCGTTGCAGCGAAAGCCGTCGACATAGGTGGCACAGACTTTGTAGGCATTGCTCGGGGCCCGCCCGCGTGCGCCGCTTACTTCCACCAGGTCCGGTGCGGCCTGCCGAAGGGTTACCTGCGTGAAATCGCAGGTGACGTCTGGCAGCAGGTAGGTGGCCGGGTCGCCGATCTCGTACAGCACCTGCTCGCCGACCGTGGCGGTATTGACCAGTCCCCCGGTGGCGGGGGGCTTGCCGACAACGAAGGTGCCGTCGGCACGGCACTCGACCACCGGATAGCCGATGTCGTGCCAGTCCGGGACGCTTTCCCAGTCGGTATGCAAGCCGCCCGTTGCCTGGCACCCACACTCGATGATGTGGCCGGCCAGACTGCCTTGGGCCAGGCGATCATAGTCGTCCGCATGCCAGCCGAACTCGTGCATCAGCACGCCGAGTGTCACGGCACTGTCCACGCAGCGTCCGGTGATGACGACCTGGGCCCCCTGGTCCAGCGCCTGCCTGATCGGCAACGCGCCCAGATAGGCATTGGCGCTGACCACGCGCTCTGGCAAGGGGCGGCCTTGCTGCATGTCTTGCACACCGGCTTCGCGCAGTTGGGGAAGCAGGGGCATCACGTCATCGCCTTCCACCACGGCAATGCGCAGCGTCAGGCCCTGTTCCGCCGCCAGAGCGGCAATGGCCTGCGCACACCCGTGGGGGTTCATGCCACCGGCGTTGCTGACCACGCGGATCCCGCGCGCGGCGATCTCCCCGATCAGGGCCTTCATTGTCACCGTCACGAAGTCGGTGGCGTAACCCAGTTCCGGCTTGCGCAATCGGGCAGCGGCCAGAATCGACATGGTCAGTTCGGCCAGATAGTCGAACACCAGGTAATCGATATCACCGTGGCGCACAAGCTGTGGCGCGCCGACGCTGCTGTCGCCCCAGAAGCCAGAAGCACCGCCAATGCGTACCCTTTTCGCGTCCATTCCCATCTCCCTATCTGCCAGTCCACTTGGGCTGGCGCTTCTCGCGGAATGCCAGCTGGCCTTCGCGCGCGTCCTCGGTCAGTGCAAACAGCCCTATCTGGCTTTCCGTGAACGCCATGGACTGCTCGAACGACATGGTTTCCATATGCTTGAGCGTGTACAGCCCCCGACGGATGGCGGCGGGCGAATTGCTCAGCAGGCGGGTCAGCAGCAAGTCCAGCCTGGCGTCGAGATCGTCGCTGACATCGTTGACGAGTCCTGCGGCCAGCGCTTCCCTCGCGGACAGTGGTTCGCCGCACAGGCACAATTCTGTGAGCGTGCGACGTGGCACCAGGTGCTGCAGCACGCTCAGGACCTGCGCCGGGAACAAGCCCAGCTTGACCTCCGGCAGGCCGAAGCGGGCGCCTTCGCTAGCTATCGCCAGGTCGCACATCGCCATCAGCCCCATGCCGCCCGCCATGCAGGCGCCGTTGACACGGGCGATCAGCGGCACCGTTGACTGCCTGGCGCAGCGGAACAGGTCCGCCATCCCTTGGTAGGGATCCGCGTAATCGAACGTGAACGATTTGCCGGTCTGCAGATCGGCGCCGGCGCAGAAGGCCTGTTCGCCCATTCCGGTAATGACCACAGCGCGGATGTCGGCATCGCGATCGGCGCGCAGGATGCCGTCGCGAAGTCCCTGCAGCACCCCCGGCGTGATGGCATTGCGGCGCTCCGGCCGGTTGATGGTCAGGTAGAGTGCTGCGTCCCGGACCTCGCACAGCAGTTCATCATTCATGGGGAGTTTCTCCTTCGGTTCGTTGCGCTTTTGACCCATCCCTGGAGATGCCTGACGCGAACAGCGTATCGATGGCGGCGTTGTCGTAACCGGCCTCACGCAGTACCTCACGGCTGTGCTCACCCAGGCCGGGTGCATGGCGGCGGCTTGTCGGTGGGGTGCCATGCCATTCGCTGGGCACCGCCATCTCCCGGATACGCCCGACGGCTGGGTGGTCCGATTCGCTGAAGAAACCGATATCCCGCAAATGGGGATCGTCCAGCAGCGACTCGAACGTGTGCATCGGAAAGACTGGAACATCGGCCTCCTTGAGCAGGGTGCGCCATTCCTCGGTGGTGCGCTTGGCCATTTCGTCGCTGACCATTGCATACAGTTCGGTGATGTTGGCGGTGCGGGTGTTCATGTTGGCGAAGCGCGGATCGGTGTCGTACAACTGCGGCTTGCCAATGACCTGGAGGAAGGCCCGCCAATGATGATCGTGATAGATCAGGCAGCAGACATGTCCGTCCTTCGTCTTGTATGGGCGCCGTTCGGGCGAGAGCAGGCGCGGATAGCCGAAGCCGCCCTTTGCCGGGACGAAGGTCTCGCCATACAGGTGGTCTCCCATCACATAGGGAACCATGGTCTCGAACATGGGGACATCAACGCGCTGGCCCTTGCCGGTGCTCCCCCGCGAATACAGGGCGGCACAGATCACGCCGAAAGCATAGAGCCCCACCGAGCGATCCGCGATGGTGATTGGCAGGTATCGAGGACTGTCGCCGCTGCCCAGCGAAACGGCCAGCGGCAGGCCGGTTGCGGCCTGGATCAGATCATCGAAGGCAGCCTGGGGCGCGTAGCGTCCGCGCTGAGAAAAGCCGAACATGCCGACATAGACCAGGCGCGGATTGATGGCCGATAGCGTTTCATAGTCCAGCCCCAGCCGCTGCATGGCCTGCGGGCGCACGTTGTAGGCCAGCACGTCGGCATCC
>FTIU01001892.1_pt3 | contig 10560 bp, 8 predicted proteins | sample 1658461 | NCBI WGS metagenome assembly FTIU01 (sample SAMEA3914827, study PRJEB12502) | metagenome | biome: forest; material: soil | place: Canada | collected 2011-07-03 | depth 0.3 m | reverse complement strand
CGCAACTCCAAGGGCATCGTGCTGACGGTGCCCTTGGAGTTGCGGCTGCTGGCACCCGGCGTGGATGGCGCCACATTGCACGCATGCCTCGCACGCCACTATGCCGAGGCGGCCCACGTACGTGTCTTGCCGCTGCACGAATCGTGCGCCTTAAAGCACCTGGATCCGCAAGTGCTGAACGGTACGAACGACATGCGCTTAAGCGTATTTTCTAACATGGAACACGGGCACGTCCTGCTGTCCGCGGTTTTCGATAATCTTGGCAAAGGCGCATCCGGCGCTGCGGTTCAGAACCTGAACCTAATGCTCACGCAGCAATAGTGGCCGATGGCTTGAGCTAACGTTCGGCCGCACCCATATGCCAACGATTGTTGCCAATCTGGGCGTGGCCGTCCAATGACCATAGCGGCCGGTCACTATCGCTGCAAGGGAAGAAGATCGCGGGCGATCAGCGCCATCCTCAGAACTGGATCGAGGCCCGGCCAATGCCTTCGAATTCCGCTGTGACAAGGTCGCCAGCCGACGCGTTCAGAATGCCGACCCAGGTACCCGTGGTGACGACGGTGCCGGCTTCCACGCTTCGGCCCGCGCGCGTGGCGTGGCGCAGCCAGGCCACCAGTCCATAGGCCGGATCGCCCAGGGCATGGGTGCCGCAGCGCTCGATCGATTCCATTCCAATCTGCACCCGGCAACGCTGTGCGGCCCAGTCTCGCGCTTCATAGTCACGCCACTCGCCAAGCACAAGCGCCCCGTGGGCCTGGAGGTCAGCCAGCTTCAGTAGCGCAGGTGCTGCGACGTACTGCTGCCAGCGTGAGTCGACGACTTCAATGGAGACCGCCATCGCGTCGATCAGCGCAGCCGCGCCCGGGCCATCGAGGGCGGCCGCCTGCGCTGCGTCCACCCCGCGCCCGAGCCGCAGCGCGATCTCGGCCTCAATGCCGCGCCACGTGAAGGGCCAGTCGGCGGCATGCGCGGGGCTGGCCCACACCCCGGCGGGCGGGAGTTCGGCGTGTGTCAGTTGCGCCTCGCGTGAAGGCCCCCCGGATTTCCAGTACCCGGCGCCTATCTTTTGCCAGCCAAGCGAGCGAGCCACGACCGACTGCACGGCGTAGGCCTGCTCCGGATTGTCAAGCGCGGTGGCGAAGCGCTCCGCGTCGGCACAACGGTGCTCGCGCCGTGCGCAAAGCAGCGCCTGCGCGACCGTATCGATGTTGGTTGATGTCATGCTTCAGGCAATTCCTTGAATGAAGGATTAAAGTGACTCCGTGACTCGCTCGCGGCAAGCGCACGCAGCAGGCTGCGGCACGCTGCCGGCACCGGACCGATCACGGGAATGGCAAAACGCATGCTCAAGGCCTGGGCCGCCTGGCCCAGCGGGCCACCTCCTATCACCACCGCTTGTGCTCCGTCAGCTTCCACGCAGGCCTGGACCGCGTCTGCCAGCGCGGCTTCCAGCGCCGCCGGGTCAAGACCGAGCATGCGAGGGTCGCCGCGGGTGAAACGCGCACCGGTGAAGCTAGCATCGAGTCCGTAGCGCCGCACATTGGCTTCAATCGAGGACGCCAGCAACGGCGTCGTCGTGGCAATACCGAATCGACGCCCATGCTGCGCCGCTTCTCGCATGGCGGCTTCGCCGATACCCACCACCGGCACGGCTAGCCTGCGCCGAAGCGCGTCCGCGCCGGGATCGCCAAAAGCGGCGACGATGACAGCGCTCAGGCCTGAGTGCTCCGGACCGGCGCCTGGCAGATCCATGGCGCCGACCGCGTCCGCGGCGGCGCGCAGATCTGCCTCGTCGACGATCATCGGCACACCGCGTGCCATCGTCACGCCGCGGATCTCCAGATCGTGGGCAAGAGCGGCACGCGCGATGTTAACCATCATCTGCGTGGTCGACTGCGACGTATTCGGATTGATCAGCAGGATGTGGTTCATCGCGATGCGCCGATCAGGAGCCGCTTGCGCTGGCAGCACTAGCACCGACCGCGAGATCGGCTTCGTCGTCGGCGGCTGTCTCGCCCATGGCGCGGCCGAAGGTTTCCGGCGCAAACTGGACACTCAGTGCAAAAACAGCGTACATCGCTGCCAGCATGCTGAACATGCCGCCGACGCCATAGGTTTCGAACACGCGGCCACTGATCAGCGGTGTCAGTGCCCCGGCCAGCGTGCCGAGCGCCAGGATCAGGGAAGTGCCGAACGCGCGAACGTGGGTGGGATATTGCTCCGGCGCGAAGATCCAGATCGAGGTGTTGAGCAACACGACGCAGAACGTGAAGGCCGCGCCGAAGAGCAGTACCAGGGCCACGTTATACGTCAGGAAACCGAAGCACAGTCCGGCCGTGCAGGCCAGCCCGGCGCCTACCGTCAGCACGCGCTTGCGCGGGATGTGATAGCCGCAGTACGAAGCCGCGAGCGCGCCGAACAGGCTGCCGCTCTGCATCACCATGGTAAAGAGCAAGCTCTTGGAAATGGTGTAGCCCTGTGACATCAGAATCGTCGGCATCAGCGTCAGTACGGAAATCTGCGCCCCATATGTCATGGAAACCGCAATCCCGAGCGCGATCGTGCGCCGTCCCAGACGGCCTTTGAATACGTCGCTCAGCCGTACCTTGACGTGCGGCGCCTCATCCTGCGTCGATGCCTTGATGTACGGCGTCGGCTCACCTGCGAGCTTGCCCAACCGGCCCGACGCCAGGATCGACAGCACCCGGTTGGCCTCGTCTACCCGTCCCTTGGACAACAGGAACCGCGGTGTCTCCGGAATAAAACGTCGATAGAACACGACAAAGAACGCGGGAACCACCAGGCAGGCGAACAGCCAGCGCCAATTGTCCGGTCCCGGGAACATGGCGAACACGGCCAGGCCAAAGGCGGGCGCCAGCATATTGCCAAGACCACCGCTGCCTACGCTAACCATGCCAACTGCCGTACCCCGGAAGCGGGTCGAGCACAACTCGGCCAGCATCGTCACAGCAATGGAGATCTCCCCGCCCAGGCCGATGCCAACGATAAAGCGGCCCGCGGCCAGCACCGCATAGTTCGGCGCGAGCGCACAGATGATGGCGCCCAGCGTGAACAGCAGCAGGTTTGCGCTCAGCATCGTACGCCGGCCGTAGCGATCTGCGATATAGCCCGAGCCGATGCGTCCGAGCGCGGCGGCACTGAATGTCAGTGTGTTTAGAAAGCCGATCTGCGCCACCGAGATGCCCCATTGCTCCCGCAACATGGGGCCAACCAGGCCGACCGCATTCTGCTCGAAGACATCGAACATCACACCCAGCATGATCATGAAGATGATCTTCTTGTGCGAAGCCGTCACGCCGATGCCATCCATCGCCCGGTCGAGTTCGTGCTGCTGTGGGGAACTCGACGATTGAACTACCACTTCTGCGCCCATCTTTGTCTCCTCCTCGTTTGAGGTCGTCACGGTGTATCCGCAAACTTCTCGCCGCCTGGATCGGCTGGCGCTTGTAGAGCAGCAATGAAGATTCGTTCCGCTCCTGGCCTATTCGAGCGCTGGTGCCGTGTGCGGCGCCCGGCGCGCGCGCAGGGCCTGCTCGGCCGCATAGGCCAGCCGTATCAGCACGGGTTCCGAAAATGGACGGCCGAAGAACTCCAGCCCAACCGGCACGCCCTGCGGCGCATTGCGGTCTGCGGCGGAAAACCCCGCTGGAATCACGATCGCCGGAAAGCCGGTGGCAGATGCGAGTACGCCGTTGCGTTCGGCTTGCGGCTCGCCGATTGGCACCACCAGGCGGCGCTGATGCGGAAAGGCAAGCGCATCGATCCGATGCGCTTGCATCAGATCCAATAGCCGCTGGCGCAACGCCTCCTGGCGTTGCAGGCGCTCGCGGAATTCGGCCTCCTTGCCCGCCAGCGCCACTGCCATGGTCAGCGTTCCAGCCACGCTTGCGTGCACGTCTCCCGATGCGATGATGTCTTTCAGCGAGCGCACCTTCACGTCCGGGGCGAGCCGGGCCAGGTACGCATCGAGATCGTGCTCCATCTCGTAGTGATGCACGAGCGTTGACGCCAGGAGTTCCTCGGGGCTGATGGCGTCGTCCACCTCGACCAACTCCGCGCCCTGCGCTTCGATGACGGTTAGTGCTTGCTGCATGACGGCGTTGACGGGCCGATGCTCGGGCCCATCGCCGAAGAAATGGCGCAGTACGCCGATGCGCGCGCCCTTGAGCCCGTCGAGTTCGAGAAAGGCCGTATAGCTCGCGGGGATGTGGGAGGCGCCTTGGCTCGAGATAGGATCGGCCGGGTCATGCCCGGCAATTGCGTCGAGCAGTACAGCGGTATCCGCAACGGTCCGTGTGATCGGCCCGATGGTGTCCTGCGTCAGGCCGCAGGGAACGAGCCCCGTTCGGCTGACCAGGCCCATGGTGGGACGAAGGCCGACGAGATTGTTAGCCGAGGCCGGCGACCTGATCGAGTTGACCCCGTCGGTTCCGATTCCGAGCAAACCGAAGTTGGCTGCGATGCCGGCGCCGGTGCCCCCGCTGGACCCGCCAGGCGTTCGCGTCAGGTCGTAGGGGTTCAAGGTCTGGCCAAGCTCCGTACTGACGGTCTCCCCCCCGGAGGCAAGCTCGTGCAGGTTGGTCTTTGCCAGGACGATGGCGCCTGCCCGGCGCAGCCGCTGGACAATAAACGCATCCTGCGCGGCCATATTGCCCCGAAGGCAAGGCGAGCCTGCTGTGGTTTCGATGCCACCGCACTCGATATTGTCCTTGATCAGCACCGGGATGCCGTGCAGAGGCGCCAGGGCCTGCGCCGGCTTCCCGGCGGCCTGGGCGTCCATGCGTTCTGCCTCTGCCAGCGCCTGCGGGTTGAGCCGGAGGATGCTGTTGATGCGGGGGCCGCTTTGATCGTAGGCCGAGATCCGGTCCAGGTAGCCGCGTACCAGTTGCCGTGCCGTCAGCCGGCCGTCACGCATCGCGGCATGCGTGGTGGCAACGGTGGCCTCCATCAGGTTGAACGGCGCTTGATTGCCGGGTCCGCTCGTATTTGATTCGAATGCACTGTTCATGAGAGTCTTCCATGCGCCCGCTACGGGCGCCCGAGGCGTTGGGGGGGGCGGGGAAGCGGTGCGGCGCCGGCGCACCGCTTCCCGTTGTTATCGGTTGACCAGCTTGGCAGGCAGGGTCCAGATGGCAAAGGCACCAATGATCAGCATTGCCGCGATCATGTAATAGGCGCTACTGCCACTCTGCGTCACGTCCCTGAGATAGCCGATCATGTAGCCGCTGGTGAAGCCGGCGAGGTTGCCGATCGAGTTGCTCATGGCGATGGCCGTGGCCGCCGCGGCACCGCTCAGGAAAGCCGTCGGCAGCGACCAGAACAGCGGCGTGCAGGTCAGGATACCGGCCGCGGCAATCGACAGGAACACCAGCGACAGCGCGGTACTGTGCATGACCCAGGGCAGCGCCAGGAAGCCGATCGCCCCCATCATGCAGGGCACGATCAGATGCCAGCGCCGTTCGCGATGCTTGTCGGCGCTCTTTGCGAAGAAGTACATCGTGACAATCGCCGCCACATAGGGGATCGCGCTCAGCAAGCCGATATGGATGGGATCGATGACGCCCGTGGACTTGATGAAGGTCGGCAACCAAAGCGTGATGCCGTACTGGCCGGTGACATAGCAAAAGCAGATCAGGCTGATGAGCCAGACGCGTGGGTCGGTGAAGACGTTGCCGACGCGGGCCTGCGGGTCTGCCGACTTGACGTCCTCCGCCTTGGCCAGCTCCAGCACGCGCTTCTCCTCGCTGCTGAGCCATTTGGCCTTGGCAATCGAGTTGTCCAGATAGTAGAAGCAGAAGAGGCCCAGCAGGACTGCCGGAACGGCCTCGATGAAGAACATCCACTGCCATCCGGCCCAGCCTGCGATACCGCCCATGCTGCCCATCAGGAAGCCGGACAACGGGTTACCAATGATGCCGGACAGCGGCGAGCCCATGCAGTAGATGGCCATGATCTTGGCGCGCCGGTGCGCCGGGTACCAGCAGGACAGGTAATACACGATACCCGGCGTAAAGCCGGCTTCGGCCAGCCCAAGCAGGAAGCGCAGCGTGTAGAAGGCGGTTGGCGTCTCCACGAACACGAAACACGCGGAGAGCAGACCCCACGTGACCATGATGCGCCCGATCCATACCTTGGCGCCGAACCGGTGCAGGGCCAGGTTGCTTGGCACTTCGAACAGGAAGTAGCCGATGAAGAAGATGCCGGCGCCCAGGCCGTAAACCGTTTCGCTGAAGCCCAACTGCTGCGACATCTGAAGCTTGGCGAAACCAACGTTGACACGATCGAGATAGGCGATCAGGAAGCACAGCATCAGGAACGGTATGAGCCGCCAGCTTACCTTGCGATAAACCGCGTCCTCGAACGTCCTCACTTTTGTCCCGGCCTGCAGGGTAGTATCCACAGCGTCTCCTTTGTTTTTTTTCAGGTATGTCTGTGCTGCTGCACTGATCCTGGCCCGATCAGTGCGGTGCGGGAATTAGCGCCACTGCGGCGCAGCCGCGCGGAATTCCTCGCTTCGGATGGGAACTACAGTTGCGTCGGACGGCGTCAGGCCGCAGCTTTGAGCGGCAAGGGCGTGGCATGGGTGGCCAGGTAGTCCATCGCGGCGGATGTCCCGCTTGCCGCGACCGGCACGCCCGAGATCTTCAAGCCCATTTCGCAGCCGGCGAGCGTCGCCATCAGCGTCAGGTCGTTGCAGTCGCCGAGATGGCCGATGCGGAACATGCGGCCTTTCATCTTGCCCAGCGCCGCGCCCAGCGACATGTTGAAGCGCTCATAGATATTCCTGCGCACGACGTCCGCATCGATCCCCTCGGGCATCATCACGCCGGTGAGAACCGGGCTGTACACGGCAGGGTCGGCGCACTGGATCTCCAGGCCCCAGGCACGCACTGCCCGGCGGCATGCCTCGGCCAGCCGCTGATGGCGCGCGAACACATTGTCCAGCCCCTCGTCGAGAATCATGTCTAGTGCTTCGGACAGGCCATAGAGCAGATTTGTGCTGGGTGTATAGGGCCAGTAGCCGGTGCGGTTCAGCTCGATGATCTCGTCCCAGCTCCAGAAGCTGCGCGGCAGCCGCGCCGTCCTGGCGGCTTCGATGGCCTTGGGCGACACCGCATTGAAACTGATGCCCGGCGGCAACATGAGCCCTTTCTGCGAACCGGAGACGGTCACATCCACGCCCCATTCGTCGTGCCGGTAATCGGCGGACGCCAGGCCGGAAATCGTGTCGACCAACAGCAGCGCGGGGTGCCGCGCGGCATCGATCGCCTTGCGCACGGCCGCGATGTCCGAGGTAACACCGGTCGAGGTCTCGTTATGGACCACGCAAACCGCCTTGATGGCATGCTCGGTGTCGGCGCGCAGGCGTGCCTCGATCATGTCGGCCTGCACACCGCGGCGCCAGCCCTCAATACCCGGCAAGCCGAGAAACTCGGGCCGGATGCCAAGATTCTCGGCCATCTTCTTCCAGAGCGCGGCGAAGTGACCAGTCTCGAACATCAAGACCGTGTCGCCAGGACTCAGGGTGTTCGTCAATGCGGCTTCCCATGCGCCCGTACCGGAAGCGGGATAGATCACGACCGGTTGCTCCGTCTTGAATACCTGCTTGATCCCGGCTAGCACCTTGAGGCCAAGCGCCCCGAACTCGGGGCCGCGATGGTCGATGGTCGGGTAGCTCATGGCTCGCAGGATGCGATCGGGAACGGGGCTCGGTCCGGGGATCTGAAGGAAGTGGCGGCCCGCGGGGTGGAAGTCGAGTTTCAGCATAGTCTCCTCCTGTTGAGTTTTGAATACAAAATACTGTAGCAGAGGAGCGGCGTGAAGACAGGAGGGATTTTGGTGAAATAGCGCAGTGTTTACCCCATGCAAATGGATCCAGCTAATTTTTGGAACGGTGTTAAGTGTCTGCTAAAATGTTCACAATGATGCTTCTAGAGCTTTGAATGCAAAATTCAATTACTCCTGGCACGGATTCTCCCATATCCGTGCTACCCAAGGTTGAACGGCAACGCTTGCACGACACGGTGGTGGATCACCTGCGGACGTTCATCGTCGAGGGCGTCTTGAAGGCGGGTACGAAACTCAACGAACGTGAGTTGTGCGAGACGCTGGGCATCTCCCGCACGCCCCTGCGCGAGGCCATGAAGGTGCTGGCGGCGGAGGGGCTGATCGAAAGCACGCCCAACCGGGGCGCGACGGTATCGCGCCTGTCGCTGAAGGAGATTCAGGATACGTTCGAATTGATGAGCGGCCTGGAAGCGTTATCCGGGGAACTGGCCTGCGAGCGCATCACGGCCGTCGAGCTGGCGGAGATCAAGGCGCTGCACTACGCGATGCTGGCATGCCGGGCAAAGGATGACTTGCCCGGCTATTACAGCTTCAATCATCAGATTCATGACCGTATCAACGAAGCGGCCCGCAATGTTGCACTGCGTCAGACCTATCTATCGGTGAATCGGAGGTTGCAGGCCCTGCGCTACCGGTCGAACTATCAGAAGCCGAAATGGGACAGCGCTATCCATGACCACGAGGAGATGCTGACGGCGCTCGAAGCGCGCGATGGCAAGCGGCTTGCCGCGATCCTGCGCCAGCATTTGCTGGACAAGCGCGACGCCGTGCTACTCATCCAGTCGAGCGAGGCCGGCGACACGTCAGGCACATAGAGCAGCGGGCCGAAGCACCCACATCCTACTGCGGCTTGACTAGAGCGAGGCTGTTCAGTTTGGCCAGAGCCAGCGCCCCTGCTGGGCTTCGCTAGCCGGTTCCCCGTCGCTCGTGCGCACTCGCTGGTGCTCGGTCATCCTCCGGATTTGCCGACTACGGTACCTTCCCGCAAAGCGGTTGCGATTGCCGTTTTGCCCACACCAACTGACGCGAGAAACAGCCCGCGCATCCCGACATGGCTATTGTGGGGCGTGATTCTTTTCTTCGTTGGCTTGTTCGTTTGCTCCGCCGTTGCCACCATCTGACGCATGCATGTCCGTTACGGCCGATGAGCCGCCGTTGGCCGGCACGGCGGCGGACGGCTCTTCCTGTTAAGGATTGTTCGACGCCTGCCCACACGCGCCGCTCCCTCTCACAGTCCTGCAGCGAGGGCAGACATCAAACAATCCTTAACAGTTTGAGTCACTCAAACACGATTTTCGACCGTCCGTTTCCGGCCCGAGAAGAGACGGTCGCCAATGATGCTTTGACCTTAGGCTCGTTGCCCCTGCGGACGGTCGCGAACATGCCCTGTCTCGCCGATTTTTGCTTTTGGTTCTGCAGTTCAACTCGCGCCATCCGACCTGAGCAGCCACTGCCAACCATTCCTAAGAAGCCAAACCAGATGATGGAGTGTTCTAGGTGAAGATTGACTTAGCGTCGGTCCTTGCCACGCGATCCCGGCGACTAACAGGGCATGATACGGCAGCGCAAACGAGGCATGGTCGCGGCTATCCAGCTGCCTGCAGCAGCGTTCGACACCGAAGCGGTAGGGCAAGCGGCTCAGATCACGCAGTCGGAACAGTTCCTCCGTCGATGACGTACTCAGTGCCGGTGATGGCGCTGGCCCGCGCGGAGACGAGGAAACCAATGAGCTCGGCCACTTCCCGGGGCGAGCACGGCCGGCCGAGAGGAATGCCGCCGAGCGATTCCATGATGATCTTGCGGGCGCCTTCCGTATCGATGCCGTTCCGCCGGGCGATCTCAGCGACGAGACCCGCGGCGGCATCCGTCTCGACCCAGCCGGGGGAGACACGCACGACGCGAACGCCCTTCGGACTGACCTCCTTGGACAAGGCTTTGCTGTAGTTCGACAGGGCAGCCTTGGCGGCAGCATAAGCAATTGTGGCCTCCGGCAACGGTAACTGCCTTTGGATCGACGTGACGTGGATGATGACGCCCGAGCGCTGCTCGACCATCGAGGGCAAAAGCGCGCGATCGATGCGCACTGCCGGGAACAGGTTCAGGCTCAATGCCTTGTTCCATTCGTCGTCGTCGAGCACGCTGAAGCCACCCGCCGGCGCCGATGAGCCGCCCACGACGTGCACGATTATATCGACGCCACCGAGCCGTTCGAGCACGGCGTCGACAATGGTTTTACAGCCCTCGGCCGTCGTGATGTCCGCTCCGATAAACCATTCTTCGGCAAGGTCATCGGGACGCGAACGCGCCGTCGTCACGACATTCGCGCCCGCCTTGCAGAGGTGTGCGACAACGGCTTTACCGACGCCTTTGGTGCCGCCCGTGACGAGCGCCCTAAGCCCCTGAAGTTCGAGTGCGACGCTCATCGGCGAATCTCCAGAGACGCTATCTTGCCGCCGCTTAGGACGAACGTGTAGGTCAGATCGACCGGGCTACCGGGGAAGGTGCCCGTGAGCCGTGCGTGCATCGTCACGGCGGCGCTGTCCTGGGACACGTCCAACGGCTCGACGCTGTACTGGTACTTGGTTTTGCTGTCTTTCTTCCAGGCCTCGATGGCTTCCAGCCCCTCGATCGTACGGCCTTCGTCGCGCACGACGGCATCGGCAGTAAAGCAGTCCGCGAGAGAGGCGG
>FTIU01000012.1_pt2 | contig 10595 bp, 9 predicted proteins | sample 1658461 | NCBI WGS metagenome assembly FTIU01 (sample SAMEA3914827, study PRJEB12502) | metagenome | biome: forest; material: soil | place: Canada | collected 2011-07-03 | depth 0.3 m | reverse complement strand
AGCGGAAGGCGACATCCTGACCTTCCTGGTCAGTCGGTATTTTCCAATGGGTTCTTTCGGCAGCGTTACTGGCGCCATTTGGGTGACGTGGGCATGGGGCGGAGCACTAGGTACCTATCTGCTTGGACTGTCGTTTGACATTACGCATTCGTACGGCGCGGCAATCGGCGGATTCGTTGCGGCACTGGCAGCCGGCACCATGGCCATTCTGAGGATCGGGCCGTATGCCTTCCCGCCGCATCAAGGGGAAGCCCAGACCACCTTGGCCGGCGCCGGAGATGGCAACGCCCTGAATGATGCCTCAGCCTGACGGTAAGGATGCTACGTGCTGTATCCCTGGTAACGGCGTGCAATCAATATCTCGAGCTGTGCTTGTCTCCGTGATCCCGGCAAATCCCCATTTGCCAGGCCGGGATCGTTTGGTGCCGTGCTTGCACGGCACAATTTTCAAGCAAGCCTCACCGATCGCGGCAACCCCGGCGACAGGAGATCAAGGAGATCACTATGGCAATCAAGACAAGTTCCCCGGTCATATCCAGCGTGGACAATGGTATAGGCATAGTGATGCTGAATCGGCCGGATACGCTCAATGCCATCAACCATGAACTCGCCGCTGCGTGGGCGAGTGCGATTGACCGGGCAGTCAGCGATGCGGCGGTACGCGCGATCCTTCTCTGCGCCGAGGGGAAGGGCTTCAGTGTAGGTGGTGATCTTGCATTCTTCGGCGAAAATCTGGGCCCTGGCCTGGCTCCTTTGCTCGGAGAAATCATTGACCTGCTCAGTGCGCCGGTGCAGCAGTTGCGCAACTCGAGCAAGCCAGTTGTCAGCGCAGTTCAGGGTGCGCTCGGTGGCGGTGGCATAGGCCTGGCGCTCAGCGCCGATGTGGTTATCTGCGACGCCAGCCTCAAGATGCGCTGTGGCTATGCTGCCATAGGGCTGTCGCCGGACGCGGGTGCGTCCTGCTTTCTGGCGGAGCGCATCGGCGAGGCGAGGGCTCACGCACTATTCATGACCAACCGTACGGTCAGCGCGGAGGAATGTGCTGCACTTGGTATCGTTGATCGGCTTGTGTCAACCGAAGCGCTTCGTAGCGAAGCGCTTGAAACGGCACGCCAGCTTGCTGATATGTCCGCCACCTCGATGGCTGTTATCAAATCGCTCTGCAATCCACTGCGCGGCGATGCCCTTGCCGCGCAATTACGCGCCGAGCACGACGGCATGATGCGCTGCGCTGCAAACGCCGATGCCGTAGAAGGCATCGGCGCCTTTAGGGCGAAGCGCAAGCCGGTGTTCGGCAAATCCTCTTGATATGGGATTCGCGATCGTGTTGGGTCGATTGCAGCCAGAGCCGATCCTACGCCGGCCAGTGTCGCTTGGTGCCGCGCATATCAGGGACAAGCCGAGCGCTTACGCGGGTATTGTTACTTGAAAATTCAAGTAAACCCATCTATGATAGTTGAAAAATCAAGTACATGGCTGCCCGTAGAGCACATCTCAACGTGCCGGGCTTTCTCTCAGGTGAAGCGCAGCAGTTGCGGCTTGATGCCCACCTCCCCAGCCCGTATCCCTAGCCCGAAAAGGACAAAACAATGGACAAGCAAGCTCACAACTTCGCCGCCGTCGGCCGTATCCTCATTGCAGCTATCTTCATCATGAGCGGCCTGGGCAAGATCGGCGCGCCTGCCGCGACCCAAGCCCATATTGCCGCCGTGGGACTGCCGTTCCCGTTGTTAGGCTACGTAGTCGCAGTGGCGACCGAAGTCGGTGGTGGTCTTCTGCTCCTTGTGGGCTTGCGGACCAGGATCGTCGCAATCTGGCTGGCGACCTTCACGATTGCCACCGCAGTCTTCTTCCACAATAACTTCGCGGACCAGAACACGATGATCCATTTCCTGAAGAACCTCATGATCACAGGAGGTCTCCTGCAGATCGTCGCCTTCGGCGCAACTCGGTTCAGCCTCGACGCTCGCCGCCTGCGCGAGCGGGTCGCGTAGCCTCACCCAAGGTCAGGAGCCGCGCTGCGCAATGGGTCGATTGAGTAAATCATGGCGGACGCGCGTGTGCGCCAACTTCCCATATGCACTGGCAGTTCCGTCCGGGGGCTATTGATACGGCGGTAGTGCGACGTGCTGCGCGCGGGCTTCGCGAGTCGCCAGGCCCGCCGTGTGTTGAGACCGTAGTGATCTGCCATGTGGCACACGGCTCGTCTCCTCAGCGCGGGCGTTCACTTTCTTACCGCGATATCCTTCAGGATCGCGTTGTCCAGGCTCAACTCTGCGACCAGCTTTTTCAGCCCGCATGCTCGTCCTGCAACTGCTTCGGTTCGCGGACCTGATCCGATCGCAGGCCCACGTACGGCTTCTATCACCCGTAAAGCGTCTGCTCGGAAATCCCGATCCGACGGGAGCGAGGTTAAAGCAGGTCGTCAAGCGCACCAGCGTTCTCGTACAACTTTAGCAGCATGAAGCGCAGCGCCTTTGCGTCGTCTGCGGTAAAACCGGAGAGGACCACCGTCTCATGGCGCTTCGCGATCGGGACGATGCGAAGAGCAAGTTCTTCCCCCTTTTTGGTCAGGACGACCCTGATCGACCGTCCGTCAGTCGTACTCCTCTCGCGGCTTACCAGCTCCTGACTCTCGAGACGGTCAATGATTCTCGACAGGGCGGAGATATCTGACGACGCATGAAGAGACAACTCGGACAAGGTCTGCCGAGGAACGTACAGGAGCGAGGCGCAGACTCGCCATTCGCTGAGGTTCAGGCCAAACGGCTTGAGTGCCTTTGAGAACGCGTTTCCCATCCGGTTTGTGGCACGTGCCATCAGGAAGGGAATTGCCTTTTCCAATTCTTCAGGTCTCTTGGGTGTGTTCACGGTCGTCGATGAGTTGAGGGTTTACGCTGGTACATATATTTGATAAATCAATTATACTCCGCTGCATAGTAGTTGAAAAATCAAATAAAAATTGTCCAAGCGAACCTGTGTGCTACCCCTCTTCCTCCTTACATGAGTGAGGTGGTACGCGCCGAACTGGAGCAGATCGATGAGAAACAAAATTGCGCTTGAAGAGCACTTTGCGATAGACCTGACTATCGACCAGTCGAAAATCTATGCGCCGCCCGCGGTTTGGGAAATGCTGAAGTCCAATCTGATGGACATTGAGCAGCAGCGGCTCGAGCGTATGGAGCAGGGCGGAACCGAGTACTCGATCCTGTCGCTCAACTCGCCGGGCATCCAGGGCATTCCGAATGCAAAGGAAGCGATCGATGTTGCGAGGCGAGCCAACGATGTTCTCGCTGAGCATGTTTCCCGGCACCCATCCCGCCTGGGGGGATTTGCTGCGCTGCCTATGCAGGATCCTGATGCCGCGGCGCGGGAACTGGAGCGGAGCGTCAAGGAACTTGGCTTTCACGGTTTTATGGTGAACGGATTTTCACAGGTGGGTGATGCCGAAAGTGTCGTGTACTACGACGCGCCGCAGTATACGGACTTCTGGGCCAGCGCAGCGGCGCTCGGCAAGCCGTTCTACATGCACCCCAGGGATCCGCTACCGTCCCGAGAGCCGATCTACGACGGCTTTCCGTGGCTTACCGCCGCGACTTGGGCGTTCGCGGTTGAGACAAGCATTCACGCACTGAGGCTGATGACGTCAGGTCTCTTCGACCGCAATCCCGGGCTGCAGATGATTCTCGGCCATCTGGGCGAGGGGATTCCGTTCAACGTCTGGCGCGTCGACCACATCCTGCGCAAGGCGCCGCGAGGACTGCCATGCAAGCGGACTGTGGGCGAGTACCTCAGAGAGAACGTCTACGTAACTACCAGCGGAAATTTCAGGACCCAGACTCTCTTGTCCACGATGCTGGAAGTTGGCAGTGACAGGATCATGTACTCGGTCGACTACCCGTTCGAAACGCATGACGAAGCTGCGCAGTGGTTCGACTCGTGTTCGATCAGCGAAACTGACCGCGTGAAGATCGGCCGGGATAACGCACGGCGATTGTTCGGACTTGCGTGAGAGTCTGTCGGCACTGCTTCGGTTTCACCTGGATATCGGTTCTAGCGACCTGTCGTGCGGACCTGCGGCATGTGCGGAATCTTGTACGCGAGCTTTGCTGATCGCCGAATGTCAGCTTCTCGATAACGGAAGCTCTCTGTTGTAGAGCGGCCTCATGCTTAAACGGAACGAGGTGCAATCTTGATCCCTGGTACTCCCCAGCAAGTCGAAGAGGCTGGTCCAACAGCTATCGACATTGCCGCCCTGATCGATAGCCAGCCCCTGAGTTCCTTCCAGACATGGATCATGGTGCTGATTGGCTGCACCGTGGTGATGGACGGCTTCGACGTACAGGCATTGGGCTTTGTCGCGCCCGCGATTGTTCAGGCCTGGCACATCAGTCCTGCAAGCCTCGGCCCTGTTTTCGGTGCGGGCTTGTTCGGGATGCTTGCGGGTGCAATCGTACTTGGCGCTATGGCAGATCGAGTGGGACGCCGGCCAGTGTTGGTCTGGGCGACCGTTTTCTACGGCCTATGCATGCTCGGTACCACCCTTGTTCAGACGATTCCGCAGTTCCTTGTGATTCGCTTTATGACCGGTGTCGGTATCGGTGGAGTGATGGGTAACGCCATCGCGCTGGTCAGCGAGTACAGTCCGCACAAGCAGCGGGCATCGCTGATGACTTGGGTTTCATGTGGGTTCACGGGCGGCGCAATCGCGGGAGGTCTTCTCAGTGCAGCCCTGGTGCCTACTGAGGGCTGGAAGTCGGTATTCCTGGTCGGCGGTGTTTTGCCACTGCTGGTCGCTGTGGCGATGTTGAAGTATCTGCCGGAATCGCTGCAACTGCTTGTGATTAAGCGACGCAATCCAGAAAAGATTGCTCAGTGGCTTGGCCGGATCGCACCGAATGTGCATATTGGAGCGTCAACCAGCTTTGTTGTGCATGGACAAACACATGCGAAGGCTTCCGTTGGCGAGCTTTTTCGAAAGGGCCGCGGCACGACCACGCTGTTGTTATGGGGCATTAACTTCGCAAACCTGCTAGATCTCTTTTTCCTGGCAAATTGGCTCCCGATGCTTTCCATGCGTGGCGGAGACGGCACTGCGACGGCGGTGCTCATCGGCACCTCATTGCAGATCGGAGGTACTGCGGGCGCGTTGCTTGTAGGGCCGCTGATGGACCGCTTTGGCTTCTATCGTGTACTGACGCTCGGCTTTCTGATCGGGACCGTTGCGGTCGCAGCTGTCGGTATCCCTGACTTGTCGCTTGGCTTGCGCTACGCAGTCGTATTGATCAGCGGGGTCTGCATTGTCGGCGGGCAGCCGGCGATCAATGCGCTCACCGCTACGCTGTATCCAACTTCGCTTCGGGCAACCGGGGTTGGCTGGAGCCTGGGAATTGGACGGGCCGGTTCGATCGTGGGTCCTGTAGTGGCGGGACAACTCATTGAGCTGCACTGGTCAAATACCGCACTGTTTATTGCGGCAGCGGTGCCTGCATTGATCGCGTGTCTCCTGCTGGCTGTTCTCGCGGGTGTTAGGGGCGGAAATCGAACCGATGACAGCACGGTGCCCATCTTGAACCATTGATGACGACTGTATCCAGCTTGATTCTCGAGTAGACATGCCGGCAGATACCTGAGCACTCAGGTGCCGGAGGTGGCAGGAGCCAATATGAGCATTTCGATCGCGGTGAACGGCAAGCGTCACCTTCTGACGGCACCAGCAGATACGCCACTGCTATACGTGCTGCGCAACGACCTCCAGTTGAATGGTCCAAAATTCGGTTGTGGCGAGGCACAGTGTGGTGCCTGCACCGTGCTGATCGGCAACCAAGCGACACGCTCATGTGTTCTTCCCGTTGGGGCGGTAGGCGCGGCTCAGGTGACCACTATCGAAGGCCTGGGCAAGGGCAAACGACTTCACGCATTGCAGAAAGCTTTCCTTGCTGAGCAGGCCGCACAGTGCGGCTATTGCTCGAGCGGGATGCTGATGGCCGCGAAAGCGCTGCTCGGCCGGAACCCGTATCCGGACGAGGCGACCATACGGCGCGAGATGGCCGGCCAGAAATGCCGGTGCGGCGTGCACAATCGAATCGTCGGCGCAATCCAGCGGGCTGCGGAGGAGTTGCGCGGATGAATACCGTCAAACTTTCCCGGCGCGCGTTCGGGAAACTGGCTGGAGCAGTCATCGCGACGTTCTCGCTCGCGCCATTTTCGGAGTTTGCGCAAGCCGAGCCAGATCTCCCGGTCGATCTTCGTGCCAACCGCAGGCTCGACGGTTGGATTCGAGTCGACCGCGAAGGCACAGTCACCATTTTTACCGGAAAGGCTGAGCTGGGTCAGGGCATTCTCACTGCGCTCTCGCAAATCGCGGCGGATGAACTCGATGTGGATCTTGCTCGTGTTCGCATGATATCGGCGGATACGACCCGCAGCCCGAACGAGGGGTATACCTTCGGCAGCCAATCAGTCGAGCGGAGTGGGGCGGCATTACGAATTGCCGCAGCTGAAGCGCGAGACGTTCTGCTAGCTGCGGCTTGCCGGCGCTTCAATGTGTCGCAGTCGGATCTCCGGGTCGAGAACGGTGTGATTCTGGTTGCCGATGGCCGTCGCGCCACTTACGCCGACCTCGTCAGGGACGAACGAGGACTGCTCGCACGCGAGGTGACTGCGGCGGGCACCCCAAAGCACCCATCGGAGTATAAGTTGGTTGGCAAGTCGGTGCCTCGCATTGACTTTCCCGCGAAGTTCACTGGTGGGGCGGCGTTCGTTCAGGATATACGCCTTCCCAATATGCTGTTTGGTCGTATAGTGCGGCCGCCGAGATATGGCGCAAAGCTGATTTCGGTGGACGACTCGTCGATAAGGCGGCTCCCAGGTGTAGTCACTGTTGTTCGCAATGGCAACTTTCTCGGCGTGATAGCGGAGCGGGAAGAGCAAGCGATCAATGCGCGCCGTGCATTGATGGAGGCAGCGCAGTGGAGCAAAGATTTTGTGCCGCTGCCGGACGTGAATCATCTCCAACAGGCATTGCCTCGCTGGAGGAGCGAAGATTCGGTGGTTAGCGTAGCGGGGCAGGATACCCCTGCACCAGATGGCGGGATGCAACTGGAAGCGACTTACTCTCGCCCCTATCTTTCGCACGCGTCACTTGGCCCCTCGTGTTCCGTTGCGCTGCTCAAGGACGGGCGCATGACTGTGTGGTCTCACACGCAGGGAGTGTTTCCGCTGCGCGGCGATCTCGCCACGGTGCTTGAATTGCCCACAAGCGCGGTCGACGTGGTGCACGTTCCGGGGTCGGGCTGTTATGGCCACAATGGCGCTGATGACGTAGCGCTCGATGCAGCGCTGCTTGCCCGCGAAGTGGCGGGACGGCCGGTAAAGGTTCAATGGATGCGCGATGATGAATTCGCGTGGGCGCCGATCGGTCCGGCAATGGTGATGCAGGCGAAGGCAGCCCTGTCTAAGGACGGGCGGATCGCCGACTGGACCTATGACGTATGGAGCAATTCGCACGCGATGCGGCCAGGCCAACCCGGCGGTGTCAATCTGCTTGCCGCCTGGCACCTTTCTAAGCCTTTTCCACCGTCATCGCCGGCGCGTATTCCACAGCCATACGGTAACGGTGACCGCAATGCCGTGCCAGTCTACGATCTGCCGCGCAGGAAAGTGACCAACCATCAACTGCTGGATGCGCCCGTGCGCAACAGCTCGCTGCGCACGTTGGGAGCTTTCGGAAACGTGTTTGCGCTTGAGTCGTTCATGGACGAGCTTGCTCTCGCAGCAAACGCAGACCCGGTTGCGTTCCGCCTGGCGCATCTGAGTGATCCGCGTGCGATCGCTGTGGTGCGAGAGGCGGCAAATCGTTCCAATTGGCAACCCGCGGTGAAAGGCGATGGGCAGTGTGGACGTGGCTTTGCATATTCACGCTATGAGAGCATTCAGGCATATGTAGCAATTGTCATCGATGTGAACGTTGTCCGCTCAACGGGTGTCATCAGCGTTGCAAACGTGACTGCTGCAGTGGACGTGGGCCGCGTAATCAATCCTGACGGCGTGAAAAACCAGATCGAGGGTGGCATCGTTCAGGCGCTGAGCTGGGCGCTCAGGGAGCGGGTCACGTTCAATCGTTCGGAAATCACCTCGCGCGGCTGGCAGGAATATCCGATCTTGACCTTCGCCGAGGTGCCGCCGATCGACGTCGTATTGCTGGACCGTCCCGACGAACCTTCTCTTGGTGCAGGCGAATGTTCGCTCCCCCCGACGGCCGCCGCGCTGGCGAATGCTGTGGCGAATGCGATCGGCACACGCTTGCGCGATTTACCTTTTCTGCCGAGCAAGGTTTTGGAGCGTATTGCCTGACGCGTGCTCGTACATATCCAGCAACTGGCATGGCGAGTTCGTACAGAGCTGCGTAGATAACTCGCATAGCGTGGCTGCCTCGTTCAGCGTGAGCGCGTAATCCGGCCATGGTGACATTCATGGCCAGGGCACAAGGGGCCCGATTACAAGATTAATGCGTGCAACGCCGAAATCGTGAACGGAAGATAGGTGCGACTGATCACGGAACACCGGACAAGATCAAGCGCCTGAAGGCGCCCGTGCGGCGATTCAAACAGATCGAGACAGAGCCCCTGGCTGCATCCGGTAGAGAAGGGGCGGGAGGCGGAGGTTGTACGTGGAAACTCAAGTCATCATCGTTGGAGCCGGACCGGTGGGGCTGACGCTCGCAATCGATCTTGGCCGGCGCGGCATTGAATGTGTCCTCATCGAACAGAAGGCAGAGCCCCAGTTTCTGCCGAAGATGGAGCGCTGCAACGCGCGGACCATGGAGATCTTTCGCCGGCTTGGCCTCGCGGACCGGATCAGGGCCGCCGGCATGCCCGAGGACATCCCCATGGATATCCAGATCATTCGCTCCATGGTGGAGCCGCCGATCCTGCGTTTGCCCTATCCATCTGTGGCGCAGGCTCGGGCGCGGACGCGCCAGAGCAAGGATGGCAGTCTGCCGCTAGAGCCTTACCAGCTCATCTCGCAGTACACGCTGGAGCCGCTTCTCCTGGAGGAAGCCGAGCGCATTCCGGCCGTCACCGTGATGAGGGGCACGACGTTTCTGGATTTCACCGAACAGTCCGCCGGCGTTCTGGTGGCAGTCAGCGATGCGGACGGTGTGCGAAGCACATTGAGGGCGGCCTATCTCGTCGGCTGCGACGGTGGCGCGAGTCGCGTACGCAAGCAACTCGATATCCGCCTGCAGGGCGAGGGTGATATTGCGCGGCTGCGCCAGGGGCTGTTTCTTTGCGAGCAGCTCTACGAGCGGCTGCCGATGGGCGACGGGCCAGGGCGGGGGCGGCACTACCTGGTGGCAGGCGGACCGCCTACCTTCATGATCATGCAGGACTCGACCCGGCACTGGACGGTCCACTCTGCCGTCGAAAGCGACGAGGAGATGCGGCGGATGTTCGAGCGCATCATCGGGGTTCCGCTTCCCTACGAGATGCTGTATTGCGCAGAATGGCGGCAGAATCTGCTGCTGGCCGAACGCTACGGAAAGGGAAGGGTTTTCCTTGCGGGCGATGCGGTGCACCTCGTGATCCCGACGGGCGGTCTGGGCATGAACACCGGCGTCGGCGATGCAACGGATCTTGCGTGGAAGTTGGCTGCTACGCTGGAAGGGTGGGGCGGTCCTGGATTGCTGGCGTCCTATGAAGCTGAACGGCGACAGATCGGCGAACGAGTAGTCGGCGCGTCGCGCTACGCCTCACAAGGCTACCGGGCCTGGCTGGCAGAGGTGCGCCCAGAGATCGCGGACGATACCCCCGAGGGCGAGTCTGCACGCGCTCATCTTGCCGACGTTGCCAACGTGGAGCAGCGCAAGTCGAACGAGATGGTCGGCGCGGAACTTGGCTACCGCTACGTAGACTCGCCCATTATCGACAATGTGCCAGGGGGGCCGCAGCACGACGTGCGAGTCTATCAGGCGACCGCCTGGCCTGGAGCACGGCTTCCCCACATGTGGCTCTCCGACGCAAGCGCCATCCAGGACCGGCTACGGTCGGACCGCTACACGCTGATCGACGTTACGGGCGAGCACGATCCGACGCCACTCGTTTGCGCTTTCGAGGTACTCGGCGCACCGCTAGATGTGCTTGTAGTCCCGGATTCCGCGCTTCGCTGCGTCTATGGGCGCGACCTGATTCTCGTTCGGCCAGATATGCATGTCGCGTGGCGTGGCAACCGGCTCCCGGAGGCAGTCGACGATCTTGCTGCGCTGGCGACCGGCCGCCGTGGCGGCAGGAACGGCTAGATACCTTGCGGCGGCACGGCTGGTGTCGGCGAGTGCTCTACATGCCTGCGGCCCTGAAGCGGCGCGATGCGGGTGGCAATCACGTCAACAGGCACGAGTCATCGCTACGCGTGTGGGGCCGTCTTGCGGTGCCCGCTTCACAGGCGCCGGTGGGCGGTTTGTCGGCGCCGAGTGCGGACGCTGCGTTTTGTAGCTCCGCGGCCATTACTCGTCGATGACCTGTACTTCCCTGAGTCAGTAGAACGGCTCGCCATTGGGTTGTTCGCGGCTCCGTCTGCCGACGAAGGATTTGCAG
>FTIU01005304.1_pt1 | contig 10675 bp, 16 predicted proteins | sample 1658461 | NCBI WGS metagenome assembly FTIU01 (sample SAMEA3914827, study PRJEB12502) | metagenome | biome: forest; material: soil | place: Canada | collected 2011-07-03 | depth 0.3 m | reverse complement strand
GTACTGCGTCGCCCCGGCGGCGAGTGCGGAAACCAGATTGCTATAGACGAACATCTCTCCCGCGATGGTCGCCTGTACTGCTTCATCCCTCATCACATCCGACATGACCGATCCTTATGCAAACGGGGGCGCGAAGGCCCCCGTTCATTTCTTGTTGTCAGCCTGCGGGCGGCTTACACCAGCGTGTCTTCCTGACCGTCCTGCGTTGCCTGACGACCGCGCTTGGGCTTGTCAACCGGCTCCAGCCAGGTGGAACCCGGCACCAGTTCGTCTTCGATCTCGAAGATCTCGCCGGGTTGTCGCAGGGCGTGGCCGTCCTTGCCGGCGTAGCCCATTTGGGTGGCACGTACGAGCATGGTTCAGTTCTCCTTAGGCGACGGTGTAGCCAGCGTTGTAGGCGCGGTTGCGCTGGATGTCCTTCGTGATGAAGGCGTCAGCGGTGCCCGCAGTGACTGCGGCGCCCGCGATGCGGTACACCACGCGCAGAAAGCGCTGCAATCCGGCCGGCAGTCGGCCCTGGTACACGAAGGTGTTGGCCGGATAGGACGACGGGCCGAGCGCAGCCGTCAGCGGGAACTCCACCGGGGTGGTGAAGGCCACATCGCTGGCGGTTTGCAGCACGAGCTGCACGGTGCCGCCGACTGCGACCATCGCGGTGCCTTCGCGCACGCTCAGCCAGACTTCTTCGCCGATGCCTTCGTCGTGGTTCTGCGGGTTGCTGACCGATGCCGCCGTGTCCAGCACGTTGGTCGAGACGAGGTCGCCCGTACCAGCGATGAGCGACTGGCCGTTCGAAAACATCTCCTGTGTGTCCATAATCATGGTCTTTCTCCTTTATCTTGTGCGGGTCAGACCACGCGAGCTTCGGTCGAGAGCAGCTGATCGACAGTGCGAACCGGCGTGCCCAGGAACAGCGTGGTGCCGTTGCCCACCGAACCCGGCGAGATGTTGCCGAACTGGTTCAGCGCGGACTGCACGGTCACCGCGTTCTGGCTCTTGTCCAGTGCTGCGACGCCCAGGAACTCCTTCACCGTGCGGTTCGCGTAGAACACGGCCTTGCCCATGCCCATCATCGGGGGGCGGGCCATTGCGCGCACCATCAGCTTCATCAGCGCGGTGGCGGCGGTGGGTGCTTGCGTGCCGGTCTGCGCCACCAGGTCGTTCATGTCGATGTTGGCGATGCGCACGGCGTAGCGCCAGTCGCGCACGGTCAGGCCGCAGTCCCAGTTCCACAGGTCCGCGAACGCACGGTAGCGTGCCGGCGGGGTCTGGCTGTCGAACGCGTCGATCTCGCCCAGGTCCTTGTGGGCCAGGCCTGCCTTCGAACCCTTCGGGTAGATGCCGGTGACGGTGTTCTGGCCCCACAGCACGAGCCACACCGAGGTGTTGTTCGAGCCGGTGCCGCCGCCGTCCACGATGTTCTGGCCGTTCGGGGCCGACTTGCTGGAGTAACGCGGTGACAGGCCGGTGAAGCGCTCGGGCGTGACAGACTGGTCGCCGTAGAACAGCGCTTGGCACAGCGACTGATTCATGCCTTCGATTTCGGCCTGGGCTTCCGACAGGCGGAAGCTCTGCGCATCGCCTTGCAGGTTGGCCAGCTTGATGTCGACCTCGTTGCGCGCTTCCAGCATGCCGCAAGCGTCGTCGACCTGCGCGCGCACGCTCTTGGTCGGTTGCACGCCTTGGTACAGCTTGCGCCAGGTCGGGGCGGGCAGGCCGGTGCGCACGGTCGTGCGGTTGCCGGTGGGGAGGTTGCCCTCAACCCACAGCATGTCCTGCAGGACTTCGTTGGTCTGGTTCAGCAGCTCGATGACGGTAGCCGTCGAGCCGTCCGGATCACGCGTCTTGGCCCAGTCGGTGAGGGTGACGGCGCCCGAAGTGGTGGGTAGCGTTGCCATTCAAGGCTCCTTAAGTTTTGGTATTGCCGTAGAGTCGTTCCGCCGCCGTCTGCGCGCTCCCTTGGGCCGCGCTGCGTCCGCCGTCGAACCGGTCTTCACTGATTGCCTGACCCACCTTATGGAACAGGCGGATCATTTCCGGGTGGTTGCCCAGGCCGGTCTGGTTGAGCAGATCCTTCAGCGCCGAGCTTGCGTACGCGTCCACTGCCTTCTTGGCGGTGGCCATGTTCTCGCCGAACTTCTCGCCGCCGAATTCCTTGTCGGCCTTGGCTTCGTTCGCCCACGTCTCGCGCGCCTTGGCAAGCTGTTCGACCTGCGTGCTGGCGGCCTTTTGGCCGTGCTTCAGGCCCAGGTCTGCCAGCTTCTGCGCTTGATCCTGCGTCAGGTTCAGTTCCTTGGCGATGGCCTTGATGTCGCCACCGAGTTCCGCGTCGAACTCCACGCCTTCCGGCATGGTGAATTCCGCGTATTCCTCGGGCGCGCCTTGGGGCTCGTCCTTCTTCGCTTCGGTTTCCGTGCCTTCTGCGGGTTTGTCCGTGGGGGCTTCGGTTGGGGCTTCGGTTGGGGTCTGCTCTGCCGCCGGGGTTTCCGCGCTGGTTATCAGCGTGGTTTCCGCTGCGGGTGCTGCCGTGCCGGATTCAGTGGGATTTGCGCCGGTTTCAACGGTGTCGCTCATTTCTTCGTCGCCTCTTTGAGCATCTCAAGATATCGCTCGGGGCACGTCATCTGCACGTAGGCCAGCAGGTCGATGCCGTAAGACCTGCGGCCCTCGTTCCACGCCATCTGCATCGCATTGGTGTTGAACGTTGGCTGGTAGGTCTTGGCGTCGGCCAGCATGCCCCACATGAGGCGACGGCCCCAGGGCGAAGCCATCAGCTTTTTCACGTCCTCCGCTCGCTCCATCCGTTGCAGCGCAATCGCCTCGGCGGCGCGTTGCTGGGCCAGCTTTTGGCTCCGGGGATCGAGTGGATCGTGAGTGTCATTCATTGCTGGGGAATGTAGCGCACGCGTGTTTTGTTATGCGTACCGTCAGCTGTACAGGCTGCTCGCGATCTCGCTGGCGCTGCGCGACCCTTTGCCGCCACCGGTTGGCGCGGAGAGCGCCAGGTCCGTGATCTGCAGCCCCAGCGACGCTTCCTTGCCGTCCTGGTTCTCGTAGGCGGAGACCCGCGTGACTTCAACTTTCGCCAGTAGCTGCATGGTCGAGCCAACCGGAGGCATCTCGGTGATGCCGAGCTTCTGCAGCGCCTCGTCGCACAGGTCGATGCACAGGCCGTAGGGGTATTTCGGCAAATCTTCCGACGCGGTAGAGAGGCCGGACTCCTCCTTGGCCTCCTTCGCGGTGAGTTCCATCGAGGCGAGTTGCATATCAGACCTTTGTGTGGATGGCTTCGAACTGCGCGGCCGGCATGAACGTCTGGTAGCCGCCCTGGTACGTCACGAAGTAGCCGCCGGGTGTGGGCGCGCAGCGCTGCACGAACTCCACGGCGACCGGGAACGGCGCCTGAGTCGCGTCTTCCGGGATCAGCATGGTCGGCCCGAGGTCGCTCTGCGGCACCACGTCTGCGATCTTGAGCGCCCACACTTCAAGCGGGCGCTGGTACTTGGGCATGCTCATGTCAAGGCACCGTGAAGGCGAAAAGGAGGATTAGGACAAGGGCCGGCATGGCGAGAATCAGGAGTTTCATTGCGCCACCTGGGGCAGCGTGTAACCACTGAACTGCTGGAGCAGATCGCTCAAACCGTTGGGTTGCGCGGTATTGACGCTGCCCAGCTTCTGCGCGGCGCCGGCCATCTGCTCCGTGGCGGCAAGCTGCGCCTGCTGGGCCTGCGCTTGCGCGCGCTGCTGCCGCACGATGGCGACTTGCTCGTTGCCGACGATGATGCGCGGGTCCACGCCGAGCATGTCGCTGTACTGGTCAACCCACTCGTCCGAGTTGAACTTATCCAGGACGGCCGGCTTGATCGCGGCCACCTGGCCAAGCCCCATGACGAAACGGTCGGTGGCGTTGACGCCAACGGCGCGCTGTGCCTGCGCCAGGATGGAGACGAACTCCACGTTCAGTTCCTGGCCCTGCATCTCCTGTGGCGGGGGCGGGAGCAGGCCGAGTTGCATTAGACGGTCGAACGTGTATTCCACCAGGGGGTTCAGCGCCTCGTCGTGCAGCCGTTCGAGCGTCGGCCCGATCACGACGAGCTTTTCTTCATGGCGCTCGGCCACCTCGGTCGCGGTCATGCGCGTGGTGGCCGGGTCGGACATGCTCAGGAACATGTCTACGAAATACGCGCGGTTGATGCGCTGGCGCACGTCCACGATGTCAGCCTGCAAATACTGCAGGTTCAGATTCACATCGAAGGCGCTGCGGATGGCGTTCTGCGGCCCGGTCTGATCCACGAACGTGATGCCGCCGGGGAGCATGTTCACGTCCCGGTTCATCATGCTGGTCGGGGCCTGCATGGGCGGCTTGGTCTGGTAGTCAATGGCTTCGGCCTTGCGCAGCTGCTCGTGCTGGAGCTGCTTCACACTGCCGAGCGCGAGCATGGTCGGGCTGTTGCCGTAGATGTCGCTGCCGTAAGTGGACCACCGGGGGCAGATGGCGGGGAACCGCTTGAAGCCGGACTTGCGCAGGAAGGATTGATCGTGCGCGCCATCCTCCTGGTACCACGACTTCCACGCCATGTTCTGCGCGTCGCGCTTGGAGGGATCGCGATCTGCGTTGGGTTCGACCAGGTGCGTGATCGTGATCCACGAGTCCAGGCTGTGGTTGTCGTACAGCGCCTTGGTGGCCGGCGTGCAGTTGTCGTAGCCGAACTCCTTGACGATCTGGCCTACCGTCTTCTGGTACCGGCGCATGATCGTGTCCACCTCGCCGCGATAGTTCGCGGAGATGCGGTATTCCCCCGTCGTCATGGGGTAGCCATGCAGCACAGTGTTGAAATCGTCCATCAGGAACGTGGCCGCGGTGCCGTAGACGCCGAGTTCCTGGTACATCTGGTGCAGGAAACCGTACGCGTTGCTGCGCTGGAACAGGTCCAGCATGCGGCGCGTGGCCTCGTTCAGCCACAGTTTGACGGCGTGATATTGGTTCAGCTCGGGGTCCGCGGTCTGCAGCCGGAACCACGGGCGTGCGGGGCTGGTCATGCCCGCTTGCAGCCCGGCGCCCAGCACGTTCAGCGCGTAGGTGGCCGTCTCATCGTAGATGTTGCCGTAGCGCTTGTTGCCGAGGTTTCGGTCCGTCTCGAAATAGCGGCCTGAGAACGGCAACACGAAATCCGTGCAGTCCTGGTACACATCGCGCCACGAGGTCCAGTCGAGGTCCAGCCCCGCCCACCGTCGAGCGAGCTGGTTCTGATCCATCGCGCGGTTATCGTAGGCCATGCCTTCAAGCCCCCAGCAGCGTGTTGGCCCCGCCCAGTGGGTCGGTCGTGGACGCGCCCCCACTCAGCTTGTTCTTGGCGAGGTTCAGCGGATCGGTCACGCCCTGCGCACCGGTCAGCAGGGTGTTGGAATTGAAGTTGCCTGCGCCGAGCGCGTTGGTGCCGGTGCCGATGGCAGCCGTCGTGTCCTGGCCTGGTGCTTTGGCCTGCTGGGGTTTGTTGGCCTGGAGCGCGGCATTCTGCGCGTTTTGTGCGTTCAAGGCGTCCTTAGCCGACTTGGACTGCTGGTTGGCTCCATAGATGGCCGTGCCGGCAGAGAGCGCGGCCGCAGCGCCGACAGCGAGCAGGGTTCCAGTGGTCACGCCTGACATATCAATTCTCCTGCGGCCTGCGCGTTTGCAGCAGGGCCACTTCATCTGTGAATTCGGCCTCGGCCTCTTCGACCGTGGTGGCGTTGGTGGGGAACACCATGGTCAAGTGCGTCTCGGCGTAGGCGACGAACGCTTGCTTGCGCCCGGCACTGGCCGACAGCACGTGGTAGCCCGTCAATCGCACCGACTCGCCACCGATGAACACCTGCGCATCGCCGTGCAGGACCAGCACCGTGGGGATCTTGATCAACGCCCCGGTGATCAGCGCCCCCGGCGGCAGGATCGCGGTCCGCGCGTACATCCCTGCGTGCAACGTGTGCGTGATCGGGATGTCGATCTGCGGGCGGTCCGCGATCATGCATTCCAGTTGGCGCACCAATGCGATATCGACATCGGTCATGGCGGGTAGGCCGGGGGCATGCAGGGCCGGAATCACGCCAGTTCCTTGATGAACACCACGTTTGACAGCCGGTAACTGTGTAAACCGCGCATCACTTTGTCCAGCTGGCTCTCGGCGGGGGCGCTGAGCAGGAACGCCGTGGCGCCGTGCTTGCGCGCCAGGTGCTCGGCCTCATGCAAGAGCCGCATGCCCGCGCCCGTGCTGCGCGCAACGGCTGCGACGAACAGCGATTCGCTCGTGGCCACCTTGCGGCCGTAGTGCGGCAGCACGGACACCAGCACGAACACGAAGCCGGCCAGGGTGTCGTCCTGGAACGCGCCGACAGCGTGCAACATGCCGGCCGCTTCCAATTGCCGATAGACCGGGATCTGTGCCGAGACCGGGCCAATCTCCGGGTTGCTGGACTCGGCCGCGTACTCAGCCAGCAGCGCTTCGAGATTCGGCGCGGCCTCGATATCCAGTACCGTGCAGGGGCGAATCTCGATAGGGTTCATGGGCTAACGACGGATTAACGATTGGTACGGATCATATTTCGCGCGCCGATTGTTATGCGTACCTTCGAGATCCGCGAGGCGCGGCGTCTCCATGCGGGCCAGGATCACTGCGCTGGCGTAGTCCGGGCTGCGCTGGATGCGCGCAATGATCTCCTCGCGGCTCTCGATGTAGATCGTCTTGCCCTGCAGGCGCCAGCGGGGCGCGCACAGGTCGGCCAGGAGGCGGGTGTCCGGCGGCAGCGCGATGCCGGTGTCGTTGGCCGGGTCCAAGTCCTCGCGCAGTTTCCACCACGTCTGGCTGCGCAGGTTGCTGAAGCCCAGGCGTCCGGACTTGTCGGTCTCGGTAGCGCCCTCGGCCACGTTGACGCCCATGATCTGCTGGCCGGCCTGGTTCAGGAAATCGTAGGGCGATGCCCCCACGCCGATCACGTCGAGGTGGATCGGGGCCTTATCCCGCAGTGCGGCGATGACCAGCCCGGCCACGGTGGGGCCGTCCGGGGTCTGCGTGCCGGGGTAGACCAGCAGTTCATCGTACCAGTTCTTGTGGCGCCGGCTGATGACGGTCTGGTCCTTGCCGCCGCGCGCCACATCCACGCCCACCGAATCCATGCGGGGTTTGGGCGTCTGAGGCTTCCAACGGGCCATGGCCTCTTCCACCCACGCGGTCGGGATGACCTGCCAGGGGTCGTCTTCCATGCCCGCAGCGAAGTCGCCTTTGAGCATCTGCGAGCGCAGCGGCTCGGGCAGGGATTGGAGCTGGGCCATATATCCGGTGTTGAGCAGGTAGGGGTTGTCGCTGATCCGCGAGGGGATGAACGTGCGCGATGACGGCGTGATGATGTCGTCCGGGCTGTAGTCGCGCGGGTTGTAGTCGTAGCATGGCTCGTCGTCGACCAGCACGAACGGTCGGCCATCGGCCACCCACAGGTCCTTGCCGTTCGGGTTGGCGGGGGACAGCGGCAGGCTCGCGGCCCATCGGATCTCGCCCGGCTGGGCACGGTCCGGAAACTTGTCGTCCAGCCAAGGGGCGAAGAAATCGATGACCCATCGCCCTTCCGCGCTGGTCGGTGGATTGAACGTGAACAAGGCCTGGCAGGCTTGGCCGGGGACCGTGGAGCGCAGCCAGCCGAGCAGGAAACGGATCTGGCTGACCAAGAAATTGGTGGCCTCATCGAAGACCAAGAGGTCGTGCGGCCGGCCTTGGTACTTGCGCTCGTCGCCCGCATTAGGCACGGCGCCGAGCTCGATCTGCAGCGCCTGGCCATCGCGCCGCTTGAGCCGCCAGATGTTCTCCTTGCCGTTGTAGCCGTCCTTGCTGCCGAGCAGCTCTTCGAGGCGGTCATTGATGCCGGTGAGCTCGGTACCCACGCGCCGCAGGATCATGGCCTTACGGTGCTGGGTCAGCGTCTTGCCGCAGGCCAGATCGGTCTTGCCGCCGCCGGCCGCACCACCGTAGCCGATGATCTTGGCCTCGGAGTAGTAGGCCAGGGATTGCGGGCCGGGCAGTGGACGCCACAGCGCTTTGTCGGCCAGTAGTAGCGCGTTCAGCTCCTCGCGCTCCTGGGCCGTCAGATAAGGCAGTAGCGCCTCAATCTCGGAAGGTTTCATCGACGGCCAAACATGGCGCCCGCTATGTGGAGCGCGAGCAGGAACATGCCTGCGGCGCCTGCTAGCACACCTCCTGCGAACGCCAACGTGAGCAAAAGCATTACTCGCTCCTCGCGCGCTTGTTAGCCTCACGCAGCACCAACCAAACCCCGATCACCACTGGCAATGCCATCAGGACGTACTCAGCAGCCCCGCCAAGCAACGAATAGAGGCCGAGGCAGGCCAGGGTAGCCACTACGAGCACAAACGCAGCCAAGGCCGTGGTTTTCCAGTCGTAGGTGTTCATTCGATCAAACCCTCCATGTCGTCCTTGCGCTGCTGCGCGAGCGTCATCAGCTTGGCCACGCGGGCGGCCGCGTCCTTCTCATCAATCTGGATCGGCGCTCCATCCGGGCCGCTGATCTCTTGCGCAATGCGGTCCCCATACTTCTTCGGAGCCAGCTTGCTCATAAGCCACTTCCGTGTGTCCACCCGCAGCTTCGAACGAGCGATCACATCCCAATCCGTTCGCGGCTTTCCCTCCTCATCCACGTACGTGTCATTCGCGCCGTCGTCCGAGATTTCAAGGATCTGCTCAGCCATGAATTCCTGCTGCGCCTCTCTCGCGCGTGCGTATTGTTCGCGGAAGATTGGGTCTCGGTGTAGCCAGCGGAACACCGTGGCCGTGTCCGGCATGTCGTCATCGTTGCAAATCTTGCGCAAGGACTCGCCGGCGGCCAAGCGTTCGCAAATGGCCTCCGCGACTTCAGGGGTGAATGAGGACGGTCGTCCCGTGGTGCTTGTCATATCGTCAGTTTGCGATTTATTGCGAATGGGATGCGTACCCCGTCAAACGGCTTGGATGACGCGCGGCAGTCGTTTGCCCGTGGCTTGGCGCACATCCCCGTTGCCGTGGTCCCAGCGGAGCAGCTGCGTCTCGGAGTTGTAGCCGAGCCGCTTGACAATCTTGCCGATGGTGTTTTGGTCCACCCCGAACCGCTTGGCTAAGGCGTAGACAGACATCCCATCGGCGTGGAGTTTGCGCGCCTCTCGCGCTTGATCCGCAGTCAGTTTGCGTCTCGTATCGTGGCCGTGCGACGCCCACACCAGGGTTTTCACCCCGAACATCGCTTGATTGCGCCGCTGGCCGTTGCACAGGTACTGGATCGTTGACTTGGCCACGTCGAACTTGGCGGCCAGCCTGCCGTACCCCCAGCCCCCCTCGTGCATCTCTCGGATCAACTCCACCTCGTGGTTGGTCAGCTTCGCTCGGTGGTGGTCCTCCCCGATGCGCTTGCCGTTCTCGTTCACTGCTACCGTGCGTTTCATGACTCGACCCCTCCTATCTGCAAAAATTGCGGATTCCCCTTTTAAGCACCCAAGACCCCCGATTCGCTGGTCCCAATAACCTCTGCCGGTTTTATGGCGCGCATCACCCACGCCATTTCCCATTTCCCCATAGGGAGAAATGGGAAAAATGGCGTTTTTGGGTGCTGATTATGCCACTTTCCATAACCACCATTCCAACGCCATTTATGGCGAAAATGGCATGCCGCAGAACCAAGACACGCAGAAAATTGCAGACACACGAACAAGCAATTTTCTGCACACATGCAATGTTTTGCGTGTTCACAGCACGCACCCGAAGTCAATGCACTCGTCTCGCACGTCAAAGAACCCCCGCTCGGCCATCGCCATCACGGCCTGTCGGCACACCTCACGGCGCCGGTCGCGCTTCCCATCCTCCTGTTTCGGGATGCGCCGCACCGCTTCCTTGATCACTTCTGTGATCTCAATACCTGCTGTCTGGACCCCCGCCAGTTCCTGGATCACCGTGTGCACCACCTTCTCGATCTTGCCTTTGGGGCCTTGGGCGATCTCGGCCATTGAGTGCACCACGTCATAGTTCATGACGCAGGACGTCACTACATCGCCGTCCTCGTCCATGCCGATGGGGACTTGTGTCAAGTCGAAGTGCCATTCCTCGTTGTCGTCGCCGTCCTTCTGCTTGGACGTCCGAACAGTGCGCACTGCCGAGCCGCGGGACACCTCTAGCTCGGCGTCGCAGGCCGCGCGCAGACCGGACCACCCCCGCGCACCTTTGGTCAAGTCTTTGCCGGCGTGGTGCACCAGCACCACCAGCGCGCCAGTGGCCTTGTGGATGCCCTTGCAGTGGGCCAACACCTGGCCCATGTCCTCGCCCGCGTTCTCGTTGGCGCCAGGGGTGGTCTGCGCCAGAGTATCCACGAACACCACATCGGCTTTTCCGCCGGCCAGGATGGCCTTGCCCACATCAAGGGCTTGGTCCTTCTCCAGCAGGTTGGGGGCTGCGGCGATGATGTCGATGGGGATGTCGCGTAGCTCGAGCTGGTGGTGCTGAGCGTAGGCCACCACGCGATTGCGAAAGCCGCCGGCGCCTTCGGCCACGACATAGACGACCCGGCCACCCTTCACCCGCTTGCCGCGCCACTCAACGCCACGCGCGATGCTCGCGGCCAGATCCAGCGCCAAAAAGGACTTGCCGGCGCCCGACTCCCCGAAGATCAC
>FTIU01005363.1_pt1 | contig 10949 bp, 8 predicted proteins | sample 1658461 | NCBI WGS metagenome assembly FTIU01 (sample SAMEA3914827, study PRJEB12502) | metagenome | biome: forest; material: soil | place: Canada | collected 2011-07-03 | depth 0.3 m | reverse complement strand
CCCGCCAGCGCCTCCATCGGAATTTCCTTATTGTCGAGCGCCGGGAGGCGCAGCACGGATTTGCCTCCGTGGGCGTGCCGGAAATCCACCAGCGAGCCGTTGTTCGGCCGATCGTAATAGATGCGGAAATTGTTCTTCGATTTCCGGAAGCCGAGCTTTTTGACCTCCTGGAACAGGGCGTCGCTACGCGCGAGGAAAAGGAGGCGGTCGCGGACGTGCTCGAACAGCGCGCGTTCAGCCTCGCTGGGCTCCAGCGCGTCGTCGCTCACGGAGTCCGCCGGTGGCGTGATCGCCGCGGCCGCGGGCGCCGCGTCCAAACGGTCCACCGGCGCCTTCACCAAATCCTTCGGCGCGTAGCCGAAACGCGCCAGCGCTTCCTGGGCCACGAACGATTCCATGGCTTCCCGCACCACGTCGCGGTTGGCGTCGATCAGCTTCTTGGTGACCTTTTTGGCTCCGGCGTCGCCCTTGGAGAGAAAGAAGTAGACGAACTCGTCCGGGGGCTCGGCCTTGTACTCCTTGAGCATCTGGACGATCGAGTCGATCAGTAGCTTGCGCTTGGCCTCGGCGCCGACGTTCTCGGGATTGAAGAGGCCGCTACGGATCGCGGCGAGCCCGCTGAGCACGATTTCCTCGATCGTGCCTTTCTCCGCCACCTCCGCCAGATTGAGCCGGAGGAAGGACGTATCGTCCATCATGTTAGGCTTATCGGAGTCGGCGTAGAACTCGTAGCGCAGCCCGTCGGTCAGGATGCCGAGCTTCACCGAAGGGCAGGCGTTGAAGTAGCTCCTCAACTGCCCGCGGTCGTCCTTCAGCAGGCCGCCGACGCGCTTTGACTCGATGGCGATCACCGGCGCCCCGTGGTGAAGCACCGCGTAATCCACCTTGTTTTGGTATTTGTCGGAGAAGTCGGCGTGGTGCTCCGGCGCCACCTCGTCCGGGTTGGTGGCGTCGTAGCCGAGCACCAAGAGGAACGGCTGCACCAGCGAGATATTCGTGGCGGCCTCCCCAAGCGGCTTTTCGGCACGGGCAACGGCGATCTTGGCGTGCGCGATCAGCCGCTGTTTGAACTCGCCCAGATCTTCGGCCATGGCAGCTCCTCGTGTTCCCCACGCTCAGCGGGGCGTGGCGAAGTGCAGATAATTCACCTTAAAAGGTTGGAATCAACCCTTAAGGTGGAGGTTGAACGGGCCGTGTCGTTGGTGGCGACATGGTCACCCCACGGCAGATTCGGGCCGCGAGAGCGCTGTTGGGCTGGTCTCAGCAGGAGCTAGCCGATCGAGCCATTGTCTCGGTGAACGCCTTGGCCCGGCTGGAGAGCGGCAGGGTCGATTCGCGGCTGAGCACTTTGGCGGCCGTTCAGAAGACGCTTGCGAAAGCCGGCGTCGAGTTTCTGCCGGCCGACGAAAAGGGAGAGGGCGTGCGCTTCTCGCGGCCGGATTTATAGGGTGCCTGGTGGCGGTTTGACCGCCGGCGCGATGTCGATATCTGACCCTTAGCTGCCCCTCAGAAGGTCCGCTTTGGGGTCGGCACTGGAACCCCAATCCCGTGCGCCTGCTCGCACGACCGGGGCCGTGCGGAGCGTCTGATTGGCCCGGCAAGCGACACGTCGCGCTGACAAGCGGTGAAAACTATATATCCCCATCAGCCGAGGCCGGCCGCGAAAGCCTTTACCTGTTCAACTGTCCATAGAGGCTCGTCCGCATCGGCAGTTGCGCGCTCGTAGGCACGCAGCGCCATCCAGCGGCGATAGCCTGGCTCCGGGTGTTCCTTCTCCAAAGCCTTGATGGCCGCGTAGGCCTCCGGCCCCGGCGTGGAGGCCAGCAGGTTGAACAGCACATCCCGAGCCCTCTGAGCGTCGTCGCGAAGCGTAGGGGAATATACGCCCTTGCCCGCGCGCTCGATGTCGTCGGCAACGCGAATGTAGCGATGCATCAGGATGTAGAGGGCTTTTAGGTGCCTTGCATTTCGATAAGCCCCGACGCGGGCCCCGGACCCGTGCCGCTCACCGAGCAGCCCCACGACGAGCCGTTGGGCGAACTCGGTCGCGTCCTTCGGAGCCAGCTCCGCCAGCTTCTCCTCGAGCGCGGGGATTGCGGCCTCCGGATCGGTGTCGATCCACAAAGCGAACCATCGTGGCTTCTGCTGGGTCGGACCGTCCCGACGCGCCTTGTTCGAGGCGAGCCTCGCGAGCGCGTCGGGTGCGACCCCGCCGCCTGTCATGATATCCAGACTATACCTCAGGGCATCGGAACTGGGCGTTTCGTGTTCGTGCAGCCAGTTAAGGATCGCCGGCGCGACAGCCGCCTGCAGCCACGGTGCGTGATAAAGCACGTCGTGCAGCAGATAGTGAAGCGGCTCGGCCGCCGTGTACTCGAGCTCCCAGATGAGCTCCTTCTCGACCATCTGCAGACCAATGGCGGGGTGGGCGCGATAGAGCGGTTCAAACCAACTCGGGAACCCGTTCAGCTGCCAGATTACATAGCGGAACGCGTGCCGTGCTTCGTCCGGCGTCAGCCGCTCGGCAAACGCGCTGTCCTCCGCCTCGATTGCGAGGCCAGCCATAGCGAAGACCAGGGAGTAGGGCGTCGACCTCAGGTTCACCCCCTCTGATCCCAGGCCCGGGGTGTAGACCCGCCAGTGCGCCACCGCCGCGTCGCGATAGGCCCGGGCGACTGGCTCGCCGAACTCCGGAACCAGCGCAAGCCAGTCCGACGCCTCGTTCCGGTCACCGGTCGAGCGATCTCGCATCGTGCTGAGCAGCAGATGGTACTGGTCGCCGCTGAAGTCTCCGGCCGTCAGGCCGGGGGGATGTCGAACCCTGTCCGGATTGGCTTTGAGCTCTCGGACCCAGTCGGCTCGGCCCTGCTGCTCCTCGCGGTCGCGCGCCTCCTGTTCACGCTTCCAGGCGCGGTGTTGGTCCTCGGCCTCTTGCATCACCGGAGTAGGCTTGGATTCAAGGCTGCCCTCGAGCACGACTTCGAGCTTCGGGTCGCCCGCGACGGTCGTGCGGAGCAGCCCGAGCCAGGTGGCCGGCCGATCCGAGCCGACGTATAGCGAGATCGAGCGGGAGAGGGCGACAAGGCGGTCATCGGGATCGGTCTTCGTGCGCACCCAATCCAGGCAGCGCTCGAAGTCTGCGGGGCCGAACTTCCAGAAGTTTCCTCGGAAGCTGATCTGCCAGTCGTTCACCAACGTATGGCCCTTGTCGGCAAGTCTGGCTCGCTCCTCGGTAATGGTAGTCCAGTAGAGAAGATCGTTCAGCTCGCGCCACCTCGGCACATTTGCGGACAGCGACGACTTGTAGTCGCCGGCAATGCCCTGGGCCGAGTGACGCAGGGTGTGGACACTCCGCAGGATTTCGAGCGCGGCAGGTGACAATGCTAGGGCGGAGCGGGCCGCCACCAGCCTGTCGACGGCATGCACCGCGGGCCCCATCAGCCACGCAAATTCCACGGAGACTCGGGACTCGCGTTGCTCCACGAAGGGCTCGCGACCCAAGAAGTCGGCGAACCCAGAGATGAGCCGGCCCAGCGGCTGATCCTTCTGATTATCTACCATCAAGGGAAGGCGGTCGATGAAGCCGATCATCTCCCGCTCGAGCCCCGTCGCGTCGAAGCGCTCGTGTGGCGCGAGACGCTCCACGGCCTGCAGCAGGAGGTCGACGCTGCGCAGAGTGGGCTCCGCCCATTCCAGCAGTTCGCCGAGGACTTGCCGATCCAGAGGGCCGCGCTGACCGGCGATGGCGTTCCAGAGCGCGTCCTTCTGCTGGGCGTCTCCCAGGGTCATCACGCTGCGGATCGAGACGATGCGGGCGTATCGGCCGCGGGACGGATCGCAGGCAATGTCACGGAGCGGTGCCACGCAGGCGGTCATCTGCCCTTGCCAGACCAGTCGGCCGAGGAAGAAGACGACATCGTCGTTGCCGCCGTACTCGTGAAGTAGGGCTAAGGTGTCCTCTGAGAGGTCGCGGTTTGCGATGCGTGCAATGGCAGTATTGTCCATCATGCCCATCACTCCTCGCCGTTGGCGACGCGTTCGACGATATCGATCAGCATCGCCTTGCGAACATCAAGCGGGAGCACGGAGGGGTCGCCGCCCTCGCTGGCGAGTTCTGGCGCCAAAGCCAGTGCCCGATCACGCACACCCGCGTCCAAGAGGATCAGCCAAGGGAGGATCGGTCGCGTGCGGGGCACGATGACCTCCTGACCATACTGAGTGCGGAAGAAGAGCTCTTCGACGGCGGCTCGACCGCCTGGCCGTTCGATCAGTTCGCGTGCCCATTCAGCCGCCAGCAGCTCGCGAATCTCGCGGTGCCGGAACCGGACACTAGTGTAGACCACGTCGTCGAAAAGCCCAGTCTTGAGCAGCGCATCGATCTCGGCCTCAGTCCAACCAGTCAGCAAGTCGCGCGGGTCGATACGGTCCGGACTGTGTAGACCATCCGGCAGGCAGATCACGGCTTTGCCGGTCAGCATGACGGCCCCAGCGAGGATTCTGGCGCCTTCCCGCGCCCTCGTCGGGTCAACGCGGGCCGCAGGAGTCAATGGCGCGAGCTGTAGCTCGATCATTCGCGTCAGCACCTCGAAACGGCTCCCGAGCGCCTGGTCTGCGGACCACTTGCGTATCAGCGCCTTCAGATCGAAAGGCCGCTCGGCGAGCGCCATCAGATTCCCGCGCCGGATCGCGTCCAAGAAGGCGTCCACCTCGGTGACGCCGTAGGTGCTGGCGAAGAGCTTGATTTCATCTTCGGTCAGGCCGGCTAGGCGGAAGACCTTGAGTAGCGGATCATTCGACCCGTCGGCCTTGTCGCCCGTACTTTCCCCCTGTGCCTCGTCGGCGGGCGCGCCATACGGAAGATACTGTTCGACAAGGGTCCGATCTGGCAGCGCCTGCCAAGCGTCCTCGCGGCTGGTGATGAAGATGTGGGCGCGCTCACGCGCTCCATGGATACGCTCTCCGAAGATGCGGATGGCGGCTTCAAGGGCCCGCGGCGTCTCGAGCTGCGCCTCGTCAACTGAATCGAGGCAGAACCAGGCCTCCTCAGTTGAGGCAAGCCACGCCACGAATTCGTCCGCGCTCCCTACTTCGAAGCTGGTCTCGAAGTTTTCGTCGATCGCTTCGATTCGTATGAAGAACGCTTTCTTCCCGCGCGCCTTGATGCGCTCGGCGCGCAGCAGCGCCTCGAAAGTCTTCCCGGCCCCGGGTTCAGCGAGAATTAGGACGCGGCGCTCGTCCTCCAACTGATGCCAACCCAGGGGTCGGCCGGCATGGGGGACAAGGATGTCCCAGTTCCGGGAAGAGAGTGGCGTGAACCGCCGGATCAGCTCGACGACTTTGTCGGTCACGACCGCGTTCCGGCGTTGGCGGGATAGAGGTTCGGGAACCAGCGCTCTGCAACGTCGGCCGGAAAGGCGAGCCGAAGCGGAGCGCGATGCGACGACGCCGTCAGCACACCGCGATCGACGAGCCCTGCCGTCACATTCCTGGCCGCGCGTTCCTCGTATCCGGTGAGCAAGGGGATCTTCGAGCGTTCGACCTCGCCTCCGATGACGGCCTCGCGAAGAACTTGGAAGCTGCCGCGCATCAGACGTTTGGCGCGGACCTCTTCCTCGACATGAATTTCCATGCGGTTCAGCAGGTTCGACGGTTCAAGCAGGTTGCTCATAAATCGGACCTGATCGAGGGATTGCTCCAGAAAAAACCTGCAGAATTCCACGAGGCCGCGATGGGTGAGGTTGCCACGACCATCCCGGTCTCCCTGGCGAGGTCCATCGGCCCCTGCCAGCAGCGCCTTGTAGCGGTTCTCCTCGCGCGCAAGGCCCCGCGCGACGGACCAAAGGCTGGTGCCGACACCGAGACGCTTCAACAACGCATGGGACATCAGGCGAGCCACGCGGCCGTTGCCGTCCAGGAAAGGGTGGATCCACAAGAAGCGCTGGTGGACCGCGCCCACGGCTTGAATCTGCCGGAATCGGTTCAACACCGGAGCCTTATAGGCAGCGTCGAACCTAGCCATGAAACGGGGCAGATCGTTAGGCTCAGGCGGAAGGTGGCGGCCCACCTCGACATCGCGCCTTCGCCACCTTCCTGGCTCCACCTCCAGTCGCTCGCCCGTTGCAGGGTCCGTCACGAAGAGCATTTCGGGCGGGAGGCGGGAGCAGAATTCCTCGTGAAGCCACGCCGCATACGCGGCGGAGGCGGGCCAGGCGTCTGGATCACGGCCAGTGTCGATCAGCCGCTGCACATGGATATGCGCGACCGCTTCCTTTTGGAGGTCGCGCTTCCGCGGCTCGTTCGAGAAATCGTTCGCTAAAGCTCGGTCTATGTCGCGCGGATGGGTGTCGTGGCCCTCGATTAGGTTCGAATAGTAGCAGTTCATCGAGCGAACGAGGTCGCCGATCGAGTCTCTCAGGATCGGGTGGGTGCGGCCGGCAAGCTGGCTGGCCTCTTCGACCAACTGGACCACTGCGTCCTCTAGCTCCCGCACACCCTCCTCGGGAACCAGCGGTTCCATAGCCGTGATGTCCATCCGCCGATCGTACCGGATGTTGTGCCGGTTTGGTAGGCAAAAAACCAGTAGGAAATTCAATCCGAAAGCTGCGACACGGGGTCCGATGAGGCCGGTTGAAATGCCGGTTTCAGCGCCGGTAGAACTGGGAATGGGCGGATGCGGTGCGGCGTGCGCCCCGGGCCAGCTTCACGGTCCCCGTCGTCGTGCATCCCACTCGGCGCTCGTTGCGAATGACAAGCGGACCCTTCCCCCTGTCCGCCATAAAGCGGATCCGCTGGGCTCGAGGGCTCGAGGGCTCGAGGGCTCGAGGGCTCGAGGGCTCGAGGGCTCGAGGGCTCAGCGAATGCCACCTTTCCGTAGCTGAGCCAGTAACCGCTTACGGCGCCTAGCGGTTCGAGATCTCTCAAAGTGGCGCCTAGTCGATCAGGACTAGCACGCCGTCTAGCCTCTTAACGAGCTCGCCTTGAACTCGTGCGGCATGGGAGTTTCGGCGTTGAGAAACTCCGCGCGCATGTCGGCCCAATTGCGTTCGAATTCATCGGGGCTCAGTTCCACCACGCGCGGCATTACCGAAACCAGGCGGAATGGCGCCGCCGCTCGAACTGGACAAAGGCGAGGGTGCTGATACTCTCGCCATATCTTCTCTTCGGCCCGGTTTGCGCGCAGGCCGGGTCAGAAACTGGAGATCCGACAGGAAGCTTGATGGTGAAGCGGCGCGTCAAGACGACGGCCCGGGTACTTCCTTGAGCAAATGCGAGGCTGCTGGTTTGGGGCATCGCACATTTACGCCGCCCCGCTCCGCAAGGTCGAGTTACGGGCGCCGGGCGAACGTCGGGTTCTGGCGCAAATGCGAATTACCCGGGCTCGTTGCCGAGCGTCGCGCGGCCTGAGGTCTTGGCGCGTGTATTCTGGCCCATCCATTCCGAGATGTCGCTCAGGCGGTACCGAACGGCGCGGCCCCATTTAACGTAAGGCGGGCCGCCACCGCGTTGTCGCCAACCCTGAAGCGAGCGGTGGCTTAGGGCCGTGAGGGCGGCGACTTCCCGCTCCGTCAGGAGGCGGTTCGGATCATATTTGGTAGGAACGTCCATCTTGGGCTCCGTTGCTGATGGACCCGAATACTATGCGCTGGATTGCGCCCTGGCGCGCCGGAAAGGTGCTGAAAACCCGGCCGCTCAGCGATGGACGTTTTCGCGAGTTCCGCTGGCCGCCGCCCGTTCGCCCTTGTTGAAGCGGCCGATCATGGTGCGCATGGCCGTTCCGATCGCGGCCGGCTTCACCTTGGGGTCCAGCGGCGTCATCACATCGAGGCAGAACAGCAGGGCTCGGGAGCCGCCGTTCTCTTCGCTATAGGTGAATCGTTCGCCGAAATGCTGCGCCCATAGCGTCTGCATATTCGCCACCCAATTGCGCAAGGTGATAGCTCGTGGCGCGCCGCCCCGGCCCTTTTGCTGCGCAACATGCGCCAACGCGAACCGGGCAAGATTTTGCGCAATTTCGAGGGCTTCGAGAATTTCGGGCTCGCCCATGCGGAGCACGGCCTCACCATCTCCCATCGGGATGGTGCGGACAGTCTGTCCAAGCGGTGTTTTCGGCCGCCCCTTAAATTGCGAGCGTGGCGGCGGGATTGTCAAACGCTGTAGTTTCGGAAGTCGCCTCAACGGTTTGAATTTGCGTAACATTGTTCTCTGGCGCTGCACCCGTGTCGACCGCAGCAAGCAATTCGAAATCGCCGTAGCGGAGTGGGCGCCAAAATGCCGCTTCGGCAGACGGCGCCAGCGCGCGGATTTGCGACGCCAGCTTTTCAGCGGAACTCAGGATTTCCCGAATTGGCTTCTCTCGGCTTTTGCGCGCTGCCGGCGTATCCTCGGTTGATTTTTGCTGCAGATAATTGGCGCCGGAAAATCGGATAAATTCGGCCACATCAGTGACCGGAATTGCCGGCTCTACCTCGTGGCGGCGCAGCAGCTCGTCGATAAATACGTCGGGATAGGCCGTCTGCATGGCGGCCTGCCATTTTATGCGCCAGTCCTCTTCGAAAAGGACCATCGGCTAAGTGGCCCTTAGAGCACAGACCTGGATTTCACCCCCAAGCGCGGCCCGTAGCGCGGGGCAAATGGCGGCGAGATTGTCCATGCTTGGGTTCCCCCGTGATCGTCACGATGTAAGTGGCCTATAGGTACCACTGCGCAAGAGCGTGGCGCTCAGCGTAGCCGAGCCGAAATCCGGAAGGAGACCGGCTGTCCGATCATTGTCATGGCGGGCTGGGCGGGGGCGCTTGGCTGCGCCGCCCCCGGGGTCTCGGGGCGTGAGGCGCCTTTGCGGTGGAGGTCTTCAGGCTTGAGGTGGGTGTAACGCTTCAGCATCTTCCAATCGCGATGTCCGGTGACGAGCGCCACCTGCTCGATTGCAAAGCCCGCCTCGAAAAGCCGACTGGCGCCTTCGTGACGGAGGTCGTGGAATCTCAGCTCGGCTATCTTCAACTCTCGGCAGGCCCTCCGGAACGCCGTGCCGATCGAGCGGCCGTTGTAGGGAAAGATCCGGTCGCTACGACCGACGGCGGGTCTCTGCGCCCGTACCAGCGCCCAAGCATCGAAGCCGGTTGCGGCGAGGAGGGGGACCTTCTGGTGGTTGCCGGTCTTTTCGCGCGGGTCCTTGCGGTCGCGCACGATGACGGTGCGGGTCTCCTCGTCCAGGTCGGCCCAGCGGATGCGCGTGATCTCCTCCTGGCGCATGGCGCTGGAGATCGCGAACTGGATGATGCGCCCCATCGGGATCGCCTGTCGCGGCAGGCCGTCGAAATAGGCCAGAAGCTTATCTATCTCCTTCGCCGTTGGGCGGCGGTCCCGCTGCCGTGACTTGCCGATCAGGTCGAGCCGCTTGAGCGCGAGACGCGCCAGCTCAATGGCCTCGACCGGGACCTCCACGCCGTGGACGGCGGCGGCATGGCTGGCGACCATCTTAAGGTAGGTGAAATCCTGCGCGACAGTGACCGGCCCCGCGCCCGCCTTGGCGCGCTCGCGCCCGAACTGGATCAGGCGCTCGCGGGTCAGCGCCGTCACCTTCAGGTGACCGAGCTTGGCCTTCAGGGCGTCCAGCACTGCCTCCTTAGACCGACGCGGCGCCTTGCCCACCTCGCACATGTCGCGGATGTGGATGTCGACCAGGTCGGCGACGGTCTCGCACTTGAGCTTGGGTTTCGGCGGCGGCCCCTCGCCGGCGTCGATGCGCGCCTCAGTCTCGACCACCCATTCCTCCGCCTCGCCGATGCGCTTGAACGTGCGGCCGGTGCTCACGCCTTTGCGACGGACCTGCGCCCGCCAGCGGCCTGTCGAGAGTTTGGTTATGGACCCCATGAGCATCCGTTCCGTGTGCAAAGCCGCTTCGCAATCCGACGCCGGTCGGCGTATTTGGGCGTGCACACGCGCAGAAAAATTTGCACATGTTCACCCGGCGTTCCAATTTTGTAGCCCATAAATGCCTGATCTAAAAGAGAAAATTCTGTCGGTCGCCCCGATGATGGACTGGACCGACCGGCATTGCCGGGCCTTCCACCGGGGTCTGACCGCGCGCGCGCGCCTCTATACAGAGATGATCACCACCGGGGCCGTCCTGCACGGAGACCGGGAGCGGCTGATGGGGTTTTCGGCGGTGGAGCACCCGGTCGCGCTGCAGCTCGGCGGCTCGGAGCCGGGGGCGGTGGCGGCGGCGGCGCGCATCGGCGAGGATCTGGGCTACGACGAGGTCAACCTCAACGTCGGCTGCCCCTCGGACCGGGTGCAAAGCGGCCGCTTCGGCGCGTGCCTGATGCTGGAGCCGGAGCTCGTGGCCGAATGCATGGCGGCGACCCTCGCCGCCGTGCGCATTCCCGCTACGGTGAAGTGCCGGATCGGCGTGGACGAGCAGGACCCCGAGGAGAGCCTGTTCCGACTGGTCGACCTCTGCGCCGCAGCGGGCGTCACCACCTTCGTGGTGCACGCGCGCAAGGCCTGGCTGAAGGGACTGTCGCCCAAGGAGAACCGCGAGATCCCGCCGCTCGACTACGGCCTGGTCTATCGGCTGAAGCAGGAGCGCCCGCAGCTCACCGTCGTGCTGAACGGGGGCGTGGCGTCGCTGGACGAGGCGGAGGCCCACCTCGCCCAGGTGGACGGGGTGATGCTGGGCCGCGCGGCCTACCATACGCCGGAGATCCTGGGAGAGGCCGACCGCCGGCTGTTCAATCCCGCCGCCCCCGCGGTCGATCCGTTCGAGGCGGTGGATCGCTATCGCCCCTACATGGCCGGCCAGCTGGCCCGCGGCGTCCACCTCGCGGCCATGACGCGCCACATGCTGGGGATGTTCGCCGGCCGGCCGGGCGCGCGGGCCTGGCGACGGATCCTCACCGTCGAAGGCGTGCGGCCGGGCGCGGGGCTCGAGGTGGTGGACCGGGCGCTCG
>FTIU01002229.1_pt1 | contig 10973 bp, 8 predicted proteins | sample 1658461 | NCBI WGS metagenome assembly FTIU01 (sample SAMEA3914827, study PRJEB12502) | metagenome | biome: forest; material: soil | place: Canada | collected 2011-07-03 | depth 0.3 m | reverse complement strand
CCGGCAAGACCACGCTGCTGCAAATCATTGCAGGGCTGGTCGAACCGAGCGACGGCAAGTTGCTGATCGACGGTAAAGACGCCACTCGCAAGGCTGCCGGTGAACGTGGCATAGGCATGGTGTTTCAAAGTTATGCCTTGTTCCCTCACATGACCGTATGGGACAACGTCGCCTATCCCTTACGCATGCGCAAAGAGGGAAGGGCGGCTATGGACGCCGCGGTCAAGGATGCGCTGGAAATGGTGCAGATGGGCGCTTACGCGCATCGCCTGCCGCGTGAATTGTCCGGCGGTCAGCAACAGCGTATTGCGCTGGCGCGCTGCTTCGTCTACAAGCCATCAGTGATCCTGCTGGATGAACCGCTGGGTGCGTTGGACAAGAAACTCCGCGAGCACATGCAATCCGAAATCCGCCGCCTGCACAAAGATTTGGGAGCTACTTTCATTTACGTCACCCATGATCAGGAGGAGGCGCTCAATTTGTCCGATCGCATCTGTCTGATGAATCAGTCGAAGATCGAGCAGATAGGCACGCCGCAAGCCATGTACGACCAGCCTGCCAGCGTGTTCTCGGCGCAATTCATCGGCTACTCGAACTTGCTGGAAGGAACGTTGGAGCAAGGCGCCACCGGGCTCGATACCTTGCGCAACGGCCGTTTCGCATTACCTGTAATCCCGCAAGATGCCAGCCAGCCGGCTGCCAGGACACTGGTCGTGAGGCCGGAAAATGCGCGGCTGGCGAATCCTGAATCAGCTTATCTGCGCGGTCGCGTCGATGAAGTGGTGTTCGCCGGTTCCGATATCCGTGTACTCATCGACATCGGCGAAGCGGAGCCTTTCCTGCTGCGTTGCGGCCGCCGCGAAGCGCCTGACGTCGGCGATATCGTCGGCGTCAGCTGGCAGCCCGAACTGAGCACCGTCTTGACCACAGCCGTTGCCGCCTGACAGGAGCCGCCATCATGTTCAATTCATCAAACCGCAAGCTGATCAAGGCCATGCTGCCGGCGCTGCCGTCTATCGTATTCTTGTTATGCTTTTTTGGCGTGCCGGTCTACGAGATATTGCAAACCGGCGCCTACAACGCCGACGGCAACCTGAGTCTGGCGCAGTTCCATCGGATTAGCGGCGATATCGTGTATGCGAAGGTATTGTGGACCACCTTCAAGATATCGTTGTTGACGGCGCTGTTTGCAGTCGGGCTCGGTTTTCCGGTGGCCTACTTCCTGAGCCAGATCAGCGATCGCCGTCGCGGCAAATGGATGATCTGGCTGCTGATCCCGTTCTGGACCAGTTACCTGGTGAAGACTTTTGCCTGGATTCTGGTGCTGTCTAAAACCGGCGTGCTAGCCTCGATCGCCATGGGGCTAGGCCTGGTCGATGATCCGCAAGCTCTTGCGCCGTCGTTGAGCGGGGTGATGATAGGCATGGTGCATGCAATGCTGCCGCTGGCGGTGATGAACATGTTGCCGATCATGCGTGGCGTAAATGCGCAATTGCTGCAGGCTGCGGAAACGCTGGGCGCCAATCGCACAGTTGCCTTTTTTTCGGTATTCCTGCCGCTGGCGGCGCCGGGGATGGCTGCTGCCGGCCTGCTGGTATTTATCACCAGCCTCGGTTTCTTCATTTTGCCTGCGTTGCTCGGCACACCGCAGGAAACCATGATCGCGCAGCTGGTGATTTCAGCGATTAACGAGCTATTCAATTTACCGTTTGCCGCCGCTTTGTCGACGGTTTTGCTGGTTTGTGCGATTGCTGTATTTATCTTGTACGACAAGCTGGTTGGTTTGTCCTCATTGAGCGGTGAGTCGCGATCGGTGGCACGCAACAAGAATTTACCTGGCATGAACGGTTTCCTGATCGTCGTCGGCAGAGCGTTGGGACGCGCTCATGCCGCGCTGGGGCCGATCAGCGCCAGTGTTCGCGGCCTAAAGATATATACGCTGGTGTTGATCGTATTGTTGTCGCTGCCGATTCTTGTGGTGCTGCCGATTGCGTTCACCGATTCGCCGTTCCTGGCGTTCCCGCCCAAGGGTTTCAGCTTGCGCTGGTTCGAGTCGTTCATGTTTTCTCCGGTATGGCAATCGGCGTTGCTGCGCTCCTTCGGCGTGGCCGTTGTAACAGCGTTTGCCGCCACCGCTCTGGGCCTGGGTGCCGCACTGTCGCTGACGCGCTTGCCGGCGGCCTGGACCAAGCCGATGTTCGCGGTGTTCCTGGCGCCGCTGATCGTGCCGCGCATCGTGATCGCGGTCGGCTTGTTCTATCTGTTCGCGCGTCTCGGGCTGGTAGGCACTAATCTCGGTCTGGTGATCGGCCATACCGTGTTGGCGATTCCCTACGTGGTCGTGACAATGGTAGCGGCGCTCAAGCGTTTCGACTGGCGTCTCGACGATGCCGGCCGCATTCTCGGGGCATCGGCATTTGCGCGGCTGCGCACGATACAGCTGCCGATGATGATAGGTAGCGTGGTGGCTGCATTGCAGATTGCTTTCATCATTTCGTTTGACGAATTGACGATTGCCATTTTTGTCAGCGGCGGCCTGACCAATACCTTGCCGAAGCAAATGTGGGATGACATGACTTTGCAAGTTAATCCGACGCTGGCCGCGGTATCGCTGGTCATGGTGGTGGTGATTGCGGTGCTGGTGTTGATCCCGACATTCTTCAAGCGAGCCGAGCCGGCATGAAATACCGCGCCATTGCGAATCTAATCAAGACAAATCAAGACACCAATATGCACAACTATTCCGATTATTTCCCTGTTCGCTCACCTCGCGATAATCTCGACGTCGTGCCGCTGCTGCATGATGGCCTGATGCGGGAGGGGCCACGGACGCTACTCGATTTCAATGGCGCCAGGGCATCGTTCGACGACATGGCCAAACGCGTCGGCGCGATGCAAGCCTGGCTGGACGCCAAAGGTATCTGTCGCGGCGATCGGGTGGCGCTGATGCTGGAAAACGGCCTGGATCACATCGCGCTGATCTATGCGCTGATGTTGAGCGGGGTGGTGTGGGTGCCGGTCAATACGCGCCTGAAAGGACCGGGCATCGACTATCTACTCGGCCATTGCAAGCCAACGTTGTTCATCGCGCAACATGAGTTTGCCGAGGTCCTGTCGGAGCCGGGTTTGCAATCCCGTCTGGTCTGGCTCGAGGAGGTGCAGCTGACGGTGCAACAAATGCCAGCCGAAGGCCGGTTGCTGCAGGCTGCGCCGGTCAAGGCCGACGATACCTTGTGCCTGATCTATACCTCAGGCACTACCGGTGCGCCGAAGGGAGTGGTGTTCACCCATCGCATGATGCGCATCGCCAGCGAAGCGACCCTGATCGTTTCCGGCGCCGGCGCGGGTGACCGCATGTTCGTCTGGGAACCTCTGTGCCATATCGGTGGCGCCCAGATGATGCTGGTGCCGTTTCTGCAACAAGTCGAATTGCACATAGTCGAACGTTTTTCGGCGAGCCGCTTCTGGCAACAGATAGAAACCTCGCAAGCTACCCATTTGCACTATCTGGGCGGGATACTGGACATCCTGATGCAACTGCCGGAGCAACCCGCCAGTCATACCCTGCGTGTGGCATGGGGCGCCGGCGTGTCGGTCAAGGCGTGGGATGCGGTGATCGCGCGTTTGCAACTGAATCTGCGCGAATGCTATGGCATGACCGAAGGATCCAGCTTCACCACAGTCAACGCCAGCGGCAAGCCAGGCTCAATCGGCCGCGCACTTCCTTGGCTTAAGGTTGAACTGCTGGACGACCATGATCAGCCGGTAGCTACCGGAGATATCGGACACATCGTGGTGTCGAGCGCGATCGACGGCACCTTTTTGCCGCAATACCTGGATAATCCGGAGGCAAGCGCCGCCGCGGTTCGGAACGGGAAATTGTACACAGGCGATTCTGCGCGCATGGACCAGGACGGAGATTTGTTTTTTGTCGGTCGTCGTACCGATAGCATGCGCGTACGAGGAGAAAACGTATCGGCATGGGAAATCGAGCGGGTTTTTGTTACCCATCCAGCGGTGGCTGCGGCGGCCGCCATTGGCATCGACAGCGCTATCGGCGAACAGGAAATCATGCTGCATGTGCAATTCAAGCCCGGCTTCGACGTCTTGTTCAGCGATCTGGCGCAATGGGCCGAGTCCAGGCTTGCCAGCTACCAGATGCCGCGTTATTTTCTGGAAACTGCAGCGTTCGAATTGACGTTGAGCGAGCGTATTAAAAAACATTTGCTGCCACGTGGCGTCGAATTGGCATGGGACCGCCGTGCTCAGTCGCCCTCAGCCGTCTTCGATAAACAACGGCGTGACATTCCAGATAGCGCAAAAAACCAATGAGCGGCGATAATAGATCCTTTCCTCAACCAAAAGGCCGGCCTGCCAAGCAGACGGCGATTCACCCTATGAGCGCAGACGCAGGCAAAGCTGTCGGACCACGTAAGAAAAAAGCAGGCAAAGAACCGGCGTCGGCGTCGGCAAAAAGCGACGCCAGCCCCGACCTGGAAGTCGCCGTTGCCAGCGCCATGGATTCGCCGCTATACGTGAATTCGGTAGAAAAGGGGATGCGTGTCCTGATGGCGTTCGATGGCCAGCAGCGCCAACTTTCACTGTCGCAAATTGCTGCGCTCACCGGCTTCGATCTCAGCGCGGCGCAACGCTTCACCTACACGCTGACAGTCCTGGGCTACCTGAACAAGGACGAAGAAAGCCGTAAATACGAGCTGTCGCCGAAATTACTCGATTTCGCCTATCACTATCTGTCATCCAGCGAGCTGGTCACCCGGGCGACGCCTTATCTGCAGCAATTGAGCCAGGAGACCGAGGAAACCACCAACCTGACAATACTTGACGGCACCGATGTGGTTTTTGTCCAGCGTATCGTCAGCCGTCACGTTCTGAATCCGACCGTGGTCACCGGCACGCGCATCCCGGCGTATTGCACTGCATCCGGACTGGCATTGTTGTCAACCATGAGCGATGAAGAAGTCGATGTGATATTGGGCGCATCCGAACTACGGCAACATACCCCTTTCACGGTCGTCGATCCGAAAAAAATCAAGCTGCGGCTAGCCACTTTCCGCGAACAGGGATATGCCCACATCAAGGAGGAGTATTTCCTCGGCGACGTCTCCACCGCAGCCGCAGTCAAGGATGCCCGTGGCCGCGGTATCGGGGCTGTCAACGTTGCAGTCACAAAAGCGCGCTGGGGCGCCGATAGCGATGAAAGCCGCTACGCCAACCTGGTGATGTCTGCGGCTCGTGCAATTTCAGTACAAAGGAAGTAAACGATGATTACGCTGCGGCAGCCCAACATTACTTTCATCGGCGGCGGCAATATGGCGGCTGCCTTGATCAACGGACTCGTGAATTGTTTTACAGCTGCAGCAAATATCCGCGTCATCGATGTCACTCCGCAGACGTTACAGCAGTTGTCACAGCGGTTTGGCGTGACGGTCGACTGTAGTGTCACCAATGCGGTTGCGGGCTGCGATATCCTTATCCTGGCAGTCAAGCCGCAGCAAATAGCACCGGTGTTGCAGGATATCGCCGCGCAACTCAAGCATCAGTTGGTGATTTCCATTGCCGCTGGTATTCGCACCGCGGAATTGTCTGCCGGCCTGCAGGGCTATACGGCTATAGTGCGCGCCATGCCGAATATGCCGGCGTTGATCGGGCGCGGCATGACCGGCATGTTTGCCATGCCGGGGGTGAGCGCAGAACAACAGCTGCATGCCGATACAGTAATGGCCGCCGTCGGCAAAACCATGTGGCTGCAAGCAGAACAGTCGCTGGACGCAGTCACCGGCGTCTCTGGCAGCGGTCCGGCTTTTGTTTTTCATTTTATAGAAGCGTTGGAAAAAGCGGCTTTGGAAGTCGGGCTGAATGCCGCGGAGAGCAAATTGCTGGCGTTGGAAACCGTCGCCGGCGCTGCGCAACTGGCGTTGCAATCGGATGATGAGGTGGCGCTATTGCGTGAACGGGTAACGTCGAAAGGCGGAACGACATTCGCCGGCCTGAACAGTTTGCAGCAGGATGACTTCTGCGCCGTCATCGCCCGCGCGGTTAAGGCCGCGACCAACCGCAGCCGGGAACTGGGCGATACCTGCTGATCTGGATCGCCAGGCCCTAGTGTCCGGCGAATGCTTCCGCCAGCGACAAGATCTTTCCGGTAGCGCTGCCATCGTAGCCGCTGATCTGATCGACAACTGCGCGAAACGAGGCTGATTGCAAGATGCCGATAACCTGCTGCATCAACGGATCGCTCATGGCGCTGCTGGAGACAGCAAAGAAATACCGCTCACGCACCAGCGGGATGAAATCCAGACCGAAACGCTGGGCCGCGGTCTGTACGCCGAAACCGACATCGGCCATGCCGCTGGCGATAAAGGCGGCAATTGCGGAGTGGGTGAACTCGGCAGTTTCGAAACCGTCGATGGCGGTGGGCGACAGCGCTTGCCTGGACAGCATCAGTTCCAGCAGCATGCGGGTACCGGAACCCGGCTGGCGGTTGACAAAAAGCACGCCCGGGCGGCTCAAGTCGGACAAGCCGGCAATGTTTTTCGGATTCCCCGGCGCCACCATCAAGCCCTGGTTGCGCACCGCCAGGTGAACCAGGCAATGTTTGTCTTTATCTAGCCATTGGCTGTAGCTGGCCACCGATGCTTGTTCGAATTCCCCCAGCGGCACGTGAAAGCCGGCCAGATCGCATTCCTGCCGTGCCAGCGCCGCCACCGCATCGGTACTATTGCGATAACGCAGTTCCACCGGCAGACGTCGTTCATTCAGCTGATTCAGTAATGCCGCAACGGCGAAGCCATGGCTGGCGTTCAGGCGGATCATCGGCGGCCCGCAGCTTACCGTTTTGCTCAGCTCGCCTTCCAGTTCTGACGCCAGGGTCTCTAGTGTCGGCGACAAACGCGCCGCGATGCGGCGATCAGCCCAGATCAGTTTTTCTGCCAGCGGCAGCAGGCGGCTGCCGCGGCCACGCCCGGTTTCTACCAGTGGATGACCGAACATTTGTTCGGCAGCGCGCAACAAGCCCCACGCGTGACGGTAAGAACCGCCGGTCTGTTTGGCGGCATTGGCAATCGAGCCTGTTTCCTGGATTGCGGTGAGTAATGTCAATAAAACAGCAGTATCCAGCGGCGACTCTGCATCGCGCGAAATTTCCCAATGCGGCTTAATTTTGACTTTATACATTATGCAAAATATAGCCTATTGAGCTGACCATCTACCAGTGATATTTTGTATATCTATAGGAGATATACAGAGGAAATATAAGGAAACAAAATATTTCTCAAATAAAACTATATGTAAGTAATTACCTATGGTACATATAAGCTTTTTTTATTTCCAGGGGGGAATGTGGGATTTTTAGATAAAGAACGGACCATTGCAGGTCCAGGCTTCAACCGTTGGCTGGTGCCGCCCGCAGCGTTGGCAATCCACCTGTGTATTGGCATGGCTTACGGCTTTTCCGTGTTCTGGTTGCCGTTGTCGAAAGCGGTCGGCATCAAGGAATCGGTGGTCTGCGCAAAGGACATGAGTTTCTTTGCTGAAATATTCGCAAGTAATTGCGACTGGAAGATTTCAATGCTGGGCTGGATCTTCACCATGTTCTTCGTTTTGCTCGGAACATCCGCGGCAATCTGGGGCGGCTGGCTGGAGCATGTCGGTCCGCGCAAGGCCGGTTTTGTGGCCGCCGTGTGCTGGTGCGGAGGCTTGCTGATTTCGGCGCTCGGGGTTTATCAGCATCAGATATGGCTGATCTGGCTCGGCTCCGGTTTGATTGGCGGGGTCGGTCTCGGGCTGGGTTATATCTCGCCGGTGTCGACGCTGATCAAATGGTTCCCGGACCGCCGCGGCATGGCCACCGGCATGGCGATCATGGGTTTCGGCGGCGGTGCGCTGATCGGCAGTCCGCTGGCAGACAAGCTGATGAAGCATTTCGCTAACGACGTTTCAGTCGGCGTCTGGCAGACTTTTGTCGTGATGGCCCTGATCTACTTTGTATTCATGATGGCCGGCGCTTTCGGTTACCGGATTCCGCCTAGCGGCTGGAAACCGGCCGGCTGGACCCCGCTAGTCACTAATAGCAACGCCATGATCACCCAGCATCACGTACATGTCAGCAAGGTCTGGGGCATCCCCCAGTTCTGGCTGGTGTGGCTGGTGCTGTGCCTGAACGTATCGGCCGGTATCGGCGTCATCGGCATGGCGTCGCCTATGTTGCAAGAAATGTTCGGCGGCCATCTGCTGGGTGTGAGCGCCAAGTTCGCGGAATTGTCGGCTGAGCAAAAAGGTGCGATTGCAGCAATTGCCGCCGGTTTTACCGGCTTGATCAGCTTGTTCAACATTGGCGGCCGTTTCGTCTGGGCCACATGCTCTGACTACATCGGACGCAAGATGACTTACGTCGTGTTCTTTGTCCTCGGCTTCGTGCTGTATGTGAGCTTGCCTTGGTCGGGTGCGGCCGGCAGCGTGGCGTTGTTCGTGGGCGCCGTGTGCCTGATCCTGTCGATGTATGGCGGTGGTTTTGCGACGGTGCCAGCCTATCTGGCTGACTTGTTCGGCACCCAGATGGTGGGCGCGATCCATGGCCGTCTGCTGACTGCCTGGGCGACTGCCGGGATTCTGGGGCCGGTGGTAGTGAACTACATGCGCGAATATCAACTCTCGCTTGGGATCCCACGTGAAGCGGTCTACAACACCACGATGTACATCCTGGCCGGCATGCTGGTAGTTGGCTTGCTGTGCAACCTGATGATCAGGCCTGTCGCTGAAAAATACTTCATGACAGCGGAAGAACTGGCGCGCGAGAAGCAACTGGCGCATGAGCAGGCTTCCGCCAGTGGCGAAGCGGTGCTGGCGCCTGAGGTGATGGCGACCATCGGCAACGGCGGTAACCCGGCTGTGCTGTGGGCGTCGTGGGCGGCGGTGATCATTCCTTTGGTTTGGGGGATTTCGATCACCCTGCAGAAATCTGCAGTATTGTTTAAGTAATAGAGTTAAGTAGTGAGGCAGGGTGGGCGCCCGTGTCCACCCCGCTGTTGAGCAGGCAGGAAGTAGTTAGTAAAAATATTTGTAGCGAGTTGCAAGACGCACCGTTGTGCGCCGATCAAGGTGCTTCAGTGAACTGTAACAGCCGATTCAAGAGTGCCTGTCGCGTATCCGACACGCATGGCGGCGTTGCAAATGCTCGCAATAGTCTAGCTATTGCTGCGCTTTGCGCCTTGCCCTGCGCGCCGGATACGCGCCCTTCACTCCCGAATCGGCTGTTACAGTCCACTAGTCATAAAACAAGAACATCCATTCTGCGCACCTTTTGTAGTACCGAATACCGGTAGGAGACTGTCGTGAAGATGCAAAGCTCTCAAGTGTCGCAAGTATCGCAAGTTGTATCGTCGGACCCGTCTGTTGATCTGGACCAGGTCAAATCCATCATTCAAGAATACCAAACCATGCCCGGCGCCATGCTGCCGGTCTTGCATGCCATCCAGGACGCGCTCGGCTACGTACCGTCATCGGTAGTGCCGTTGATCGCCGACCAGTTAAATCTGTCGCGCGCCGAAGTGCACGGCGTAATCAGCTTTTACCACCATTTCCGCCAGCAACCCGCAGGGCGCCATATTGTTCTGCTGTGCCGTGCCGAAGCCTGCCAGGCGGTTGGCGCAGAAGCGCTGGCGGCGCACGCCAAGGCGGCGCTGGGCTGCGATTTCCATGGTACCAGCAGCGATGGCCAGTTCACGCTGGAACCGGTGTATTGCCTGGGCCAATGCGCTTGCGGCCCGAACATACAGATCGACGACGATCTGTATGCGCGCGTCAGTAACGAAAAATTCAACAAGCTGGTGCGTGCCAAGCGAGGTGCGCAATGAGTACTACCGGTATTACTGTATACGTACCGCGCGACTCTACCGCGCTTGCTCTGGGAGCCAACGAGGTCGCCGCGGCAATCGTTGCCGAAGCAGGTAAGCGCGGTCAGGAAATTACTTTGATACGCAACGGTTCACGCGGCATGTTCTGGCTGGAACCGCTGGTGGAAGTGGTTACCGCCGCCGGGCGCATCGGCTACGGGCCGGTCGAGCCGGACGATGTGGCAGGGCTGTTCGATGCCGATTTCCTGGCTGGCGGCCAGCATCGCCTGGCCTTGGGACTAGTCGAAGAAATTCCCTATTTGAAAAAGCAAGAGCGTCTGACTTTCGCCCGCGTCGGCATCACCGATCCGCTATCGCTGGACGACTATCTTGCGCATGAAGGCTATGCCGGCTTGCGGCGCGCCTTGACGCTGTCCGGCGCAGAGGTGGTGCAGGAAGTGCTGGAGTCCGGCCTACGCGGCCGTGGCGGCGCGGCTTTCCCGACTGGCATCAAATGGAAGACGGTTGCCAACACCCAGGCTGCGCAAAAATACATAGTCTGCAACGCCGACGAAGGCGATTCCGGTACGTTCTCGGACCGCATGGTGATGGAGGACGATCCTTTCATGCTGATCGAGGGCATGACGATTGCAGCATTGGCGGTTGGTGCGACCCGGGGCTACATCTATGTCCGCTCTGAATATCCACATGCGATCGCAGCGTTGAACCAGGCAATCGTCACGGCAAACAGCCAGAATTATCTGGGCGAGAATATTCTCGGTTCGCCACATTCCTTCCATCTGGAAGTCCGCAAGGGCGCCGGCGCATACATTTGCGGCGAAGAAACCGCCTTGCTTGAAAGCCTGGAAGGCAAGCGTGGCGTGGTGCGCGCCAAACCACCGTTGCCGGCAATCGAAGGTTTGTTCGGCAAGCCGACCGTCATCAATAACGTGATCTCGCTGGCCTCGGTGCCGATCATCCTGGCGCGCGGTGCGGCCTTCTATAAAAATTACGGCATGGGCCGTTCGCTCGGCACCTTGCCGATGCAACTGGCAGGCAATATCAAATACGGCGGCCTGGTGGAGAAAGCGTTCGGCGTCACACTGCGCGAAATGCTGCTCG
>FTIU01000665.1_pt1 | contig 11018 bp, 13 predicted proteins | sample 1658461 | NCBI WGS metagenome assembly FTIU01 (sample SAMEA3914827, study PRJEB12502) | metagenome | biome: forest; material: soil | place: Canada | collected 2011-07-03 | depth 0.3 m | reverse complement strand
CAGCGCAAGCTCGAATTCGCCCGGGCGCTGGCGACCAAGCCGAAGCTGTTGCTGCTGGACGAACCGGTGGCAGGCATGAATCCCGCCGAAAAAACCGAGCTGATGACGGAAATCCTGAACATCAAGCAACGTGGTTTCAGCATCTTCATGATCGAACACGATATGCGTTTCGTGATGGGCCTGTGCGACCGCATCGCGGTGCTCAACTTCGGCCGCATCATCGCCGAAGGTAGCCCCGATCAGATCAAGAACAACCAGGAAGTGATTGAAGCCTACCTGGGCAAGGAAGACGCAGAATGAAGGCCGCAGCGAACATGAACAAGACACCGATTCTGCAAGTGCAGGACCTGGCGGTTTCATACGGCCATATAGAAGCGGTCAAAGGCATCGACCTGACGCTCAATGAAGGCGAAATCACCGCACTGGTGGGTGCCAACGGCGCCGGCAAAAGCACTGCCCTGCTCGCCATCTCCGGCCTGCTAAAACCGATCCGCGGACAAGTGCTGTTCGACCAGCGCGACCTGACCAAACTGTCGCCGCACAAGATCGTCCAGAGCGGCGTGGTACAGGTGGCCGAGGGCCGCGCCACGCTCACCACCCTGAGCATCGCCGAAAACCTGGCGCTGGGCGCATACACCCGTAAGGACAAGGCGCAGATAGCTCAGGATCTGGAATGGGTGTATTCCCTGTTCCCGGTACTGCAACGACGCAAGGATGGCCTGGCCGGCAACCTGTCGGGCGGCGAACAGCAGATGCTGGCCATCGGCCGCGCATTGATGGCCAAGCCGCGTGTACTGTTGCTGGATGAACCATCGATGGGATTGGCGCCGTTGCTGGTGCAAGAGATTTTCCGCATCGTCCAGGAAATCAACCGCACCGGCCTGACGATTTTGCTGGTCGAACAAAATGTCCGGCAAGCGCTACGCATCGCCCAGCGCGGCTATGTGCTGGAAACCGGTAAAATCGTGCTGGCTGACAGCGGCAGTAACTTGCTGAACAATCCTAAGGTGCTGGAAGCGTATCTGGGCGGCTGACCTGTTTGTTATGCAATCCTGGCATTAGACTCATAATGCGATCAAATTCAAGGCCAATATTCATATTGGCCTTATTCATTTCCGGCATACCTGCATATAAGACAACCGGGTATCTTCCCTGCAGGTTCGGAAAATCCGACAAAAATATCGATAGTCTTGCAGAAGGAAACAAACCATGTTGGGCATTGCTCTATTGTTCATCGGCGCGGTGCTGGTCGTCAATGGCGTCGGCTTGACCGGCCGCATCGAGGCGCGTGAAAATGCCGTCTTCAATTTCCTGGTCGGCATACTGGCGCTGTTCATCAGTTTGCTGGGCCTGGTCCGAAGCGTTGACAATGCCGGCTACCTCAGCACCGCGGCGGGCCTGTTGTTTGCCTTCACTTACCTGTATCTGGCAGTGGTGCAATGGAAAGGCATGAACGGCAAAGGGTTAGGCTGGTATTGCCTGTTTGTCGCCATCAACACCTTGCCGATGGCGTGGCTGGCAGTGAACCAGGATATCCGTTCTACCGTGATGTGGCTGGCATGGGGTGCGCTCTGGTTCCTGTTTTTCCTGGCCATGGCGCTTCAAAAAACCATTCGATCGCTCGGCCCCATCACTGCGGTCATCGGAATTTTTTCGTGCTGGATTCCAGGCTTTTTAATGCTGACCGGCCGCTGGTAACAAGAGACCGCTACTGCAGACTACCCCAGCGTTCCACCGCTGGTTCCGCTACCGCCCACTTCCACACATCATCGCTGCGGCAGGCGCTGGCGATATACCAGGCGCGCTTCAACTGCGCGCCCTCACCTGTATCGACTGACAGCATCATTTCCTTGCACAGAGCCAGCGGAGTGTCTATCAGACGCGTCACACGCACTTCTCCCTGTTCGTTACCGTAGCCAATCGGATTGACGTATGCCCAGCGACGCGACTGGCCCACATCCAACTGCCCGGTGATGGCCGCAATTTCATCCTGTTCGGCTTTCTGCCAGCTGCGGTAGATATATTTGGTAGTGGCGTCGGTAGCCGCTTGTACCCCTATGCCGACGGCATAACCGACTGCCGGATTGGAGCTGACGGCGCCGCTGGCGACGCCCGCCGCCGCACCGGCAAAACCGCCAATGCTGTTACAGCCGCTCAATACTACTGCCGCCGCCAGCAAGCAGACGCCGCTGACAGCCCTGCGCGAAATACCACCGCGCCGCATCACTGCAATGCTCCCCAGCGCTCGGTTGCGGGTTCCGCAGACGCCCACTTCCAGGCTGGTCCCGTCTGGCATATGGTCGCCATGTAAAATTCACTGGTCGGCTTGCTAGCTTTATCCACCAGCCCGTCGACAGAAAACACGATTTCCTTGCAACTCATGCCCTGGCTGGCAATAACCCGGCTGACGGTAACGCGGCCGCGCTCGTTGTCTTCGATCGGCAGCGAGTGTACAACCTGCCAATTGGCGACTCCACCGACAGCCAGGCCGCCGGCCGCGTTGGCAACGGCGTCCTGTGCCTCGCCATGCACCTTGCGCTGCTGATACTGCACGCCCGCGCGCGTCGCCGCTTGCACGCCGAGACCGATACCGGTCGCCACCGCTGCATTATTGGTGAGTTTGCTCGCCAACGCGGTACCGGCCACGCCCGCCGCTGCCGAACTACCCTCGGTCACGACGGAACTACAAGCGCTCAACATCACTACACTACCCAACACCAGCCAACCACTTATCCGCTTTAACTGCATTACCGAATCCAATATGTAAGCACCGACCACAGAGGCATCGGTAGACATCAGCCAAAACAGCTGCAAACATTTTAGAAGGGAAAACTCCGGTTCAGTTCGATAGAAAAATGGTAAATTTGCAAATTCTTGTTAAATCATTCCTGGCAAAAAATTCCCAGTAAAAAAACGTAGCGTGCAATTACATGCCGCTGCCGTTTGCCCCTCCCATGCCACCCATTCCGCCCATGCCTTTACCATGCCCCTTGCCGGACGGTTTGTCCTTGCCAACCGCCGAGCCAGGCTCGCAAGACACCTTATCCACGCGCACCAGGCGATCCGCCAGGAACAGGCGAACCGCTTGCCGCTGCTGATCGTCCAGTGCGTCGTTCATGGTCAGCCACAGTTCGCGCAGCTGGCGCCCTTCCTGCGCAGCCAATCCGGATTCCGTATCAATCGCTGCCGACAACTGCCGCAAATCGATCGCCGGATCCTTGAGACCGTTGCTCATATTGGCTTGCAGATCGCGCTGCCGCTTTTCCCTGTCGCTGAGGATGGTGCGCGTCTTGGTTTCCAGCTGGCGCCACAAAGTCTGTTGATTGGCGTTCAGATGCAACTCGTCCTTCACCCCGCCGGCCGCCGACAATACGTCCTCGGCATGAAAATCCATCACCGGCGCTGCCAGCGCCGAGGATGCCAGCCCCACGCTGAACAAAGCTGCGAGCGAACCCTGCTTCAATGCGGACAACAGCTGCTTGGCGTGCATAACAATCTCCGGTAGATAAATCAGCTATTTAACCGGAGTTGCCGCGCCAACGAGGCAGGTGAATCATTTGGTAACAGCTAGCCACGGTTTGATACACGATGTTGCGGGGCGCAATTTGTCGCGTATCCTTTCCGCACATTGCTTTATTATTAGCAGCTTGCATTGCTGTCATGCTCCCTGCCTCACCTTATTGACTGATTAATGACTGAATAATGGATCGATTCAATCACATGATAAAAATCTCCGGCCTTACCTTCGATTATCCCGGTCACCGTGCCTTGCATCAGGTCAGCCTGCAGGTCGAAGCTGGTAGCGTGACTGCACTGGTCGGCTCCAACGGCGCCGGCAAAACCACGCTGATGCGCTGCATTGCGGGTCTGGAAACCCCGCTTTCCGGTTCGATCAACGTGGCTGGCATGGATGTGCTGGAACAGCCGCGTGAAGTACATCGGATCATGGGTTACCTGTCCGATTTCTATGGCTTGTATCAAGCGCTGACCGTGGCGCAGTGTTTTGAATATGCGGCCGCCGCCCAAGGCTTGCCTGCATCTGCTGTCCCGCAGGCGATCCAGACTACCGCGCAGCAACTGGGACTGACAGAACGCCTGCAACAGACCTGCGACAAGCTGTCGCGCGGTTTGCGCCAGCGTGTCGCCATCGGCCAGGCCATCATTCACAGTCCGAAAATCCTGTTGCTGGATGAACCTGCATCCGGCCTCGACCCGGAAGCGCGCGCCAGCCTGGCGGGGCTGTTTCGACAGTTGCAAGCGCAGGGCATGACGCTGCTGGTGTCGTCGCATATCCTGGCGGAGCTGGACGAGTATTCGACCCATATGCTGGCTTTGCGCGATGGCAAAGTATTGGAATATCGCGCGCTGACGCACGACAGCACCGAACTCGCTCGACACAAATCGCTGCGGATCACTCTGGCTCAAGCCAATTCCAGCTTGCGCGCGCAACTGGCCACCGAACCGTCCGTGCAGATAATCGCCAGTGACGAGCGTAGCGCCGATTTCGTCTTCAGCGGTGACGAGCACGCCCAGGCGGCATTGCTGGCGCGCCTGATTGATGGCGGACTGGCGGTTGCCAGCTTTGCCGATCAAAAGGAAAACCTGCAGCAATCGTATCTGCGCTCAGTCGCCAGCTATGAAAATAACGGACAAACCGCCAGGAGCGCATCATGATCAATCCTGAATTCAAACGTAACCTGTGGCTACAATTCTCCTTGCATCGCCTGATTGCCATGCCGGCCATCCTGGGATTGATTTTTTTCGCGTTCAGCATTGCCAGCAATAATTTCCCCGGCGGCCTGCCTCTGGACAGCATAGCGTTGATCTTGTTCGGCGGGATCGTCTGCCTGTGGGGGACCCGCAGCGCCAGCAGCGCCGTGATCGATGAAATCCGCGACAAAACCTGGGACCAGCAACGCATGAGCGCGCTCAATCCCTGGACCATGACCTGGGGCAAGCTGTTCGGCGCCACTGCTTTCAACTGGTATGGCGGCCTGCTTTGCTTGCTGGCATTCGTGATCGCAGCACTGACGCGAGAGGATGCCATGACATTTACCAGCAGCTTGACGCTGGTAGCCCTAGGCATACTGATGCATGCAGCAACGATTGCCCTGAACCTGCATTTGATGCGCAGCGACATCCGTGCCGTGCAGCGTGGCGGCATTGCCTGGGCGGTGGTGCTGATGGTTTTCTTGTTTGCACCACGCTTGCGTTCCGGGATCGACGCTTCCGTTCTCTGGTGGGGGAAGCCGTTTGCGTATAGTGTATTTCTGCTGGCCAGCACGGTGTTCTTTGCCGCCTTCGCTGTATTTGCGGCATGGCGCAGCATGAGCAGCGCATTGCAAATCACCACCATCCCCTGGGCCTGGCCACTGGCTTGCTGCCTGCTGGCAGCCTATGTCGCCGGCTTTACCGGCGGCGCCGGACTGTTGTGGATAGCCCTGCTGTTCGCAATGGCCATGACCTACGCGGCGCTATTCTCGGAAGAAAACGACATCGCGCTCTGGCAGCGTGTCATAACCAGGGCAAAGGCTGGCAATTGGCATGGCCTGTTCCGCAATTTGCCAATCTGGCCCACCACACTGGTTTTGAGTTTCTGTTTTGCGCTGCTGCTGCAGTTCAGTAACGGCGACGACCTGCCATTCAAATTGCCGGCAACCATCGCCAGTCTGTCGTTCCTGGCCTTGACGTTGGCGCTGATGCTGTTACGCGACTGCTGCGTCTACCTGTTCTTCGCCTTTTCCGGCAAGAGCAAGCGAGTCGGCGCCACCACCATCTTGTATCTCGCGCTCATCAACGGCTTGCTGCCGTTCCTGAGCAAGATGATGGGATTGGAATCCCTGTCCATATTCTTCATGCCGCTGCATATCGGCAATGGCTGGGTGATGCTTGGCATAGCCGCATTGCATGCCCTGCTGGCTTTGGCGTTGCTAGGCTGGCGTTGGCGGCAGCAAGCCTTGAAGGACGACTCGCTGCCGCAGGCTACTTAAGCTGAAACCCGCGCCGATGCCAGCAAACCGTCGATGATCTTATCGAGCTTGACCGCATCGGCAGCAAAACCGCGTATCCCTTCGGCCAGCTTTTCGGTAGCCATTGCGTCTTCATTGAGCGCATAGCGGAAACTCGCTTCGTCGTAACTGACGGCTTGCAGGTCGGCGCCGGCAGCAGCGTTCTTATCCAGCGCACGCGGCAAGGCGGCGTCGCTGGCTTGTAGTTGCGCCAGCAAATCCGGGCTGATGGTGAGCAGATCGCAACCTGCAAGCGCAGCGATCTGGCCGACGTTACGGAAACTGGCACCCATTACTTCCGTTTCAATTCCGAAGCGTTTGTAATAACTGTAGATCTGCGCCACCGACTTGACGCCAGGGTCGTTCGAGAGCGTGTTAGCGGATTCGTCCCAGGCGCTGCCGGCGGATTTTTTGTACCAGTCATAGATGCGGCCTACGAAGGGCGAGATCAGGCGCACCTTGGCGGCGCCGCAGGCAACCGCCTGGCAAAATGCAAACAGCAAGGTCAGGTTGCAGCGGATGCCTTCGCGCTCCAGGATGGCTGCGGCCTGAATCCCTTCCCAGGTCGAGGCGATCTTGATCAGCACCCGCTCGCGGCCGACACCGGCAGCTTCATATAAAGCCATGATGCGGCGCGCCCGGGCGACCGTGGCAGCCGTATCGAAACTGAGTCGCGCATCGACTTCGGTAGACACCCGGCCCGGCACCACTTGCAGAATCTCCAGGCCAAACCGCACCAGCACCTGGTCGACGATCTGGTCCAGCGTGCTGTCGGCATGGGCTGCGACAGTTTCCGCCAGCAACGGCGCGTAATCGGCTTGCTGGACTGCTTTCAGGATCAGCGATGGATTGGTGGTAGCGTCGCGCGGCTTGAATTGCGCCAATTGCTTGAAGTTTCCGGTGTCGGCCACTACTGTTGTGTATTGCTTGAGCTGGTCCAGCTGATTCATGGTTCATATCCTTTTAGGAAATAGATTAAATAATTTGCAAGAATTCAGTCATCAATCATGCAAGGCTTGCGCCGCCGCGAACAATCCGCGGAATTTCTGGTAGCGCGCTTGCAGCATCTCTTGCTGTGCGACCGCTGGAACGAAGCGTTCTTTTACCGGCATGCCCTGGCCCGGCAAGTCATCGCCACGTCCATACGCCAGGAAACCCAGCTTGGCGGCGCCGATGCAAGCACTGAGTTCACTGCCCGACAAGGTCCAAATCTCCCGATCGAGGATGTTCGATAACAATTGCGCCCAATAGTTGCTGCGTGCGCCACCGCCGACCAATGAGCACTGGCCTACCACCGCTCCCGCCGATTGCACCGCATGCATTGCATCGAGCAGGCCGAAGCCTACCCCTTCCAGCACGGCGTAACCGAGCATCGCCGGTGTCGTGTCATGCGCCAGGTTCATGAATCCACCGCGCAGCAACGGATCGTTGTGCGGTGTGCGCTCGCCAGCAAGGTAAGGCAAGAACAAAGGGGTCGCGGCCGGAACCGGTTGCTCGATAGGCAAGCGTTCCTGCACCAGTTGCAGCAGGGCTTGCTCGTTGACCTGCCCCAACAAGTGGGTAACCCAGCGCAGGCAACTGGCGCCGGCCAGCATCGCGCCCATGGTGTACCAGCGCTGCGGCAGCGCATGGCAGAAGCTGTGCACCGCGCTGGCCGGATTACCTGCCACCCGATCGGTAATGGCGACAATGGCGGCGCTGGTGCCGAGCGTGACAAAGGCCTGGCCGGCCTCAATCGCACCGATGCCAACTGCCGATACCGGATTATCACCGCCGCCAGCTACCACTACCGGCTGCTGCAATGCCAATAACGATGCTGCAGCAGCACTCAAGTCGGCCGACGCCGCCGAGCCCTCCACCAACCGCGGCATCTGCTTCAGCTCAAGCCCGGTGGCTTGCAGCATCGGTTCAAACCAGTCGCGCTTGCGCACATCCAGCCAGAGCGTACCGGCGGCATCGGAGACATCGCTGATGCGCTCACCGGTCAAGCGCAAACGCAAATAATCCTTGGGCGACAACACGCAGGAAATCTGGTTGAATATTTGCGGCTCATGCTCGCGCAGCCATAGCAGCTTGGGAGCGGTCAGGCCGGCCATCGGCAGGCTGCCGGTGAAATCGGCAAACCCGGGATGTTCACGGCCCAGCAATTGCGCCTGCGCCATGGCACGCGAATCGTCCCAGAGAATCGCCGGACGCAATACCTGATCGCCATGACCTAGCAGCACGGCCCCATGCATCTGCCCTGACAAGCCGATGCAACGGACTCTGGCATACGCGTCGGGTTGCTGCTGCCTTAACTGATGCAAGGCCGTCAGGCAGACCTGCCACCAGTCTTCCGGATTTTGCTCGGACCAGCCGGCTTGCGGCCGCGAGATGCTCAGTCGGACTCCGGCATGTGTCAGCACCGTGCCGCTCTCATCCAGCAATATCGCTTTCAGTTCCGAAGTGCCGAGATCTATCCCGAGTGAGATGGGACTACCCATAAATATCCATTTCTACATTTTTCAATTTCTAACACTGATTCAAATCAGGAAGGCATCAAAGACAGCCGCAGGAGTTACGGACGCGCAGCGTCGGCGCCAGCCGTACCGTCTGCTTTTTCCCTTCGGGCGTTTCAATCCGCTTCATCAGCAACTTGACTGCCCGCGTTCCCAATTCCTTGACCGGCTGCGCCATCACTGTCAGGCGCGGAATAAAGAAATCGGCCCAGTCGAAATCGTCGAAGCCAACCAGGGCGATCTGCTCCGGCACATCAATCTTGGCATCGCGCAAGGCATGCATGGCGCCGATGGTCATCAGGTTATTGGCAGTCATGATGGCTGTCGGCGGCTCTGCCAGCGCCAGCAACTGGCGGGTTGCCAGCCGCGCCGGTTCACTGCTGGATTCGCCGCTGACCTGCAGCGCCGGGTCGAACGGCAGGCCGGCGGCATCCAGTGCAGCGCGATAACCTTCAATCCGTTCATCGGTAGTAGGCAGGCCGACGCTGCCGGAAATCAGTGCGATGCGCTTGTGGCCATGCTGGATCAGATGGCTGACCAGTTCCTGCGACGACTTCTTGTTTTCCACGCCCACCTGGTCGAATCCCTGCGTCACCAGCCGGTCGACCAGCACCGCCGGGATCTCGTTGGCGCGTAGATACTCCAGCGCCAGGTGCTGCGGATCGGCGGACGGCGCCAGCAGGATGCCGTCAACCCGCCGATGATGCAGCGCCTTGACCGCGCGCAGCTCTTGCTCGGGATCGTCGCGGGTATCGACATACAGCATCATGATGCCGTGCTTGGCGCATTCGGTTTCGATGGCGTGCACGGTTTCGCTGAAATAATGATTGGAGAGCGCGGAAATCGCCACGCCGATGGTGTTCGATGTCGAACGCGCCAGCGAGCGCGCCAATGTATTGGGTATGTAGCCAAGCTCCTGGATTGCAGCCTCCACCGCACGCACGGTCGCCGGCCTAACTTTGCGCGTACCGTTCAAGACATGCGAGACCGTCGAAGTCGATACCTTCGCGATTCTTGCGACATCATCCATCGTAGCCAATTTTTTCGTCCCCTTTTTTATGCTTTAAACCGGCGGCCGCGAATAACTATGCTTCAGCGGCCGCCTTGTCAACATTACCGCTGACTCGACCAACCTTTATAACTAGCGACATTATCATGGGTAATCAGCGTCGGTGTCAGCAACACGACAGGCTTGGCCGGGCGCTTACCGTTCAGTATGTCATAGCCGATGGCAACCGCATCCTGCGCCTGGGCCCAAGGGTCCTGGCTGGAGGATGCCTGGATCGAGGTTTCCGACTTCAGCGCCGCTTCGATATCCGGCGCACCGTCGACCGAAGTGATAACGATACCCTTGCGCTTCAGCTGCTTGGCGGCGAGATCGCTGCCGATCGCTTGCGGATCGTTAATGGTGAACAAACCATCGATTTTCGGGAAACGTGTCAAATAGCCTTGCATGGCGTTCAAACCACCTTCGCGTGAACCCTTGCCATCCTGGTCGTCCGACAATACCTTGATGCCTGGCGCCGCGGCGAATACCGTCTTGCAGCCCTTGACCCTGTCGATCACGGCAGTGACTTGCGGCCCGTTCTGGATGATCACGTTGCCCTTGCCGCCTAGTTTATCGACCAGGTATTTACAGGCCAGCCGGCCGGCCATTTCGTTATCGGTCTGCACTGTGGCGTCAACGCCTTTGGCGCCGACATCCACCGCTACCACCACAATCCCCGCCTTCTGTGCTTTCTTGATGGCGGGCTCGATGGCGACCGGATCGGTGGCGTTCAGCAGGATCAGGTCGACCCCGGCTGAAATGAAATTATCGATCTGCGTAAATTGCTTGCTGAGATCATAATCGGCCGAGACTGCGGTGACCTTGGCGTTCGGATTGATTTGCAGGGCCTTAGCCTTGGCGCCGTTGGCCAGCGTCACAAAATAAGGATTACCGAGCGAACCGACGGTGATGCCTACCGATTTCAGTTCACGTGCCTGGGCTGAAGTCGACAGCGCCAGGGCCAAAGTGAGCGGAAGTAATGCCAATGCCGCGAGAGCGATTTTTTTCATGATGCACTTGTCTCCTGTTACTGGTCATATAAAAACCCCTGCGCAACGACCAGCTTGTCGCACCCGGGTGGTCTGCTTATTTACAAAATTTAAGTGCGCGCACCCGATTGCCGATAACGGTCAAGCGCCACCGCACCGATAATCACGATGCCCTTGATGATGTATTGCCAGATATCGGAAACGCCCAGCAGCACCAGGCCGTTGGTCAGCACGGCGATAATCAGTGCACCGATCAGGGTGCCGCCGATGGAGCCGACACCGCCGGTAAAGCTGGTGCCACCCAAAATCACCGCCGCGATCGCATCCAGCTCATAGGATTGCCCCAGTTGCAGGCCATTGGCGGCAGACAGGCGCGATGCCGTCATCACAGCCCCCAGGCCGGCCAGCAAGCCGGATACCGCATACACGAACAACAACACTTTCCACACCTTGATGCCGGACAGGCGCGCCGCCT
>FTIU01007764.1_pt1 | contig 11067 bp, 6 predicted proteins | sample 1658461 | NCBI WGS metagenome assembly FTIU01 (sample SAMEA3914827, study PRJEB12502) | metagenome | biome: forest; material: soil | place: Canada | collected 2011-07-03 | depth 0.3 m | reverse complement strand
CGCCCTGATTCAGTTCAAGCGGACTGGAAATGCAGATACCCAGGATGTTGCCCCGGCAGCGCTGCGGCAGGAAATCTGCAAACGTCTGTTGTGAATAGATGCCAGGATCCGGCGTCACGCGGACTTCCAGCGGCCTTGCCAGAATGCGTTGCAGGTTTTCAGCTGAAGCGCTGTCCCGGGTGCTGACATACACTGGCGCCAGGTTGCACCAGGTCCGTCGTAGCAGCCAGGTTCCCGCGGCCGACATGGATGGCGATACACCAACGCCGAAAACAGCGACCTTGCCGGATTTTCCCATGGCCTTCAGAACACAGGACAACAGAAATAATTTGACCGGGAAATTGAGATGGACATCCAGCAACAGCTGGCCTCCGCCGATCATTACCAGGTCGGCGCCCGTCAACCGCTCTATCCACTTGCGGCGCCAGCGCAACACATATTGCAGACCGAAATACACACACACTGCGGACGGCTGCAGCAGCTTGGGTACTTTGTTGATCAACGATTTCTTGGAAACGGTAGCCACGGAAAAATCGTCGCGGCCCGCGATATCGAGCGCGCTGACCTGGGCGCCAGGTATGCGCTCCAGCAGCAGTTGCCTGATGTTTTCATAAATGACGCCATCGCCCAGGTTCGGGCTGTAGGGAACAGCGCAGATCACGATTTTCATGATGCTGCCACCTTTAGTCCCTTTATCCCCTTTTGGAGTTGGTACAACATGATCACTGCAGCCAGCCCCAGGCCGCACACGGTCGGAACGAACATAGTGCCGATCGACGCAATCGGGTTGGCGACAAACACCAGCATGAAGCAAAGGAAACCGCCGGCCATCGCCCAGCTGGCATAGTGGGTCAGTTTGAGCGCCTTCAGTACGGTACGCACGCCTTGAATTGCCGCCAGCAAGATCGGCAACAGAAAATAGTCATGCATGTCGAGACCACTGTATTTATCGCCGAACAACAATCCGGCCAGCGACTGCCCCCAGAACCACAGCACCAGGCTGTAGAGCAGGCCGGAAACCAGCGTAGCCATGACCAGCAAACGCGCCATCGCTGCAAACGTCGCAGATTTCTCATCTGCCAGCCGGGCCAGCCGCGGCAATCCGAAGTTCGACATGGCGATGTTCAGATATTGCGCAGGCAGCACCAATGTCATCACCACCCGGAAGCTGGCGGCCAGATCCGATTCCTGCATGGACAGGTAATAGATCACGAGGCCGTGGGTCATCGCCCAGACCGTGATCTGCCCCAGGGAGTTGTTCAGCCCGAAACTCAGCCAGGAGATTTTTTCACCCGCAGCTTGCGGTGGAAGAACGTCTTTCTTTTTCGCCGTGACGATGATCAGCGCGCTTGCCAATAGCAGCGGCAAGCCGATGGCTACCAGCAAAGTACTCAATTGAACAGAGCCATCCTCAGGCATCAAGACAATTGCCGTGCACACGCCTGCCAGCTGCGCCAATGCCGGGAAGACCGATTTGAGGCTGGTATTGTCCAGGATGGATATAGCCCGCACCGTCCAGTAGGTCACAAAGCCTGTCATCGCAAGAATCAATGCAAACACGAAATACGGCGACGTACCGGGGATGACCCATGCCAGATAGAGGACTGCAAATAAGCTCGCTACCGCGATCAGAAGATGCAGCACCAGAAACAACTTGCGGTCGATCGCACGGTTCGCTTTGGCGAACACCAGCAATGGTTCCATGACCGTGCTGCCATGAACTATGTTCAACAGGATCACGGCCGAATAGATTGCGGCAAATGAAGCAAACATCGCCACGCTAAGATGGCGTGCGAGCAGAGCCTGCGTCGCGAAAAACGTCAGGGTGAAGACCGCCTGCTCAAAGATGATTTGCAGCAGCGCCTTGGATTTTTTCATATCAAGGGGCGGCATGTGAACGCTTCCCTTCCGCTCTGGCATGGAAAAATGCCAGCATCGCCACGCACGACAGCGCGGCCAGCATGTCACTGACCCAATCGCTGAAATCGCCGTTACGGTAGGGCAGGAAACTCTGTATCGACTCGTCGAGAGCGCCCAGTGCTGCAATCGCCAACAAGGTGTATTTGGCGCGGCGAGTCCACGCCCCGCTCAGACAGCCGTAGACCAAGGCGCTAAGGAAACCGTACGCGACAAAATGCAATATTCGATGATCGACCATGGCGGACGCCGCCTTGGCATAACCGGGCACGGATCCGATGATCAACAGCAACGCAAAGAACACCGTTGCAACTGCCAGGCAGTGTCGGGGACGGATTTTGCTAATAAGCATTTTTACCCGTCCATCCCTTGAAAGCGGTCCAGACCACGATGCGCAGATCCATCAGGAGCGACCAGTTGCGGATGTAATGCAGATCGAACTCGACCCGTCTTTCCATCTTGTCGACGGTATCGGTTTCCCCGCGCAGGCCATGGATTTGGGCCCAGCCGGTGATGCCTGGCTTAACCCGGTGCCGCGCCATGTACAGCTCCAGGATTTCCTCGTACATCTGGTTGTGCTGGATTGCATGCGGCCGCGGCCCGACAACCGACATGTCGCCGATCAAGACATTGATGAACTGCGGCAGCTCATCCAGGCTGGTACGGCGCAGGAATTGGCCGATACGGGTGATACGCGGGTCGTGCTGCGTCGCTTGCGTAACCTGCTGATGTTCCTGGTGCACTTTCATGCTTCTGAATTTGTACACCATGAATTTCTTGCCGTTGAGGCCAAGCCTTGCCTGCTTGAAAAACACCGGTCCGGGCGATGCATATTTGATGCCCGCCGCAATGACCAGAAACAATGGCGAAAGCATGATCAGCACCGTGGCCGCAAACAGCTTGTCAAGAAAATGCTTGCACATGCCACCCAGCCCATCCGAGACCGGGCGATTCAAATCTACCGTCGGCAGGCCAAGGAATTCGACCATGCTGCTGCTAAGCATTTGCAGTCCCAGCATATCGGGCACCCAGCGTACATCTACCAAAGCATTGCGCAGCATGTACTGCAACTCGTGCAACTGGGAAGACGCACTGACAGGCAAGGTGATCCAGATCTCGTCGATCCGGTTTGACATGGCATAGCCATGGATGTCATCCAAGGTCTGGACGCGGTCAACGCCGGTGAGGAGGGACAAATCGGGCGCTTCATGGTCTTGGCCGTCGACGTAGATGGCCGCGACTTGATAACCGGAATGCTCCTGCTGCCGGGCGCGTTTGTGTATTTCCTGGCCGGTCTGGCCGTAACCGACAATGACCACCCGCTTGGTATTGAAGCCGTAACTACGCAAACGGCGGAGCAGAAAATAAGCTGCAGCCCGATACCCGACCAGCAGCACGGTCCCCGTCACATACCAGTAGCCCAGCCAGAGCCGGGATACCTGCCCCGCATAATGGAACAGGAAACTGATGAGAAGGCCGATCAGCAGGACCGCAGCCCACGAAGCAGCAAGGCGGCCCAACATGGATGACACAAACCGGCCGCGCCACGAGGTATATACGCCGGATTGCGGAAACATGAAAAATGCCAACGCGCAGCATAGACAGAGCAAGACCGTGTGAATGTGATCTGTCGTATGGAGCAGGCTATCGAAACGCAAATAACTGGCAAGCTGGGCTGCCGCCGCCAGAACGGCAACGTCCATCAATCGCATCAGCACCCCGAAGCCGTGGGGACGTTTGAATATGTGGGAGTTGGATCTGGTCATGGAATTTCGTTTCAATTAGCCGATGCTGGTTTCCTTAATGGAAGTGCTGCAATGCAATCGTTGGTGGAAAAAATGGTTTCTTGTCGATCAGAATTTTGAAGAAAAAAACTGTCAGCAAATGGACCAATACCTACAACTCCTGACATTTCAGAGTCCGCAGCTCTTTACGCCGGGCATCTTTACCAATTACAATCACGCACGAAATTTCCACGAGGAAACATTTGGCTTTACCTGAATCATTGCAAGGCAAGACATCTCAGGAAGTCGAGCCGTCCTATCTCTTTAGCCCAAAGGCAGCGTGTTTTAATGAAAAACAATAAGAAGCTTCTTGCTCTCGTTTTAGTCAGTACTATCCTGAGCCAGTCCGGTTGCGGCGGTGGCGGCGGATCGGGCGACAGTGCAGGAACTGCGCCGACAACGATTGCAGCCCCGGCGCCCGCGGCCGCTGTAAGCATCAGCGCGCTGTCAAGCCCGAGCGCATCTGCCGGCGCCACCCTGACGGTCACCGGAACCGGCTTTCAGAAAGTAACCACCGTTAGCATCGGCTCGGCGACAGTCGCTTTCACAATCGTCAGCGATACGCAAATTACGATTACGATTCCTGTCGTTGCGGTGAGCGGGGCCGTCACATTGTCCGGCTCAGGATTCTCAGTGCAATCCGCGACCACGTTTACTTCCAGCCTGCCGTCACCGCTGGTAACGGGCGTGTCTACCGTCAACGTTGCCGCCAGCAGCAATTTCACTATTTACGGGACTAATCTTGATCGGGTTGGCGGTTATCAGATAGCGGGTGTCAATCTGACGATCGTCAATAGCTCCAGCACTTCGGCGACACTCGCCATGCCGGCCCAGGCGGTTTCGGGTGTGTTGACGCTGATCGTAAACGGCGCTCCGGTCAACAGTGGATATCAATTCAACGGCTATCAGCCGGCATCGATTGTGGCCGTGCTGCCGCAGCTCGGCATCGTTGGCAGCAGCGTCACGATTAGCGGCAGCGGCCTGGCAGCGGTAACCAACATCCTGTTCGCCAACGGTACGATTGCGTCGGTATCCAGCGCATCTAACAGCAGCGTCACCTTTACCGTTCCGGCAGGCGCCGCTTCCGGCCCTCTGGCTGTGGTTGACCGCTATCAGGAAGTCCACAGCGCCACAGTCTTCTCCGTAGTGCCGGCAGTCACCGTGACCGCACTGCTCAGCTCCACAAGCGGCGCCACGATGGTACTGACGGTTACCGGAACAAACCTGAATACCGTCACTGCGGCCAAAGTCGGCAATTCGAGCGCGACCATCGTCAGCAGCAGCGCTACCCAAATCGTGCTGAACATAGGACTTGGCACCAGCGGTACCGTGATGCTGACAGCGCCGGGCCAGGCGGCCGTCAATGCCGGCACCATCGATAGCACAGGCGGCGTCGGACTATGGATCAGCAACGTCGACTTTGCGCACGTGTTCGACAAGAGTTCCACCGACCCGACGCTGCGCCTGACTCCAGGGCGCCCTGCCCTGGTACGTGCAACGGTTCTCGCACCGGCTGCCGGCACCAAGAGTCCGGTAGTAATTTTGTCGGCCAGCAGCAGCACCGGCGCGCCATTAGGCGTGCTGACGATGAACGGACCGGCCAATCTACCTACCGCGAAAGACGATTACAGCCTGAATAACAGCTTCAATGCAGTCCTGCCAGCCGCCTGGGTGCAACCCGGCGTCAAAGTCGGTATCAGAGTAGCTGCCGGCGTCACTAGCAGCCCGGCTAGCCAGGATGTATCGCCCACCGTCGGCGCACCGGCAAGTCTGCGCGTCGTTCTGGTGCCGCTTACGGTCGGCAGCGCCACCGGCGTATTGCCACCGGCATTGTCAGACGTCCAGGCAGCGTTGGCACGCGTCTATCCCTATGCAAACGGCAATATCGTGGTGCAACAACGCGCCTCGCCTCTGGTGATCAGCGGCGCCACGAGCACCGCCACAATGAATTGGTCAAGTGCATTAGGCCAACTGGAAAGCGCGCGCAGGACCGAAGCTCCGACCGCCTTTTACTATGGTTTTGTCCCGATGTACGCGCCTACCCCCTCGTCATTTATCGCGGGCCTCGGTTATTTAGGTGCGACCGCCCAAAGCAGCGGCTCTCCAGTGTCTGCAATTGGTCTGGATTGGACCAGCAGCGCCGGCCAAGGCGATCCGTTTGATAACAAATGGCCGCAGTGGCAAGCAATCATGGTGCATGAGATGGGGCATAACCATTCCTTGATGCATGCTCCCTGCGGCGGCGCCGGCAATCCGGATCCGGCCTACCCCAACGCCAATGCCGACCTGAGCTCACTGGCGGTCTACAACAGCCCCTATAACAGCGACACCCAGGTAGGTGCATTAAGCGCGCCACTGACGCCAAGCAACACGCAAATGAAAGATGTCATGGGGTATTGCGGCGGCACGTGGTTCTCTGATTTCAGTTACATCCGGGCGCAGCAGTTTGCCGAGTCGCGCACCGCCGCCATTCCGCAACCCCTGGTTCTTGCCACTGCCGCCAGCGCAGCAACAACGTCAACGCCCGATGGTTACCTCACCATATCGGGCGAATTAACTGCCCATGGTGTGTTACTGCACCCTGCGTCTGCGTCGGCTTCCAAGACGGGAGTCGATACCGCCACAGCCAGGTCGATCCATGAATTACGCGTGCATACGGTCAGCGGCCAGACTTACAAACTACCGTTCGAACCGGTCAGCGTGGCTGATGCTGCAGATACAACCAGCCACTTTTGGGTCAGTTTGCCGAATCCGGGAGAAATCGCATCTATCGAGGTTTTGCGCAATGGGCAGTTGCAAACCATGCAGCAACCCAAGCAGGCGCAAAGCCTGAAAATCGCAAACCAGGCTACAACCGCCGGCAATGCTCAGAATCAGACTCAGGCGATGGCGTCGTCGGTCAGCTGGGCAACCCTGAACGGGCGCCTGGCAATCACGTGGAACGCAGCCCTGGAACCATTCTTGTCGGTGATCTACGTCTCACCGGCAGGCGTCAAGACCGTGCTCGGCGGTGGCCTGCAAGGCGGCAAGGCATCATTTGACACGAAAGATTTGCCAACCGGCGGCCGGTTCGATCTCAGTTTGTCGTCGCCGATACAAGCGCGCCTGGTCAGTTTCCCGCACTAAAGCGACATGACCGGACCGCGCCAGGCGGTTCGGTCAATTGACAAACCGCGGCATCAATTCAATGCAGCTGCTGGCCCGGAGCAAAAACATCCCGACGTGGCGCCTGCCTGAACAGCGACAAGATAAGGTCAACTGCTGCACCGTTGAATGCTGCATATAGCGCAGCCTGTTTTTCACCCCATGCATCCCAGCGCCGCCATAGCTGCAACTGCTGCTGACGCATCTGTTTCTCCCAGGCGACATCCAGAGCTTGTTCATGCCGGATCCAGTCTTTCAATTCTGCGGCTTGCTGTGGGGGCGGACGCGGGCCCAGGATTTGCTCCGTGCTCACACAAAATGCACCATATAAATCATCCATCTGGCGCTGTTCGCTGTCGGTCCAGAAATCAGACCGTGCTTGCTCTCCTGAAAAATACGCCACGGCGCCACACAGCCGTCCCATTTGCTCGACGTCAATCTTCTGCAGAGGCGTGGCGAAAGAGGCGAGCAAATCCTCCAGGTGCCGGCCGTCCTCTTCGTCTGCAGCGCCTGTCTCTAAAGGGGTATCCAGTTCAAGCACGGGCCACTCGCTGTCGTCAATCGCCAGGCCGGCGAGTTCTTGGCCATGCAATGCTTTAAGTCGCGCCGCCAAAGCTCTCAACGGTTCCGTAGCGCAATATTGAGCAATGCCCCATTGCGTGTCATGCAGCAGCCAATGGGCGTAACTTTGCGAGACTGTGCCTAGGTCCACCCCTACCGGGATGGCTTCGATCAGGCCGATTGCCTGCGCACGCGCGCTGATTTTTCCTTCCGACTGACGCAGCCAGCATAGAACGTCGATGACCACGGCAAGCGTCTCGGGCATGCCAAGTTCGTCACTAAAGCGGTGCATTCCCCCTGCCGCGCAATCCGAGGGCTGGTTGTCGGGGCCGAGCTCGGCCTCGCGCAAACGCGCCAGGCAACGCTCCTTCTGCGCCGGATCCGCCGCGAAGCTGATCCAGCCGCCCGGTGTCGTTTGTGTTCCGAGTGAAGTCATACGCGATGAGTTCTTCTCATCCATATCAGCCCCCTTGCCGCCCCTGTCGCCGTTGTCACTCTAAGTATGCTCGCAGTTCTGACAACGCACTACTGTCCGGTACGCAACACCTGATGCTTTTTCGGTTAATATCACCTACTTTGATTTCAGGACGTCCTGCCAACCTCGTCGGGCTTCCTTCGCTCCAGGCAGTGGATCCGGCTGGTATCGATCCTGCCGTATCGTGATTAGCATCAGCCTCCAGATTGCCGGACATCGATTTTTCGTTGAATTTGAGTATGCATATAGCAGTTTTCAGTTGGTTCGGATGGTCTTTACTATGGTTTACCCCGTTGCTTGTACGCGTGTTCAAAGCGCGCCAATCGGGGATTAACCCGCTCCGCGGTCCGGGATCGATCCGTTTGTGGCTGGGTACATTCCTGTTGCTTTGCAGCAGCAGTGCATTGGAAGCGATGCTGCGCACACAGGATTCGACGCCGCCCGACAGCGTTCGGCTGGGCTACGCGCTGGCACATGGTTTCAAGGCCGTGCTGGGCACTTTCGGCAGTGTGCTGGTGTTTATGGCAATCAGCGTCCTGGCGCTCTCATGGTTATTCGGAAATGAACGGTTGAAATCGTTCGTGCAAAAAAGCTCCCTGCTGCACCGATTTTTCCCGGCAAACAAACAGCAGTCCGATGCCTCGCGCGAACAGCGGATAGCGCCAGTCGTCACACCTGTCCACTCCACACCTAGGCCGGCAAGGTCGCGTGAAAGTATCGCGGTGCCGCCTCGCAGCAGAAAATCCTGGCAATTGCCCTCAGGCGCCGATCTGCCTGAAATTCCCGGTAGACAACAAAAGCAACAAACGCTCCCGGCCAAACGGGGTGATGTAAAAGCCAGCGCCAGAAGCATGGCGGAATGGGCCACGGTTGAACAGATCATTCCGACTCCGGCAATGCGGGCGCGCGCGCATATGGCGCAGCAGTCGCGGAACGCTAACACAGCGCGCAAAGACGCGATGCACATGCGCCAGACCGAACGTATCCAGAGTCGCGCATCGCAGACAACAACTATCAGCACGCGCCCCAGTCCCGCTCTTGCCCCTGCGCCAACGGCAGCGGCGCCCGCCACTTCGATATCAGCTAAAACAGCTCTCGATCAGCCAGTAACGCTTGCGAGCGCACCGGTCGGAATGCCAAATACGGTAGCTCCGACGCCTGCGGCAGCGATATCGCCGCTTGCTGCCAGCACCCCGATTTCCCCAATCAATATCATCCATCAGGAAGCAGTCGCATCCGGTTCTGCAGCGGCAAGCCCGCAGCTTCGCGCGGTACCGGTTTCATCACCTGAGATTACCCCCGCCTATCCTGTTGCAGATAAAGCGGATGCCGTTGTTGTGCAAACCGCACTGCAACCATCGACTTCAAGCGAAGTGCCGGCACTGCCGACGAACGTTAACCATAGCGATAACGAAGCTGATTTCTCATTCCACCCGCTGCACGAAGTGCGCATTGATTTGCCCGGACTCGACTTGCTGGATCCGGCCGTCAACGAGCTGATCGACATTCCGCTTGAACGCCTGGCAGAAACCGGCTTGCTGATCGAGCAGCGCCTGAAGGAATTCAAAGTGCCGGTGACCGTGCTGGGTGCCGACGCCGGGCCGGTGATTACACGCTTCGAGGTGGAGCCGGCGCTGGGTGTGCGCGGCAGCCAGATTGTCGGCCTGATGAAGGATTTGTCGCGCGCGTTGGGCCTGACGTCCATCCGGGTGGTGGAAACCATTCCCGGCAAAACCTGCATGGGTCTTGAGTTACCCAATCCAAAGCGACAGATGATCCGCCTGTCGGAAATACTGGAGTCGCCAGCCTATCAGGATTCCGCATCGCACTTGACGCTAGCCCTGGGTAAAGACATTACCGGTGTCCCGGTAGTCGCCGACCTGGCGCGGGCGCCGCATATGCTGGTGGCCGGCACTACCGGCTCCGGTAAATCGGTGGCCATCAATGCGATGATTTTGTCGCTGTTGTATAAAGCAACGCCGGAAGAAGTGCGTCTTATCATGATCGATCCCAAGATGCTGGAACTCTCGGTATACGAGGGCATTCCACATCTGCTGGCGCCGGTGGTCACCGACATGAAACTGGCCTCCAATGCGCTGACCTGGTGCGTGGCCGAGATGGATAAACGTTACCGTCTCATGTCTGCACTCGGCGTGCGTAACGTGGCAGGATTTAACCAGAAGATCCGCGATGGCGAAATGCGCGGCAAGAAAGTCAGCAATCCATTCTCGCTTACTCCGGACGCACCCGAACCACTGTCTACCCTGCCGCTGATCGTCGTGATCATCGACGAGCTGGCGGATCTGATGATGGTGACCGGCAAGAAGATCGAAGAGCTGATCGCGCGCCTGGCGCAGAAAGCCCGGGCGGCTGGCATTCACTTGATTTTGGCTACGCAACGCCCTTCGGTGGATGTCATCACCGGACTGATCAAAGCCAATATCCCGACCCGGGTCGCGTTCCAGGTATCGTCGAAAATCGATTCCAGGACCATCCTCGACCAGATGGGCGCCGAAGCCTTGCTCGGCCACGGCGACATGCTGTTCTTGCCGCCGGGATCCGGCTACCCGCAGCGGATTCATGGGGCCTTTGTCTCGGATGCAGAAGTGCATCGGGTAGTCGAGCACTTGAAACAGTTTGGCGAACCTGAATACGAGGAGGCGATTTTAGCTGGCGTGCCTGCCGAGGGTGCCAGCACAGACCTGCTCGGTGATAGCCAGGATGTCGAGGCTGATCCGCTGTACGACGAGGCCGTGGCTTTTGTCGTGCGCACCCGGCGTGCCTCGATTTCATCGGTACAACGGCAATTCCGTGTCGGCTACAATCGTGCGGCCCGCCTGGTGGAACAGATGGAAGCCGCAGGGATTGTTTCTTCGGTGGCTACCAACGGCAGTCGTGAAGTACTGACGCCGGTGCAAGCGGAATAAATCAATCAAATTTGTAGCGCAGCCCCAGCGACAGCACATTGTTACCCAAGCCGCCGCGGTTCAGCTGCGCATCGTAGTTGAGATACCAGCCCCAGCGCTTGTCCACTGCGGTATTCAAGCCCAGACCGATCCAGCCGGCATTGCGCGGCAAACCGATCCCCTGCACCGTAAAGCCTGCCGCCGGCGCGCCCACATACGCCGCCCGGAAATCCAGGCTACCCGCCGTAAATGCATGCTGCCAGGCTGCATACGCCTGCAC
>FTIU01000992.1_pt2 | contig 11316 bp, 15 predicted proteins | sample 1658461 | NCBI WGS metagenome assembly FTIU01 (sample SAMEA3914827, study PRJEB12502) | metagenome | biome: forest; material: soil | place: Canada | collected 2011-07-03 | depth 0.3 m | reverse complement strand
GCCGAGCAGTTCGGCACGCTGGCCTCGCTGTTTCCCGGCCGTATCGATCTCGGCCTGGGACGCGCGCCCGGCACCGACCAGATCACCACCCGGGCGCTGCGGCGTGATCCGGCCAGCGCCGAGTCGTTTCCGCAGGACGTGCTGGAACTACAAGCCTTCCTGGCCCCGGCCGGGCCGGACCAGCGCATCGTCGCCGTGCCGGGCCACGGCACCCAGGTGCCGCTGTGGATACTGGGATCGAGTACTTTCGGCTCGCGCCTGGCCGCCGAGCTTGGCTTGCCGTACGCCTTCGCTTCACATTTCGCGCCGGATTCGCTGGACATGGCGCTGCAACTGTATCGTGCCCAATTCAAGCCGTCCGCGCAACAGGCCAAGCCGCATGCGATGGTGGGGATCAACATTATCGCCGCCGATACCGACGCCGAGGCGCGCCGTCTGGCGACTACCCAGCAAATGTCGTTCACCGACATGCACCGCGGCGTGCGCGGCCTGAGCAAGCCACCCATCGACGATATCGAAACCTATTGGTCGCCGTTGGAAAAGGCGCAGGCTTCGCACATGCTGGCGTGTTCGATCATCGGCTCGCCGGAAACCGTGCGTGAAGGATTGGAAAAATTCCTGCTGCGCACCGGCGCCGATGAATTGATGATTGTTTCGGATGTGTTCGAGCACAAGGCGCGGCTGCACTCCTATGAAATCATCGCCGACGTTGCACGCAGCGTGGAGCCGCTGCAGATGTCGATTTAGCGTGCTGTTTTCCTACGCACCTTCACCCTGCCAGCGCTTGGAAAGCACGTCTTTCCTGGGGCGCGATGTCTGGATAAAGCGTGACGATCTGCTGCACGCGGAGGTATCGGGGAATAAATTCCGCAAGCTGAAATACCCGTTGCTTGCCTTGCAAGAGCGGAGGCCGACGTTGGTCACCATGGGCGGCCCGTGGTCCAATCATCTGCATGCTCTTGCCCATGCGGGAGCTTTGGGTGGCTGGCCGACCATAGGATTGGTGCGCGGCGCTGAGGAGCAAGGCAGCGCCACGCTGGACGATTGCCGCCGTCTGGATATGCAAATCCAGTTCGTATCGCGCGATGACTATCGTCAGCTGCGCGACGATCCGCAAGCCTGGCGCCGGCATATAACCGCTGCCGACGACAGCCATGTCTGGCTGCCCGAAGGCGGGAGTGCACTGGCAGCTTTGCGCGGCGTCGCCGAGTTGGTCGATGAGTTGCCTTTCATTCCGGAAGTGATCATGGTCGCATGCGGCACCGGCGCCACCTTGGCCGGCATCTTGGCAGGTTTGCAAGGACACGGCCGCGTGATCGGCATCGCAGTTCTCAAAAACGCCGGTTATTTGCATCAGGAGATTGCCCGCTTGCTGCAAGAGGCGGGTTATCCAGCCTACCAAAATTACGAACTGATCACGGACGCACATCATGGCGGTTACGGCAAAGCCCCACCAGAGTTGCGCCAGTTCTGCCGCGAGTTTTCGCAGGAATTCGAGATTCCGATAGAACCGGTCTACACCGGTAAGCTATTCCACGCTCTCAGAAGCCTGCAACAGGCGCATGCTTTCCATGCAGATGAGCGCGTACTCGCTGTGCATACCGGGGGCATGCAAGGAGCACGCGGCTTTGTTGATTGAAATACAAATACAGCAGGTCGCTTTTGCCATTTTGACGGGTGCTCAATAAGTCTCAATAAACCGTATCCTGGTGTGCACGTTCACGCGGCGGCACGGAATCGATATAGCCGATGTCGCGCAACAGGTGATCGTTCAGTTCGCGCAGATTGAGCGCAAAGCATGGCTCTACCTCTGCGGCCTGTACAGGAACCGGGTGTTGCCGCGCCCCGCCTACAGTGCTTCTGATTACTTGTAATACGCCATCCAGGAAATTTTGCGGACGTGGCAATGTTGCAGCGATTTGATTCGGTGTCGATACGCAGTTCATGGCAACCTCACAAGTTGGTTATCGGGAATATTTGAAGTACTTTCTTTAAAGTACTTTCAATACTGGTCAGAATATCCAACCAAACGCACTTAGGGAAACGACTTGTTCTAACCATATTGGTAAGTTATGCTTACCAGCATGAGCCGACTCCCACTACACACCCTGCCCGTATTTCGTACCGCCGCGCGGCTGCAGAATTTGCGCGCCACGGCGGTCGAAATGCATTTGACCCATAGCGCCGTCAGCCAGCAGATCGGCGTGCTGGAGCAGCAACTTGGTTTCACCTTGTTTGAGCGGCGCGGTCGTCGCATCGTGCTGAATGAAGCGGGCCAGGCGCTACTCTGCAGTGTCGAGTCGGCGCTGGCGCAGCTGGATGTCGGCGTGCTGGCCGCCGCCGCGACGGCGATCGGTACTGCGCAACGGTTACGGCTGACGGTGATGCCGTCCTTTTTGCAACGCTGGCTGCTGCCGCGCATGCAGCGCTGGCGCGAGCGTCATCCCGACATTGCAATCGAGTTGCACGCCTCGCAGCAATTGATCGATCTGCAGCGCGACGGTTTTCACGCCGCGCTGCGGCAAGGGCGTGGTGGCTGGCCCGGGCTGAGCGACGAACGTCTGTTTGACAGCCCGTTGGTGGTGGTAGCTTCGCCGGCCACCGCGCGCCGCTTGCAGGGCGGCGGTGTTGCCGCCCTGGTGCACGAAGCGCTGCTGGGCAGCGCCGATTTATGGGATCGCTGGTTCAGTGAAGCCGGCGTGACGGTAAGGACCAACCCGGTGGCCAGCTTCAACGACGCCGGCCTGATGCTGCAAGCCGCGGAGCACGGCCTGGGGATAGCGCTGGGGCGCGAGTTCATGGTGGCCGATGCCTTGCGCGACGGCCTGCTGGTGCAACTCTCCGAACAACGGCTGGCGCCGGACGCCGATTTCGCTTCTTACTTTCTGGTCTATCCGCCCTCGTTGCACGACTGGGCGCCGCTGCAAGCTTTGCGCAGCTGGCTGCATGACGAAGTGCGCGCGTTGCAGAATCTGCATGCGTCGCCTGCCGCCGTTATTGCACCGGTGGATGCTGCGTCGCCGAAAAAGGCATCGGCGCGTAAAAAAATCGCCAAAGACAATGCCATGGAAGACGCTAAAAACGGTAAACGTTCAGGTTAAAAATCCTATAGCGTTTCAGATGGCAGGAAATCCACGGTCCGCCGCGATACGTTGCCGGTGTTCAGCCATGCCAGCGACTCTGGCCATAGATTCTGACTGAACCGATCATGGAAAAAAGCGAAATGGCCAATCTCGGGCAGCGCGAATTCATCGGGTGTCACCATCACGTGGGTCCTGTCGCTGCCGCGGTAATAACGTAATAACCGCATCACCGCGGCCGGTGTGCCGAAGTCGTCGTCGCTGATGCTATACGCCAGCAGCGGGCAGTGCAATTGCGGGAAATCTGTGCTGCGCTGACCCAGCGTCGCTCCCCGGAACGCCCATTCATAGGCCACGCCGGCCGGCAGATCTTCCAGCCATCCCAGAAAACGCCCGGGGAAGAAGCCAGCCAGCGTGGTTGCCAAAGGCATCAGCACGTGCCATTTCAGCAGCATCCGGTAGCGTGCATGCTCTGCATAATCCTGCCAGTAAGCGAATTGCGCGCCCACTGTCAGCAAGCGGTCTATGCGCCAGTTCAAGGCGCTGAAGCCCGGTAGTACGCCGCCAATGCTGTGGCCGACCACGACGATTTTTGCGTCCGGAAAATTCTTGATCACCCATGACATGACACCTTCGAAATCCTTGCTGCCCCAGTCGAATTTTGTTGCTCGCAGCCGACGTAGCGATGCCGGTCGCGAAGCGCCGATGCCGCGATAGTCGTAAGTGATGGCGAGGTAGCCATGCGCTGCCAGGAATTTTGCGTAACGGGCGTAGTAGGCTGCCTTGACGCCGGTGGCGCAATTGATGATCGCCACCGTTTGCGGCAGGTGCAGCGCGTCGGAATAGTGCAGGCAGGCGCCTAAGGGATAGCCGTCCGTGGCTGGAATCTGGATCGGCGATTCGATCGGCGAATTAATCTGCAATTCAGGGGACATTTTTTCATCAAGCCTGCTGGTCTGTGTACAGTCGATTGTAGAGAGCAAAAGGCGCACGCATAAGGTATGCTGCCGGCATATCTTTGTTGAGTGCAGCTCACCAATATGAATAATCTCGATGCCAATTCGCTGATCATTTTTTATCACGTCGCCAGCAGCGGCAGCTTGACGAAGGCGGCCGAAGCGCTGGGCCTGTCGCGCTCTGCGCTCAGCCACCGGATCAAGGCGATTGAAGCCAAGCTCGGTTGCCAGCTGTTGATCCGCACCACCCGCAGCGTCGGCCTGACCGATGCCGGCTACCGGCTGGCCGTCTATGCCAGCCGGATCGCCGATACCCTGGGCGAGGCCAACCTGCTGGCCAACGGCCTCAATCAGGATACCGCCGGGCTGGTGCGCATTTCCGCACCGTCCGGCCTCGGTTCGGTTTGGTTGCGGCCGCTGCTGATGGCCTACATGCAGGCGAATCCCCTGGTCAACATCGATGTGCGTTTGAGTGAATTCGGCGTCGACATTACCAAAGACCCTTTCGACCTGGCGATCCGTGTGACATCTCAGCCGCCCGAAAATGTGGTTGCAAAAAAACTGTTCGACGTCTCCTGGTGGCTGTGCGCCAGCCCGGCACTGGCTTCAAGGTTTGCCGACGACCTGGCCGCACTCGACCTGTCGGCGATACCGATTGCAGGTTTTTCCCGCGCCAGCCAGCTGCATGAAATCGCGCTGACGCGCGGTACGGAGAAGCTGGTTGCAATTCGGCCCCCGGTGCTGGTGTCGAATGAACTTGAAATGGTCCGGGACGCAGTGGCGCGCTCATTGGGCATGGCGGTATTGCCCGACTATTATGCCAAGCAGGAGGTGCAGGCGGGACGTTTGCTGCGCTTGCTGCCTGACTGGCAAGTCAGCGCGGGATTTGGCGACCACGCCTATGCCTTGCATCTGCCAGGGCGCATGCTGCCGTTGCGGGTCAAGCGACTGATCGATTTCCTGAGCCGGCGCAGTTGATATTGTTGAAATCGATTCAACACTGATGCGTTCACCGGCCACCTTATCTAGCCTCTTTGCCGCGCTTACAATTGTGATTTCGATAGCGGCATCCAATGGAGAGTCGTCACATGCTTCACAAAGCGCGCACCAATTGGTTAATGCTGACCTGCTTCGGCATGATCCTGTTTCTTTGTATCGGCCAGCGTCATAGCTTCGGTCTTTACCTGCGGCCGATGACGATGGACCTGGGCTGGGATCGCGCGACTTTTTCCTTTGCCATCGCGTTGCAAAACCTGGTGTGGGGCGTCAGCCAGCCGTTCACCGGGATGTTGGCCGATCGCTACGGCGCCAGGCGGATTTTTATTGTCGGCGGCATCTGTTACGCGCTCGGCTTGTACGGCATGTCGCAAGTCAGCACCGGTATCGGGTTTGCCTCCAGCGCCGGACTGCTGGTTGGCGTTGCCCAGAGCTGCACCGGCTTTGGCATCGTCTATGGCGCTGTCGGCAAGATAGTCAGTGCTGAAAAACGTGGCACGGCGTTGGGAATTGTCGGCGCCTTCGGGTCATTGGGGCAATTTGCGATGCTGCCCGCCAACCAGGCATTGATCGGCCATGTGGGCTGGGCGCACGCCTTGCTGATCGGCGGCGGCGCGTGTCTGCTCATGGTGGCGCTGGCGTTCGGGACTTCGGCGCCGGCAGGCAAGCCAACCGAGGCTGCGGGGCAAAGTATGATGCAGGCGCTCAAACAGGCGTTCCGGCACCAGGGATTTTTGTTGTTGACGCTGGGTTTCTTCGCCTGCGGCTTTCAACTGGCGTTCATAGCTACCCACTTGCCGGCCTATCTGGCGGATAAGGGGCTGAGCCCGACTGTCGGCGTGACGGCGCTGGCAATCGTGGCGTTGGCGAATATCCTGGGGACCTATCTATGCGGTTATTTCGGTGAAAAATTCAGCAAGAAATATCTGCTGGCAGCGATCTACGGCGTACGCGGCATCGCCCTGGCGGTATTTGTCCTGGTGCCGGTGACGCCGCTGACGACCTATATATTTGCCGCCGTCATGGGGCTGATATGGCTGGGTACGGTACCGTTGTCGAACGGCGTGGTCGGCCAGATATTCGGCTATCAGCATATCTCCATGCTGTACGGGTTTGTCTTCCTGAGCCATCAGCTTGGCAGTTTTCTGGGGGTGTGGCTGGGCGGGGTCTTGTTCGACCTGACCGGCAATTACCAGTCGGTCTGGGCGATCGCGATCGGCCTCAGCGCCGTCGCCGCGATCATCAGCCTGCCGATTGACGATCGAGCGGTTCAGGCGAGGCCGGCGCATGTCTGACCGGTCGCCCATGGATTTGAGAAAATTGTTCGCTATTTGTGTCGGCGGGCTTTTGCTCGCCGGTCTGCTGGCCGCCTGCTTCCGGGCTTATTTGCAGCCGGATTTTCTATTGGATCTGATTTCAGGTAACTTATTGTGCTGACATTGTTTTCCCGCATAATGCAGCCACTCATGTAGCCACTTGTGTAGCCGCCCCATGCAGCCAACCCCTATCAAACGCCTTACCTGCCCCAGGTGCCTGCGTCCGCAGCGCACCTGTATTTGCGATTGGATTACGCCGATCGGGAACGCGGTCGAAGTGCTGATCTTGCAGCACCCTCTGGAAGTCGGCAATGCAAAAGGCAGTGTTCGTTTGCTCCAGCTGAGTTTGCCGCGCAGTGAAGTGGTTGTCGGCGAGGTCTTCGCGGAGCAGGCCATGCAAACGCTGCTCCAGCCGGCGCAAGCCAGGTACACCGTCCTGCTTTACCCGGACAGTCCGGAGGACAAAGGCCTGAACCTGGCGACGCCGCAGCAGCTGGACCAGGCGCTTTTGCTCGATCCGTCGCAAGTACGCCTGATCGTGCTGGATGGTACCTGGCGCAAGAGCCGGAAAATGCTCTACCTCAATCCCCGGCTGCAGCAATTACCAAGATTGTCGCTGAACAACACGTCAGCATCGCGCTACCTGATTCGTAAAGCCCACAGCCCCGGGCAGCTATCCACGCTGGAAGCAACTTGTTATGCCTTGATGCAACTTGAGCAAAACGAGGAGAAATATCAGCCCCTGCTGACGGCATTTAGCGGCTTTGTGGGGCAGCAACTTACCTATGAAAAACACTAAAAATCGCGCCTGGGACCGTGGTTTTCCGGCGACGCCCGCCATCGACTTATAGCCGCCATTCGTGTATGATCTTCGGACCCTTCTTAAGCGCTTGTATCTGCTCGGCAACATTCAGTATTGCTCGGCAATAACCGAATAAGCGCTTACCCTGCAAGTATTCATTCCATCTGTAACAAGACGGCGATCGCTGACAAATAGCGCTAATTCGCCAACGCCAACGTGTGAGGACGCATGAAGGATTATTACGCCGTTCTCGGCATAGACAGTGATGCAACGGCTGGCGCGCTGAAAAACGCCTACCGCAAGAAGGCCTCAGAGTTTCACCCCGACAGAAATACCGCGCCGGATGCGCCCGCGCGATTCCGCGACGTCCAGGAAGCCTACGATCTTTTGTCGGATGCGGTGAAACGTCAGGAATACGACGAAAACCGACGCCGCAGCTTGCTGGAAAACCCGCTAGAGACTGCCCGACAAATCTGGACCACTTATATGAACAAGGTTATGCAATGATGCTTTCCGCTTTTTTTGAAGACATGACGAAGGCTTACCAGGCTGAACTGGAAGACTTGCAAAGCGATTCCGAGGGTAACGACATCCTGACGTCGCGCCTGAAAAGCAAGCGCTCGCAGTTTGCATTGATGATGCCGATGATCGAAACCGACCCGGAAATGGTGGCGGTAGCTTTTCACGGCGGCATCGACTTTACCAATCCGCAGACGCTGACGATGCTGCTGGGCGATGAGCCGGATGACTTCCCGTCGTGGACCGATGTCGCCGATGCCGTGCAGTTTGAATCGTGGGCGCAAAAGTTGGCCGATATCGCGTTGCAGGAATCGGGCGGCGAGCGTTTTCTGATCACCACGGTTTGCCTCGAATATCTGTATGAAAAGAGTAATGGCAGTTATCAGGGCGTCTATAACCAATCTGCCCATGGCGAGTCCGACGATGCGGTGGAAGGGGTTGAAAACGACGACGATGACGACGGCCGCGATCTCGAAGTAGAAGGCGCCGACTGGCTCTCCGAGCAAGGCTTCGAGCGCCTGGGCTAACTTTTTATTTAGACATTTTTGATTTAGTGATTCCATGACAAACGCGCTAGTAGTAAAAGCAGCAAATCTGATCCGCAACGGCGATATTGCCGGTGCTGAATTCGCTTTGGTCAGCCTGGCTGAGACTGAGGGCGATTACGCCTTGGTCGCCGCGCTCGACACGCTGCCGCCGAAAGACCTGCTGGCCGTCATCCGCGAATACGACACGTCGAAAGAGTCGGTGGTCAATTTGCTGGTGACGCCGGAGCAATTCGCGCGCGCGGTGGTCATGGAACGACTGTATGGCGATCATAGCCATGTGCGTTTGCGTGGCATGGTGAACGCGGTGCTGTTCCGCGATGATAGCCACACCGGTGAATTCCTCGAAGCGATCGGCGATGTCGACGGCGGCTGTGAAGCGCTGATCGATTACCTGTCGGACCGCGACGAAGAGGTGGTGCATTTCGTCACCTACGATACGTTCAACGTCAATCGCACCGAAGAGGGCGATGCAGTCGACAAATCGGAAGTCAGCGATCGCGACTGGAAAGAATTGACCTGGCTGCTCAAGCACGAGCACGCCGATATGTTCGAACAGATCTGGCCGGTCCTGAAAAAACGGTTGAAGGAACGCTTGCGGCGCGAAGCGGAGCTGGAATTGCAGGAGCAGAAAAACCTCGAGCAGCTGGACCGTCCGGCAACTCGCCCGGCCGCTGCCGTGCAACCTGCACCCGCCGTCGATCCCGGCGAAGAATCCGCGCTTTAATTGCTCAAGATAACCGTTCCAGAAATCCACGCATCCCATGTCCGAAAAACACCGGAATATCGAACTGGTCGACAAGCGTCCTTTCTTTGAAAAGGCGCTTGGTTTCGGCCTCAAGAGCCATATCCTGGATCAGGAAAAATGCCGCGCGATGATAGAGGACGCGGCCAAGGGTACGGTCCAGGTCGCGGCATTCTTCGGCACCAGCCATCTTCATACCGATCTTGAAAATGCACGGCAACGCATCGTCAACCTGATCAGCCTGTATCTGGAACAGACGTACAACGGCGATTTGCAAAAATCGGCGGAATCTCTGCGCGACAATACTTTCCTGTCGCATTCGCGCGGCGGCAATGAAATGCTCAAGGCGCTGCATGCATTGCCTGACTCAACGGTTTTTGGCGATACCAAAGGCCAGGGGCTTAAGGAGTTCCAGGATGAACGCACGCTGAACAAGCCGTTTTCGCTGAACGCCTATCGGAAAGAGCGCAAGGCGCGCGAGGAGTGCGCGGCCGTCGTTGAGGCGGCGCTCTGGTTTGCCGACGACATGGGTCTGGAGCATTCGGCACTCGATTTCACCGGAGCTGAAACGGTCATCCGTACGGCGCTGCTGGTGCGCCTCGGTGGCGGCGGAGAATTCCCTAACCGGCTTGGTTTTGCCAAATTGCTGGCGACGATACGCGGCAATGCGGCTAACAGTACCGCTGCCGGGAAACTGAAGATTCCCAAAAAATTGCTGGACGACGCGCCGTTGGAATATCGCAACGTTGCTGAAAAAATCCGGCGCGAGATCGAAAAGCGCGACGCGCTGACCGACCCTGCGGTGACGCTCGACAGCTTGCTCAACCTGGTCGAACTGCGCTACTTCGTGCAGGAAAGCGGCCTGGAAGATGTGGACGGCTTTGATGCCCTGGTGTCGAAGGAGTGGCACAAGGTTACCAAGGGCAAGGAAGATCCCTACTCGCGCCTGACGATTTTCATGTGCATCGCGGCCGCTGCAAAACCCAAGACGACCGTATCGGAAACCGAGGCGCGCGCCATGATCCGGCAAGTCCGCCAGCATGGCTTCGATAGCGCTGCGGTTGCGGCTTTCATCAACAGCGCGGCGCCGTTCGAGATCAAGGACAATCTGTTGTCGTTGTGGGAGGACGAATTCTTGCCGGAAGCGCAGGAGTATCTGACCGACGATGACGATCTCAAGTACACGCGCGCCCTGAAGTTCTTGAAAGAGAATTGCAATATCAAGGTAAAAGCAGCCGGCAAGGCGCAAGACTAGCCGACTGTCTTACCGCAGCAGTCTCACAAACTCGCAGCCAGTTCCGCACCTTCGCGTATCGCCCGCTTGGCATCCAGTTCACTGGCAAACGAAGCCCCGCCGATCAGGTGATAACGCAAACCGGCTTGCTGCGTTTTGGTTTTGACCGGCTCGTCCGGCTTACCCGGCGCAATGGCGGCGGCTGGGATCAATTCGTGCAAGGACTCTTGCCCGGCACAGATCACCACGTTATCCACTTCCAGCACGCGGCTGTCGCCACCCACGCTGATATGCAAGCCCTGATCATCGATCCGTTGATAATCGACACCAGCCAGCATCTGCACACCGCTACGCTGCATCACGCTGCGGTGAACCCAGCCTGAGGTTTTCCCAAGCCCGGCGCCAACCTTGCTCGACTTACGCTGTAGCAGGTGAATTTCCCGCACTGGCGTGATCGTCGCGGCTGGCTTCAAACCGCCTGCCTGTGCGGCCAGCGGATCGACACCCCATTCATCCATCCAGTGCGCAATCGGCACCGGCAAAGGCACATGCGCATCGTGCAACAGGAATTCGCACAGATCGAAACCGATGCCGCCGGCGCCCACCACCGCCACCCGCTTGCCGACCGGGGCCTTGCGTTGCAACACGTCCAGATACGACAGCACCATCGGATGCTCGATGCCAGGAATACGCAAATTACGCGGCGTCACCCCAGTCGCTACAATCACGTCGTCGAAACCCAGCGCCTCCAGTTGCGCCCGGTTGACGCGCTGATTCAACTGTAGCTCGACACCGGTGCGCTTGATCCGATGCTGGAAGTAGCGGATGGTTTCGCTGAACTCTTCCTTGCCGGGAATCTGCATGGCGATATTGAACTGGCCGCCGATCTGCGCGGCTGCCTCGAACAGCGTCACCCGGTGGCCGCGCAGATCGGCGGCCAGTTCAATATCGCCATGCAGATTCCCGGCAAGGAAGAGTTCAGCGAAACCATCCGCTACTTCCAGCATCGGATCAAGCGCACCGGTGTCGAGCTACAGTTGAATCAGCGCGTCAACCGGGCGCAACTGGAGGCGCTGGGTTTCGACGACGTGATTGTAGCGACTGGCGTGACGCCGCGTAATTC
>FTIU01000402.1_pt1 | contig 11327 bp, 12 predicted proteins | sample 1658461 | NCBI WGS metagenome assembly FTIU01 (sample SAMEA3914827, study PRJEB12502) | metagenome | biome: forest; material: soil | place: Canada | collected 2011-07-03 | depth 0.3 m | reverse complement strand
GGTCGCTATCCTTCCACAGGACCCGGGAACGGACATCCCCCTCGACGCAGAAGCGGAACGATGGCTTCATCTGCCGTGCCCCACCTTTGGTTCGGTGGTAGATGCGGGCATGCCGCCACGGTGCGCCGGATAGCCGGCGGCAGAAGGCTCGCTTTCGAGGCGGGCGGCGCTGAACAGATGGTTGCAGACGGAATGGATGTGGCACTCTCGTGCGGCTCGTGCCCCCATGCTTCCAGCAATGGCGAGGACCCGGGCGAACGTCGCTAGCATCGCAGTCATGCTCGGCCCTCCCCTTGGCGTGCGTGACGCGCGCCAGCCGAATCTACTCAGTGCCGGAGGAACGCCGCGTCAACGGCAATGTACGTGGGGTGCCTGCCCGCTGGCTTGAATTTCTGTGCTCTTCCTTGTTCTATTGTGCGCAAGACAGCGGTAATGGAGCCCAGAGGGGAAAATCAGGGCATGAGGTCCTGCTGCGTGCGTCGCCAGTTACCCGGAGTCTGGCCAAGACTTTTGGAAAAGCTGCGCGTGAGATGACTTTGATCGGCAAAGCCACATGAAGCGGCGACACCTGCGATCGGAAGCTCCGTGGTGCTAAGGAGCGCCGCCGCGCGCTCGAGGCGACGCTCCAGCAGCCATTCATGCGGCGTCTTGCCAGTACTCTGGCGAAACGCCCGCGAAAAATGGCTTCGGGATAATTGACAGGCATCGGCGACTTCGGCAATGGACACGGTGCTGTCGTCCAGCCGTGCGGCGAGATACTCTTGCGCCCGCGCCAGTATGCGGGAAGAAAGCCGGCCCATTGGACGAATGCGCCCGGGGTTGACGGCTCCATAATGCTCGACCAGATGTGTCCCGATCGCGTGTCCGAGTTGATCGATAAACAATCGGCTTGCACCGTGGGCACCGTCGAGAGCCGGCAGGAGTGCCTGGGCGAGATGCGCCAGCACAGGGTCGCGCAGCGCCGCGGCGTGACGCAACTCGAGACTTGCGGGGCAGCCCAATTCCAGGGCTGTCCGCTCGATGAACAGGGAGGGGAGTTCGATCAGTACGAAATCGAAGGTGCCGGAGAGATCGGCCTTGTAGTCATCCTGGAAGTTGCGCAAGTAAACGGAGCCTGCTTCAAACGCATGCGTGCTTGCGCGATTCTGATGGAAGATGCGTCGGCGATGCCCATCCACCAGCGACACGCCTGCCAGAAATCCACGTCCGGAAGCTGGCGTCACCACCTGACTTACGTGCTCGACCGCCGAGCTTTTGCGAAAAAAGCAAAGATCTCCGGCAGCGAGCGCCTGATCGAGGAGCAATGCTTGCGCCATGCAGCCCAATGAGTCGCGCTGTATGGCCCGCTCGGCAGCTTCTTGGTTGGAAATGGGCAATCGCATGCGGAGAGTCCAGGTCATTGCACCAAGTCAGACACGACAAGGCGTCTGGCTTTACTAACAATGCATGATGCCGGCTGGCTATCGATTTGTGGGTCGTCTGCCATCAGGAAACGCTCTGGACGTGGATACTATCACCGGCATGCTTGGTCTGCATACATTGTCACCGGGGCGATGCGGCAGGGCGGGCAGGCATCCGGGCCGCAGCGTACAAGGATGTCTGTACCCAACTGGGGTAATTCGGGTTTGACGCAATTTATTGGTGTGGCTTGCGGGAATCCGGCAACAATTCTGCCAATCGGCGCAAATCTGGGAAGTAACCGAGCGTGTGCAGCGTCATCGCGACGAAATCCAATCACCCAATTGGCATCTGCAAGGCTGATCAATGACAGCCCTGGCTGCTGTATGCAGAAATCTGGTGCTTTGGTGTAGAACGCCCAGCGGTGCGCTTGGATCAGCACTCGATGACCGGCGCATACACCGGTGCAAGCGATGCATGCGGCGTGGCAGTGCGTTGCGCAGGCCCAGCAGGCGGCGTCGCATCAGGAACGGCAACGACTAGAATTAAGTTCGGAATTCCCGCCCGCAAGGGCACTCCCCGGCCGAGGAAAATCATGACAAGAATTCTCGCGGCAGCGATTCTCAGCGCACTGACTCTTGGCGTGCTGGGCTGTGCAAGTCATGTTGTAAGCGCCGAACAATCGCAACGATTCTCGAGCGATCCGTATAACTATGAGCTGAGCAAAAATCTCTAGCGTGCGGCCCTGAAGGCCGCACCTGCTTGCTCTTCGCGGGTCCTTGCGGTCTGCGGGAGGGATTTGCTTGCCAAAAAGTGCCGGGCGCCGCCGCAGAGCCGAAGTCGAGATTGGCCGTTCACCTACCGGTGTCACACTGCCTGCGAAAAACGCAACTAACGTCTTCGCTGGGCTTCTTGCCTGCCCCAGCGCCTTTCCGGACTTGACTGCAATTGGCGGGACGATTGGGTTAATACCTCCTTTCTTCTTGCTCGTACCCTTGCAGCGCGGCAATTGACCGCGCGAACTACCACACCGCTGCGCACGGTGGATGGGACAAGGAGAGAGCATGAAGAAGCTGGGAGCATTTTTGTTGGCGGGAGCAGCTGTCACGCCGGGGTTGGCAAGCGCACAGAGTGGAGTCACGCTCTATGGCGTGGCCGATCAGTACATTGAGTACGTCAAGTCTGGCGATAAGCACGCCACGCGCGTGGAGGACGGCGGCCTTTACCAATCCCGCTGGGGCTTGCGTGGCAAGGAGGATCTGGGTTCCGGCGTGTCTGCCGTGTTTACGCTGGAGACCGGGCTCGCGTTGGACTCGGGTACCGTGCAACAAGGTGGCCGGCTGTTTGGCCGGCAGGCCTGGGTAGGCCTGAGCAGCACGCAGTGGGGGGCGGTGACATTGGGCCGGCAGAATACCCCTATCTACTACATCGAGGGGCAGGCGTCAGCCTTTGGCTTCTCGCCGTATGGCCCGCTTGGGCGTTTGCAGAACAGCGGCCCCGCGGGCAGTAGCCTTACTGCCCGCGCCGACAATTCCATCCGGTATGAGAGCCCCGAGCTGGCGGGCTTTCAAGCTAGTCTGATTTATTCGCTCGGGGCCGAGCGCACCGCGCCACCGCGCGACGCTGACTGGCTGAAGGCGGTCGGACTTACCTATGGCAGAGGGCCGCTCTGGCTCGGCCTGGCCTATGAGAGAACCTACAGCATTGGCGGCGTCGCGAATGCCGATCGGGACGAGCGCGCAATCGGGGGAACGTATGAGTTCCCGTGGTTGAAGGTATTCGTCAACGGGCGTCAGGCAACACGTTGGAATCCGGGGCAGGCTACGATCAAGGACCGCGGCTACCATGTCGGCGTTTCCGTACCTGTGGGTCCAAGCGGGCTGGTGCTGCTGGCGTATGGCATGCAGCGCACGGTTGGTACGTCGAACCGGGGCGACCAGGCATCCCTGGGCTACCAACATAATCTGTCCAAGCGCACGACACTATACGCAAATGCCAGCAAGATCTGGAACAAGGGTCAGGCCAACTACACGTTCTCAAACTTCCCCAATGACGTGTCACCCGCTGGTGCATCCAACCCGCAGGGCGTGATGTTTGGCATGCGCCAACTGTTCTGATGCAAAGATTGGACGATCTGATAAAACACCTTTTGCAACTGGGGCGATAGTTTGCCCTGGCGTGGCCGACTGGGCGATACCTCCTGCAGCCGCCCATTCGGCCTTTGCGAGTTCTTATGCTGATCGGCTGCTCCCTTCTGCAGCCTTGCCCGTTGGGGAGGACGAACGATGCGATACCTAGTGCTGGCGGCGGCTGCATTGCAGTTGTGCGGCTCCCTTCCGGCTTGCGCAGAGCAAGCAGTACAAGGAAAGGGACTTGGCCTGGAAACAGCAAGTCATCTCGTTAGTGCCGCGGCGCAGTTCGCCGGGCAGAAGAAGACACCCGTCAGCATTGTCGTCGTGGATGCAGCAGGCCACTTTGTGACTGGCGTGCGGATGGACGGAGCCCCGTTTGCGACATTCGATGTCGCTCGCGGCAAGGCGTTGGCGACAGCGGCCACCGGCGGAGCATCTGGTGCTGAACTGGCGCAGCGCTATCGAGCCAATCCTATTGTCTTCGGGCAGATGAGTTCCCTCGTCTATGGTGGTCCTCTTTTTCCGTCGCAAGGCTCGCTCGGGATCTATATCGGCGGTCAATTGGCTGGTGCTGTTGGCGTCAGCGGGGGGGCGTCAGACATGGACGAGGAGGCGGGCAGGCGTGGCATCGCCGCGATCGGTGCAACGGAAACCCCATAGGGGCAGACGTTGCGAATCCCGCCTTCGGGTACGTCGCCGGCCGTTCAGTATGCGGCCGGCGCTTGTCGCCTCAGATCCTACCAGCCAAGCCGGCAAGAAAGCTCTCGACTCGCGTGGCCAAATCGACTGGCGCTTCGTTCATGGGGTAGTGACCCGCATTACCAATGACCTCGATTTCCACATTCAGAAACAACCTGCCGTAGGTCTCTTCCATGAACGCCGCGGTCAGCGACGGATCATGTTCCCCGACCAGCACCAGTGTGGGAATTTCGATGCCCGCAATGCGCCCCGACAGGTCGGTGTCTGCCCATGCCTGAAAGTAGGCGGCAAACGCCGCGACCTCGGAGTGCGCGATGGAATCCTGTGCCATTCGCGCGAGCCATGCCCGCCCAAGCCGGTTACCCGTGGTGGTATCGATAATCCCGATTCTGGCTTCCACGCTGCGGGCGGCGCTCTCGAACAACGTTCGCGTGGAAGCATCGAACTCGACAGGCGTCGGTGGAACAGGTGTGATACCCACCATTGCCGTAATGCGCTCGGGGGCAAGGACGGAGACGGCCTGCATGGCCTTCCCACCCATCGAATGGCCGAGCAATGCGAAGCGGTCCCATCCAAGCCCATCTGCAAGGGCCAACGTGTCCTTGGCAATTTCGCCAATGCTGAAGGTACCTTCCCGATCGCGACGGGATCCATAGCCCCGATAGTCGATGAAAGCATAGGTGAAGGTCTCCACATCGATTTCACCTGGAAAATGTCCCCAGCTTCGCGCATGACCAAACCAGCCATGCAAGGCGATGACATGTATGGGTCCATGGCCAACTAAAACGAGGTCTTTCGTATCCATTTATCTTCCCTTTCTTGATGGACGGATCTCAATCCTGCACCAGGAGTCGTTGCATGCGATCGCACCCGACGCATTTTGCGGAGGATTCGGTAAATGTCCGGGAAAGCCTGCCAGGCAAAAATGATGGACTTCCTGGTAAATGGCTAGTCGGTAAGGAAAACGCCATTCCGTCGGATCGGTAAAGTAGGGAGCAAGACGTAACCGGTGCGTGCTGGCATCACGAAATCAAGGAGACACGATCATATGTTGAGTCTAAATACCCCGGCGCTTCGGGTGGCATCAGCCAGGCTAGCCATACTCGCAAGTCTGGCCGCCGCAATGCTCGGAGTCCTGCCTGGCAGTGAGAGCGCGGCATCGGCGGCCGAACCTGCGTCGGCAAGCTGGAAGCCTGCAAAGCCCGTTACCTTCATCGTTCCCTTCCCTCCAGCCGGCATCAATGACGTGCTGGCCAGAACGCTGGCGCAGCGGTTGTCGAATGTGCTCGGCCAACCCGTCGTGGTTGAGAACAGGCCCGGCGCAAGTGGAAACATCGGTGCCGAGGCAATTGTGCGAGCCGCACCAGACGGGCAGACGATTGGAATTCTCAACAGCATTCATGCGGTCAACGCTGCCTTCTACAGGAAGCTTCCATATAGCGTCACGCGAGATCTGACACCCGTGGCCCCGCTTGGGGAATCTCCGCTGGTACTGGTGACCAATCCACACACGCCATACAAGTCTGTTCCCGACCTGATTGCATTTGCCAAGGCAAATCCAGGCAAGGTGAATTACGGAGGACCCACGAGCTACCCGCTCGAGATGATCAAGACGATGGCTGGCGTTGACATCACCAATATTCCGTACAAGGGTAGCGGTCCAACCATCAATGACATGATTGCAGGCCACATTGATCTGGCAACCGGCCCATTGCTGGAGTACATGCCGCATGTGAAGTCCGGCAAGTTGCGGCTGCTCGCAGTCGGGACACCAAGTCGCCTGAAGTCCATGCCCGATGTGCCGACGATTGCCGAAGCCATCCCGGGTTACGACATCACGGTCTGGTATGGATTGTTCGCGCCCAAGGGTACTCCCGGGCCGGTCATAGACCGGTTGCGCGAAGCAACCAGGAACATCATGAATGATCCTGAAGTTCGCAAACACATGGCTGAACTGAGTGTGGATATCACTTTCAGCCAGTCTGGCTCCAACGCCTTATCCAGTCGCTTGTCCAGCGAGACCGAGCGTGCCAGGGGAATTGTCGCCAAAACAGGCGCCTATCTGAATTGAGCCAGTCAATCTTCCGAGGGGACATCATTGTGAGACGCCGTCCGACACGCCGAACCCACGCTGCCTTGATCGCGGCCTTGCTTGTGCTCATCTCACAGGCCCGGGGTGAACCTGAATCCGGAGCATGGGACCTGTCGGATGCACGGCGTGTTGCAGAGCAGGTATGTGCGGCGTGCCACGGCGTCGGCGGTCAAAGCCACCAAGGGGCGTATCCCAGCCTCGCGGGACAGAATGCGGACTATCTGCTTAAGCAGATGCGGCAATTCAAGGGGACCGCTGGTGAGAAGCCGCTACGTAACAACGAAGTGATGCGCGTGGTGATGGAACCCTTTAATGACAATGAAATGCAGAATCTCGCCCGCTATTTCAGTCATCGGCCGCCAGCACGAAGTCAACCAGTCTCGGCGGACCTGGTCGAACCTGGTCGCGTGATCTATTGGAAGGGTAATCCAGCAAATGGATTGCCGGCGTGTGTCTCTTGCCATCGGCCCGGCGGTGAGGGTATTGCTCCCGATTTTCCGAGGATCGGTGGCCAGCAATCCGAGTACGTGGAGAAGCAACTGCACGCATGGAGGACGGGCATGCGAGGCGGACCGGGGAAGTTGATGAGCCTGATCGTGCCATTGATGAGCGATGGAGAGATCGAGGCTGTTGCTCAGTACGTCGCGCAACTTCAATGAGCCGGAAAGCCGGCGATCAGGTGAAAGCCAGAGATTCAGATTCTCAGAAGGAGGAGCACAAAAGATGTTGATCGACAGAAGGCAACTACTGAAGGCGGCAGCCGTCGCAGGAATCGGTGTGGGATCGGCAAAGACAATGGCTCAGGCATCCGTCACAGCGTCGCCCGAGGGAAATGCGTTGGCGGACAATGCGGTTGGTTCCCCACTTCCGGTACGCAAGCCAGGCAGGATTCATCGTATCGTCTCGACATCGGAGACCGTGAGAGTCGGCATACTGGATCCGAAGGTCGCGCCAGTAGCAACGGTCGAATCGGGTGATCTGGTCGCATACCCGAATACCTGGGTGAACTGGGCCAATGGCGCCAGGTACGGCATGAGCTTTGAGGAGCGGGAACCCGTGCGCAAGCGGTTTCCGCAAGGACCCTACTCGAACATTGGTCCGGTCGAAGTCAAGGGGGCCATGCCTGGAGACGTGATTGAATGTCACATGGTCCGGTTGCGCCCGATTGGGTGGGGCTGGAACTCGGCGCCCAAAGGGGTAGGCGCGCTGCCGAACGACTTTAGCAAACCATACCTGCGCTACTTTGAGTTTGACGAGTCGCGCAAGTACACAGAATTCGCGCCGGGCATTCGTATCAGGCTCGCCCCGTTTCAAGGCGTCATGGCAGTCCAGCCCGCTTCAGACGAGCCCGTCAGCGGTATCCTCAGCGGACCGTATGGCGGCAACCTGGTGTTGCGAGAACTCGTCGAGGGAACCTCGCTGTTTTTGCCGGTGCAGCGCCCGGGCGGGATGGTCTGGACAGGAGACTCTCATGCGGCGCAAGGCGATGGCGTCGTCAATCAGACTGCGATTGAAACCGCGATGGAGGACATGCAGATCCAATACTTTCTGCACAAGCGAAATGCCCTCGCCCTGCCAATGGCAGAGACGCCTTCACATTGGATTGCGCTGGGATTCGGCAAGAACCTGGATGGTGCCCTGACGGCGTGTTTGCGACACATGATCAGCTGGTTGAGCGAAGCTTCCGGCATGGACACGCAGGATGTCTACTCGCTCGCCAGTATCGCCGCGAACTTCCGGATTACCCAGTATTCGAACCAGACGGCTAGCAATTACACTTCCATCCCGGCCAAAACCGTGCATGGGATGCTTCCGAAATCCGTGTTCGAACCCCGAATCAGGCAGAAGATCTCGGATTCACTGCGATCCTGACAGCCTGTTGCAGATGGCTGGCGCGCACTACTGCCCGGACTGCACGCCAGCGACAATGCCCGTACGACGGAATTCCGACGGGCTGATCCCCAGATGCTGGACGAAGAAGCGCGTGAAGTGGCTTTGTGCGCTAAAGCCCAACTGGTGCGAAACTTCGCCGATGCTCGTGTGACGCTCTGTCAGCAGCCGGGTGGCAAGGCCCACGCGAACCCAGTCGAGGTACTGCTGGGGCGAGATCCCCATGCAAGCCTTGAACTGATCAAAAAGACGGCTTCGCGACATGCCCACTGCATTCGCCACGGTTTCTACATTCGGGTTCTCCCATGCATGGTTCCGAATGAACTCCGCCGCGCGTTTGATTCGATAGTCAAGCGGCTTTGATGTGGCCAGGACCTCGGTCATGGAACGAAGCTTGGCATATCGTGCCGAGATTGCTCTTACCAGTTGGGCCACGGCCTCCTCGCAGCTTGTGGTCGCATTGGTTTCACCGTGCGCGAGGCAGCCGCTGAGCGCGGCGAGTGCCGTCGCTATCTCGCCATCCACTCCAGCGGCGAGCTCCCTGAACTGCAGACCGGTTGCTGCGTTCTCAATATCCAGGGTGGTTCCAAGCCAGCCGGGGTCGAGCAGGAGCGCCAGCAGGAGGGACCGTTCGGGGCCTTGATCCAGTTTGGCGTGTGTCGACCATGGATTGATCAGCAGTGCGCGGTCCTCAGACACCGTGACCGTGCTGTCGTCCACCTTGAAGAGAGCGTCCGAGCCGCCCAGCTTGAAAATCAGATGAAACTCGGCGTGAGCGTGTGCGACAAGCGCCCCTTCGATCAGATGAAGCGTGGCGCGTCCGAAACTGCCATGAACGATGCGAATGAGCCGGTCCTTGGCCATTGATGTGTCTCCTGAATCCTCGTTGGTGTGCCTTCGCCATCTTGGGACGATTGGGTAACCGGGGGGATGCTTTGGTTATGCTGATAATTTAGTGTTCGTTTAAAGTTTAACCGTCGAAGCGATTCCTGGGCAAGACGGAAATAGTAAGGTTGTTAAATAGATAGAGCATTACGGATTGTGCGGTATTTAAAAATGAGTTATTAATTGGAGGAACTATGTTTCAGTATTTTCCCGGCAACTATATGTGGTCGCTCTCGGTGCTGCGCTGCATGGCGGGCGGTGGCATCTTTGGAGAGATAGATTGGGTCTGCCGCAATCTGCACGAAGCTTCGAAAGCCGGTGCCGCGGGTGATACCGAGGCGTGGCACAAGGCGTGGCACACGCTTTCCGAACAAGTCGAAGGCGTAGCGCGGGATGCGGCGGGCAAGGGGCACTCGGTCACCGCGCGGGAGGCTTATTTCCGCGCCGCGCAGTACTACCAATGGACGGAAGCGTTCCTGGATCCGGACGATGCACGCGCGCCAATTTATTATGGCAAGCATCTTGACTGTTTCAGGGAATTTGCCGAGCTTAGTTCCCCGCAGGTCGAGATTCTTGATATTCCGTTCGAGAATTCGGCTATCACGGCATACTTCGTCAAAGCCCAGAACGTGACCGGTCGGGCGCCCACGGTGTTGTTGCACGACGGCCTCGACGGCACCAAGGAGGAAATGTTCTACGTTGCACGTGCGCTCGCTGCGCGCGGCATCAATTGCCTTGGCTTTGACGGCCCGGGTCAGGGCGCCACCCTTCGGGTGAAGGGTCTCGTAGCGCGGCATGACTCCGAAGTGGCCCTGTCGGCAGTGGTCGACTATGTATCGGGCAGGGACGATGTGGACGCGGATCGCATCGGGTTGATGGCGGCCTCGATGGGGGGCTACTACGCTCCGCGCGCCGTTTGCTTCGAGAAGCGGATCAAGGCTTGCGTGGCATGGGCGGCCATCTATGACTACTACGCTTGCTGGCAGCGCCGTGTCGGATATGAAAAGGGCGCCGGCATCCAGCAACTCGATGCCAATGCCGCGCTGGGCACCACCGGGAAGCATTTCCTCCGGATCATGGGCGTGCAGACCTGGGACCAGGCCTTCGAGAAGCTTGAGAAGTTCCGCCTGAAGGGGGTCGCCTCCAACATTACTTGCGACTTCCTGATCGTTCATGGCGAACACGACCGGCAAACGCCACTCATCGAGGCGCAGGAATTGTTTGCCGAGGCGAGCTCCCGCCACAAGGAGCTGCGCGTCTATACCGAAGCAGAAGGCGGCGCCGCGCATGTCCAGCTCGACCGGCCAGAACCTGCCCTGAGCTTGATCTGCGACTGGTTTATCGAGCGGCTTTGAGCGCGATCCGCGCTTCGGCACCCCTCGCCTAGCAAGCCTCACGAGCCGGCATACAGGCCATGTATGTCGGCTCCAAGCGCCCGGAGCGGACCGCACGCACCTGCGATGCCAATGCGCGGCAGGGCTGGCGGGTGGCCACGGATGCGCTATGTATGAGGACTCACTCATGAGGCGGTTACCTTAGTATTGCAAACGTTTGCAAAGAGGCCATGATACCTTCGGATTCGCTGGAGTGTTCTGGGGTAAGCACTAGTTGCGGGTACATTTGTGGATTCGTCGACACTCCGCCGACCAGCTTCTGGAGCGTTGTCCCGGCGCATTGGCGGGATTGGCTGCAACTCTCCGGCTACGGAGGTGCTGCATCGGCCATGTTTGGCGCAGGTAGGAGACCCCGGCAGCCATTCACACATTCCCGGCTTTGGCGGCCGCGGCCTGCATCACCCCGCTTAAATACTCAGGTGGTTGACCGCCGCTCACGCGATGCTTGCCAATGACGAACGAAGGCACCGAGTGGATGCGGTCCGACTGACCTGCAGTTCCTGCGCTACGACCTCCGCTTCGTCCGCCGTGCCGCTCAGGTATTCGCGTACCCTGGCTGCCTCATAACCTTGCCATGCCGCGATATGCAGCCTGGTGCGGATCGCCCGAACCTCCTTGAGTTTCAGTGGCGGCTTCTGCCCGGAAAGTTTTCCCTTGTTCCAAGGCGACGGGCCGGAACGTGTCAATGACTTTGCGTCACCTGGCCTCATGAATTTACTGTGCCGGGCTGTGGTGTGTTTGGGGTAATGGCCTCCGATGGCGGCGGGTTGATCCAGACTGCTGTGGGCAGCCGCGGTGGTTCAGGGCGATGCCCTTTAAACCTGTTTGGGGACGCCC
>FTIU01000783.1_pt3 | contig 11818 bp, 12 predicted proteins | sample 1658461 | NCBI WGS metagenome assembly FTIU01 (sample SAMEA3914827, study PRJEB12502) | metagenome | biome: forest; material: soil | place: Canada | collected 2011-07-03 | depth 0.3 m | reverse complement strand
GCGCTCGAAGGCGCGGTCGGCAAGCTGGGTCTAGAGCCATCGCTGCTGGAGCTGGTCAAACTGCGCGCCTCGCAAATCAACGGCTGCGCTTTCTGCATCGACATGCATACCGCGGATGCGCGCAAGGCCGGCGAAAGCGAACGCCGCCTGTACGCAGTCACAGCCTGGCGCGAAGCCCCTTTCTTTAGCGCCCGTGAACGTGCCGCGCTAGCCTGGACTGAAGCAGTCACGCTGATTGCACAAAGCCATGCGTCGGATGCAGATTACGCCGTACTGAGCGCACAATTCACCCCTGCCGAAATGGTCAATCTGACGCTTGCCATCAACGCCATCAATAGCTGGAATCGCCTGGCTGTCGGGTTCCGCAAGATGCCAACGGAATAAGAAACAGCATCTGATGTCCGGGACGGCGCCGCGCATTATGCCGGCGTCGTTTTTTATCGCGCAAAAATAATCTGGACATTTCGCACGACAGTGCTAAACTGCGGCACATGGATACCCATACCGAAAAAAGCGAACTCACCCTAGCGGCCATTGTCAATACGGCATTGGATATGGTTGCGACTCAGGGACTGGAAAGCCTCTCTCTGGGTGAAGTCGCAAAACGGCTGGGCATCAGCAAAAGCGGCGTATTCTCGCGCGTCGGTTCCCGTGAAGCCTTGCATGAAGCGGTGCTGAATGAGTTCGACCGGCGTTTTGCAGCCGACGTATTCGATCCGGCGATGTCGCAGCCGCGCGGCTTGCCTCGTCTCAACGCGCTGGTGATGAACTGGATTTCACGCGCCTGCAATGTCACCGGCTGTATTTATGTCGCGGGCGCGTTTGAATACGACGATGTTGACAGCCCGATGCGCGAGCGGCTGCAACGTAACGTATTGCGGTGGCGTGCAGTATTGCGCCGCTCTGTCATCCAGGCGCTGGATGAAGGTCATTTGCGGCCCGATACCGACCCTGAGCAACTGGTATTCGAAATCTACAGCCTGATGGTCGGCTTGATGCACGATGCGCGCTTCCTGCGTGATCCCAAGGCGCAAGACAGGGTGCGCAACGCTTATGAGCGCCTGACCTCGACTTATCGCAGCTTCAACTATCACGCATAAATAGAGCGATGCTTGCATCGGATATATTATTTTTAATACGCAAATTTCGCACGAGTGTGCGATAAAGGACAGCCATGTTGATTATTACCGGTTGCATCGCTTTGACTACCTTCGCCGTTACCGGCCTCGCTGTTTGGCGCTTGATTCGCCTGACAGGGCAATCCGTCCCTGATTGCAACGACGACTTCATTTTCTTTTAACCGCAGCTCAACCAGCAGTTTCATACCTTACAGGAAAGTTTTCATGGATATGCATCCTGCCCCAAGCCAGCCGCTCGCCACCGAGGCTCGCGTAGCAAGTAAAACTCCGGCGAGCGGTCTGCTCAAATTGCTAAGGACGGGCGTACGCCTGTCGCAATTCGTCGCTCCTGGCCTGACTCCGCGTATTGCCGCCCGCCTGTTCTGCACGCCGATTCCGGGCAAGCTGGCTTCACGCCGTATGATGGCGCCGCCCAATGTGCGTGTTGAATCGCTGCCCTTTGAGCGCGCTTCGATCACTCTCTACCACTGGCCGGCGCCGGAAAATGCCCCGCAACTGCTGATGACCCATGGCTGGGCCGGCTGGGGTTTGCAAATGACGGCCTTGGCCGACGCCCTGAGCGCCGCCGGTTGGGCCGTGGTAATCATCGATCAGCCGGGGCACGGGCGCAGTGCGGCCTGGAGCAGCACGCTGCCGCAGTTTGTGCGGGCGCTGGCTTATGCGGCTGCGCGCCTCGGCAGGGTTCAGGCACTGGTAGGCCATTCCATGGGCGGTGCTGCCGCATATATTGCGGCGGCGAACGGGTTGGGATTGGGGCTGGCGCTAGATAAACTGGTGCTGATTTCGTCACCGGTTTCCATGTTACAGGCAACGCGCGACTACGCCCTCGCCTTCGGCATCCGTGAAAGCGTCCGCGCAGACATGGTGTCCTATCTCGAAGCGCGTGAAGGGATGCTCTTCGAGCGCATGGGCGCCGGCCATGTCGCACCGCGGATAGCCACACCTACATTGGTAATACACGATTGCGACGACAACGTCGTGCCATTCCGCTCAGCCCAGGTGCTGATGGAAAAATTGCCAGATGCGCAGCTGCTCAGCACGCGCAACCTGGGACATGGCCGGTTGTTGAAAGACCCAGGCGTGATAGACGCGACAAGGCAATTTCTCAAGCTTGCAGCATCGCAAACACCACCGGCACCACCAGCCGCTTAGTCGTCATTCGCTGTTTCATGATTGTTTGCGCCAGACGCTGGCCAGCCATGGCTGCTGCTCACGCGGCAGTCCATCTGGCCGATAGTAGTGTTCCAGCTCGGAGAAGCCGGCATCGGACATGAAATGGCGCCATGCCGCGAGATCGTGATAGCTGCCGTAACGGCCGCTATTCCAGCCCTCCTGGTTGCTGCCGCGCGGGTTTGAACTGAACAATACGCCATCAGGTTTCAGCGTTGCATGGAATTGCCGCAAGACGCGCGGCAGTTCCTGGCTGGGTATATGGAACAGCGCCGCGTTGGCGAAGATACCGTCGAAATGCGCGTCCGGAAAATCGAGTTTGAGAAAATCCTGATGCCAGACCTCGCAGCCGCTATCCGCCCGCGCCATCTCGACGAAACGCTCCGCACCTTCAACGCCGACAGCAATATGACCGAGCTTGCTGAATGTGCGCAGGTCGCGCCCCGGACCGCAGCCGACGTCCAGGATCGAGAAAGGCGGCGTGCCTTTGATATGGCGCAGCAGCGCGGCAATGTTCTGGCTGACGTCGTGGTCGCGGGTGCCTTCGCGGAAGTCTTCGGCACGTTGGTTGTAATGCTCCAGGGTAAGAGCGGCAATTTTTTCCAGATCTTCAGGCAGTAGTATCATGCCTAGTACTGTAGCGCATGGATGGAAATTATCCAACATGGTCCCTGGAAGTATTGTTGCATCAAATTCAAGCGAAGGAGTCAAACGCAATGTCTACGACTAATACTAACCAAGCAAAATTTGTGTGGTACGACCTGATGACCAGCGACACCAAGGCCGCCGAGTCTTTCTATAAGAGCGTAGTCGGCTGGAACATACAGGATGCCGGCATGGGCGGTCCACCTTACACCATACTGTCCGCCGGCACCATCATGGTCGGCGGCCTGATGCAGATCCCGGAAGAAGCACGTGCCATGGGCGCGCGGCCCGGCTGGAACGGCTATATCGCCGTCAGCGATGTCGATGACTACGCCGGGCGCGTGGTGGCTGCAGGCGGCACTATCCGCCGCCCGCCGGAAGACATCCCGGGAGTCGGCCGCTTTGCCGTTGCGGCAGATCCGCACGGCGCAGGATTTTTCCTGTTCAAAGGCAATACCGAAGCCCAGCCGGCGCCGCCGGTTGCAGGCACACCGGGCCATGTCGGCTGGCATGAATTACACGCCGGCGATATGGAAAGCGAATTCGCCTTCTATTCCGGCCTGTTCGGCTGGACCAAGGCTGAAGCGATCGACATGGGGCCGATGGGCGTCTACCAGACGTTCGCCACCGGCGGCGCGCCGATCGGCGGCATGATGACCAAAACACCGGACATGCCATTCACTTGCTGGCTGTATTACATCAATGTCGAGGCCATCGATGCCGCAGTTACGCGCATCGAACAAGGTGGCGGAAAGGTCCTCATGGGCCCGCACCAGGTTCCCGGCGGCAGCTGGATCGTCCAGGGCCTGGATCCGCAAGGCGCCATGTTTGCCCTGGTCTCGGCGCAGCGCTAGAAAGTGGCCAGGTAGCGCAGCGGCGTTGCGCTGCAAAACACATATGGTTATGAGAATCCATTATTTGCTGTAATGATCGGAGAACAGGTGTAATGACGTTTTAGGACGGCATTCCCTGTTCAGCGATGTCACAGCTGACGCGCCGCTCCGCTAGCCAAGCCATTCAGAGCTTTATCATGCCCAACACCAGCACTTTGCCGCCGCCCACCGCCACCCAGTCATTCGAGATCCGCCCCATCGAAGGACCGTTAGGCGCGGAAATCCTGGGCCTCGATTTGCGATTACCGGTTTCCGCGCAGGATCTGGCCCGCATACGCGCAGCCCTGGTCAAGCACAACGTATTGGTATTTCGCGAACAACGCATCACACCGGAACAACATGTGGCATTCAGCCGCCGCTTCGGCCCTCTGCAAGTCCATGTGTTGAACCGCTTTCACCTGCAGGGGCATCCGGAAATCCTGATCGTTTCCAATGTCATCGAAGATGGCAAGCCGATCGGCCTGGTGGATGCCGGCGCCGACTGGCATTCCGATCTGTCATATATGCCAAAACCGAGCCTGGGTTCCTTGCTGCACGCGCAGGAATTACCGCCCGAACAAGGAGATACCTTGTTCGCCAATATGTTCAACGCCTATGAAACTTTGCCCGCCGATGTCAAGCAAGCCTTGGAGGGACGGCGTGCGGTGCATTCTTATGTCTATCGCTATCGTCGCCTGCAAAAGCTGTCGCCCTGGCGTGCCGACCTGACGCAAAAACAGATCGACGAAGTGCCCGAAGTCGAGCACCCGGTCATACGCGTGCATCCGGAAAGCGGCCGCAAGGCATTATTTGTCAGCGAAGGATTTACTTCGCACATCGTTGGCTTGCCCAAGGATGAAAGCGACGCCTTGCTACGTTATTTGCACGAACATACGATACGCACCGAGAACGTCTACCGCCATCAATGGCGCGCGCATGACATGGTGTTTTGGGATAATCGCAGCACGGTACATTATGCGGCGATCACGCCTCAGCATTTACGCCGCACCCTGTATCGCACCACCGTCGAAGGCGATGTGCCGGTCTGACCTTCGACCGGCATCGACACTTATCCTTCAGTCCGTAAATCCTTCAGCCGCGGAAATAACGCGCCGGCGTAAACGGCGTCTTGACCACTTCGACAGGCACGCCCTTGCCGCGCACCATGGCCTGCAACAGCGTGCCGATTGGCGCATGTGCGCTATCGACATAACCCATTGCTACCGGGCTGCCCAGCGTCGGCCCGAAACCGCCGCTGGTGATTTTGCCGACTTGCTTGCCGTCGGCGTCGACCAGTTCGGCGCCTTCACGGGCCGGCATGCGATCCTTGAGCAGCAGTCCGACCCGTTTGCGGTCGACACCTTGTTCAAGCTGGCGCGCGATCACTTCGGCGCCAGGATAACCGCCGGCGCGAGCGCCGCCGGTACGTCGCACCTTGGACAAGGCCCAGCCAAGGCCGGCTTCGACCGGTGTGGTGCTGCCATCCATGTCGTGGCCGTATAAGCACAATCCTGCCTCCAGCCGCAGCGAATCACGCGCGCCGAGACCGATGGGTGCCACCTCCGGCTGCGCCAGCAGTAGCCGCGCCAAGGCTTCAGCATCGGCATTCGGCACCGAAATTTCGAAGCCGTCCTCGCCGGTATAACCGGAACGGCTGACAAAGCATTCGCTTCCAGCCAAAGTAAATTTGGCTGTCTGCATGAAGATCATCTTCGCGCTATCCGGAGCAATGCGCGCCATCACCGCCGCCGCCGCCGGTCCTTGCAAAGCAAGCAAAGAGCGATCGCTCAATTCTTCGATTTGACAGAGGCTGGACAGATGCTCCCGCAGGTGTGCGGTGTCTTGCTGCTTGCAGGCGGCATTCACCACCAGGAACAGATGATCGCCGGCATTGGCAACCATCAAGTCGTCGAGGATGCCGCCTTGCTGGTTGGTAAACAGCGCATAACGCTGCTGGTTCACGGGCAGATCGACAATATCGACCGGCACCAGCGATTCCAGTGCCGCGGCGGCGCCCGCGCCGCTCAGGCGCAATTGCCCCATGTGCGACACATCGAACAGGCCGGCCTGGCTGCGGGTGTGATTGTGTTCCTTGAGAATGCCGCTCGGATATTGCAACGGCATTTCGTAGCCTGCGAACGGCACCATCTTGGCGCCTAGTTCCAGATGCAATTGGTACAGCGGTGTACGCGCCACTGGCGCGTCGTTGCCGATATCACTCATGAAAAAATGTCCTTTATCAGTTAGCAGGATGGGCACCAGTCCCCACGTATACTTCGGTAACGCGTGGGTAAAACGCTTGCCCACCCTGCTTGTGCACTTGCGACCTATTCGTAATCCGACATCGGCGGACAGGAACAAACCAAATTGCGATCGCCGTAGACGTTATCGATCCGCCCTACCGGCGGCCAATATTTATTCTGGCGCAGCGACTTCAATGGAAACACGGCTTGCTCGCGCGAATATGCACGCGTCCATTCATCGGTCAGATCCTGGGCGGTATGCGGCGCATGCCGCAGCGCTGTCTGGTCTGCCTTGATATCGCCATTTTCCACGGCCCTGATCTCGGCGCGAATCGCGATCATGGCGTCGCAGAAACGATCCAGCTCTTCCTTGGACTCGCTTTCGGTCGGTTCGATCATCAAAGTGCCGGCGACCGGGAACGACATGGTAGGTGCATGGAAACCATAATCGATCAGGCGCTTGGCAACGTCGTCCACCGTAATCCCGGTCTTGTCCTTGAGCGGCCGCAGGTCGATGATGCCTTCGTGCGCCACCAGGCCGTCGGTGCCGCTGTACAAGATCGGATAATGCGGCGCCAGCCGGTGCATGATGTAGTTGGCGTTCAGAATCGCCAACTCACTCGCTTGCCGCAAGCCCTGCGCACCCATCAGCGTGATATATGCCCACGTGATAGGCAGGATGCTGGCGCTGCCCCAAGGCGCTGCTGAAACCGGCGCAATGCCTTTTTCCAGCATCCGGTGACCCGGCAGGAACGGCGCCAGATGCGCTTTGACGCCGATCGGACCGACGCCAGGCCCGCCGCCGCCATGCGGAATGCAGAAAGTCTTGTGCAAATTCAGATGCGACACGTCGCCGCCAAATTTGCCTGGCGCGCACAATCCGACCATCGCATTCATGTTGGCGCCGTCGATATACACCTGGCCGCCATGAGCATGGACAATTTCGCAGATCTCGCCGATGGCTTCTTCAAATACGCCGTGGGTTGATGGATAAGTAATCATCAACGCAGCCAGATCGTTGGCATGTTCATCCGCCTTGGCGCGCAGGTCGGCGACATTGACGTTACCTTGCTCGTCGCATTGCACCACCACCACTTGCATGCCAGCCATGTGCGCGGTAGCCGGATTGGTGCCATGGGCGGAACTCGGGATCAGGCAGATATTGCGCTCACCCTGGCCGCGGCTCTGGTGATAGGCGCGGATCGCCAGCAAGCCGGCATATTCGCCTTGCGAACCGGCGTTTGGTTGCAGCGATACTGCATCGTAGCCGGTGCAGATGCACAGCATTTCTTCCAGATCGGCCACCAGTTGCTGATAACCCAGGGCCTGGTGGAGCGGTGCGAACGGGTGCAGCGCACCGAACTCCGGCCAGGTGACCGGGATCATCTCGGTAGTGGCGTTGAGTTTCATGGTGCAGGAGCCGAGCGGTATCATGCTGCGGTCGAGCGCCAGATCCTTGTCTGCCAGTGCGCGCAGATAGCGCAGCATCTGGGTTTCCGAATGATGGCTGTTGAATACCGGGTGTGTCAGGAAAGCGCTGCTGCGCATCAGCGGCGCCGGGATACGTTCTTCGGCGCTGGCTTCGAGTGCATCGAACGACGGCAGCGACTTGCCGAGCGCGAAGATATTCCACAACGCTTCCACATCCGCACGCGTGCTGGTTTCATCCAGCGCAATGCCGACGCTGCCATCGTCGATCAGCCGCAAGTTGACCGACTGGCTGCGCGCAGCCGCGTGGATATCCTGGGTATGGCCGCCGGTATGCACGGTGACGGTGTCGAAGAAGCTGGTGGTTGGCACCGGATGGTGCAACAGGCGCAAGCCCTCGGCCAGGATTGCGGTCAGCCGGTGTACCCGTTGTGCGATCGTCTTCAAGCCTTGCGGACCGTGGTAAACCGCGTACATGCTGGCGATGTTGGCCAGCAATACTTGTGCGGTACAGACGTTGCTGGTGGCTTTCTCACGGCGGATATGTTGTTCGCGGGTCTGCATCGCCAGGCGGTAGGCCGGTTGGCCGCGGCTGTCGATCGAGACACCGACCAATCGTCCCGGCATCACGCGCTTGTGCGCATCCAGCGTGGCGAAATACGCCGCGTGCGGACCACCGTAACCGAGCGGCACGCCGAAACGCTGGGCGCTGCCCACCACCACATCGGCGCCGAACTCGCCTGGCGGCGTCAGCAGGGTCAATGCCAGCAGATCGGCGGCAACCACGACTAACGCTTGCTTGCCATGCGCCAGACGCGCGGTGGCGGCATAGTCGTTGATCTCGCCGTTCAGGGTCGGGTACTGCAGCAGCACGCCGAAGCAGTCTAGCCGCTCCAGGTCTTTAAGATGATCGCCGACCACCACCTCGACGCCGATTGGCGCGGCGCGGGTGCGCAGCACGTCGATGGTTTGCGGATAACAGTCTTGCGAAACGAAAAAGATGTTGCTCTTGCTTTTCGACAGCCGCTGGCAAAAAGTCATTGCTTCGGCGGCCGCGGTGGCTTCGTCCAGCAAGGACGCGTTAGCGATCTCCATGCCGGTCAGGTCGGTCACCATGGTCTGGAAATTCAGCAGCGCTTCCAGCCGTCCTTGCGAAATTTCAGGCTGGTACGGCGTGTAGGCGGTATACCAGGCCGGGTTTTCCAGCAAATTACGCAGGATCACAGTCGGCGTATGGCAGTTGTAATACCCCATGCCGATATGTGATTTGAACAACTGGTTCTTGCTGGCAATCTGGCGCAATGCCGCCAGCGTTTCAGCTTCGCTGCGCGGGGAGCCCAGCTTCAGCGGCTGCCGCTCCAAGATAGCGGCTGGGACTACTTTTTGTATCAATGCATCGATCGAATCGAAACCGAGCATCGACAACATGGCCTTTTGCTGGGTGTGATCCGGACCGATATGGCGTTCAATGAAATCGGCATGTTGTACCAGATCTTCAAGAGCAGGCCGCGATTGTGTCATGGGTGCATCCTTCATATAGTGAACAGTAAATGGCGGCGTCAGCTTGTGGCTTAGGCCTGGCCTTTGATCATCGCAGCGTAAGCCGCTTCATCCATCAAACTGTTCAACTCAGCAATATCGTTGACTTTCATTTTGAAAAACCAACCTGCGCCTAACGGATCTTCATTGACTTTGCCTGGTTCGTCGGCCAACGTGGCATTAACTTCGACTACCTTGCCAGCAACCGGCATCATGATTTCACTTGCGGCCTTGACCGATTCAATCACCGCGGCTTCGTCGCCCTTGGCAATTTCACTGTCGACGTCCGGCAGTTGCACAAAAACCAGGTCGCCCAGATGTCCTTGTGCGAAATCGGTAATGCCGACTGTTACCAGACCGTCGTCCTCAACACGTAACCATTCATGCTCTGCGGTATATTTCACCTGACCCATGCCAATCTCCTTTATAAAAAACCATGATATTCAAATTACCAATTCGAATTTTACGACCGAAACGTCTTGCATGATACTGCGTTACGCTACGATCGGACATGGCGAACATCTCCGAAAATCGCGGTCAATGCGCTAAGCTATTGATTCTTTACGGATTATCCAAACTACAGGCCTCGAGGGGCCAATCCGTGTTTTTGATTGAGTTGCCGCCGCTCACGACGGCATACCCATAATTCAAGCAACTTGGTTGCTAACTTAGTTGTTAACTTAAGCAGATAACTTCTTGTCGGCCTTGGTCCCCATCATCACTGCCACCATGCTGGCGACCAGCAAAACGGCAAGGATATATAAGGTGTAATCCGTATTGCCGGTGTGCGTCCGGATCAGGCCGATCACCCACGGACTGATAATGCCGCTGGTAATGCCGATGCTGCTGATCAGCGCAATGCCGCCTGTCGCCGCCATGCCCGACAGGCAACTGGTCGTCAAGGCCCAGAAAATCGGCATCGCCGCATACAGCAAGGCGGCTGCTACGGAGAAAAGTGCCTAAACAATGACAAAGGAATCTTTATGCCCTTCTATGCCATCGAAGGTGTCACGCCGGTAGTAGATCCGAGCGCGTACGTGCATCCGACCGCGGTGCTGATCGGCGACGTCATCATCGGCCCTGATTGTTATATCGGCCCCTGTGCTTCGCTGCGCGGCGATTTCGGCCGCATTGTGTTGCAACGTGGCGCTAATGTGCAGGACACTTGTGTCGTTCACGGCTTTCCTTCCGCCGACACGGTGATAGAGGAAAATGGCCACATCGGCCATGGCGCCGTATTGCACAGTTGCCTGGTGCGGCGCGCTGGTGGGGATGAACGCGGTGGTGATGGACGAGGCGGAGATCGGCGTGCACGCTATCGTAGCTGCCAGCGCATTCGTGCGCGCCGGCATGAAGGTGCCACCACGCACCCTGGTTGCCGGGATTCCCGCCAAGGTGATTCGTGATCTGAGTGAAGAGAAAATTGCCTGGAAACAGCAAGGAACGCTGACCTACCAGGATCTGACGCGGCGCTGCCTGGCCACCATGACCGAAGTGCAACCGCTAGCCGCAATCGAGCCGGATCGCCCTCGCCTGCAAACGCCGGATGTGCAGCCGCTGATCGCTGAAAAACGCAAGAAATAGGAAATACCGGGATCGGCCAGCGTGGGCAAAAAAGCTTGCCCACCCTACGACGCCGGTGTTGAAGAAAAGTCTGCGGTAATTCAGCGGTAGAAAGCGCTGGGGGTGCTGCCGAAATGTTTTCTGAACATGGCGCTGAATGCGCTCTGGCTGCTGTAGCCCTGGTTTTGCGCTGCGGCAGAAACTTTCCCGCCGCGCGCCAGTTGTTCCAAGGCCAGCAACAGCCGGGCTTGCTGTCGCCATTGTCCAAACCGCATGCCGGTCTGGCGCAGGAACAGGCGATGCAGGGTACTGGTGGAAATGCCGAGCTGGCCGGCCCAGGTTTCGATTGTCACCTGCTTGCCGGGAGTGGCCATCAGCAGCTCGCAAAGACTGCGCAGCCGCGCAGCCAGCGGCAATGGTAGATAAAGTGGCAGTACCGTTACCGAACCTAATTCATGCAGCAACAGTTGCAGCATATGCCAGTTGCGCCTGGCGCCATCGTCCGCTAGCAGGTTGCAATGAACGGCAGCAATCAGCTCACGCAGCAACGGCGAGATATTCAACACACAACTGCGTGCCGGCAGCTGCCGCGCCATGGCGGCATCGACATCAAGCAATAGCGTGCGCAGCTCAACCTCGCCGTGCATGCAAATCCGGTGGTCGACATGTGCCTGCAGCCAGACAGCGCGACCGGGTGGCACTATCCAGCGCCCGGCTGCGGCGTCCACCGTCATGACTCCCTTGGCCGCATACAGCAACTGCGCGCAAGCATGCCGATGCATCGGGATGATGTGGCCATCAGGGTAATCCATGGCAGATGTCACGACCGAACCGTCGACAGGATGAGCCGTTTTGTCATTTAATCCCGCGGTCATGTCGTCAGTCCGGTCGCGATTCAAATCACCTTCTCTTCGCGCAGCGTGGCAATGTAGTCCTTGCCGTAACCAAGTTGCGCCAGCACTTCTTCGGTATGCTCTCCCAGCAAAGGCGAACGTGTGACCACTGTCGGGCTGTCGGACATCTTGATCGGATTGCCCACTGTCAGGTACTTGCCGCGTGTCGGATGGTCGATTTCGACGATGGTGCCTGTCTGGCGCAGCGAAGCGTCCTCGGCAATTTCCTTCATCGACAGAATCGGACCGCACGGAATGTCGTACTGGTTCAAGATGTCCATTGCTTCGAACTTGGTCTTGGTCATGGTCCATTGTTCGATGCGGGC
>FTIU01003334.1_pt2 | contig 12002 bp, 11 predicted proteins | sample 1658461 | NCBI WGS metagenome assembly FTIU01 (sample SAMEA3914827, study PRJEB12502) | metagenome | biome: forest; material: soil | place: Canada | collected 2011-07-03 | depth 0.3 m | reverse complement strand
ACCATGTACCGTGAAGGCGAATGGGTGGCGGCCGGCAATCCGGTGCTGCGTATGCTGCCGCCGGAAAATGTGAAAATACGCTTCTTCGTACCGGAAACCACGCTTGGCCGGCTTAAGCTGAACCAGGCCGTGACGCTCAGTTGCGACGGCTGCCAGGCTAACCTGGCGGCGCATATTTCCTATATCTCGACCGAGTCGGAATATAACCCGCCTATCATTTACAGCAATCAGTCGCGCGCCAAACTGGTCTACATGATCGAGGCCCGCCCGGCGCCGGCCGATGCGCTCAAACTGCACCCGGGGCAACCGGTTGAAGTGAGATTGCCATGACAGCGGGCAGTACCGGCGCGGACAATGCCAACGGCGACCTGGTAGTGGACGTCGATCGCATCAACAAACATTTCGGCAACAAGCACGTGGTGAGAGATCTTTCGCTACAGGTGCGGCGCGGTGAGATTTTCGGCTTCCTCGGACCTAACGGCAGCGGCAAGACTACCTCGATCCGGATGATGTGCGGCTTGCTGACGCCTGATTCGGGCCATGGCACCTGTCTCGGCTTCGATATCATCAAGCAAAGCGACCAGATCAAACGGCGGGTCGGTTACATGACGCAGAAATTCTCTTATTGGGATGATCTCAGCATCCGCGAGAACCTGGATTTTGTGGCCCGCATCTACGAAATGGAAAATCGCAAGGAAGTGGTCGATCAGAGCCTGGAAAAGCTCGGACTGAGCAGCCGTGCCAAGCAGCTGGCCGGCTCTCTTTCCGGCGGCTGGAAACAAAGGCTGGCGCTGGCCGCCAGCATGCTGCATAAACCGCAACTGCTGTTGCTGGATGAACCAACCGCCGGGGTCGATCCGGCAGCGCGGCGTGATTTCTGGGAAGAGCTGCACCGGCTGGCGGCGGAGGGCATCAGCGTCCTGGTCAGCACCCACTACATGGACGAGGCCGAACGTTGCCACAAGCTGGCGTATCTGGCCTACGGCAAGTTGCTGGTGCAAGGCACGGCTGCCGAAGTGGTGGCCGGGCAGGGCTTGACCACCTGGGCCATCTACAACAGCCGCAACGGCGATATTCACGATAACAAGCTGGTGGGATTGTCCCAGCAACTGCATGACCAGCCCGGGGTAGATCAACTGGTAGTGTTCGGCACTTCCCTGCATGTATGCGGCAAAGACGCCGCGCTGCTGGAGAAAACCCTGCGCCGGATGACCCAGGGACAGGATTTGCGCATGGAGTTGATCGACACCAGCCTGGAAGATGTCTTCATCTACATGATGAACCGCTCGACCGACAATTTCGGAGACCAGTCATGAGCAGGTTTTCGGGGCTATCGGGTTTATCGGGTTTATCTTTCTCTCGTTGGTGGAGCATTGTCCTCAAGGAATTCCTGCAACTGATGCGTGATCGCGTCACGGTGCGCATGATCACGGTGATCCCCATCATGCAGATGCTGCTGTTCGGCTTTGCCATCAACAGCGATCCGAAACACATGCCGACCGCCATCATCAGCGCCGATCACAGCGAGTTCACGCGCACCTTCATCGCCGCCATGAAAGCGTCCGACTATTTCGATATCGTCGCCGAGCTGCCGAATGAGGCTGCCGCCCGCACCGCGCTGGCGCAAGGGAAAGTGCTGTTCGTATTGAATATTCCTGCCGATTTCACCCGCAACCTGCTGCGTGGCGAACGGCCGGCGCTGCTGGTGGAGGCCGACGCCACGGATCCTACCGCCACCGGCATGGCGTTGGCGGCCTTGCCGCAACTGGTGCAATCGGTGGCCGATAAGGATCTGCAAGGCCCGCTGGCTAAATTCAATGGCGGCAAGCCCGCTTTCGATGTGCAGGTCCAGCGCTTGTACAACCCCGAAGGCGTCACTCAGTACAACGTCGTGCCAGGGCTGATGGGGGTCATCCTGTCAATGACGATGGTAATGATGACCGGCTTGTCGATGACCCGTGAACGCGAGCGAGGCACTATGGAAAACCTGCTGGCGACGCCGGTATCGCCGATCGAAGTCATGACCGGCAAGATCATGCCGTACATCGCCATCGGCCTGATCCAGGCCAGCATCATCCTGCTGGGCGCGCGGTTCATGTTTCATGTGCCGTTTGCCGGCAGCGTGGTTGCCATCTATCTGGCAGCGCTGCTGTTCATTGCTGCCAGCCTGACAGTCGGCATTACGCTGTCGTCTATCGCGCAGAATCAGCTGCAGGCAATGCAGCTGACGATGTTCTATTTCCTGCCTAACATCCTGTTGTCGGGCTTCATGTTTCCGTTCCAAGGCATGCCGAAGTGGGCGCAATTCATAGGTAATCTGCTGCCGCTGACTTATTTCAACCGTCTGATACGGGGCATTCTGCTTAAAGGAAATGGTTGGGTAGATCTGTGGCCCAATGTCTGGCCGCTGATGCTGTTCACTGTCATCGTCATGGGAATTGCACTACGCTTCTATCGCCGTACGCTGGATTGAGGACATTGTGATGAGAGCCCATTTGATTCACGTGCACATGACGCCGCTTTGGTTGTTGCCGATTATTGCCGGCTTGCTGAGTAGCTGTGCCGTCGGCCCGAATTTCCAAACACCCGCAGCGCCAGTTGTACAGCAGTACACGGCGGGTACTGCGGTCACGGCGACCGTGGCAAGCGCAGGTGCGGGTGGCGTCGCCCAGCGGTTTGATCCAGCGATGGATATTCCGGCGCAATGGTGGACGCTGTTTCATTCGCCGCAGCTGGACGCGCTTGTACGTGAAGCCCTAGCCAACAGTCCTTTGATGGCGCAGGCCAAAGCCACCTTGCACCAGGCCAGCGAAACCCTGGGCGGGCAGACCGGCGCCACTCGTTATCCGCAAGTCGACCTGCAACTGGGGAGTACGCGCCAGCAGATCGATACAGCGGCTCTCGGCATTCCGAATGCGCCGCAGGCCGGACCGTTTACGCTGTACAACGCTGCGGTCGATGTGTCTTATACCGTAGACGCATTCGGCGCAAATACCCGCATGCTGGAAGGTCTACAGGCGCAAGTGCAGAATCAGACTGATGAACTGCAAGCGGTGCGGTTGACGCTTGCAGCCAATGTTGTAACCGCGGCCATCAGGCAAGCGTCGCTGCGCACCCAGATTGTCAGCAGCGAGCAAATGCTGCAGTTGCAGCGCCAGCAACTCGACATCATGGAGCAGCGGTTTGCCGCCGGCGGCATCGCCCGGCGGGATCTGAAAAACCAGCACACGCTGGTAGCGCAGAGCGAGGCCTCGTTGCCGGCCCTCTGGCAGCAACTCGCGCAGGTCGGCCATCAGCTGGCGGTTTACCTGGGTAAAGCGCCGGCCCAGGTCGATTTGCAGCCGCTGGATTTGAATACGCTGACGCTGCCGGCCACTTTGCCGCTGAGCCTGCCCTCAGCACTGGCGCGCCAGCGTCCCGACATCCGGGCCGCAGAGGCGACGCTGCATCAGGCCAGCGCGCAGGTCGGGGTGGCCACGGCCAATCTCTATCCGCAACTCACCATATCCGGCAGCGTGGGGGCGGAACAGACACGTATTTCCGAGATTGCCAATAGCCTGAATGTCTGGAGCATCGGCATCAAATTGATGCAGCCGTTGTTCCATGGCGGCGAACTGCGCGCTAAAAAGCGCTCGGCGATTGCCGCCTACGATGCAGCAGCAGCAGGTTATCAGCAGACAGTATTGCAGGCGTTGCAGCAGGTAGCGGATTCCTTGCGAGCCTTGGAGAACGATGCCCAGGCTTTGCAGGCGAGGACGCAGGCGGCCGAGAACGCGGAGGACAGCTTGGCGATCACACAACGCCAGTATCAGGCCGGCGGTGTCAGCCATCTCAGTTTGCTGGATGCTCAGCGCCAGCGGATGCAAACCGATCTGGACCGGACGGTTGCACAAGCGGCGCGATTTACCGACACGGCCGCATTGTTGCAGGCATTAGGCGGCGGCTGGTGGAATGCAACTGATCAGGCCGGTTTGAATACCATCAATCCATAAATCACCAGCATCGCCATGAATGCGGGATATCCGAGCCATTCCCAATAGCGCGCATATTGCCAGTAATGTGCGGGAAGTTGTGTGTCGCCTTGGACAGAAGCAGCTGCTATTTTTGACATTTGTATTTGCAACCAGACAACCGGTAACCAGCAGGCTCCTGCCAATGCATACAGGAAAAAAGTCCACAGCACCCAATTTTGGGTGATTGGATAACCAGATAAAGAGAGCATGGCGTAACCCGTCAGCGGCTGAATGACGATTGCCGGCGTGGTGAACCAGAAATCCGCTCGTACAACCAGTCGAATGACTTCCGAAATGGCTGCGGGGTTACGAGTGCGATGTATAAAATAAAGATAGAACGCGCTGCCAAAGCCCGTCCCTACCAGCAGAACACTGGACATGATGTGCGTCCACTTCAACATCAAATAAATATTCATGGTGTTTGATTTTCGTCCCGATTTTCACTCTTGTAGAGTAGCCATAGAATTAATAAGATAGGCAGATTTTTGAGTATTGGGCCAAATGGATGCAGCAGGTATTCAGGAAGCCAGATAGAAATAATGAGCGAGTAAACAAAGATCAGGCATGCCTGAATCATCCACAGTAGCTTTCCATACCTGATTAAGCTTAATAGACCAAGTAAAATATCTAGTGCCGCAGCCAGATAGAGAGCGGACAGGGCGGTATAGCCATACAAGCCAATTCGATTAAGCAGGTTTAAGCCCTCTTGTGCGGTACAAAGACTGAGCACTCCCGTCACTAACCAAATTGTTGCCAGCACTATGCGCATCAAGCGCAGGTCAGGTGATTTCATGTGGCTGCCAGCATGTAAGGCTTGCCAAGATTGTCGCTCTCGTCAGTGATGTCGGTCACCATGTTCCATTTCGAAAACTCAGGTTCAAAGTCTGACAAGCTCAACCATCCGATGCTGGTATAGGCACCTACATCCAATATTTCCTTTCGAGCCAGGCGTCGCGTCAACAGAATCGCCGCCATGCACGGAATTTCTGGCCCAAAATCGTCGTCCGCAGCAATGTGCCAGGCACGGTGAATCCTTGAGCCGCCGGCATCTATGCCTTGTACGCGGACAACCATGCCGCCTAGCGATGATCCAAGGAAGTCGAGTCCTTTTGCTGAGGCGTTGAGTAGCTTTGCGAGTCGTTCCGGACGGCTGACAAAACCGGTCTTGCGCAACCAGGCTAACGTTGACAGCGCCCGCTGGCTTACCCCAATTTCCAATGCGGCACGGAACATGACGGAACGCACATCTTTGTAGAGGTTAGGGAACAGTTCCAGATCAGGTATGTCGCACAAAGCGCCAATGCGCGGACGAAGGCGCGCAAATTCTATGTGTGCCGGATTGGCCCAGCCGTATTGAGTAGTCCATTTTCCATCCTGCCAGACCTGAATCGGTGCACCGCAATAATTTAGTACTCCAGCAAGAGTAGCTGTGCCCCGTGGCGCCGTCTGGGCCGGGGCTATGCAAATATCTATGGATTCCAGATTTTGCCAGCCTTGAGAAAGGTGATCGACAACCGTCGATGAAAGCGCAGGCACCGTGCTGGCGCCGGTGATAGCGATTCTCCCGCTGTGACGGAAGGTGGCATCTAAGGTTTGCGGAAAGTCGCAAACGAATCTCCTGCCATCTGCCAGATCGATATAGTGGGCGTTTGCTGCAGCAACAGCTAGCGGAACTGCGTAACCCTGTTGTTGAAATGGTCCAGCAGTATGAATGACAAGTTCGGCACCGGTGTTGCGTAAGGTTTGGGCTAAATCATCCTGAGCTAAATCCAGATACATGGATTTTGCGCGACCCCCTAACTCGGCAACTAGATTAGCGGCCCGGCTTGCATCTCTGCCGGCAATGATCAGATCAATATCGGGAGAATTAGCCAGTGCACGGCAAATACGTGCTCCAAAATTTCCATATCCGCCTAGCACGACTGTTTTCAATCGATTTTCCTCAGCCTGTAATTTTGTTCATGTGATTATAAAGTTACATTGATTGCTGCACACCATCATTTGAACTCAAGCAAGCCAGGCAATTCCGACTTCAGAAAATCCACAAACGCCCGAACCGCCAGCGCCAGGCCGCGGCGTGACGGAAACAGCACCACCAGGTGGCAGGCCCTCGGCCGCCATTCCGGCAGCACCACTTTCAGTGTGCCCGCTGCCAGTTCGGCAGTGCAGGCATACAACGGCAACCCGGCCACGCCCATGCCGGCCAGGGTTGCTTCCTTAAGCATGGCTAAGTTATCGGTTTGCAGTCTGAGCTTGCCGGCCGGTATATGCTGGCGTGCATCATCCTGTCCCAGCAGGCGCCATGCGGCTTCGGCTTCGTTGATCGATCCGTAAAGCAGGGTGTCTGCCTTGGCGAGGCTTTCCAGATTGTCGATCGGGCCGGCTTGCGCCAGGTAAGACGGGCTCACCACCAGCGCCCAGCGTACCGAGCAGAGGTTGGCCTGGATCAGGCTCGAGGATTCCTGTCCGACGCCAAGGCCACGCACCACCACATCGATATTTTCTTCAATCAGATCGACGCTGCGGTTGCTTGCCTGGACCATCAGCTGCACCTTCGGATAGGTCTGCATGAAGCGCGGCAGCAACTGCGCCAGCACATTGTCGGCGATGGCTACCGGCAGGCTGACCCGTACCACGCCGGTTGGCTGGTCCAGCCGCTTGCGTACGGCATCTTCGCCGGCATGCGCCTCTGCAACCATCGCCACGCAGTGCCGATAGAGCTCCTGGCCGGCGTCGGTCAGGCTCATGCGGCGGGAAGTGCGCTGCAGCAGGCGCGAACCTAGCCTTGCTTCCAATTGCGTGATGCGGCGCGAGATACGCGATTTCGGGATGCCGAGAGCGTCTCCCGCCGCTGTGAAGCCGTGTCGCTCCACCACCTGGACAAACAGGTAGAGGTCGTTGAGATCGATAGATAGAGGATTCATAGGGATATCGCTGCCGATTGCGCCGTTGTCTAACTTTATCGTTCCATGAGTGAAACGATAAGTTGTTATTTTGCGTCTTTTTCTATGATCGTTGCAAGGTCATAATTCGTCTCACTGAAGAAAACACACCGCAAGATAACCACAATCGCTTCAACTCACAGGAGAATCACATGACCCAACGCAAATTTTTCCGCACCAGCACTATCGCCGCACTGGTCTTGGCACTATCCGCAACGAGCAGCGCCTTTGCCGCCACGCCGTCGGCCAATAGCACCGCCAACGCCCCGGTTCACGCTGACAGCGCCCGCAACGCTTATCTTTGGATGCAGTCGCGCGACGATACGGTCTTGCTGTTGGTAGATCATCAGATCGGTTTGTTTACCGGCGTGCGCGACATCAATGTGGCCGAACTCAAACACAATGTCGTAGCCTTGGCCAAGGCCGCACAGGTTCTGGGGATTCCCGTCATCGTTACGGCAACGATGCCTGATGGCATGTTCGGGCCAACCATTCCAGAATTGACGGCTGCCTTGCCTGGCGTGCAGGTCATCAACCGCACAGTCATCAACGCCTGGGATGATTCGCGCGTTGTAGCCGCAGTCAAGAAAACCGGGCGCAAGCAGTTGCTGGTTGCCGGTGTATCGCTGGAGGTTTGCGCCACGTTCCCGGCCCTGTCCGCCAAGGCTGACGGTTACGATTCACGCGTGGTGTTCGACGCCTCAGGTACATTCAATGACGCCAAACGCACGGTCGGCTTGCAACGCCTCGCCGGCGCCGGTGTGCCGATTACCGACTATGCTACTTCGGTAATCGAGATGCTCAGGGATAACGCCGATCCGAAGGCGCATGATGTCTACGGCGCACTCGACATTCCATTCGCAACGCTGGTCTGGCAGTTGAACCAGGCGGCCACCAAGAAGTAAGCTCGGCCTGCCGGGCATTTTAAAAAGGACATGACATGAACGACACACTGCACATCTCAGAAATCGTTGCAGGCCATGATATGAAAATCGGCCATGGCTTCAATGCAAAACACTTTGCAGAAAACGCCTTCCATGGCCTGGTGGATCCGGTGGTGATGGTTGATCATTTCCACATGGCCGCGCCAACCTTCGATCCGCATCCGCATGCGGGCATATCGGCGGTGACCTATATGTTTGAGGACTCCACCAGCCCGCACGTGAATTACGATTCGCTCGGCAACCATGAGCCGATTCACCCTGGCGACCTGCACTGGTTCGTTGCCGGGCGCGGGGCGGTGCATACCGAACAGCCGGAGGGCGAGAATCCGCATGTGCACGCCTTGCAGATTTTCGTCAATCTGCCTGCCGCCAAGAAGCTTATAGAGCCGTATGCGGTGCATGTGGATAGCGCCGACATACCTGAATTCCGCGGTGCTGGCGTGCGGGTCAGGGTGGTGACAGGCGAGTCTCAGGGCGTGGTTTCGCCGGCGGTCTTGCCGGAACCGTTCACGCTGCTGGATGGTTTCCTGGAAACTGGCGCGGTCTTTGAGCATTCCGTGCCAGCCGGCTGGAACGCCATGGTCTACGCCGTGCAGGGCCGGTTAACTCTGAGCGCGGGCAGCGACGCCACGCGGCAGGTGTTGGTGGAGGCGAGCGCGGTAGGCGTCGGCGGAGCGACAACACTCAAGCTGACGGCAGCCGGTCCTGCACATTTTGTCATCCTGTCCGGACCGGCTCTCAACGAACCGTTGGTCAAGCATGGCCCGTTTGTGATGAATACGCGGGAGCAAATGAATGATCGTCTCCAGGCATACCAGCGTGGCGAGTTCGGGCGGCTGGAAATGCCTTCCTGATGATCACCAGGAGTTTTCCGAATCCCTGGATTGGGCCAGATGCGATTTGAAACGTTGCGCAAGGAAATCGACAAAGGCGGTGACCTTGGCCGAAAGGTTCAGGCGCTCCGGATAGACTGCAAAAATATCGGACGACGGCAGCATCCAGTCGTCCAGCACCTGGCGCAGCCGTCCCGAGCGAATATACGGCGCCACATCCCACTCCGAGCGCATTAATATGCCGTGTCCCGCAAGCGCCCATTCCAGCGCAGTCTCGCCATCGTTAGTGCTAAGCGTGCCACGCACCTTGATGGTCTCGTGGCGCTTGCCCTTGCTTAAATGCCAGCTGCCGTAAGCGGCATCGTTTTCCCGCAGCACGATGCAAGCGTGTTTTTGCAGATCGCGTGGAGACGGCGGAGCCGTATGTTGATTCAGGTAGGATGGAGCCGCGCATAACAAGCGTCGATTGGAGGCGATCTTGCGCGCAATGATGCGGGCATCCGGCATTTCACCAATGCGAATGCCGATATCGAAGGCCTGATCGGCGAGGTTCAAGGGGCGGTCGGAAAGCTGCAGCTGGACCTCCACTTCCGGATAGCGCTTGCTGAATGCCGAGACGGCCGGGCCGATATGCTTGCGGCCGAAACCGAAACTGGCGTTGATGCGCAACAGTCCTTTAGGCACGGCCCTGCTATTGCTGACGGTACGTTCCAGCGCTTCGATTTCGGCCAGGATACGCGTGCCATCGGCCAGGTAAATCTCCCCCTCATGCGTGACGCTCATGCTTCGGGTAGTCCGGTTCAGCAAACGCACGCCCAATCGCTGTTCTATATTCGCCAGTCTCTTGGTAACCGCCGGCGGCGTAACGCCGAGTTCACGCGCCAGCGCCGCCAGGCTGCCAGCTTTGACCAGAATGGCAAAAAAAGCGAGATCCGAGATCGTATTCATTCTTAACTTTGAAGAAATAATAGAGTTAATTCTAATGAATTATAAATCTTGGGGCTGGTTATACAATCGCTGTAAGCAAAAAAAGCGAGAGGGCGACAAATGTTTTCTGGATTCGAACACGGCATGGCCGACGTCAACGGCACGCAGATCAACTACATCCGCGGCGGCAGTGGTCCGTCACTGTTGTTACTGCACGGGCATCCGCAAACGCATGTGATATGGCACAAGGTGGCGCAGCAGCTGGCCAGCCGGTTCACTGTAATTGCGACCGATTTGCGCGGTTACGGCGACAGCGGCAAACCGGCGGGACTGCCGGACCATAGCAATTATTCCAAGCGCAGCATGGGCCAGGATCAGATCGACCTGATGGCGCAATTAGGTTTTCCGCAATTCCTGCTGATGGGACACGACCGCGGAGGCCGGGTCGCCTATCGCATGGCGCTCGACCATCCGCGTGCAGTCAGCAAGCTGGTATTGCTGGATATCGCACCGACGCTGGCCATGTATGAACAGACCGATATGACATTCGCCACCGCCTATTTTCATTGGTTCTTCCTGATCCGGCCGGCGCCTTTTCCCGAACTGTTGATCGGCTCACATCCAGAGGAATACCTGAAGCATACGATAGGCGGCCGCAGCGCCGGCCTGGCACCGTTCACGCCGCAAGCGTACGCCGAGTATCTGCGTTGTCTCAGCGATCCGGCCACCATCCACGGCATCTGCGAGGACTATCGCGCCAGCGCCGGCATCGATCTGGAACATGAACGCCAGGATCTGGCAGCCGGCCACACGATCCAGTGTGAGACGCTGGTGTTGTGGGGCGCGCAGGGCGTCATCGAGAAATGTTTTAAGCCATTGCAAGAATGGCAGCGTCTGGCCAGCAAACTAAGCGGCAAGGCGCTAGCCTGCGGCCACTACATCCCCGAGGAAGCGCCGGATGCCTTGCTAGCTGAAGTTGTTCCATTTTTCACAGTCTGAGCGGGCGAGGCGCACCATGGATAGTAATGTCTCGCAGCGCACGCTTTACAGGAAACTGGTGGATTTGCACACCGTCACCCGGCTCGATGAGCAGCACGTGCTGTTGTACGTCGACCTGCATATCATGAACGAATACACCAGTCCGCAAGCATTCAGCGGCCTGCGCGAGAAGAATCGTAAGGTCTTGCGGCCGCAGCAGCAGCTGGCGGTAGTCTCGCACATCATCCCGACTCATCCGGTTAGCGTCGCCAGCCGTGTGATTATCGATCCGCCGTCGGCGCTACAGGCGAGCAACCTGAAGCGTAATTGCAGCGATTTCGGCATCAAGCTGTTTGATACCAACCACGAACAGCAAGGTATCGAACACATCATCGCGCCTGAACACGGATGGATCCGACCGGGCATGGTGGTGTTGTGCGGCGACAGCCACACCACGACGTATGGCGCACTGGGCGCCTTGGGATTCGGCGTCGGCACCTCTGAGGTGGAGCACATCCTGGCGACGCAAACCCTGGTTTACCGGCTGGCGCAAGACATGCATATCAAGGTCGATGGCGTACTTCCCGCAGGTACCTCGGTCAAGGATCTGATCTTGCTGATCATCGCCCGCATAGGCGCGCAAGGAGCGCGTGGCTATGCGGTGGAATTTTCGGGTTCGACGATTGCAACGTTGTCGGCCGAGGCGCGGATGACTTTATGCAATATGGCGGTAGAGGCGGGAGCCAGGGCGGCGCTGATCCGCCCCGATCAAACCACTTTCGACTATATCAGGCAGAGAGCGGGCAATCTGGATCCGAACGAGTTCGCGCAAGCGCTCGTGGATTGGATTGAACTCTATTCTGACGCGGATGCAGTCTTTGATGTCGAGCATGTGTTCTCCGCCTCGGAAGTCGCCCCGTTCGTGACTTGGGGCACCAGCCCCGATCAGGCGATGGCAGTCACCGCAATGATCCCCGATCCGGCATCGGCAGCCGATGAGCATGCCAGCGCCACTATTTCGCAAGCCTTGCAATATATGGGGCTGACCGCCGGAGAGACGTTGCTTGGCTTGCCGATTGACCGGGTTTTCATAGGATCGTGTACCAATGGGCGCATCGAGGATCTGCGTATTGCGGCGTCGATGATCAACGGCCATCGTGTCGCGCCAACGGTCAGGGCGATGGTAGTTCCCGGCTCCGGCGAGGTGCGGCGGCAGGCCGAAAAGGAGGGGTTGGCGAAAATTTTCATCGACGCCGGTTTTGAATGGCGCCAACCTGGATGCTCCATGTGCCTGGCGATGAACGACGATGTCCTGGCCCCGGGTGAACGTTGTGCTTCAACCACCAACCGCAATTTCGAAGGCCG
>FTIU01004950.1_pt5 | contig 12176 bp, 8 predicted proteins | sample 1658461 | NCBI WGS metagenome assembly FTIU01 (sample SAMEA3914827, study PRJEB12502) | metagenome | biome: forest; material: soil | place: Canada | collected 2011-07-03 | depth 0.3 m | reverse complement strand
GTCATGAGCAGCATCGCCGCACCCATCACCACGGCTAGCGTCATCGCAGTGCGCGAGAGAACGCGTGTTTGCGTGTGGATGCGCCGCGCATTCATGTTGTCTTCCACGTCCACGGGGTGCCGATCCAATATACCCTGCGCAAAGCCGGCAATGATGCGCACCACAAGCCAGGTGGTTGCGGCAATGATCAACAGGCCGTTGAGATGGCGCACGCTGTCGATCCAGGGTAGATTGTCTGGCGCTGCCTGCCAGACTGTCTGCAGCGCCAGCAGGGGCAAGACCACCTCAGCCGGGGCGCGCGCTTTCCTCACCATCACATGCAGCACTGGGGCGGGCTGCTGCTGATGCGTATTACCCGGCCCGCCCCAGTGCTGCATGTGATGGTGAGGAAAGCGCGCGCCCCGGCTGAGGTGGTCTTGCCCCTGCTGGCGCTGCAGACAGTCTGGCAGGCAGCGCCAGACAATCTACCCTGGATCGACAGCGTGCGCCATCTCAACGGCCTGTTGATCATTGCCGCAACCACCTGGCTTGTGGTGCGCATCATTGCCGGCTTTGCGCAGGGTATATTGGATCGGCACCCCGTGGACGTGGAAGACAACATGAATGCGCGGCGCATCCACACGCAAACACGCGTTCTCTCGCGCACTGCGATGACGCTAGCCGTGGTGATGGGTGCGGCGATGCTGCTCATGACCTTTCCGGGGGCGCGACAAGTCGGCGCCAGCCTGTTGGCCTCGGCAGGCGTGGTTGGCCTGATCGCTGGCTTGGCAGCCAAGCCCGTGTTCAGCAACCTGATCGCCGGGCTGCAACTCGCCCTGACGCAGCCTATCCGGCTCGATGACGTACTCATCGTCGAAGGTGAGTGGGGTCGCGTGGAAGAGATTACCGGCACGTACGTCGTGCTCCGGATATGGGACGAGCGTCGTCTCATCATCCCGCTGCAGTACTTCATCGAGAAGCCCTTCCAGAACTGGACCCGCAACAATGCCCAGATCATGGGGTCCGTGTTCTTCCACGTCGACTACGGTATGCCGCTGGCTGCGCTGCGCACGGAACTAGAGCGCATCGTGCGCGCAGCGCCACAGTGGGACCAGCGCTTCTTCAATCTGGTGGTCACCGAAGCCACGGAGCGGACGATGCAGATACGCGTACTGTGCACCGCGGCCTCGTCTGGCCAGGCATGGGACCTGCGCTGCATCGTGCGCGAAGGGCTGATCGACTTCATGCAGCGCGAATTCCCGCAGTTCCTGCCACGGCTGCGCATTGACGACGACGGTGGCGCGCCGCCGGGAAACACGCCGTCGCCCGCCTGAGCCGCCGAAGCGCTCCCACTTCCAGCATGAGCAGATCCTTGCCGGCCTGCTGCGCCTGACCTATACATGTAGCAAATTCGGCCTCACCTTCCCTCACTAGCTGTGACCACAGCACCGCAATCGTGCGCAAGTGCTCATGTTCGGCCGCTGGTCAAGGAGCGCGCGTCATGAATGCAGCCCATCTATTTGCCAGCCTTGCCCTCTTCGGCATGACGATTGTGGCGCCCCTCAACGCACACGCAGAGGGCGTTCCCATTGCGCCTGGCGCCCAAAGTGCCGGACAATTCGGTACGGTGCGCTTTCCGACCTCTTGCACGCCGGCAGCGCAAGGCCGGTTCGAGCGTGCGGTGGCAATCCTGCACTCCTTCGATTACTCGAGGACGGTCCCTGCGTTCAAGGCCGTGTTGGAAGCCGATCCTCAATGTGCCATCGCTTACTGGGGAATCGCCATCGCCCAGCGGCCCAACCCGCTGGTCGGTCCCTACGATGAAGCAACCCTGAAACGCGGATTGGAAGCGGTGCGGCAAGGGCTCGCCCTTGGTCCTAAAACTGAGCGTGAGAGTGATTGGTTGCGGGCCATTGAGTGGTTTTACAAGGACTACGACAAGGTCAGCCAGCCGGACAGGACACTTGCCTACGAACAGGCGATGGGCCGACTGTCAGCGAAGTACCCGCAGGACACCGAAGCCGCTATCTTCTACGCACTGGCGCTGAATGAAGCGGCGTTGCACAGCGACAAGACCTACGCCAAGCAACGCAAGGCGGGCGCGATTCTCGAGCGGATTTACAGTAGTCAGCCGAATCACCCGGGCATTGCTCACTATTTGATTCACAGCTATGACTGCACCGCGCTGGCGCAGCGTGGGCTGCCATTTGCGCAAAAATATGCGGCTATCGCGCCGGACGCACCGCACGCCCTGCATATGCCCTCACATACGTACTCGATGCTTGGCATGTGGGCCGAGTCGGTCCAATCGAACGAGCGTGCGCTCGATGTCATGGTCCAGGTCGCTGCGAAGGCATGGCCGGGGGCGACGCATCCTGGTGCGCCGCACTCATGGGACTTCATGGAATACGCATATCTGCAGATGGGCCAGGACAAGCATGCGGTCGAAGTACGAGACCAGGCGGGGGTCGTGCGTAAGTTTCCCATCGACCCGCTAACAGTACAAACCGCCCTTGCCGCCATACCGGCGCGATATGCGCTCGAGCGCGGTGCCTGGAAAGAAGCAGCGGCACTTGAGCCCAGAGGTAGCCGCTTCCCGCAGGCGGAGGCAATCACCTATTTTGCCCGCGCACTTGGGTCCGCACGCAGCGGCGATGCTGCGGGCGCCCAGGCAAACATCGACAAGCTGAGGGAATTGCGCTCCTTGCTCGAAAAGGCCAATCAACCTTATTGGGTGGCCCAGACCGAGGCGCAGATCCTGGCCACGTCCGCGTGGGCAGCCCTTGCCGAAGGGAAAGATCAGGAGGCCCTCTCCCTCATGGGCAAGGCAGCCAATCTCGAGGACGCGAGTGAGAAGGACGTTGCCATGGAGAATCGTCTCTATCCGATGCGGGAATTGCTGGGCGAGTTGCTCATCGAATTGAAGCAACCGAAGGCTGCCTCCAGGGAGTTCGAAGCGTCCCTGCGATCTGCCCCGAATAGATTGCGCAGCCTATACGGTGCTGCGAAAGCGGCGCACATGGCCAAGGACGATGTCACTGCCGCCCGGTACTTCGATAAGCTTGTCATCCTGACGGCGGACGCGGACACGGAACGGCCTGAAATCCAGGAAGCACGACACTACAGAGAGAAGGCGAAATCGGCAAGCATCAACTAGAACAAGACGACGCCCTGAGATGGCGAGACAGACGGAATCCCAGCCAGTCCCGGCCGGCCGGCGGTCGCATCCAGATACTGGTAACCGCCGGATGCCTCCCCCCCGGGCGAGGCCTCAAGGCGCTGCAAGCCGGCTACCCCCGGACGCGGCTTGATTCAGCCACTAAAGCGTGGCGCAAGCCTGACTGCCAGGCCTATCCTCGATATTCGGCCACACCAATGCCTCGAATTGATCAGGCGGAACCGGCTCGGAATACAAGAATCCCTGGGCAAAATCACAACCCACCTTGATGAGAAAATCGCGTTGCTCTGTCGTCTCCACCCCCTCGGCAATGACTTTGATTCCCAGTTTGTGAGCTAGCATGACCATTGCCTCGCAAAGCGCCTGATTGTCGCCGTCAAAGCCGAGGTTCTGTACGAATGAACGGTCGATCTTGAGGTAGTCGATGTCAAAGCGCTTGAGATAGGCCAGGGACGAGTAACCGGTGCCGAAGTCGCCGATCGAGATCCGAATCCCCGCATCACGGAAGGTCAGCAGTTTCTCGTTCAGTTCGGCGTCCAGTAACAGCCCCTCGGTGATTTCAATCGCAACGCTCTGCCCCGGCATCCCTTCCCGAATGAGATATTCGGACCATTGAATACAAACCAGGCTTTCCTGGCGAATCTGCATCGGTGACATGTTGACACTGATCTGGAAGCACGGATGGAATCGGCCGCGCCATTGACGGGCCTGGTGCACGGCCTCTTTGAACACCCAATCCCCTATCGGAACGATGAGCCCGGTGTCTTCGGTCAACGGAATGAAATCCAGCGGGCTGATCGTGCCGCGTTCGGGGTGCTGCCAGCGGATCAGTGCCTCGGCCTTGTAGATTTCCCCAGTCGCCAGGTCGACGATGGGCTGGTAGTAGACCCGGAACTGTCCGCCAGGCAAGGCGGCACGTAGATCGCTGGTGAGACGCAGGCGCTTTTCCGCCGCCACCCGCAAGTCGGGCGTGAAGTGGCTGAAGCGGTTGCGCCCGGCGTTCTTGGCCGCATACATGGCCTGGTCGGCATTCTTGAAAAGGACATCAAGCTCGCTGGCGTCGTCGGGGAAAAGCGTGACGCCGACGCTGGCGGAAATGAAGGCCTCATCCGCACCGAGCTTGAAAGGTTCGGCCAGCTTGTGAATGATGGTCTTGGCGATCCGTTCAATGCTTTCGGTGTCGTCCAGGTTAGGCAGGATGACGGTGAACTCGTCGCCGCCAAGACGAGCGACAATGTCCGATTCGCGCACGCACGAAATGATTCGCCTGGCGGCCTCGATCAGCAGGATGTCGCCTGTGTCGTGTCCCAAGGAGTCATTGACCTCTTTGAACCGATCCAGGTCAATCAGCATCAAGGCCATGCGCTGCCGGGAGCGATGCGATATCCTGGCTTCATGCTCGAGACGGCTATGAAACATCTGGCGATTCGGAAGATGGGTCAGCGCATCGAAATTGGCCTGTTTCCAGATTGTCGCCTCGAATGCCATCCGATCCGATAAATCACGACCGACAGCCAGCACCGAGTTCACGCTGCCAGACTGGTCAATCTCTGGCGTCAGGCGGATATGGGTGCAATGTTCCTGTCCGTCCCTGCTGACCCATCTCAACTCAAGTTGCGCACTTCTTCCACTTGAAATGGTTTCGGCTATTTTCTTCTCGTAGATCAGCGCGTTGGCGCCGCCGGGGATCTCTGAGGGCCGCTTGCCCAGCGATTCGTCGAGGCTGCACCCCGCCGAGGCACAGAAAGCGGGATTGGCGTATGTGCGGCGGAGGTCCCGGCCGTAGCGGGTGATCGTGTCCGGAGAGTTCTCAATCAACGTTCGCGACTCCTGCTCCCTGGTGACGAGTTCCGCTGTTCGCTCGATGACAGTCTGCTCAAGGGAGGCGTTGATCTCGTTGATCTTCTGGATCTTCTGCTTGATCGCCGCACTCATTCGTTCAAAACGCTGCGCGAGCCTGCCTAGTTCATCCTTGCCGCCTGCACCGGTGTGCTCTTGCGCAAGCGCCTCTTCCTCGGCTCCTGCATCGTTGCCAGTATCGTGCATCTTTCGCACCAGTTCCTTGAGCGGTGCCGAAATGCTGTGGGATATGAAGTAGGCCAGGAAGATCGAAAGCAGGAACCCCGAGATGCCAACCAGAACGATCTCGTTGCGCGCGGACTGAGCCTCTGCCGTCAGCTTCTTCTCCGGGATTGTGCTGACCACGACCCATGTCGTGCCGGGAATCCTTGTGTACGCGGCAAGGTAGCGCCCTCCGCGCTTGCCCTCGAAGTCGACGAAACCACCCTGCGCCTCATTTGGTGCGTTGTTAGCGATCTTGTTGATCAGGCCAGGTTCGGCCGTCCCGCCTGTGTTCGTGGAGGTGCCGTCGGCACGGACTATCACCTTGGTGTTGCTGGCATCGAGCACGTAGATTTCCGTTCCACTCCCCAAGGCGACGTCATTGAGAATCGTCGAGAAGTGCTCGGGGCGAATTTCCAGAACCAGATTGCCGATCTGCAGATTGTTGCTCTTGCCGATGATGGCACGCACCATCCCGAGGTTTTGTTGTCCAACGCCGTTGTCGTAACTGCCCCAGTAAGGGCGGCCATTATGATCGGGAGCCTGCTTGACCAGGCGCATGACACCCCGAGTCAGTTGCGCGAACGCCTGGGTGTCCATGATCCGGTTGTGCTTGTCGAGCAGATATTTCTGGTTGATGAAGTCAGCCGATCCGTAGTGCTGCAGGAGCAGCCGGGTCATCTCCTGGCGCGCCTCGCTCTGCTCCTTTGCACTGCCGTTTGCGACGCTTGTCAGCGCGCCCTGGACTCGGTCAGAGAGTACAAGGAGGCTGCTTTCCGTCTCGATCTGCTCCATCCGCAACAAGATGTTCTTGGATACCTGCTTGACCACCTCTTTCGAGAATATCTCCGCTTTCTCCTTGATCGCTGCGGTCGACTCCACATACGATATGTAGCCCGAAACAAGTATCGGTATCAGAGAAAGCAGGATGAACGCGGTCATCAGCCGGTAACGAATTTCGACACGGCGCAGCAGGTCCAGCGAGAGGTATGCGAAAGCGCTTCGCAGCGAGCCTATGATGGATCTCATTTGTAATGCATCTTGGCTTCATTCTTGACGGACTCGTCGAGGAGTCTTGCGGCCTGTCTGGGCGTGATTTTCCTGATCAGCACATCCTGCATCAATCGATGAAGCCGCTCGATTGAGTTGGAGGGTAGAACCGAATAGTACGGGCTGGCGGTCACGGGATAGCGACTGACCAGGTTGGTGTAGTCCACAATCTTCTGATCGCTCACAAGCGTTCCCGCGACCTGCTTGAATTGGGGGATGTTCTGGCGTTTTCTTTGGATAATGGAGAATCCCTCCCCGGTGATGAATTCGAGAAAACGCATTGCTGCGGCCTTGTTGGGCGTCTCACCCACCGCAAACCCGGTTTCGCTGCCGATCACAGGCACCACCCGTTTGCCGGGCGCATTCCAGGGCGGAATAAACACGCCAACCTCGAAGGGGTTGCCGTGCAGCAAAAGGCCGGCTGCCCAGCTGCCGTGAAAGGCCATCGCGACCTTGCCCTCCTTGAACAGCCGTATGCCTTCATCGTAGTCCGTGGCCATGAATGCTTCTTGTACGAAACCACGTTGCGCCATCAGCAAAATCCTGGCAAAGATATCGGCTACCTGGGGCGTGTTCAAATCCAGCGTGCCATCGCCGATTTTCTGCTTCCAGGCTGGCTCGCGAGCCACCACATTGTTGGCAAAGCCAAAGCTGAAGGGACCGTTGCCAAGCATGTTCGGGAAGCCGCCGTTCCACATGATGGGTGTAAAGGCCGCAAGCTTGAGTTGCTCGCAAACCATCAGGAATTCGTGGAAATTGGCCGGCAGTTCCTTGATCCCGGCCTTCGCGAACATGTCCTTGTTGTAGTAGATCAGCGTCGTGGCCACTCCGCCGGATATGCCAAAACGCCTGGATTGCCGGCTGGTCCAGTCCGCCTTGAGCGGGGCGAGCATGTTGTTCCATGCCGATGTGGCGCCCACGTCTGCCAGGATGCCTTGATCGGCCAATTCCGCCGCATAGGCGTTCGGGTTGACGCTCACCAGATCCGGCAAGTTGCCAGAGGCGATCCGGGGCTTGATATTTTCTTCGACCGAATTGCCAATCATGAACTGCACATTCACGCGTATGTCCGGATTGCGCTTGCTGAATTCGGCAGCAATCTGGAGCATCTCCTCCGGCCAGTCTGGAGCCCATATCAACGCTGTAATGGAGGTCTTTGCCGGTACGGTCGCGCTCGAAGAAGCGTTGTCTTGTTGTTGACAGCCACACAAAGACAAAAGAATGAGGCTGACGAGGCCAGCTAGCAGGGAGGCAAAGTTGATTCGTCGCGCCTGGAGATTCACTTTTCGGTTCCGGGATGGATTGGCCGTGCTTCAGCAGGCACTTTTGACGCGCCAGGAATCGAACCGTTGGAACTTGAACTGACTGCCAAACACAACATAGGTGCGCAGCCAACCCACATCGGGAAACGCTGACGACGGCTGGGGCGCATGTGTTTGGCCATGACGGCGGATTAGGCGAATTGAACGGGGCGGTGCCTACACAGCATATCGACAACAATCGCAAATACTTTACCGGGCAAACGTGAATTTCCTCGCCATGACGAGGGGTTGCCGACATCAATGTGTGTCCCGGGCCCGTTGTAGATCTCTCCATGCGGCGACCATGCACTGGATGGCGACGCGCCGACGACACGTGATGGCAAGTCGCGGTTTATACGTCAGAGCAGCAAAGCATGGATTGGAGTTGAGCCAAGGCATCGTCGCCCGGGCCGGCAATGAGACGGTCGCTGCAGGGCGCACCGACCGGCAGCGGGCAAGCGCCCGGCCTGTTCTCCGCCTGAGGGAAATCAGGTGGCCCGTCCTAAGAAGGCGATGCCATATTCGGATGACCGAAACGCCGCCTGGCGGCAACCGTCATAGCGGCACCGCCCGGTGGCCGCGCCGGCCCGCATTGCACGGGCCGGGCGCCAGCCCGGGGAGCGGCCTCTTTGCGTCAATACCGAACGCGACTTGCGCTGACCAGAGGCAACGCTTGCGTCGCCTGTCCGTCGACCGTGGCGCCGGCGAAGATAAAACTCGGCGAAAGATTGGTGTTGATGTCCGCGGGGAAGTTGAGCGCGGGCTTCGACACCGCGTCGAGCGTCGCGATCTGCGCGGCGGTGAGCTTGATGTCCAGCGCACTCAAGTTGGCCCGCAGTTGATCGATACGCCGGGCGCCGACGAGCGTCGAGGCCACGCCGCGCCGGTTGTGAACCCATGCTAGGGCGACCGCGGCGGGGCTCACCTGAAGTTCGGCCGCGACCGCTCCCAGCACGTCGATCACCGGAAACTCCTCGTCGCCCGGCATGCCGACAAGCGCCGCACGGTCGGACGTCACGGCTTTTATGTTTTCCCGTGTGTATTTGCCCGACAACCATCCGTTCTTCAGCGGACTCCACGGCATGACACCGATGCCGAATTCTTCGGCCATCGGTATCAGATCGCCTTCGGCCGTTCGCTCCAGCAGCGAATACTCCACTTGCATCGCAATGATCCGGTTCCAGCCGCGAAACTGCGCCACGGTCTGCGCTTGCGCGACCTTCCAGGCCGGTGTGTCGGAGATCCCGATGTAGCGGATCTTGCCGGAGGCGACCAGGTCGTCGAGCGCGCGCATCGTCTCGTCGATCGGCGTGTTCCTATCCCAGTTGTGAATCCAGTAAAGGTCTAGGTAATCAGTCTGCAGGCGGCGTAGCGACGCTTCACATTGCTCGACCATCGCCTTGCGTCCGGCACCTCCGCCATTCGGATCGCCAACATGCAGGTTGCCGACAAACTTCGTCGCAATGACGCTGCGATGGCGGCGGTCCTTGCGCGCCGCAAAGAAGTCCCCGATGATTTTTTCCGAGTGCCCTAGCGTATAGATGTTGGCCGTATCAATGAAATTTCCGCCGCGCTCCAGGTACTCTGAAAGCATGGCCTCGGATTCGGCGGGGCTCGCGCCCCAACCCCAGTCTTCGCCGAAGGTCATCGTCCCGAGACAGAAAGGGCTAACGCGCAGACCAGAGGATCCGAGTGTGACGTATGCATCAAGCGACATAAGGTTTCTCCTGGAAAATGAGCCGGTTGGCTAGCTTCAATGAGACCATCGCGCGAGTGCGGCGCGGTAGACCGAAACTTGCAGGCTCTTGCACAATCCTGTCAGATTGGGTAGGTTCGGGCAGACCCGCTTGCCTTTCATGGGCGGCCAGGATACGTTTGAGCCATGGATTCGCTCGCTGAACTTCGCACCCTGATTGGCCGCTATGCCGTCGACGACCTGACGGCAACGGGCCTGCCCGGGGTCCTCCTGTCGGTGTCGAACACGCGGACGCAGTCGACGCATCGCGTCTACGAGCCGGTATTCGCCCTGGTCGTCCAGGGAGCAAAGCGCGCGTCCCTCGGCGACAGGCTCCTCGAATATCACGCCGGACAATGCCTGGTCGTGACCGTCGATCTCCCGATGTGCGGACACGTGATCAAAGCGAGCGCGAAAGAGCCGTTTCTGGCAGTGGGCCTGACGTTGAAGCCCGCGGCCATCGCTTCGTTGTTGCTGGACACCGCTTCGGAAGCGCCAGCCATGGCAAACCCGTTCGGCGCGGCTGTCAGCGATGCGACGCCCGAACTGCTTGACTCGTTTGCGCGACTGCTGCGGCTGTTGGAGCATCCGGAAGACGCGCCCGTCCTCGCGCCGATGATCGAGCGCGAGATCTTGTGGCGGATACTCACGGGAAGCCAGGGCGCGCTACTGCGCCAGATCGGTCTTGCCGACAGCCGTCTGTCGCACGTCGGACGCGCGATTCGCTGGATCCGTATGCATTATGCAGAGATGCTGCGCACGGAAGAGCTCGCGGAACTGGCTGCGATGAGCGTGTCCTCGTTCCATCGACACTTTCGCGCCGTCACCGCCATGAGCCCGCTGCAGTATCAGAAGCAGATCAGGCTCCAGGAAGCCCGCTCACAACTGCTGACCACGTCAAAGGACGTCGCCAGCGTGGGACTTAGCGTTGGCTATGACAGCGCCTCGCAATTCAGTCGTGAGTACAGCCGGCTATTTGGCAGGCCGCCGGGGCGGGATGCGCAGAGGCTGCGAGCATCGGCCATGCAGGAATGCGGCGCAACTGCGCGATCGTGAGCGACTTCAGCTTCACGATGCTGGTGTCCAGTACTCGCGCTTCAATTGGCGCAATATGGCACGCCCCCGCTTTCACGTTGTCATGCTTTCGCATCGCAGGAGAGGCCCGTCACTAGCGTCTTTACCATCGCGCTCAAGCGGACTCGGTACGGCTGCGCTGCAGTGTCGCCCGTGTGAAGCGTTCCGATTCCTGCTGCTACGAGCATATCAGCGGCCCCGTCCTGCCCAATCCCCGCCTCCTTGAGAAGCGTAGCGAGCACTGCTCGGATTTGCCGGTCAAGGGTCTCGAACGCTTGCGTCGCCAGCGCCTCCTTCGACGCGGTCAATTCGGCGATATGCGGCGACTGCGAGACAAGCCGATGCGTTTGGCCGATATAGCAGTCGAGCACCTCTACGATCCGCTCGGTTGGTGGCGTGACGTCGCTTGCGATTTGTTCGGCGTTTGAAAGCGTGCTCGCACAAAGCCGGTCAGCGATCGCAGCGAAAAGCGCGGCCTTTGAATCGAAAGAAAGATAAACCGTGCCTTTGGCGATACCGGCCTGCCGTGCGATATCGTCAATGGAGGTTCGCTTGACGCCATAGCGCAGGAACAGAATCAACGCCGAGTCGAGGATCCGGTCACGTTTGTCGCCGCCGGTAACGGTCGTGTCAGGCTGCATTTGGGAAGGACTTGCGCGGACCGACGAGGATTTCGGAGACACTGAGATCATGAGGCTGGGTGACGGCGTATAGCACAGCGCCGGCAATGTCATCGGGTGACGCGAAGATTGCCGAAGCATGGGATTGAAGTGCCTCCAGCATTGTGTCCGAGAGTACATCACCCTTCTTGAACTCGGTTGAGATGCCGACCGATTTGAACATGCCATTGACGAATTCAGGCGGAAAGTGCCGCCCGAAGTTGGTTGCCACCGCACCTGGCATGATGGTCACCGTGCGTATCGGTTCGTCCGCGAGTTCCTGGCGTAACGCCCGGCAGACGGAATTGGCCGCCGCCTTCGTCGCTCCATAGACGTGATAGGCGTTGCCTTCACCCGCGTACGAGGAAATGGTCACGATATGCCCCTTGCTTGCGGTCTCACGCATCGCGCGGATCGCGGCCTGGCTGCCGACGAGCATGGCGATCACGTTCGTCTCGAACATCGCCTGCCAGGCCGACGTCCTGCCGTCCGCAATGGTGCCGGGATGGTGGACGCCTGCCGCATTGACCATGATGTCGAGGCGCCCGGTCCGCCTGGCCGCCTCAGCGACGAAAGCTTGCAGCGCGCCGTGATCGTTCAGATCGAAGGCACCGATGCTTGCTTTGCCGCCGGCGTCCTCGATCGTCCGGGCGACCTCCTGCAGACGCTCTACACCGCGCCCGGCGATGAAGACGTGGCTACCCTCGCCTGCGAGGCGACGCGCGATCGCTTTACCAATGCCGGATGACGCACCTGTAATCACCGCGGTCTTGCCCAGAAGGGAGTTCATCGGATGCTCCACGTTGTCCGAAATGAACATTATTCCAATCTGGTCATTTGGTCAAACTGATTTCGCAGCACCCGTCGCGGAGCGGTTGGCGCGGATGCACGGAGCACCCGCGCCGACCAGCCGTCTGCCCTTTGGTCCGCTGCTAGCGCTCAGGCGGCGTACGACCCGAACTCGATATTGTGCAGGATGTCCTTGCGGGTTGGCGACCAGCCCAGCAGACGGCGTGTCTTATCTGATGACATGCGCTTGTTCAACGAGAGGCTCACGCCGACCGGGCCGCCGGCAGCGTACATCTCCTCGAACCGGAGACTCGCTGTGCGATCGCCGGCGCCGATCATGCGGCTGACGG